>Ga0209391_10001507_pt1 | contig 12035 bp, 11 predicted proteins | sample PPLLak3March2015_FD_187246 | JGI IMG/M metagenome (GOLD analysis project Ga0209391, IMG submission 187246) | Freshwater sediment microbial communities from Prairie Pothole Lake near Jamestown, North Dakota, USA - PPLs Lake P7 Core (1) Depth... | ecosystem: Environmental > Aquatic > Freshwater >... | reverse complement strand
CTCAAGGACGCGCAGGAGGCGCAGTTCCTGAAAGACAACGATGCCATCGTGAACGACCGCGCCCGCACCGCGGCCAACCCCGCACTGAACCGCCCCGGCGTGCCGGGCCTGCTGGAAGCGGTGCAGGCGTCCCAGTCAAGCAATCGCAACGTCAACGCGGTGCTGGTGCAAATGCGCGAAGGCGCCGACCCGGAGGCGGTGGCCGAACCCATCCGCCGCTGGAAGCACCTGCAGGTGTTCACCCGTGCGCAGATGGAAGACATCCTGGTCGCCAAGCTGATCGCCACGTCGGCGAAACAGATCGGCATGTTCCTGGTGATCCTGGCCGTCGTCAGCGCGGCCATCGTGGCCTTCATCATCTACACCATGACGCTGGGCAAGCTGCGCGAGATCGCGGTGCTCAAGCTCATCGGCACGCGCAACCGCACCATCGCCGGCATGATCCTGCAGCAGGCGCTGGGCCTGGGCCTGATCGGCTTCATCGTCGGCAAGACCGCTGCCACGCTGTGGGCCCCGGTGTTCCCCAAATACGTGTTGCTGGAAACCGGCGACGCCGTGACCGGCTTCGTCGCGGTGATGCTGATCTGCGCGCTGGCCAGCACGCTGGCGATCCGCGTGGCGCTCAAGGTGGACCCGGCGGAGGCGATCGGATGAACGCCCCGGACGCCACCATGAGCCTGAACGGCATCCGCATCGAAGGACTGCGCAAGCGCTACGGCGCGGGCGACACCGCCGTGGACGCGCTCAAAAACGTGAACATGACCGTCGCCCCCGGCGAGGTGGTCGGGCTGATCGGCCCGTCCGGCTCGGGCAAAAGCACGTTGCTGAAATGCCTGGGCGCCATCATCGAGCCCAGCGCCGGCCGCATGACGCTGGGGCAGGACGTGATCTACGACGACGCCTGGAAGACGCCGGATCTGCGCGCGCTACGGCGTGACCGCATCGGCTTTGTGTTCCAGGCGCCCTATCTGATCCCGTTCCTGGACGTGACCGACAACGTCGCCCTGCTGCCCATGCTGGCGGGCGTGCCCAATACCGAGGCACGCCAGCGTGCAAAAGACCTGCTGTCGGCGCTGGACGTGGGCCACCGCGCCCGCGCCGAGCCCTCACAGCTCTCGGGCGGCGAACAGCAGCGCGTGGCGATTGCGCGCGCGCTGGTCAACCACCCGCCGGTGATCCTGGCCGACGAGCCCACCGCGCCGCTGGACAGCGAACGCGCCCTGGCGGTGATCCGCATCTTGAACCAGATGGCGCTGCAGTACCAGACCGCCATCATCGTGGTGACGCACGACGAAAAGATCATCCCGACCTTCAAACGGATCTACCACATCCGAGACGGCCAGACCTTCGAAGAGGCCGGTGAAGGCCGCGAACTTTAGCTGCGGCCAGGCACCTGCGCCAGTAAGCGTCCAAGCCTTGATCTTTGTCATGCTGCAATGCAGCAAAGCTCGCTAAACTGCCATCGGCTGTGGGGCCCTTTCCCTGTCGGCTCCTTGCAAACCCATCAAAGCCCATCATGAAAAGACTCGAAAACAAGGTTTCCATCATCACCGGCGCCGCCCAAGGCATCGGCCTGTCCACCGCGCTGAAATTCGCCCAGGAAGGCGCCATCGTGGTCGTCTGCGACATGAGACAGAGTGCTGTGGATGAGGTCGTCAAGCAGTGCCAGGCGCTCGGCGCCACGGCAGCGGGCTATGAGATGGATGTGACGAAGCGCGAAATGGTCGATAGCGTCGTCGCCCGCGTGAAAGAGAAATTTGGCCGCATCGACGTGCTCGTCAACAACGCCGGCATCACCCAGGACGCGCGCCTGCAAAAAATGACGCTGGAGCAGTTCGACCGTGTGATCGACGTCAACCTGCGCGGGGTGTTCCATTGCTCGCAGGCCGTGGCCGACACCATGGTGGCGCAAGGCGCTGGGGTGATCCTGAACGCCTCGTCCGTGGTCGGCCTGTACGGCAACTTCGGGCAGACCAACTACGCAGCCACCAAGTTCGGCGTGATCGGCTTCACCAAGACCTGGAGCCGCGAGCTCGGCCCCAAAGGCATCCGCGTGAACGCAGTGGCGCCCGGTTTCATCGCCACGCCCATGGTCGCGGCCATGCCCGAGAAGGTGCTGAAAGACCTGGAAGCCAAGGTGCCGCTGCGGCGCTTGGGCAAGCCCGAGGAAATTGCCAGCATCTACGCCTTCCTGGCCAGCGACGAGGCCGGCTACATCAACGGCACAGTGATCGAAGCCTCGGGCGGCATGTCCCTCTAGGCATAGAGCCCCCACGCTTGCCACTTCGTGTGCTGCGCTGCCCCCCGAGGGGGCGCAGCCTTGCTTGGGGCGGCCCGACGCTGCGGCTGGTGTCCCCGCGTGTATGCTTCAGCGGGATATGGCGAGCCTTTTACCCACTGAAGTCACACTGCGCGGCCTGCGACCCGGCGACATGGGCTGGGTCGTGCAGCAGCACGGCGAGATCTATGCGCGCGAATACGGCTGGAACAGCGAGTTCGAGGCCATGGTCGCCGAGATTGCCGCCGGGCTGCTGCGCCGTTTCGATCAGCAATGGGACAAGGCCTGGATCGCCGAGTTGAACGGCGAACGGGTCGGGTCGGTCTTCGTGGTGCGCAAGTCGAAGACCGTTGCCCAGCTGCGCATGCTGATCCTCACGCCGGCCGCGCGCGGCCTGGGCCTGGGCGCACGCCTGACCGACGAATGCCTGGCCTTTGCACGAGGCAAGGGCTACCGCAAGATGGTGCTCTGGACCAACGCCAACCTCACCGCCGCGCGTGACATCTACGCCCGGCGCGGCTTCAGCCTGGTGGCCAGCGAGCCCTACCACGGCTATGGTCACGACCTGGTCAGCGAAACCTGGGAACTGGTGCTTTGAATCTCAAGAACCAGCGTGCCGCTGACTTCTTGCCCGCTGCCAAGCATCAGTTAAGAAAACCCACAGCACGCCAGCCAGGAGGCCGCCAATCAGACCGAGGGCCAGGAGCAACCCCTTCTTCGGCGAGATTGGCTTGTCCGACGCAAAAACGGCTTCCATTGCCTTGGCCGGCTGTGTGGCTGGCGCACCAAGAGCCGCTTCAAGCGCAGCCACCATCTGGCGCTGAAAAAACAGTTCGGACTGCTTTTGCAAGCGCAATGAATTCATCAAGGAAAGTTGGGTAAAACGATCATCCCTTATGCCAGCGACTGACACGAGCTTTCCGAGCGACTCAAGATCAACCTCAGCGCTCTTGCGCCTTTCCTTGGCAATGAGCAAGTCACCCTGCATTCGCTCTAATGCAGGGCGCGCCAGCTCAGCCTGCCTTTTCGATAGCTCATTTATCGCCATCTCGGCGATGGCTCTCGCCGCCTCGCTGCTATCTGCCTTGGCTTTAAGTTCCAACAAGGGTGCGGCAGTTTGCCCCATGGTTGCCTTTGCGACTGAAGGTGTCAAATAGCCGCTCGCCGATCCATCTGCACGGGCGATTGACTCCAGCCAGCTTTGATTGCCGACACCGCGCGCGACCGCCGCCTGAAAGGTCGGCGTCTTCATCCGCTCAACGACCTGCTGCGTTGGCTCCAGCGCCACCGAGCTCACTTGACCCACCAGGCCCAGCTGCGCCACTTGGCCAACTTGCCCGACTTGCCCAACCTGCACCAACGCTACCGCCTCGTAACGCGGTGGAATCAGCGCAATCGCCAAGCCCGCACCTGCCACGCCGAGCACGGTACCACCCAAGACGTAACGCCAACCATCCCGCAGCTTTGTCCCCAAGTCGAACAAGCTGATCTCGTCGGCTTGCATCATTTCGTTTTCGTTCATTGATCCAGCTTTCCCCAAAAATTCAATGCACCAACGCCTCGCCCACGGAGGGCCTGGCCATGGTGCGCCAGAGCAACTCGCCATCGCCATGCCGCGCCGGTGCGTATTCCTGCACCAGCAGGCCCAGCAAGGCCAGTACTTTTTCGTAATCGAAGGCCTGACAGGCCTCGTCCAGACAGGCCAGTTGCTCGGTCAGCACGGCCCATGGCACTTCGTGTTCGTAGGCCCGCATGATCAGCGGATGGGACGTGCCTTCGACGTTCTCGCCGATCAGCAATTCCTCGAAGAGCTTCTCGCCAGGCCGCAAGCCCACCACTTCAATCGCAACGTCGCCATCCGGATGCTCTTCATCGCGCATCTCCAGGCCACTCAGGTGCACCATGCGACGCGCAAGGTCGATGATCTTAACCGGCTGGCCCATGTCCAGCACATAGACTTCGCCGCCCAAACCCATCGAACCGGCCTGGATGACGAGTTGCGCCGCCTCAGGAATGGTCATGAAATAGCGGGTGATGTCGGCATGGGTCAAAGTGATCGGACCACCCGCCGAGATCTGCTTGCGAAACAACGGCACCACCGAACCCGACGAACCCAGCACATTGCCGAAGCGCACCATGCAGAAACGGGTTGTCTTGCCCGGCCCGCCCTTGCGCGCCAGTGCCTGCAGGATCAGTTCGGAAAGTCGCTTGCTGGCGCCCATCACATTGGTCGGGCGCACCGCCTTGTCGGTGGAAATCAGCACGAAAGTTTCCACCCCCGCCGCCAGCGCCGCTTCCGCCATGCGCCGCGTGCCGACCGCATTGTTGCGAATACCCTCGATGGGGTTGTGCTCGACCAGCGGCACGTGCTTGTAGGCGGCCGCATGATAAACCGTCTGAACCCCAAAACCCCTCAGCACCATTTCATTGCGATGCTGGTGAATCACCGACCCCAGTACCGGCACCAGTTCCACCCGCAGGTTGCCGCGCGCGCACAGCGCGGCCAGTTCCTGCTCGACCGAATACAAGGCGAACTCGGAGAGTTCCATCAGCACAAGCCGCGACGGCTGTAGCCGGATGATCTGGCGGCAAAGCTCGGATCCGATCGAGCCGCCGGCACCGGAAACCAGCACAACCTTTCCGGTGATGCAGCGCCCGAGCAAAGCAGCGTCAGGCGCCACGGACTCCCGGCCCAGCAGATCCTCGATTTCCACCTCCCGGATGGCATCAACCGACACATTTCCACCGACGATATCGGCCATGCCCGGCACCAGTTTGACCTTGCAATGCAGGCCCTCCAGGCGTTCGATGATCGCCGCCCGCCGCGCACGGCTGGCCGAGGGGATGGCCAACAACAACTCGTCCACCTGCCTGGCGGCCAGCACCGTTGCCAGTTCATCCGGGCCATGAACCCGCAAACCCGCAACCTCTGTTCTTTGCGCCATGGGGTTGTCATCAAAGAAGGCCACTGGCAGATACTCCCGCCCAGCACGTAGGGCGTAAGCCAATTGCGTACCGGCCTGACCAGCACCATAGATGGCAATCCGTTTTCGAGAACCCTGGCCACGTTCCGCCCGAAGAAAATAGCTGCGCGCGACAAATCGTGTCGCGCCCACGTACACAATTGCCAACAACCAATAGATTGCCAGAACACCGCGTGACAACCCCGATGTATGCGTCAGGGCGATTCCTGCCGCCAGCAGCATCACGGACAGAGTGACACCCCCGGCCACTACAAAAACCACGCGATCCTCCATGAAACGGATGACCGCGCGGTACAGGCCAAACCGTACGAAGATCGGAATCGCGAGTAGCGGTGCCGCCAGCATCTGCCAGCCGTAAGGCCCCAGTTCGGGACTCCATGTTTCAAAGCGAAAAGCCAGCGCCGACCAAAAGGCGAGCAACAACAGAACGAAATCGGTGATGAGCGAAATCGCCTGCTTGTGCCTTCTCGGCAATGAAAGAAAGCGTCGGATCATCGAATCCTCTCGGGCGCCAGTTCAACCTTGGCCAGCAAGGCATCCAGCAAGCGAGGTGCGGACATGTCATCCACAAATATCTCCTGCGCGCAATGTTGAAGTGTGCGCAAAGGCAAACGCTCGTGACTCAGCGGATCGCCTGCACCATGCGCCACTTTCATCGAACAATCGCCGCCACGGTAGAAAAAATAATGCCGATGTCGCCCAACATAGATCTGTTGTGAACGTATTTGACGTAGTAATCGAGCTTGATCGGCAACACTTCATCCAAATAGGCGCGATGCGGATCGGCCGCACGACCGAGAATTTCGTTCTCGTCCTTGAACTCAATTGAGGCGCGATCCGTAATTCCGGGCCTCACAGAGAGGACCAACTCCCTCACGCCGTGCGGGTAGCATTCCACATAGCGCGGCACCTCGGGGCGAGGCCCGACCAGACTCATTTGCCCGAAAAAAACGTCAATCAATTGCGGAAGTTCATCCATCTTGTATTTGCGCAGGACGCGACCAATGCGCGTTACTCGCGGATCAGCCCCGACAGTAATCTGCATACCCCGAGCTTCCGCATCGACAACCATGGTACGAAATTTATGAATGCGAAAGAGCTTCCCAAACTGCCCTACTCGCTCCTGGCGGAAGAAAACAGGGCCGCGAGAATCCAGCTTTATCCCCAATGCAACGCAAACAAAAAGGGGTGCCAAAATCACCAGCCCCAAGCCGCTTGCGACGAGATCAAACAACCTTTTCATCAACTTTTCAGCAAGCTTTTTACAGCTTGTATGACACGCTCTACATCCGAATCCCGCATGCTGGAATACATTGGCAAAGACAGCGTACGCTCAAAAACCATCTGGCTCACCGGGAACATCTCTGCACGCAATTTATAGGTGTCACGCCAGTACGGATGAAGATGGAGCGGGATGTAATGAACGCTGCATCCAATCCCTAATTCAAACATCTGTTCGACAAATCGATCCCGGCTCACACCAACTGAGGCACCAAGCTGTATCACATACAAGTGCCAGGAGTGAACATCACCAGTCGCCGCCTTGGGTGGCAGGATAATTGGAAGCCCTTCAAAACCGGAGTCATACATCGCAGCAATCTGTTCTCGGCGCTCCTGAAAACGATTGGCCTTCTTGAGTTGATGAATTCCCATTGCTGCCGCGATGTCGGTCATGTTGTACTTGAAGCCGGGCGCCACAACTTCGTAGTACCAACTCGGCACCTTGGCCGTAAAGCGATCGAACGCGTCTCGGTTGATGCCGTGCAGACGCATCACACGCGCCCGTCTCGCAATTTCCTTATTACGTGTCACCAGCATGCCGCCTTCACCCGTCGTAATGGTCTTGTTGGCATAGAAGCTGAAAACCGTGACATCACTATCAAGTGTGCCGATCAATTGGCCACCGCAGGTGGTCGGAAGTGCGTGCGCCGCATCCTCCATCACTTTCAAACCATATTTCTTTGTCACAGCCAACAGTTCGACCATATCGGCCGAACGTCCGGCAAAATGAACTGGAATGACCACTTTTGTACGCGGAGTGATGGCTGCTTCGATTGCCCGTACATCAATGCACAGCGTGCTGGCATCGATATCCACAAATACCGGATCGGCTCCAAGATAACGAATGATCTCTGCTGTCGCCGTAAAGGTATGGGTCGTGGTGATGACCTCGTCTCCAGGACCAACGCCAAGCGCTTCCAATCCCAGGTGCAAACCCGCGGTTGCCGAATTGACCGCAATGGCCTCGATACCTCCCCCCAAAAACGCCGCAAAGTCTGCCTCAAATTGGCGCGCCCTCGGCCCCGTCGTAACCCATCCAGATCGCAAGGCTTCCGATACAGCGTTGATCTCCTCTTCACCGATCTCCGGCAATGCAAAAGGCAGAAAATTATCCATAGCACTCCTTGTCTTAAGAAGACAGAATTTTCCCATATCGGTACATATCCCGCCTCCCGTTTTGCTTGAACCGATCCAGAACAACATAGTTATGCTTCGCGTAAAAAGCGTTCACACGGTCATTCCCTTGGACATCAGTAGTCAGGTACACGAAACTCACGCCACGTTTCAACACTTCGCTCTCAAATGCCGCCATCAGACGGCCGGCAACGCCAGTTCCAACAGCCGACTTCGCAATTCCTATGCTACTTAGCAACGCGCCAGATGCTCTGGCCACCGGCGCCTCGCCGCGATACCGCACCGCATAGAACAGTTTGCGACAGACAGGAAGCGGATTTTTCACAATCGCCGGGATTGCCTTGATCGCGAAAACCGCTCCGCGCCTGCGCCGCAAGTCCGCAAAAAACACTTCCGGATCCGAAGTTCCTGCCGCAAAGCCAACGACTCCTCCTTCATTTCTGGCCACAACGAAAATCCCCGTCGAAACGGTCAGGAACCCTGCATACAACTCCTTCAGGAAGCCCTTCCCCAACGATGTCAGAAAGAAGCCCGGGAATGCCTGCACGTGAAGGTGGACAACTTCGTCGAGATCCGCGAAGCCTGCGTTTTCAATGTTCATCCTCGCCCCAATATGTCCTCGAAGAAATCAACGTACTGCCCGGTGATCTTCTCCTTGCGGTAGTTCTCCTCCAGGAAATTCCGTCCGTTGCTCCCTAGGCGGATCATCTGCGGACGATCCTTGAGCAGAGGAACAATTGTCGCAGCAAGTGCAACACTGCTCTCCGGTTCAACAACCATCCCGCAGTTCGACTGACCAACCAAGGTCGCGGTCTCGCTATCGCTATCCACTGATGCAATCACCGGGCGTGCGGCAGCCATGTAGCCCAAAACCTTGCTTGGAACTGATGCCCGCCCCTTCCCTCGACGCAATGACACCAGAGAAACATCGGCAATCGCCTGTACCTCAGAAAGCTTCTCGCGCGGCTGGAATGGTGCAAACAAGACATTCGACATGGCATTCTCCCGCGCATATTGCTTCAAATCCGCCAACGCAGGGCCCTCGCCAACAAATACGAGACGTGCCTCGGGCAGTTCTTTTTCAAACAGCTGTGCCGCGTGCAAGGCTATCTCGGCCCCGGAAACCAATCCGACGGTCCCTGCATACAAAACGACGACATGCTCTGGCGACAACCCCAATGCCTCTCGAAATCGATTATTTCGGTCTCCAGGCTTGATTTCGTCCAGATCGATCCAGTTGGGAATCACCGCGACATCACCATCCTTGGCACCACTGTCGATGCAGTGCTTCTTGAACTGCTCGCATATGACCGCCAATCCGCTGGCTGAGGAATACCCGAATCGCTCAACCCAGCGGAGTACCCGGATGAGCAGCGGATTGCGAATGAGCCCTAACTCGATTGGCACATCAGGGTGAAGGTCCTGGACATTGAGGATCAGTCGGGCATTTTTCACCCTTGCGACAAGCGGCAAAGTCACGCCGACCGACAATGGCTGAAAGACGGCGAAAATCAGGTCGTAGCGCGAGTGCGTGAACAATGCCCACGCCGAAGTTAATGTAAATGTCAAGAACGTCAGTATCCGGGAGAGCTTTCCCGGGTTAGGCGCCGTATAAAGATACATCCGCAGAATATCTATTCCGTCCACATTTTCCCTGAGGCACCATTGCTTCCGGTAGCCTCCAAATACCTTGCCTGACGGATGATTTGGAAAGCCTGTAATTACCGTGACTTCATGCCCACGAGTGATCATGGCCTGTGCCAACTCGCGAATCATGTATCCGATAGGCGCCTGCTCCGGCGGATACCACTGGGAAAGAAGAACAACTTTCATTTCTGACCTGCATTCCATGGTCGTTGGCTTCCATCGTGCTCATTATTTCCGCCTCTCAGATTGATGCAACACAAGTTCCCGTCGCGCACAGCATCCTTTAGCAGCAAAGGCGAAAGGTAGGTGCATTGCGAGACCACGCCGTCGCTTTCCATCCGACCAAGAAAATCCCGGATCCGATTACCGATATCCGAACCAAATCCGCCCTCATAGAGATACACAGCGTGGAGCGGCTGGTGCAGGTCTTTGAATGCGAAATAAGTAAGATCATCAACCACAAGACGACTTGAACCATCGCCTTGTAATCCGCATGTAGCTGAAAGCTCTCGTATGCGTGCACGCGCTCCCTCAAAAGCAAACGCATTTATGGACAGCGGTTGTCCTTGCAGGGTATCTGAAGTCGACCGTACCAGACCGAATAATGGAGGAGCTACCTGAAAAGCAAGGATGGAGAAACTTGACAACGACAACACCAGAAGTGGCGCGAGCAACCAGCCAGCCACCCGGCACACCGTTTTATATGCAAACAATTGAAAGAAAGATGCGGCCAATAGAAAGCACATCAGCGGCAAAATCAGTGCTGCACCATAGAAGTTCCATTCCCGGAAAAGCGCCAGATGCCCAACAAGTCCAATCCAGAGTGAGCCAAATAAAAGTCCCGTCCCGGCCGAGGGCCTTTGCCTCCCCGGTACAAGGAATACAAGCGGAGGCAGCAGGACAGCAAGCCAGAAAGTCATGTACAAGACGATTCGGATACTGCCATTAACGAGGGTTAGCAGGCTGCAAGACGAAAATTCCGGGAAAGCAGGCAGCCACCCGGATTGATAGTTGGCCTGGAAGACCAAGTGCTTGACTATTTTTCGCGGTGCGGCTGTGAGGTTACCCACAATCTCCCCAAGAAACGCTGTCGGCGACTCTGCAAGCAAGGGGAGCCTGGTTGTTTGCGAGGCCAGTATCTTTGAAAGAATCGGAGCGTCATCACAACTGATAACCGTCTTTGCAAACTGGTAGCTCTGAAAAGCCGTGAAGATTGCAAAAACAACTGCCACGCCCAGCAACAATTTGTTCTGCTTTTTGAAAACCAAGAGTGCAGAAATCATCACGAATGGGATGAAGAACAATGCCTTTGAATGGGAATAACTAAGAAGCGACGTCAGCAGGAGGAACGCCGCAAGCAAGCCCACGGATCGCCATCCACTTCGCCATGAAATGAGGCCTTCCGCAAGAAGCGCGAGAAGCAGGTAGCAGGTCAGTAGCAGGACAAGCCATTGCTCCGACCGGGCCAGAACCATTGTCAATGGGAACACTCCGAAGCTGAGAATTGCCGCCGAAGCTGCAATTGCGCGAAGGCGATCCTGATAGACGGGGATCATCAACCAGAAGCACCATATGGATACGGATAACCATACTGCGTTCAATGCGACGCCGGACAACCGGATGCCAATCGGCGTAAGGCCTGAATAAATGAATGAGTAAATGAAAGCGGCTGGATACCATGAGGCAGGGATATCAAGCACAAAGCCCAGGGTGCATTGCGGAAAAAGCGACAAAAGTTTCCCGCCCTCTGCCAGAAAGCGGGCCTGTACAAACTTCGTCGCCACTTCGTCGGTATAGAGTGGAACGAGCAACCCAAGCCCCAAAGAGACTACAAACGAGACGATAACGGCCTTCGAAAGGAAATTGAGGCCCTTGTCCCACATTGAACGAGTCGCCAGATTTAGCCCAGGGTATTCCTCCTTGATCGACAAACGAAATCCCTCCTTATCTATATAGGCTGATGTTTGCTGCGTTGACTAAAGGGGTCAAAGCGAACAGGAATTGGCCAGCGTGTCAAAAACTCGCTCCTGGTCATCCGAAGACAGCCCAACCCAAAGAGGCAACCGAATCAACCGCTCAGAGTTGTTGTCCGTAACCGTCATAGACCCATGCACCCGCCCATATCGCCGCCCCGCCGGCGACGAATGCAACGGCACATAGTGAAACACCGAGTAAATCCCGTTGCGCTTCAACTCATTCAAGGCGCCCTGCCGGTCAATCCCCGCCGCCAGCAGCGCGTAATACATGTGCGCGTTGTGCTGGCAGTCTTCCGGGATAACCGGCCGACGAAGGATGCCTTTCGCTTCCACCGGCTCAAGCAATTCGTGGTACCGCGCCCAACTGGCCAGGCGGTCGTTGGTAATCCTCTCCGCTTCTTCCAGTTGAGCCCAGAGGAACGCTGCAATGAGTTCCCCGGGAAGAAAGGATGAGCCGACTTCCTGCCAGGTGTATTTGTCCACCTCACCCCGGAAGAAGCGGCTGCGATCCGTGCCCTTCTCGCGAATGATCTCCGCGCGCAAGGCGAGTTCAGGATCATTGACCAACAGCGCTCCTCCCTCCCCAGAGATCACGTTCTTAGTCTCGTGAAAACTGTATGCCCCCAGGTCGCCAATGCTGCCAAGCGCGCGCCCCTTGTAACTGGACATGACGCCCTGCGCCGCGTCCTCCACCACCTTCAACCCATGCCGGCGAGCGATCGCCATGATGCATCC
>Ga0209391_10001506_pt1 | contig 12048 bp, 9 predicted proteins | sample PPLLak3March2015_FD_187246 | JGI IMG/M metagenome (GOLD analysis project Ga0209391, IMG submission 187246) | Freshwater sediment microbial communities from Prairie Pothole Lake near Jamestown, North Dakota, USA - PPLs Lake P7 Core (1) Depth... | ecosystem: Environmental > Aquatic > Freshwater >... | reverse complement strand
AGCGCCGCGGCGGTCGCGACACATCGCGCCGACCACGAGGCCGAATCGGGATGCAGGGCGTGATCGACGTGCACGGCACGCAGGGACGAAGCGATACCGGTATCGCGGAGCGACGCGAGCGATGCGACGAGCACGGTCGAATCGAGCCCGCCGCTCAGCGCGACGCAGAACGGCGGGCGGTGCCCGGCCAGCCCGCCCACGGCTTCGGCGATCGCCTCCGCGAGGCGCGCGGGTCCGTAGCCGCGACCCCGGTCAGCCGGTGCTATAGACACCCTGCGCCCGCAGCCGCTCGTAGCGGCGCTGCAGCAGCTGCTCCTCCGTCCACTGCTCGACCTCGCGCAGGTGCCGGAGGAGCGCCGCCCTCAGGTCGTCGGACATCGCCTGCGGATCGCGATGGGCGCCGCCGAGCGGCTCCCTGAGCACCTCGTCGACGAGCCCGAGCTTCTGCAGCCGCTCGGCCGTGATGCCCATCGCCTCGGCAGCGAGCTCCTTCTTGTCCGCGCTCTTCCACAGGATCGAGGCGCAGCCCTCGGGCGAGATCACGGAGTACACCGCGTACTGCAGCATGATCAGCCGGTCGCAGACCCCGACGGCAAGCGCTCCGCCCGAGCCGCCCTCCCCGATCACTGCCGTGATCACGGGCACCTTGAGCGTCGACATCTCGAAGAGGTTCCGCGCGATCGCCTCGCTCTGGTTGCGCTCCTCGGAGCCGACGCCAGGATAGGCGCCCGGCGTGTCGATCAGCGTGACGACCGGCACCCGGAAGCGCTCGGCGAGCTTCATGAGGCGCAGCGCCTTGCGATAGCCTTCCGGCTTCGGCATGCCGTAGTTGCGCCGCACCCGCTCCTTGGTGTCGCGGCCCTTCTGGTGCCCGATCAGCATCACCGGCCGGCCGTCGAGCCGCCCGAGGCCGCCGACGATCGCGTGGTCGTCCGCGTACATGCGGTCGCCGTGCAGCTCGTGGAACTCCTCGAGCAGCGTCGCCGCGTACTCGAGCGTATACGGCCGCTGCGGGTGCCGCGCGAGCTGCGCGACCTGCCAGGGCGTGAGATTCGCGAAGATGCTGTTCGTGAGCGCGCGGCTCTTCGCGCGCAGCCGCGCGATCTCCTCGCCGACGTTGACCTCGGCGTCCGAGGACACGAAGCGCAGCTCGTCGATCTTCGCCTCGAGCTCGGCGATGGGTTGCTCGAAATCCAGGAAGCTGAGCGGCATGGGAGGCGAGAATGCCGCAGCGTCAGGCTCCACGCAATCGAGCGGGCCGGACGGGCGGGGCGTCAGCCCTCGACGCGTGGAGCGTAGACGACCTCGACGCCGTCGCGGCCCACGAGCTGCCCGAGCCGCTCGATCAGGTCCCGGGAAGGCCGCACGCTCCACTCCTCGCCGAGCAGCACGTTCGCACTGGCCGCCGCGCCCGCATAGCGGATCGCGATCGCGCAGCGGCCGCCGCGGCTCGGCCGCAGCGCTTCCTCGAGCGCGCTCACCAGCCGGCGCCCGTCGCCGTTGCGGGCCGCCGGCCACCGCAGCACGATGCGCCGTGCGTACTGCTCCCGCGCCTGGCCGATGTCGAGGATCCGCTTCGCGACGAGGCGCCAGTCGTCCGCGAAGTCGTCGAACCGCAGGCTGCCCTCGACGACCAGGATCGCGTCGCGCGCGATCACGGCCCGGTACTGCTGGTAGATCTCGTCGTACAGGCTCACCTCGAGCCGGCCGCTGCGGTCGTCGAGCACGAAACCCGTGCGCGTGCCGCGCTTGCGGATCTCGAGCACCAGGCCGGCGAGCGTCACGTTGCGCCCGGGCCCGCGCCAGCCGCCGTCGTTGTTGCCGACTGGACGCGCCCCGCCCACCTCGGCGATGCGGCCGCTCACGATCGGCCGCAGCTCCTTCTCGTACTCGGTGATCGGGTGCCCGGTGAGGTAGAGGCCCAGCGTCTCGCGCTCGCCAGCGAGGCGCACCGCCTCGCTCCAGTCGGGCAGCGCCTGCCGCGGCTCCTCCGGAGCTTCGGCGGCCATCGGTGCAGGTTCCGCGAGGCCGAAGAGATCGTCCTGCCCGGCCGCGCTCGCCCGCGACTGCTGCTCCGCCGCCTGCATCGCCGCAGGAAGCTCGTGCATCAGCGTGGCCCGGTTGGGCCCCACCGAATCGAGCGCGCCCGAACGGACCAGCGCCTCCAGGACACGGCGATTGACGCGGTTCAGGTCGAGCCGCCGGCACAGGTCGCGCAGGCCGCGGAACGGCCCGTGCGCGTCGCGTTCCGCGAGCAGGTTCTCGACCGCGGCCTCGCCGACGCCCTTGATCGCCCCGAGGCCGTAGCGGATCGACTTCGGACCGGACACCGTGAACATGAAACGGCTCTCGTTCACGTCCGGCGGCTCGACCGCGAGGCCCATGCGCGCGCACTCGTCGATCAGCGTCACGACCTTGTCGGTCTTGTCCATGTCGGAGGACAGCACCGCGGCCATGAACGCCGCCGGGTGGTGCGTCTTGAGCCACGCCGTCTGGTAGGACAGCACGGCGTAGGCCGCCGAGTGCGACTTGTTGAACCCGTACCCGGCGAACTTCTCCATCAGGTCGAAGATGTGCGCGGCCGTGGGCTCCGGCACGCCGCGGGCGGTGGCGCCCTCGACGAACACCGAGCGCTGCTGCGCCATCTCCTCGGCCTTCTTCTTGCCCATCGCGCGGCGCAGCAGGTCTGCGCCGCCGAGCGTGTAGCCCGCGAGCACCTGCGCGATCTGCATCACCTGCTCCTGGTACAGGATCACGCCGTAGGTCGGATGCAGGACCGGCTGCAGCTCCGGGTGCAGGTAGTCGATCGCACCGCTCGCGCGGCCGTGCTTGCGCTGGATGAAGTCGTCGACCATGCCGGACTGCAGCGGCCCGGGCCGGAACAGTGCCACGAGCGCGATGATGTCCTCGAAGCAGTCCGGCTGCAGGCGCCGGATGAGGTCCTTCATGCCGCGCGACTCGAGCTGGAACACCGCCGTGGTCTCGCAGCGCTTCAGCAGCGAGTACGTCGCGGCGTCGTCGAGCGGCAGCAGGTTCACGTCGAGAGGCGGGTCGCCGGCCGCCGCGCGTTCGGCGTTGATCGTGCGCACGGCCCAGTCGATGATCGTGAGCGTGCGGAGCCCCAGGAAGTCGAACTTCACGAGGCCAGCCGCCTCGACGTCGTCCTTGTCGAACTGCGTGACGACGCTGCCGCCGCCCTCTTCGCAGTAGAGCGGCGCGAAGTCGGTGAGCACGGAAGGCGCGATCACGACGCCGCCCGCGTGCGTGCCCGCGTTCCGCACCAGGCCCTCGAGGGAGCGGGCGAGGTCGATCACCTCGCGCACTTCGTCCTCGGCCTTGTAGCGGCGGCGCAGCTCCTCCTCCTTCTCGAGCGCGTCGTCGAGCGTGATGCCGAGCTCGAACGGGATCAGCTTGGCGATGCTGTCGGCGAACCCGTAGCTGTGGCCGAGCACGCGGGCGACGTCCCGGACGACGGCCTTCGCCGCCATCGTTCCGTACGTGATGATCTGCGAGACCCGGTCACGGCCGTAGCGGTCGGCGACGTACTCGATGACGCGGTCCCGGCCCTCCATGCAGAAGTCGACGTCGAAGTCCGGCATCGACACGCGCTCGGGGTTCAGGAAGCGCTCGAACAGCAGGTCGTAGCGCAGCGGGTCGAGGTCGGTGATGCCGAGCGAGTAGGCGACGAGCGATCCGGCGCCCGACCCGCGGCCCGGGCCCACCGGCACGTCGTTCTCGCGGGCCCAGCGGATGAAGTCCGCGACGATCAGGAAGTAACCGGCGAAGCCCATCTGGCAGATGACGTCGAGCTCGGTGGCGAGGCGGGCGTCGTACGGCTGGCGGTCCGCAGGCGCGGCCCCTGCCGCCGCCAGCCGCTCGAGCCGCGCCTCGAGCCCGGCGCGCGCCTCCGTGCGCAGGTGGTCGTCGATCGTGCGGCCCGCGGGAACGGGATACGCGGGCAGCGACGGCTTGCCGAGCCGCACCTCCAGATTGAGGCGTCGTGCGAGTTCGTGGGCGTTCTCGACCGCCTCGGGCACGTCGGCGTAGAGCTGCGCCATCTCCTCGCCTGAGCGCAGGTACTGCTCCTCGCTGTAGCGGCGCGGGCGCGCGGCGTCGGCGAGCAGCGCTCCCTCGTGGATGCACACGCGCGCCTCGTGCGACTCGAAGTCCTCGCGCGCGACGAACCGCACGTCGTTCGTCGCGACGACCGGTACGCCGTGCCGCACCGCGAGCGCGAGCGAGCCCGCGATGCACTCCTCCTCGCCCGGCCGGCCCGTGCGCTGCAGTTCTAGGTAGTACCGGTCGCCGAAGAGCGCGAGCCAGGCCTCGAGCGCACGCCGGGCCTCCTCGTCGCGCCCGGAGACGAGCGCGCGACCGACATCGCCCTCCCGGGCGCCCGAGAGCGCGACGAGTCCCGCGGTCGTCTCGCGGTCGAGCCAGGCGCGCTGCAGCGTCGGCCCGTGGCGGCCCTGGCCCTCGAGGTACGCGCGGGTCACGAGCCGCGTCAGGTTCAGGTAACCACGCGCGTCCTGGCACAGGAGCACGAGCCGGCTCGGCTCCGCCCGCTCGCCCTCCTCGCGCACCAGCGCGTCGACGCCGACGAGCGGCTTCACGCCACGGGCCTGCGCGGCACGGTAGAACTTGACCAGCGCGAAGAGGTTCGCCTGGTCCGTCACCGCGACGGCGGGCATCCGCAGGCGCACGCACGCGTCGATGAGCCCCTCGCGCACGAGCGTGCCGTCGTCGCGACGTTCGCTCTCGATGCGGACGACGCCGTCGACGAGCGAGTACTCCGTGTGCAGGTGGAGGTGGACGAAAGGCGGCATCGTCGGCAGTCAGCGGGGAAGACAGGATTGTACCGGGGCGTAGCTCCGACGGTGCACCGGCGACGGCCCCAGGCGGCGCAGCGCCGCGACGTGGGCAGCCGTCGGGTAACCCTTGTGGCCAGCGAAGCCGTAGCCCGGGTACTGGACCTCGAGCCGGCACATGAACTCGTCGCGCGCCGTCTTCGCGAGGATCGACGCCGCGCTGACCCCGGGGACGCTCGCATCGCCCCCGATCACCGCCTCGACGCTGCATGCGAAGGCGAGACCGCCCAGGTCGGGGCAGCGGTCGCCGTCGAACACGACATGGGCGGGCGGCGAACGGAGCGCCACGAGGGCGCGACGCATCGCGAGGAAGGTGGCCTGCAGGATGTTGAGCGCGTCGATCTCCGCGGCGTCGGCCCAGCCGATGCCCCAGGCGACGCTGTGCAGGCGGATCTCGGCCGCGAGGCATTCGCGACGGGCCGGCGCGAGCACCTTGGAGTCGGCAAGCCCTTCGATCGGCCGCGAGCCGTCGAGAATGACCGCGGCCGCCACCACCGGGCCTGCGAGCGGCCCGCGCCCCGCCTCGTCGACGCCGGCCACGAGCCCGGGGCGCCGGAGGTCGAGCGTGGCCTGCGGTGCGGCCCGGCGCCTCATCTCCGCGCGCGCCGTGCATCCACCAGGTCGAGCACGGCCTCGGCGGCGCGGGCGCTCGCGTCGCGGCGCAGCTGGCGGTGGATCTTCCCGTACTCTTCGAGCAACGCCGCGCGGTCGGGCCGTTCCAGCTGCTCGAGCATCGCGGGACCCAGCAGATCCGGGCGCACGTCTTCCTGGAAATACTCCGGCACGATCCGCCGTCCGGCGAGCAGGTTCGGCTGCGAGAAGTACTCGGTCTTCACGAGGCCGAGGTCGCGCACCAACCAGCTCGTGAGCGGGGCGACGCGGTATGCGACGACCATCGGCCGCTTGACCAGCGCCGTCTCGAGCGTCGCGGTGCCTGAAGCGACCAGCACTGCGTCCGACGCCGCGAGTGCTTCCTGTGCGCGTCCGTCGACCAGCACGACCTCGACTCCGGGCGCGTGCTCGGCGAGCGAGCGTTCGAACGTCGAGCGCGCCGCGGCATTGGCCATCGGCGCCACGTAGCGGATCCCGGGTCGCCGCGCGGCGAGCCAGGCGATCGTCGCGGCAAACGGCGGGCCGAGGCGCGCGACCTCGCCGCCGCGGCTGCCCGGCAGGACGGCGACGATCTCCGCGGCGGCGGGCAACCCGAGCGCAGCGCGCGCTGCGACCGGGTCGGAGACCAGGGGCACGCGGTCCGCAAGCGGATGGCCTACGAACACCGCGCGCACCGCGTGCGATTCGTAGAACGAAGTCTCGAACGGCAGGACGCACAGCACGAGGTCGACCGACTCGCCGATCGTCCGCACCCGCCCCTGCCGCCACGCCCACACCTGCGGACTCACGTACTGGACCGTCGGCACCCCGCGCGACTTGAGCTCTCGCGCCACGCGCAGGTTGAACTCCGGAGAGTCGATCCCGACGAACACGTCCGGGGGCGCGGCGGCGAAGCGCTCGAGCAGTTCGCGCCGCAGTCGCAGGATTCGCGGAAGGTGGCGCAGGATCTCCGCAAGCCCCATCACGGCGAGCACGTCGGCCGGATACCAGGCCTCGCAGCCGGCCTCCACCATGCGCGGGCCGGCGATGCCGTAGGAGCGGGCGCCCGGCCGCTGCGCCGCCAGAGCGCGGATCAGCGGTCCGCCGAGGTTGTCGCCGGACGCCTCGCCGGCGACGAGCCCGAATGAGGGCACACCGCTCAACGAACGATGCTGCGCGTGGACTGCGGCAGGAACTCGACGATGAGCCCGAGCTCCGGCTGTTCCGGGACGAGCGCGGCGAGCTGCGCCGTCGCGTCCGCGAGCTTGAGTCCCGAGCGGTAGAGGGTCCGGAACGCGTTGCGGATGTTGCGGATCTGCTCGGGTGTGAAACCGCGCCGCTTGAGGCCCTCCGAATTCACGCTATGGGCGGCCGCGGGCTGGCCGACCGCCATCACGTAGGGCGGCACGTCGCGCGTGACCGCGGCGTTGTTCGCGATGAAAGCGTGCGCACCCACCTTGCAGAACTGGTGGATCCCGGACAGTCCTCCCATGATCACCCAGTCGCCGAGGTACACGTGGCCGCCCAGCGTCGCGTTGTTCGCGAGCACGCAGTGGTTGCCGATCCGGCAGTCATGCGCGACGTGCGAGTAGGCCATGAACAGGTTGTCGTTGCCGATCCGGGTGACGCCCTCGTCCTTGGTCGTGCCGCGGTTCAGCGTGACGCACTCGCGGACGATGTTGCGGTCGCCGATCTCGAGCCGCGTCGGCTCTCCCTTGTACTTCTTGTCCTGCGGCGCCGCGCCGACCGACGCGAACTGGAAAATCTGGTTGTCGGCGCCGATCCGCGCGGGCCCCTGCACCACCGCGTGAGGACCCACGATGGTGTTCGCGCCGATCTCGACGCCGGGCCCGATCACGGCGTACGCGCCGACCTGCACGCCGTCGGCGAGCACGGCGCCCGGGTCGACCAGCGCGGTGGGATGGATGCTCGCGGCCATCGATGTCTCCCGTATTCTTCGTCGCGCCGGACCCTCAGCCCGGCATCACCAACATCTCGGCTGCGGCGACCTCCTCGCCCGCCACCTCCGCCACGGTGGAGAACTTCCAGATCGTGCGGATGCGCCGCTCCAGCGTCGCGCGCAGCACGAGCTGGTCGCCCGGCACGACGGGCCTGCGGAAGCGGGCCTTGTCGATGCCGGCGAAGTAGAAACGAACGTTCTCGTCCGGATAGACGTTCGCCGTGACGAACGCGAGGATTCCGGCCGATTGCGCAAGCGCCTCGAGGATCATCACGCCCGGCATCACAGGACGGCCCGGGAAGTGACCGTTGAAGAACTGCTCGTTCGCGGTGACGTTCTTGATGGCGACGAGGCGCTCACCGGCGACGCACTCGAGCACGCGGTCGACGAGGAGGAACGGATAACGGTGCGGCAGCCGCCGCATCACCTCGTCGATGCCGAACCCGCCAGTCTCACTCATCAGTCTTCTCCCCGCGGCCGTCCCGACGCCGCCTCGAGCGCACGCACGCGGCGCGCAAGTTCGTCGAGCTGCTGGAACCGCGCGCTGTTGCGGCGGAAGCTGCGCGCCTCGTCCGCCGGCAGCGCGCCCGAATACATGCCGGGACGGCGGATCGAGCTGCTCACGAGCGTCTTGCCGGTGAGGGCCACGTCGTCGCAGATCTCGAGGTGTCCGGCGATGCCGACCATGCCACCGATCATGCACCGCCGGCCGATGGTCGTGCTGCCCGAGATCCCGACGCATCCCGCGATCACCGTGTGGGCCCCCACACGCACGTTGTGCCCGATCTGGACCTGGTTGTCGATCTTGACGCCGTCCTCGACCACGGTGTCGCCGATCGCGCCCCGGTCGATGGTCGAGCTGGCGCCGACGTCCACGTCGTCACCGAGCACGACGGATCCCACCTGGGGCACCCTCACGTAGCGGCCGCCATCGGGCGCGTGGCCGAAGCCGTCTGCGCCGATCACCGCGCCCGGATGGAGCAGGCAGCGGCGGCCGATCCGCGCGCCCTCGCACACCGTGACGTTCGCGACCAGCTTGGATTCCTCGCCGATGGTCGCGCCGCGCAGGACGACGCAGCCCGGACCGACGTACACCTTCGGCCCGATCGTGGCGCCGGCCTCGATGCAGGCCTGCGGCCCGATCCACGCGGAGGGATCGACGGCGGCTCCAGGATCGACGGCTGCGGTCGCGTGACGTCCTGGCGCGAACGGCGCCACCGGATACATGAGTTCCGCGATACGCGCGTAGGTCGCGTAGGGATTGGGGGTGACGAGCGCGTTCACGGGGCACTCGTCCGCAGCCTTCGCGTCGAGGACCACCGCGGTCGCGCGAGTGGTCGCCAGGTGACGCCGGTACCGCGGATTCGCGAGGAACGCGAGGGAACCCGGCGTCGCCTCGAGCAGCGTCGCGACCCGGTCGACCTCCGCGTCGGGATCCCCCCGGAGCTCGCAGCCGTAGCGGACGGCCAGTTCGGCAAGCCGCACCGGCATGGTCGCTCCGGGCTCCCGACGGTCAGGGCTTGGCGGGCGCCGGCGCGGCGCCCTTGCGGGACTGCAGCGCGGAGAGCACCTGGCTCGTGATGTCGACCGAGGGGCTCGCGTAGAGCGCGTCGGCCACGACGACGTCGAGGCCGGCGGTCTTCGCGTAGTTCTGCACTTCCTGCAGCACCGTGCGCTGCAACTGGCCGAGCGCCTCGTTGCGTCGCACGTTGAGGTCCTCGAGGAACTCGTTCTGCTTGCGCGCGAACTCGCGCTGGCCCTCGCGCAGCGTCTTCTCCGAGTTTCGGCGCTCGGCCTCGGCCATCGTCGCGCCGTCCTTCTGCAGCTTGTCCTCGCGTGCCTTGAGATCCTTCTGCTGCGCCTCGAGCTCGCGGCGCCGCGTGGCGAACTCGTTCTCGAGCGACTGCGAAGCCGCCTGCGCCTGGGGCGCCTCCTGCAGCAGGCGCGCCACGTTGACGACGCCGATCTTCGCCTGGGCCTGGGCAGCCCCGATCGGAAGCATCCCGGCGGAGAGGACGACGAAGGCCAGGGTCGCGGTCTTGATGCGCATGGAACGGATTACCTCAGAAAGCCTGTCCGATGGAGAACTGGAAGCCTTCCGTCTCGTCGCCGTACTCCAACGGCCCGGGATCCGTGGCGTTGAGCGGGAAGGCATAGCTGAAACGGAACACTCCGAGCGGCGCCAGCCACTGCACGGCGACGCCAGTCGAATACTTTATATTATCCGCCGAAAACTCGTAATCCACGGGCGTCACGCGGTCGCGGCCGACGAACGTGGTGCTGTCCGTGGAAAACACGTTGCCGGCGTCGAAGAACACGCTGAAGCGGGCGCTGTTGCGCCACTTCTCGGGCATCGGCAGCAGCAGCTCGGTCTGGCTCACGAGCTTCAGGTTGCCGCCATAGGGATTGCCGAAGGAGTCCTTGGGGCCCAGGCGGCTCTCGCGGAACCCGCGCACGCTCTCGGGACCCCCGGCGAAGAAGCGCCGGTACGGCGGGATCGACGTCGTATCGCCGATGTCGAGGCCGTAGCCGAGCTCGAAGTTGAGCAGCAGCGTGAACCACCGGGAGACCGGCACGAACTGCAGGTAGTCGTAGCTCGCGGTGTAGAACTCGACGTCGCTGCCGGGGACCGTGTAGCCGACGTTGAAGCGGTGCCGAGCGCCGCGGTCGGCGAAGATGCCGCGGTTGCGGGAGTCGAACCCCCAGCCGAGCGACAGCGTGTACGTATCGAACCGCGTCCCGTAGTACAGGAACGATACGGGCGGCACGCCGAAGTCGGCATTTTGCGTGTAGGTGTCGCCGTTGTTCTGCACCCACGTCACCGCCTCCTGGGCGCTGCCGTTCGGGTCCGTGAGGAGATCCGAACGCTGGGCCGTGAGTCCCACCCGCAACGACTGGAACTCCGAGATCGGCCAGCCGTAGTCGACGCCGAGCGAGCCCGTGTCCGTCTCGAAGTCGGACGACGCGCTCGTGAACTGGCTCAGCCGGCGGAACGACGCCGAGATCGTGCGCGACACGCCGTCGACGGTCGTGTACGGGTCCGTGTGCGACAGGCTGAAGATCTTGCTGTACTGGCCCGCGTTCGCCTCGGCGGCGACGCGATTGCCCGTGCCCATGAAGTTGCTGTGCACGAAGCTGCCGTTCAGCAGTACCGACTGCGATTCGGAGTAGCCGATGCCGCCGCTGAACTGCCCGGGAAGACCTTCCTTGATCTTGAACTCGACGTCCACGAGGTCGGGCGAGCCCGGCACCGGGTTCGTCTCGACCTCGACCGACTCGATGAACGGCAGCCGCTGCAGGCGCAGCTTCGAGCGCTCGACCGCCGCGTTCGAGAGGTACCCGCCTTCCATCTGGCGCATCTCGCGCCGCAGCACGTCGTCGTTGATGCCCGTCGAGCCGCTGAAATTGATGCGGCGCACGTACGCGCGGTTGCCCGGGTCGACGAGGAACGTGAGGGCGATCTCCCGCGTCTCGGGGTCGAGCTGCGGCACCGGGTCGATCTTCGCGAACGCGTAGCCGTCCTGCCCGAGCCTGAGCGCCATGAGCTGCGTGGTCGAGGTGATGAGCCGCTGCGAGAACACGTCGCCGGGACGGATCTGGACCAGGTTGCGTAGCTCGGCCTCGGGGACGACGAGGTTGCCCGCGATCTTCACCTCCGAGACGCGGAACACCTCGCCTTCGCGCACGTTCATCGTGATGAACATGTCCTCGCGGTCCGGGGCGATCGCGACCTGCGTCGACTCGACCTCGAAGTTCGCGTAGCCGCGGTCGAGGTAGAAGGAGCGCAGCTTCTCCAGGTCGCCGGAGAGTTCCTCGCGCGAGTAGCGATCGTCCTGGCGGTACCACGAGAGCCAGTTCGGCGTGCCGAGCTTGAGCTGCTCGAGCAATTCGTCGTCGTCGAAGGCCTCGTTGCCCACGATGTTGATCTGGCGGATCTTCGAGCGCTTGCCTTCCGTGATCTCGATCGCGATCTTCACACGGTTGTCGGGAAGCTCCTCGACCGTGGTGTCGACCTTCACGCCGTACTTGCCGCGGGAGAAGTACTGGTCGGTCAGGAAACGCTCCACCTCGTCCAGCGTCGACTGGTTGAACGTCTTGCCACGGGCCAGGCCCGCGCTGCGCAGCGACTTCTCGAGGTCCTCGGTCTTGATGTCCTTGTTGCCTTCGATCGTGAAGCTCTCGATCGAGGGGCGCTCGCGGACGGCGACGACGAGCGTGCCGCCGTCCCGGCGCAGTTCGACGTCGCGGAAGAAGCCGGTGCCGTAGAGCGCGCGCAGCGACTCCTCGATGCGGCGCGAGTCGACGCGGTCGCCGATGTTCACCGGCAGGTAGTTGAAGACCGTGCCCTCGCTGATGCGCTGCAGGCCCTCGATGCGGATGTCGCCGACCGTGAAGCTCTCGCCCGCGCCCTGCGCGAGCACGACGGGTACGGCGAGCAGGGCCGGCAGTGCGGCCGCCATGAATCTCCGTCGCATGGGCGGGCTCAGCTGAACAACCGCGAGAGGTCGTTGTAGAAGGCGAAGCTCATCAGCACGAGGAGCAGCAGCAGTCCGATCTGCTGCCCCACGGCCTGCGCGCGCTCGGAGAGCGGGCTGCCCTTCGCGAGCTCGGCGAGCTGGTAGACGATCT
>Ga0209391_10001504_pt1 | contig 12055 bp, 13 predicted proteins | sample PPLLak3March2015_FD_187246 | JGI IMG/M metagenome (GOLD analysis project Ga0209391, IMG submission 187246) | Freshwater sediment microbial communities from Prairie Pothole Lake near Jamestown, North Dakota, USA - PPLs Lake P7 Core (1) Depth... | ecosystem: Environmental > Aquatic > Freshwater >... | reverse complement strand
GGACGAGGTCGCAACGCATGCGCTTGGGAATGAAGTTCTTCGCGCTCGCCCTGTCGAGCCTGCTGTCGGCCGGTTCGGCCCACGCGATCACCTACGGATATCCCGACACCAGCCACCAGTACCCGTGGGTCGGCCTGATGGTCGCGGAGACGACGTCCGGCGACCAGTACGTCTGCAGCGGTTCGCTGATTTCACCGACGCTGTTCCTGACGGCCGCGCACTGCCTGGACGACGCGGTCGGGTTCTACGTCACGTTCAAGCAGGACGGTCCTTACAGCCTGAAGGACGACTTCGTGAAGGGAACCGCGTACCAGCATCCGGGCTGGAATGGGACATTCACCGTGCCGAACACCAGTGATGTCGGCGTGATCGTGCTGGCGAAGCGTCAGCGCGGTTCTCTCGGGAAACTAGCGCCAACTCATTTCGTCGATCAGCTTCTGGCCAGACACGCGGCGGAGGACCTGCGGTTCGTCGCGGTGGGCTATGGCCTGCAGAGTTCACAGAACGCCAACAGCAACAAGCCGCGCGTACCGTGGGACCTGGCACGCTGGGTCGGCGAACAGCGCCTGATGCAGATGAGCAGCGTCTACACGGACGGCTACAACATCCAGCTCACCAATAATCCGGGGCTGGGCAATGGTTCGGGTGGAACCTGCTCGGGCGATTCGGGCGCACCGATCATCCACAAGGAGACGGGCTACATCGTGGCGGTGAACTCGTTCGGCGTTGCGCCGTACTGCAAGGGGAATGATTACGCGTACCGGGTGGACATCCCCTACGCGCGGGACTTCATCAATCTGTTCTTGAAGTAGGTTGCTGCCAACGCGCGCCTGCAGTGCGATCTTGCCGCCCTGACCAGCTGTGCTAGCCTTGCAGCGCCAAATAATGACAATCCATGGCAGGGGAGAAACCATGAAGGTGGACACGTGGCTGGCCGAGTTGAAGATACCGCGCGAGGCGTACCGCGTGGTCATGCTGCTGCCGCTCGTCTATGTCGCCTGGGCGGACGGCAAGATCCAGAGCCAGGAGCGCAAGCTGATCATGCAGATCGCCGCTGAGCGCGGCCTGCTCGAGAACGGCGGTCGCGAAGCCCTCGAGCACTGGCTGAGCGTCCCGCCGAGCCCCGCGCAGCTCAAGTCGAACCTCGGGATCCTGAACGAACTCTGTCGCTGCAATGACCGCATGGGCCAGGAGTTCGACGCCGACGGCGTGCAGCTGCTGCTCGCCTATTGCCAGGACGTCGCCGATGCGGCGGGTGGAGTGCTGGGCCTGGTCTCGCCGCGTCGAGAGTCAGAGACCACCGCGCTCAAGATAATCGCGGCGACGCTCGACATCCGCAGCGCGAAGCACTGGCAGGCGCTAGTGTCCTGAGTCGTTGACGCGCGCCGCCAGGCGCTCGCGGTATTCGTCGAGCGGGAACAGCGCGACCTCGCCGGCCTCTGGTCCCCGGACGCCACCCTGGAAGTCGAACGGGTTGTCGACGTCCTTGATCAGCCGCAGCATGTACAGGTAGATCAGGCTCACGAAGGGCACCATCAGACTCTCGGCGATGAGGCTTCGGAACCGTGCGATCAGCAGCAGCGAGATGATCATGATGATCAGCGACTCGAGCAGCGCGTAGGCGGGCGGCAGGAAGCCGGTGCGCACGATCACGTCGATGCGGCTGATGCTCCTGCGCAGCATCAGCAGCTGCGGCACGGCGCGCGAGGCGTAGGGACCGGCGCCCGTCTCTTCCAGCTTCCGCAGGATGTTGGCCAGCCGGGTCATGGCGGCATACACGTCGTCCGTCGTGCGCGCCTTCATCAGCCAGCTCTTGATCTCATCGGTCAACAGCAGAAGTTCCTGCCGCAGTTCGGGCAGCTGCAGCGCCGGGCGGCCGGCGGCCGCCAGCACGAAGATCTCCTCGATCGTCTCCAGCGTGCACGAAATTTCCGCGGGCAGCCTCTCGGCCTCCTTGTAGTCGGCCATCGTGCCGGCCAGCAGGAAGCCCGTCAGGAACACGCCCGCGGTGAGGATGATGCCGACGTCCGAAAAATCGATGAGCCCGTCGAAGCCCAGCACCAGCCCGAGGAACAGCTTTACGCCCAGGATCGCCAGCACGATCGGCAGCGTCGAAATCATCAGCTTCCACTTCAGCACGAGTCCCCTCTCGCCCGGAGTTGCGGGCGTCGATCATTGTTTGGCGTATTTTTAGCACACCGAAGGCCGCCTCGGGCAGTACACCGCCCCGGCGACCGCCACGCCCGGGCGGTCCGGCTCAGCCGTTGGCCGCCGGGCGCGCCGGCTCGAGCAGGATCGCGTCGTGCTTGCGGAAGATCGCGATGATGCAGACCATCGCCACCGTCAGCGCGCCCATCAGCGCGTAGTTCTGCGCGAAGCTGGTGTACTCGGACATGCTGCCGAACAGCTTCGAGCCGATGGCGGCGCCGAGGTTCGCCATCGACATGTACACCGCGAACTGGGTGGCGGAGACGCGCGTGAAGCAGATGCTCATCGCAAGCGCGATCACGCACACCATCGTCACCGGCAGCAGCAGCACCCACGCCGACAGCATGAACAGAACGTAGGTGCTGTTGGTCCACAGGTGCTGCGTGCCCGCCAGCAGGAAGGCGTGTACGCAGACCACGGTGATCGTCAGGATCAGCATCGTCTTGGCGCCGAAGCGATCAATCATCGGCCCGAGGGCGAGCGCGACGAAGGCGCCCAGCAGCCCCATGGTCGCGACCAGCTGCGACCACTGGCTCGTCGTGAACGCGAACAGCTTCACCGCCGCGATTGGCATCAGGGCGTCGCCGTAGCCGGACACGAGTCCGTCGAAGAACATGATCAGCAGCACGACGAGGCTGGCCCGCGACCAGAGCACCTTATTCAGGTCGGCCATGACGGCGCTGAACGAGGGCAGGGCGCTGGGCCCGCCGACGGCCGCGCCCTTCGTCCACGGCAGCAGGCGTTCGCCCTCGCGCTCGCGGACGAACAGGAAGGCGACGAACACGATGCCAGCCCCGAACGCGGCGACGAAGCCGGTGACGGCCAGGCCGTACTTGACGAGCAGCGTGCCGGAGAGGGCTGCGGTCAGCGCCCAGCCGACCGCCTTGCCGGCGCTCATGAAGGCGTTGATGCGGCCGTGCTCGGCCTCCGGGACGAGGTCGATGGCCATCCCGTCCACGGCGACGTCCTGGGTGGCGGTGAACGAGTTGATGATGAATCCGAGCACCATCAGCAGGCCGATCTGCGCGGCCGGGTCGTCGATCAGTGCCAGCGCGAGCAGGCTCAGCACCAGCCCCAGCTGTGCGCCCAGCACCCACGGACGCCGGCGGCCCATGGGCCGGTACTCGAACCGGTCCATGAGCGGGCCTGTCAGCAGCTTGAAGGCCCAGGGCAGCACGATGACGGCGAGGTACGAGGCAATGGCCCCCGTGCTGACTCCCTGGCTCGCCAGCCAGGCCGGCATTGCCACGCTGAGCAGGCCCCGCGGAATGCCCTGCGCGAAGTACAGCAAGGCACCGCTCGAATAGCGGATAGCCGCGCTCCTCGACAGGTAGAGCGTCGTCGACATGTGGACTGATCCCCTCTGACCGCTCGCGGCAGCTCTCGGGCTGGCGAGCCGGTGACTCGTTTTTGTTCACTCTCAGCGCGGCGTCAGGATGACAGAAAGCACTGGCGCCGCAAGCCCGTGACCCAATTCGCGGAATCCCGTGCCGACTTCTGTCAAGTTCCGCAGCACCCGGCCGCCAGGCGGAGGCGAGCCGCAAAGGCCGGGCCGATAGGGAGCATCGGGAGAACGGGCATGCAGGACTATTGGGCGACGCGCTCGGGACGGTGGCGGAGGTCGATGCACCTCGTGGCCGCGCCGTCGCTGGGGGAGCGGCTCTACCAGGTGATCCGCGCGGACGTGCAGGCGGGGCAACTGCCGGCGGGCGCCTTATTGCCGGCCACGGAGCGCGTTGCCGTCGAACTTGCCATCGAACCCGTGGACGTGCACGCGGCCTACTCGAGGCTGCTGGCAGACGGCGTCCTCGAGCAGCGGGCGGACGGTGCGCTGTGCATTGCGAGTCACGGGGAAGAGGCCAGCATCGGCGATGCCACGCAGGTGCGTTTCGAGGCGGCATTGATCAGGGCGGTGCGCGAGGCGGCCGCACGCGGCCTGAGCAGCCGGGAAGCGACCGGCATGTTCAAGGCTGCGGTCATCCGCTGGGAAGAGATCGAGCGCAAGCGGCGCGCCGACTGAGGCCCGACTCAGTACTCGTCGGTGATGCGCGGGGTGGTGAGTGACGCCATGACCTGGGACGGCGTGCAGCCGCTGTAGCGCGCCAGCACGCGTACACCGACACTGAATCTCTGTCGCTCGAGCGGCGTCATCGCCCGCTTCTCGTGCCGCAGTCGCTCGAGCAGATTGATGAGCAAGGTGCGAACGGACTCGACCTGAGTCTCGACAACGGCGGCCATCCTTATTCCTTCGCGTTATTAGCCGACCTCGATCGGCTATTCCTCAGGCGCGCCGCATCAGCTGCATGACGTCCGAATTGAGCAGCGTCCAAGTGCGTTGCAGCAGCACCGCCACCACGTACAACAGCAGCGAATTCGTCATCATCCACGCGATGCCACGCGTGAGCGTGTCCGGGCTGTCGCTCGTGCGCCGGTCGTCCGGATGGAAGCTTCCCATCGCTTCGTCCCCTGATCTGTTGTTGTTCTAGCCACGGACGTTACGCCCCAATTTTGTGAACGGGCGCACGTTTTGACATATGCTTTCAACAGGGGCGGGCCCAACGAAGGAGCCAACGGGTGAAGCGTTTCCCAGCGGTGTCGATCCTCGCGTCCGGGCAGTGCTGCCAGGCGGCGAAATTGCTGCAAGGCAGCCGGCTGCTGGCCGTCGAGGCGCCGAATCTTCCGTTGCCCGGATGCTCGATGCCGAACGAGTGCCGGTGTCGCTTCCAGAAGCACGCCGACCGTCGGGCCAGTGACGAGGACCGCCGATTGCCCGGCACGATGGTCCGCTCGGTCTGGTATGGCGGCGACGAGCGCCGCAAGTCACGGGGACGGCGCGAAGAAGACTGATCGCGGGCTCGAGACGGTGTGCTGCGACGCTGCGCAGCCGGTCTGGTGGCACCGCCCGATGCGTGGTTGGAGACTATCGCTCGCTGTGCACACGCATCGGCCGGGCCGTGTTCGTGTTTTCAGCGTATACGCCAGCACCGGCGCAGGCACAACGCATTCATGACATAAGTCGTGTCGATGCTGCGAGCGGCGCCAGGCAGCGCTCGAGCAGTGTGGCGCTTACTTCTTCGAATCGAGTTCCTGCATCCGGCGCTGCAGGCGGCGCACGACGGTGTCTTCCCAACCGCCCCCCGGCGCCTCCGCCGCGGTTGTGGTTTCACTCGTCAGTGACTTGATCCGTCCCGCCATGCGCTGCATCACGATCTGCTCCCAGTCCGCGGACGCCTGCGGCTCACGTGGCTTCTGGCGTCGCTCGGGCTGCTCGGGGGCAGTGGACACTTTGGGTGGTGGCCGATGCGGCACGGTGGCGGACTCTTTATTGACTACCAGAATGCTACGCCCGGCCACGTTTCATAACCGTGACCTGTGTCGCAGCCGGCGACAACGCAAAGGCGGCAGGAGCCGGCGGCGAGGCGCCCGCTAAGGCTGGGGACGGTCGCGGTCCTGCAGCACGCCGAGCTTGATCGCCTGCTTGGCGCAGTTCTCGCACAACAGCACCTCGGCCTTCGGCCCGAAGAACATCGGGCGTCCCGCAGCCGCGGCGGTCTTGCCGAGGAACTGCGGCAGCTCCTGCGTCCGGCTCGGCACCACCATCAGGTGCTGGCCGCGGCTCGGCAGGTCCTTGAGCCGCTGGTACCCGTTCTCGGTGGCCCAGTGGCCCGGCACGTTCAGCAGTCGCAGCGGCCCGGTGCGGGTGCGCGCGTCGCACCGACTGCACGCCGGCCCGAGCTTGAACACGAAGATGCTGCCGTCCACCGTCGGCACGAACGCGCTGCCGACGAGGCGCTCGAGCAGGTTGCGCTCGAGTTCGCTGGTGGGGGCTTCACGCAGTCCGGTGACGATCGTGGCCTGCGTGAGCTGGTCCATTTCCACCTTTTCGTCGCGCGGGCGGTATTGGCTCGTCGCCAATCCCTCAGCGACCGTAGTCACGACCCGCTCCACGTATGGATCCGCGCCCTGCAACTCGTGACCGGTGAGCAGCGGGGCCAGCGAGCGCAGCGCCGACCGGCGCATCAACCAGTACGCGCCCCACCAGGCCAGCGATGCGACCAGCGTGGCACCCAGGATCACCAGCGTGAGACGGATCCACCCGGGGCCGCGGCCCGGGCTGAACACGGCGACGAGCGCGCCGATAGCCGCGCCGGCGACGGCGCCGGCATAGGCGAACGTCCACATGCGCTCTTGGGCGCCGCGCAGGGCGCGGTAGATCTCGTTGATGTGCTGTGCGACCGCGTCGGCCACACCCCGATCCCGCAGCCACTGCTGCCAGTATTTCGGGCTGTCTTCCTGATGCCGCATGCGCACTGTCGTCTTTTTTTACATAACTCTTATACCATGGCGCCCCCCACAGGGCATTGCTAGCATCCGGCATGGCCGACATCGACAGCCGACTCGCCAACCGCATTCTCGTAGGCCTCGCGCTCGGCGCCGTTGCCGGCTCCGTGGTGCTGGCCGTCGGCAACTTCGTACCGGGCCTGCTGGAAGGCGCCCAGTGGTTCGCGACCACGGTGTGCGATCCGCTCGGACAGGTATTCCTGCGCATGCTGTTCTTCGTGGTCATCCCGCTGGTGTTCGCTTCGCTGGCGAACGGAGTGGTGCAGCTCGGCGAGCTGTCGCACCTCGGTCCACTCGCGGGTCGCACGTTCACGCTGTTCTTCCTCAACATGTCGATCGCGGCCACGCTCGGACTGCTGATGATGAACATCCTGCAGCCGGGCAGCCGGCTCGACGAGGAGACGTCGGCACGGCTTATCCAGGAGTACAGCGGCCAGGCCCAGAAGCACGTCGAGACGCGGGCGTCCCAGCCCGAGATGACGCCGGGCACGGTCGTCGACATGTTCATGCCGCGCAACCTGTTTGGCGCCTTCGTCGGCAACCAGCGCAACGTGCTCGGCGACGTGCTGCCGCTGATACTGTTCTCGATCCTCGTCGGCGCGGCGGGCCTCGGGCTGCCGAAGGAACGCAGGCAGCGATTCCAGGACGGGCTCGAGACCGTGACCGACCTCATGACCGGCATCGTGCACTTCGCGCTCAAGCTCGCGCCGTACGCGGTGCCGGCGATGATCTTCAGCGTGGTCGTGAAGGTCGGTTTCGACATCGTCGTGGCCCTCGGACTGTTCGTGATCGGCTGCGTGTCGATGCTGCTACTGCACCTGTTCGGAACGATGTCCATCTGGCTCAAGTTTCTGGCAAAGCGCGACCCGGCGGAGTTCTTCCGCCAGATCAAGGACGTGCTGGTGACTGCGTTCTCGACCAGTTCGAGCAGCGCAACGCTGCCGGCGGCACTGGCCGCGGCACGCGACCGTCTCGGCATCGCGCCGTCGACGGCCGGGTTCGTGCTGCCGCTCGGCACGACCATGAACATGAGCGGTACGGCACTTTACGAAGGCTGCGTGGTGCTGTTCGTCGCGCAAGTGTTCGGCGTGCACCTCGATCTCATGCAGCAAGTGACGCTCGTGCTGCTGTCCGTACTGAGCGCCGTGGCGGTGGCGGCGATCCCGGGCGGATCCCTGCCGCTCATTGCCGGCCTGCTTGCCACGTTCGGCATCCCGCCGGAGGGCATCGGCATCATCATCGGCGTGGACCGCATCCTCGACATGACCCGGACCATGACCAACGTCGGCGCGGATGTTGCTACGACGGTCGTCGTCGACGCGGGACAGAAGGCCGCGGGCCACGCCTAGCGACGCCGGCAGTGGGGCCGCAGCGTAGGTAGAACCCGCGAGCGGCCGGTCCGCCATGCGGCCCCGTGCGGGTCTATGCTTGGCATACGCAGGGTCGAACCGGCAGGCCCGGGAGGTACCCGTGGACGCGCTCCGCAACATTCTGGTCTTGATGGAACCCGGCAGCGAGTCGCAGCCCGCGTTCGATGCGGCGTTGCTGCTGGCACGACGCTTCGGCGCGCGCCTTGAGCTGCTGATGACCGACTACCAGGACCTGCATGCGGCCTACTTTTCGCCGCCCAGCGCGACCGTGCAGCAGTTTCACGACGCGGTCATGTCGGCGCACCGCGGGGTGCTGGAGAAGTACGCCAAGCAGTCCGAGGCGGCGGGCGTTCCGGCCATCTCCGAGGCCCTCTGGGGCACGCCGTTCCACGAGATGGTGCTCGCACGCGTCGCGGCGACGCAGCCCGATCTCGTCGTCAAGCACAGCGTCCACCATAGCCGCATCGAGCGCACGCTGTTCACCGGCTCGGACTGGCACCTGATCCGTGAGTGCCAGGCGCCACTGCTGCTGGTGAAGGCACCCGAGCGGCTCGACGGTGCGAAGATGCTCGTGTGCGTCGACCCGCTGCACGCGCACGACAAGCCTGCGGCACTGGATCATCGGCTGCTGCGCACGGCCACGTACCTGGCCGGGCCCCTCGGAGGCGAGGTGCACGCGCTGCACGTCTTCTCGATTCCGACGCCGGTCACCGTGGTCGGCGATGCCTACATTGCCTCGGCTGCCGTGCCGCCCACCGATGCGACGGTGGCGGCGGCGACGGCGGCGTTCCGCGAGTTGCTGGCCGTGCACGGGCTGCCGGTCGAGCGGGGACACCTCAAGGTGGGCGCTCCGGCACGGGACATCCTCGCCGAGGTCCAGGCACTCGACGCGGGACTCGTGGTCATGGGAGCGGTGTCACGCGGCCGGCTCGACCGCTGGTTCGTGGGCAACACGGCCGAGGCGGTGCTCGACCGGCTCGCCTGCAACGTTTTGGTGGAGAAGCCCCCGGCGGGGTGAGTGCCGGCAGTTCAGTGGCCGGCCAGCGCGGCGAGTTGCTCCAGGGCCAACGCGGTAACGGAAGGGCTGCTCGTGTCCACGACTACGACGCGCAGCTGCTCGTGCGAGTCAAACGGCTCCCAGTAGCCCGGCTGTCGCGCCAGCACGTCGAGCCCCGCTTCGGAGGCGTCGCTGCGCGCGGATGAACGCGCCGCTACGCGATCGTGCAGCACGGTGTCGGGCGCGCGGCAGTGCACGATCGCGAATGGTGAATCACGCTTCCCGGCCAGGTAGAGGAAGCGCCGCCGCTCGTCGCGCCGCAGGAACGCTGCATCCACGATGGCGGGTTCGCCGGCCGCGAGCACCGCCGCCGCACATTCGTGCAGACGTGCATAGGTGCGATCGTTGAACTCGCGCGTGTAGATGCCGGCGTCGGGCGCCGAGCGCGAGTCCTCCTGCGCGGTGAGTCCCGCCAGTCGCTTGCGTTCCACGTCGGAGCGCAGGTGCAGTGCGCCGATCTGCGTGCCGAGTTGCCGCGCGAGCCACGTCTTGCCGGAGCCGGACAGCCCGCAGGTGATCAGCAGCGCCGGACGCCGGGGCTGGACGCGGGCGGTGGCCCAGTCGAGGTAACGCTCGCAGTCCGCGACAGCCTGCGCGCGTGCCGGTGAACTGGCATCGAGCTGCAGCGCGCGCAGGGCCGCTACCTTAGCGCGGACCAGTGCGCGATACGTCTCGTAATACGGCAGCAGTCGCAGTCCGTCCCAGTCGCCGAGCGACTCCACCCAGGCCTGCAGTACGGCGCGGCGCAACTCGGCGTGCCCGCGTTCGGCAAGGTCCATGGTCAGGAACGCGATGTCGTTGACCACGTCTATGAAACGCAGCGCGGGCTCGAACTCGATGCCGTCGAACGGGGTGAGCGCGCCCGCCCAGCGCACGACGTTGCCGCAGTGCAGGTCGCCGTGGCACTCGCGCACCCGGCCCTGCGCGCGACGCTCGAGCATCAGCGGCCCCAGTTCCGTCTGCAGGTCCGTCACGCCGGATTCCAGCGCCCGCAAACGGTCGTGCCATCGTGCGGACTCGGGCAGCGCCCGGAGCTCGGCGAAATTGTCGAGGGTCACGCGGTGCACGGTGTCGGGGTGGCCGAACACAGAGGCCTCGGGCGCTGGTGCCGCGGCGGCGTGGAAGCGCGCGATCGCCGCACCAAGCTCGACGAGGTCTCTGGGTGTGACGCCGTCGGCGGCAAGCAGTGCCGCAAGCTCGTCGTCGGGCGAGAACTGCCGCATACGGACGGCGTACTCGAGCGGCGTGCCAGGCCCATCCACCAGAGGCGCCTCGATGGTGCCGCCAATGGCGCTTACGCCAAGATACAGGTCGGGTGCCAGGCGGCGGTTCAGGCGCAATTCCTCCTCGCACAGCGCGCGACGCCGCTCGAGCGTCGAGTAGTCGAGGAAGCTCAACCGCAGGGGCTTCTTGATCTTGTACGCGTACGCGCCGGTGAGCAGCACCCACGAGATGTGTGTCTCTGCCACCCGTACGGGTTCGCTCACGGCGTGCGGATAGGCGGAAGGTCGCAGCAGCGCCGCGACCAGCGATCGACGGGTCTCCATCGTCGAATTCGTCGTCACGGGAAGTCGCGGTCCACGCGTTCGGCCATTGCGTGCAGCCCCGCTGAAATGGCCGGCACGATCGGCTCGGGACCGCGCAGACGCCGGCAGTTGTCGGGCAGGGCGGCGAGTTCGCGGCGGGCGTGTTCGCGGGCCTGCTCCAGCGACGGCTGCGGCAGGCGTCGTCCTTTGCGCATCACTGGCTGCAGCAACGGCTGACCCGGCAACTGCTCGTCCACGAGCCCGATCATGTCGGCGCTGATCCTGCCGTCCGCGTCGTGCCTGCGGAATACCTGCTTGCGCCCCGGCCACGTCGCCTTGCCGGCGGAGCGCTTGCGCCGCGGTCGTCCCGCGTATTCCTGGATCTTGTAGACGCAGTCGAGGTACGGCGCGTCCGCCGACACGTCGAGGCGCGTGCCGATGCCGAACGCGTCGATCGGCGCGCCACCGGCGAGCAGCCGCTCGACCTCGTTCTCATCGAGGTTGCCGCTCGCGACGATGTGCACGGCGTTGCATCCGCCAGCGTCAAGGATGGAGCGCACTTCGTGGGCCAGCGCGCCGAGGTCGCCACTGTCGAGGCGCACCGAGTCGACCGGTATGCCCTCGCGGCACAGCGCCACCACCTTGTGCGCGGCGCGCAAGGTGTCGTACGTGTCGATGAGCAGCGTGAGTCCGCGCGGATGGATCCGGGCGAAATCACGAAAGGCGGCCGCCTCGTCATCGTGTGCCTGGATAAACGAATGCGCCATCGTGCCGGTTATGGCGATCCCGAACAGGCGTCCGGCCTCGACGGTGGCCGTGGAGTCGAAGCCGGCGAGGTAGCAGGCACGCGCGGCCAGCAGTCCGGCTTCGGCGCCCTGCGAGCGACGCAGCCCGAAGTCTGCGAGGCGGTGTGTGCCGGCCGCCAGGCGGCAGCGCGCAGCCTTGGTCGCGATCATGCTCTGGAAATTGAGCAGGTTGATCAGGCGGCTCTCGACGAACTGCGCCTCGGGCAGCGGGGCGACGACGCGCAGGATCGGTTCGCCGGCAAAGAACACGCTGCCTTCCGGCATGGCGTCCACGTCTCCTGTGAAGCGCAGCGCGGCGAGCCGCTGCAGCGCCTGCGGGGTGAAGCGCCCGGTGGACTCGAGCCAGCGCAGCTCGTGTGGTTCGAACCGCAAGGCTTCGAGGTAGTCGAGCGCCTGCTCGAGCCCCGCGGCCACGAGGAAACCGCGGCCGGGCGGCAGCTTGCGGACGAAGAACTCGAAGACCGCCACGCGCTGCATATCGAGCGCGTGGTACGCGGTCACCATGGTGAGCTGGTAGAGGTCGGTGAGCAGCGCGGGTGCGCCTGGCGCGCGCGTGTCGTCCATTACGCCGCAGTTCCCATGGCTTGCAGCGCGGTGTCTGTCGTCGCGAGCTCACAGCCTGTGCGCTCGAGTTCTGCAAGCGCACGGTCACCGTCGCCCGGCTCGATGTTGACGGCGCAGACGGCGTCGGCGAGCACCACTACGTCGAGGCCCGCGGCCCGGGCGTCGATTCCGGTCGCGCGGACG
>Ga0209391_10001503_pt1 | contig 12061 bp, 11 predicted proteins | sample PPLLak3March2015_FD_187246 | JGI IMG/M metagenome (GOLD analysis project Ga0209391, IMG submission 187246) | Freshwater sediment microbial communities from Prairie Pothole Lake near Jamestown, North Dakota, USA - PPLs Lake P7 Core (1) Depth... | ecosystem: Environmental > Aquatic > Freshwater >... | reverse complement strand
AGTGACGGCTTCTCGAAGATCATCGCGAGCGTCTTGCCCTTCAACGCCTCGCTGAACCTGGCCGGATCGGCCTTCACCTCGCGCGCAAGGGCGAGCAGGTGCCGAAGTTCGTCGGAGGTGAAGTCGCGGATGGTCAGAAAGTCAGGTACACGCATGGCACGCCTCTCTCGCGGCCTGGTTCTGCCGCCGTACGCAGGTCATGAAACCGTCTCTGTCGCGCGCGGTTTCGTAACCCGTTCTCGCGGCCCTGTCCCGCCGCCGTACGCAGGTTACGAAATCGTGTCCTTCAGTTGTCGCGGTAGCCAGCATGTCGGGCCGACAAGCCGTCTCGCCCTTGGAGCGACGCCGGGGGCGGGCAAGGCGAGAAGTTGATTCTACTCCGCGGGCTTGCGGGAAGGGAAGCCTGGCCGCCGCCTACCGCGGCGGCGGCGGCGCCGCGCCGGAGGATCGCCCGCGTCGGCTTCGGCGGGCGCCCCGTGATCGCGCCAGTAAGCCAGTTTTTCGGGCGCATCCCCGTGGATCTCGAGCCACGTCATCGCGTCGCCAAACGCCGAGCGCTGCATCAGCATCCGCCGGGCGTGGGGCGACCGGCTCGGCTCGCGCAGGCGGCGCTGCAGCATCAGCACCTGGTGGACCCGCTCGACGTCCCGCCGCGCGAGGGGCAGGATCCCCAGGTTGAGGCCGGGCCGGCCTTCGTCTTCCATCCACGCCGGCCACCCGGCCTGTGAAAAGCCGAGGGGCACGATCAGGCTGCCAAGGAGCATGCCGTTGGTCAGCGCGGCCGGTGGCGCCTCCGCGCGCAGCCGGTACGCGTCGAGCCTGGAGAGCGACGCCCACAGCGTCTCGCGCGCGTGGGCGTGCAGGACCTCGCTCAGGGGCTCGAGCAGGCCGAGGCGGTGCAGTTCCCGAAACGTGCGCTCGGAGGCGCCCGACCGGAGAATCTTGTAGTACTCCTCCGCCAGCCGCGCTGGCGCGGCCAGCGCGATCCGCTGGCGCTCGCTGGCGATCGCGTCGGCAACGGGCTGATCGATCGTGAAGCCGAGACGCGCGGCGAACGACACCGCCCGCTGCATCCGGACGGGGTCCTCGCGGAAGCGGACCACGGGATCCCCGATTGACCGCACCACGCCCGCGCGCAGGTCCTCGAGGCCGCCGACGTAGTCGATGATGGAGAACGTCGCGATGTCGTAGAAGAGGGCGTTCAGCGTGAAATCGCGCCTGAAGGCATCTTCCTCGGGCGTGCCGAACGTATTGTCGCGGTGGACGAGGTGGTCGTGCGGGCCGCGACCCTCTTCGCCGCCGCCATGGGCGCCGGCCCCGGCGTCTGCCGCCGCGTGCGCCTGGGCCTCCGCCTGCTCTTCCTCGGTGACCTGCCGCCTGAAGGTGGCGACCTCGATCACCTTCGTGCCGAACCGGATGTGCGCCAGGCGGAACCGCCGCCCGATGATGAAGCAGTTCCGGAAGAGCTTCTTGATCTGGTACGGATGCGCATCGGTCCCGATGTCGAAGTCCTTCGGCCGCCTCCCGAGCAGCAGGTCCCTGACGCCGCCGCCGACGATGTAGGCCTTGAAGCCCGCGTCTTTCAGGCGGTAGAGGACCTTCAGGGCGTCGGGATCGACATCGCGCCGCGAGAGCGCGTGGGCCTCGCGGGGCACAACGAGCGGCAGCATCTGGGGCATCTTACTAGACCCGGGGCTCGCTTGGGTTGGTGAGCATCGCCCCGGCTCACGCAGGCTGAAGCCTGCGGGCTCCATCCCGGCTCATGGTCAACTCAAGTCGGCGCCGGTCTGGGGGCCGGGGGCCAGGCACTGGTCAGAGGGCCGAGGGGATCACCTCGACCGCCGCATCGGCGGAGATTCCCGGCGCCACCAGCGCACGCACACCCGCATCAAACGTGGCGAGTCGGCCGCCGTGCCGGACCGCCAGACCAACGAGGTGAGCATCCGTGACCTGCTGGTGTCCAATCACGCGGGACCGGGCCACGTGCGGGGACTCCGCAAACCTGATGTCGTCGGCCAGGAAGCGGTGGTCCGGAAGCGCCGTGATGCGCTGTAGCAGCGCCGCGGCTTCCTGAGGAGACACGGCGGCCGGCACGGCGCGCGCGTTCGACGACACTCGGACGAAGCCCAGTTCGACAATCGAGCAGGTCGCCCAGTCGCGAGGCCCGCGTGCGCTGAACCACCTGTGCGCATGGGTGTGATGGACGTGGTTAGGCCAGGCGAGGGCCACAAGCACGTTGACGTCGAGCAGCGCGACCATCAGGCCTCGTCGAGCGCGTCGCGGACCATCTCGGGAGTCAGCGGCGGCGTTCCGTCCGGTACGCCGAAGACGGGGAAACCGGACGGCGCCGGCTGGGAGCGGGCCGGACTCAGCGCGCGGCGAGCCAGCATGGAGAGTATCTTTCCTACGCTGGTCCGCTCGATGGCCGCCAGGCTCCTGACCGCCTCGTAGATGTCGTCGTCCAGGTGCAGCGTAGTCCTCATGAGACGAATATATGGCGAAAACATCATGATGTCAAGATGTCATGATGCCAAGGGTGCCTCCAGGCCCTACCCCTTCGCGTCCTTCCAATTCTCCCCGATGCCCACATCGACGGTCAGCGGCACCGCGAGCTCGGCGGCGCCTTCCATGAGGCGCTTCACCAGGGCGGCCACCTCGCCGGCCTCGTCCCGCGGCACTTCGAAGAGCAACTCGTCGTGGACGGTCAGGATCATGCGGGCGCGGATGCCGCCGTCGCGGGCCGGCCTGGCCTCCAGCGCGCGGTGGACGTCGATCATCGCGCGCTTCAGGATGTCGGCGGCGGTGCCCTGGATGGGCATGTTCACCGCCGCGCGCTCGGTGGCGCTCCGCACCTGGCCGTTCCTGCTGGTCAGCTCGGGCACGGGCCGCCGGCGCCCGGCCAGCGTCTTCACCATGCCGGTCTCGCGCCCGCCCTCGAGCGTCCGGTCGATGAACTGGCGCACGGCGGGGAACCCGGCGAAGTACGCGTCGATGAAGGCCTGCGCCGCCTGCTGTGTCACGCCGATGTCCTTCGACAGCGTGAAGGCGGTCTTGCCGTACAGCAGTGCGTAATTCACCATCTTCGCCCGGTTGCGCATCTCCTTCCGGTCGAGCCCGCTCTCGGTGCCGAAGATGGCCAGCGCCGTGCGGTCGTGGATGTCTTCGCCCCGCCGGAACGCCTCGATGAGCGCCTCGTCGCCGGAGAGATGCGCAAGGACCCGCAGCTCGATCTGCGAGTAGTCGGCCGAGATGAGCACGCAGCCCGGCTCGGCGACGAAGGCCCGCCGGATCTCCCGTCCGAGCTCCGTGCGGACGGGAATGTTCTGAAGGTTGGGGTCGCTGCTGCTCAGCCGGCCCGTCGCGGCCACGGCCTGGTTGAAACTCGTGTGCACGCGGCCGGTGACGGGATTCACCAGCTGCGGCAGCGCATCGATATAGGTGCCCTTCAGCTTCTGCATGGTCCGCCACTCGAGGATGAGGCGGGGCAGCTCGTGCGTGAGCGCGAGCTCCTCGAGCACGTCCACCGAGGTCGAAGCCACGCGCGTGGTCCCGGTCTTCTTCAGCACCGGCAGCTCGAGCTTCTCGAAGAGGATCTCGCCCAGTTGTTTCGGCGAGTTGATGTTGAACGCCTCGCCGGCCAGCTCGAAGATGCGCGAGCCGCGCTCCTGCATCTCGCGCTCCAGCGTCCGCGACAGCGTGCCGAGGGCCGCGGTATCCACGCGCACGCCCACCCGCTCGAGGGCCGCGAGCACCGGCACGAGGGGCCACTCGAGCTCCTCGTACACTCCCGCCAGCCCCTCGGCGGTCAGCTTGCCCCGGAGCAGCCGGGCCAGCTGCAGCGGCAGATCGGCGCGTTCGGCCGCATACGCGAGAGTGGCGGTCGCCGGCATGTCGGCCGGCGCCGACGCCCTGGCGCCCTTGCCGTACACCGCCTCCTCGGTGAGGGGCTTGTAGTCGAGGTGCTCGATGCTCAGCGTCTCGAGCGCGTGCGGCGCCCGGGTGGAGTCGAGCAGATAGCTGGCCAGCATGGTGTCAAATCCCGGGCCCGCCACGTTCACGCCGTGGCGCGCCAGGACGATGGCGTCGTATTTCACGTCGTGGCCCACCTTCTCGACGCTCTCGTCTTCGACGAGCGGAGCCAGCGCGCGAAGCGCGCCGCCGGTGTCGAGGTTGGTCACCTCGTCGAGCGCGCGATGGCCGAGCGGCACGTACCGCCCGTGTCGCTCCCCACGCGAAAACGCGACCCCCACCATGCCCGTCCGCATGGCGTTCGCGTCGTCTCCGAGGACGCGCAGGCCGACGGAGCCGGCCGCCCGCGCCTCCGCCACCTCCGCCGCCAGGCGGTCCAGGGAGTCGATGATGGCGTAATCGGTGGCGGTGGTGGCGGCTGTCGGCGCGAAATCGCTCGTGAAGGTGCGGAAGCCCAGCTTCGTGAAGAGCGCGTAGCAGGCGGCCTGGTCGGGGCCGCGATAGCGCAGCGAATCGAGATCGCGATCGACGGGCACGTCCGGCCGGATGGTCACGAGTTCGCGGCTGGCCCGGGCGGCATCCGCGTTGGCGAGCAGCGCTTCCCGGTAGCGCTTCTGCTGCACGCCGGCCGCGCCCTCGAGCAGCGCGTCGAGCGAACCGAACTGCGCGATGAGGTCGCGCGCGCCCTTGTCGCCGATGCCGGGCACGCCCTTCACGTTGTCGACCGAGTCGCCGGTGAGCGCGAGCACGTCGACCACCTTGTCCGGCGCCACGCCGAACTTCTCGACGACGCCGGCCGGATCGTACCAGGTGCCTTCGTCGCGGGGGTTGAACACGCGGATCCGACCGCCGACGAGCTGGAAGAAGTCCTTGTCGCCCGTGACGATGGCCACGTCGTAGCCCTCGGCCGCCGCCCTCAGTGCCAGCGTTCCGATGACATCGTCCGCCTCGAACCCCTCGGATGTCAGCGCCGGCACGCCGAGGGCGGCGCAGGCCTCGTGGATGAGCGGCACCTGCTCGACCAGGTCGGGAGGCATTGGCGCTCTGTTGGCTTTGTAGTCGTCGGCGAGGTCGTCGCGGAACGTGCGGCCGGCCAGGTCGAAGGCGGCCGCGATGGCGTCGGGCTTGTGGTCGGCCAGCAGCTTGCGCAGCATCGCGACGAATCCGTAGACGGCGTTGGTCGAGCGCCCGTCGGGGCCGGTCAGGCTCCGGATCGCGTGGTACGCCCGGTACATCTGCGACGAGCCGTCGATCAGGAAGAGAGTGGGCATGGCAATCACTCGGGACTCGGGACTTCCGCCTTCGCCGCACGGCCTACCGGCCGGCTTCGGCGAGACAGGCGGGATTCGGGAGACGACACGGCTTACGCCGGGGCTCCCGCCCGAGCACATTCCGATATTATTGACGGGTTATGAGCTTCGGGTGGCGTTTTCCTGCGGGCCTCGCGCCAATCTCGGCCGCGCTGCTCGCCGCGCTGGCGATCTCAGCCTGCGGCGGGGGCGGGCTCGTCAGGCACTACGAGTACGACGAAGAGATCTACCTGTCGGTTGACGGCAGCGCCACGATTTATCTGAACGCGTCGGTGCCGGCCCTGGTCAACCTGCGCGGTCTGGATCTGGATCTCCGGCCGACGGCGAACGTCGATCGGGCGAAGATCCGGAGCCTCTTCACGACCGACGCGACCCGCGTGACGCGCGTGAGCCGCTGGCGGCGGTTCGGACGGCAGTTCGTGCAGATCAGGATGGCCGTGGACGATGTCACGAAGCTCGGTTTGGTGGCTCCGTTCGCCTGGGCGACGTACCAGTTCGACCGCGTTGACGATCTCGTGGTGTACCGCCAGCGGTTGAACGCGGCCGCGGGGAAGCCCGTGGGCGATGTCGGGTGGAAGGGCGGCGAACTGATTGCCGTGCGCGTGCACCTGCCGAGCCGCATCCGGTACCACAACGCAGGCGCGGGCAACTTGAGGCGCGGCAACATTCTCGTATGGGAGCAGGCGCTGTCGGACCGGCAGACCGGCAAGCCGCTCGAAATCGAGGCGCACATCGAGAAGACGTCGATTCTCTATTCGACGCTGGTGCTGTTTGCCGTGAGCGGCCTGCTTGCGCTGATCGTGCTGGCCGCCCTCATCGTGTGGGTCGTCAGGAAGGGCAAGCGTCCCGGGGTCTGAAGACCCCGGGCTCCACGTGATGGGCAACAGCGCCGGCGAGCGATCAGGACGTCAGATCCACCCGCGCCACCATCGGTAGTACTGCTGCCGCAGCATCCGGTTGCGCGGCATCGTCCGCCGCTCGGCGCGCACGGCGCGCTGCGCACGCTCGGCGGCTCTGGCGCGTGCCTGCTTCATCTGCGCCTGCTGCTCCGGCGTGAGCAGCTGCATGAACTGGCTTCTGGAGCGGACTTGCTGCACGGCCTGGTCGGCCTGCAGCGCGCCCAGCGCCTCGGCGGCCGACCGGATGGCCGCCTCGTCGGGCGCATCGGCTCGCATCGCCTGCTGCAGCTGCTGACGCGCGGCGCGCATCTTCTCGCGAAGGGCCTGGGCCTCCGTGCGCTGGGCTTCACGCAGCCCCCTGATTTGGTTCCGCTGGTCTTCGGTGAGGTTCAGCCGTGGCCGCTGCTGCGACGCTGGCGGCCCCTGGGGCGCGGTCTGGGAGAGGGCGACGGTAGCAGGCATCATCAGGGCGGCAGCGGCCATCGACGCGACGAACATCTTCCGGTTCAGTGACATGCGGGCCTCCAGCACCCGCCAGGCCGCGCGTCTCCGCCCGGCCGGCAGCGAGTGACGAAACGCGATTCACCCGGGTTAGACCGGGCGGCCCCGCGAAGCGTTACACCGGATGGCCGGTCAGCCGACGCCCTTCCGATCGAGGAGTTCCCGCATCTCCTGGTCCGTCTTGAGGTCGCTCGTCACCGACAGGGCGGTGAACGACGCGGCGAGGGACCGCGCCATCACGCGCTCCACGTGGCTGGCGACCACGCCCGTCAGCGTCACGCGCCCGCCTTCGACAATGATGTGAATGGGAGGGTTCACCATCGACGCGTAGTGCCAGAACGCCGAACTGCCGTAGATCGCCCGTGCGACCGCGTAGCGCAGCTCGTCGTCGTACTGCGAGGCGGGGAGCACGCCGATGCGGTTCTCGACGCGTGTCACGCCCGGCACCTTCGCCACGCGCTTCCCGATATCGAGCTTCTTGAATGGCATCGTGACCTTGCCCTTGAGCGTCACCACGCCATCCGCGACCACCGCGCTCACATCGTCGAAGATCGTGAACTGCGGATAGGCCAGCACGGTTGTCGAGACGTCTTTGAACACCTCGTCGTTTGTGCGGTCGTCCAGGACCTGCGCCCCGGCCGGCACCGCCAGCGCCGCCGCCAGGATAAACGTCGCCGCCGCCACCTTCGCCGTCATGGTCATGCCCCTGCCATCCTGACTATCAAAGGCCGTGCCAGCGAGGAGCCGAGGGAATCGGGCGCGATCTCGCCGAAGCGAGGCCGGGCGCAGGCACGCCTGACCCTTGGCGAGGACGCCGATGTGTCCACAGGAAAGCCCGGCCGCCCGAGGCGCAGGGGAGATGGGCTGGAGCGGTGACCGCGTCTCGCGATCAGAGCAGGACGACAGTGAGAATGCCCGCGAGGACGACGAGCACCTGGCGCAGAGCGCCTTTCTCGAACGGGCCGCGGTGGAGGCTGGGGATGAGGTCGGACATCGCCACATAGAGGAAGCTTGCGGCGGCCACCGGCAGGAAGTAGGGCAGCAGGAGCGGGACCCGGTCGATCATCAGGCCCGCCAGCAGGACGCCGGCCACCGCCGACACGCCCGACAGCACGTTGAGCCACAGGGCCTTGACCCGGCTGTAACCAGCGCCGAGGAGAATGGCGAAGTCGCCCACCTCCTGGGGAATCTCGTGGGCGGCCACCGCCAGCGCGGTGGTTGCCCCCAGCGGGACCGAGATGTAGGTCGCGGCGGCGATCACCGCGCCGTCGATGAAGTTGTGGAACGCGTCGCCGATCAGGATGAGCGGCGCGGCCGATTGGTGCAGGTCGCAGTGGTCGTGATGGCAATGGCGCCAGAGCAGGAACTTCTCGAAGGTGAAGAAAGCCAGGATCGAGACGAGCAGCGTGCCGAATGCCGTGGTCGGCTCGAGCGATTCGAGCGATTCGGGCAGCAGGTCGAGCAGCGCGACGCCGAGCAGGGTGCCCACCGCGTAGCTGACCAGCCACGGCACGAGCTTCACCCGGACGGAGTCCTTGAAGAACAGGAGCGTTGACGCCAGCAGCAGCCCGCCGAGGCTGCCGAGGATGGAGAGGCCGATGGCGATCAGGAGTACGGGCACCGGGGGATAGTATCAAATGCCAGTAGCCAGTAGTCAGTAGCCAGTAGCCAGTAGAAATGCCTGTGAGCTGGACGCCATCCAGCTGCCGTCGACCGGCGGGAAGTGCGGAGCACCGTTCAACCCTACTGACTACTGACTACGGGCTACTGACTACTTCCCGATGCCACAAACCCCTTCCTCGCCCTCACGTGATAGGTGCCCGTGCGCACCTCGACGCGGATGTCGTGCCACTTGCCGTCTCTCGGGGCGGACGACTGGTAGGCGAGGTAGTACTGGCGGCTCAACTCGTCGGCGATGCTGGTGGTGGCCGGGGTGAGGTCGCGCGCGGAGCGGACGATTTCGGTGCGGCCCCCGCTGTCGTCGGTCATCGCGCGCAGGGCCGACTCGTTCACCGGTTCGTCGTCGGACCAGGCCCCTCCGCCGGAGCCTCCGCCGATCGGCGGCAGCCCTGGCCCGGGGGGCGCCGGCGGCAGCGGCGGGCGGGGAGGCACGCGCCCGCCGGGCGCGCGTCCGCCGCCGGGCCACGGGAAGCCAAGCTGGATGGGAGGGAAGCGCGGTCGGACCGGCGAGGGCGCGGCTCGGCGCATCGGGGCGTTCGCGTCGATACCCACAGCGTAGACGAGAATCTCGGATTCCCTGATTCGCCGCTGGACCTCGGCGACCGACGTCGTGCTGCCCGTGTCGTTCCCGTCGGAGATGACCACCAGCGCCTTCTTGCGGTGATGGCCGCCCTGCGCCAGCGGGATCGACTCGGCGACCGTGTCGTAGAGCACCGTCTCGCCGCTCGGGTGGATGTTGCCCAGCAGCCGCGGCAGTTGTGTCCGGTCGGTGGTCCATCCCTGGACGAGCACCGCTTCGTCGCTGAAGCGGTAGACGAAGACTTCGTCCTCGGGGCCGAGCAGGTCGACCAGAAATCGGCTGAGCGCACCCTGCGCGGCGCGAATCTTCTCGCCGGCCATGGACCCGGACGTGTCCAGGGCGAGGCCGAGGCTCACGGGCACGCGTTCGTTGCTGAAGTAGAGGACGGGCTGCGCGACGCCGTCCTCGTAGACCACGAAGTCGTCGCGGGTGAGGTTGCGGACGAACCGCCCGTTGGCATCCGTCACCGTCGCCGAGACGCTCACCACTTCGACGCCGGTCCTGAAGCGGGGCTGCTGATCCTGCTGCCCCGCCAGACCCGCGGAGGTGATGAGGACAAGCGCGGCAGTCGCGACTCCCGAGAGGCCACGGGAGGTCAGACATGCTGTCCGCACACCACGAGCGTCCATCACGCCAGACTGTAACGCAAACTCCTTGCCGAAGGGCAGGCTGTCCGATATCGTCACTTTCGGCGGCATTTGGCCCTTGGGCGCAGCGCCGGCGCCAGGCCTGGGGCATTGGTGTACGCAGCAGAGACACCCGGTGATACCTGCAGGGGACTGGGGGTGTCTAACGGTACCGGGATTCGGGATTCGGGATTCGGGATTCGGGATTCGGGATTCGGGATTCGGGATTCGGGATGAACGCCCATCTTCTGGCTTCTGACGAACGTCAGTCGGCCCTTCTGGCTTCTTGCTTCTGACAGAAGACAAAGGCACTTCCAATGGCAGGATTGTTCCGATTCAGGCGGTCGCGAGGCCCCATCGACCTCGCCATGGACATGGTCGGCGTCCGCCTTGGGGAGAGGGTTCTTCAGGCCGGCGCGGGGAACCCGAAGCTGTTCGCGAAGCTCGCCGGGAAGGCCGGCCTTTCCGGCCGGGCGTGCGCGGTTGTGGACAGCGCGGAGGCAGCGGGGCCCCTCGAAGCGGCTGCCGCGGCCGAGGGCGTCCTGGTCGAGGTCACGGTCGCCCATGGACCGCTCTGGCCGCTGGACGAAGCCGCCTTCGACGTCGGCATCGTGGATGGGAACGCCCTGCTCCGCGGAAACGCGGCCGAGCGCGCCGGCCGGCTGGCCGAGGTGCGGCGCGTGGTGCGGCCGGGCGGCCGCGTCCTGGTTGTGCGCAGCGTGTCTCCCGGCCTTGCCGGCCGCCTCGGGTTCAGTCCCTCGCACGCCGGGCCCGGCACGGAGGCGTTGACGTTCCTGCAGGCGCTCGAGGGCGCCGGCTTCCAGCCCGCGCGCATCCTGGCGGAGCGCGAGGGCATGACCTTTGTTGAGGGGTTCAGACCAACAGTGTGACGTCAGAAGCAAGAAGCAAGAATCCAGAAGCAGGAAGGTACTGGACCGCCACGTTTCCGCCTTCTGGCTTCTGATTCCCGAGTCCCGCTTGCCTCGCCGAAGCCGGCCGGCAGGCCGTTTGGCGGAGGCCCGAGTCCCGATCCCCGTGATATAGTTCTGCGCCGTGAAAAGACCCATCGAAATCGCACCCGCGACAGGCAGACTCGGCGTGATGTGCGTCGGCCTCGGGGCCGTCGCCACCACGTTCATCGCCGGCGTCCTCGCCGTGCGCAAAGGCATCGCCAGCCCCATCGGGTCCGTGACCCAGATGGGCACGATCCGCCTTGGCAAGCGGACCGAGGGGCGCTCGCCCCTGGTCAAGGATTTCGTCCCCCTCGCCGACCTCAACGACATCGTGTTCGGCGGCTGGGACATCTTCGAGGACAACTGCTACGAGTCGGCGAAGCACGCGGGCGTGCTCGAGAAGGACCTGCTCGAGCAGGTCCGGCCGGAGCTCGAAGCCATCAAGCCCTGGAAAGCCGTCTTCGACCGCCAGTACGTGAAACGCCTCGACGGCCCGAACGTGAAGAAGGGCCGGAACAAGCGCGATCTGGCCGAGCAGTTGCGCGAAGACATCCGCGCCTTCAAGAAGGACCACAACCTCAGCCGCCTGGTCATGATCTGGTGCGGCAGCACGGAAATCTTCCTCACCGAGTCGCCGGCGCACCAGACGCTCGAGGCGTTCGAGAAGGGCCTCGAGGAGAACGACCCGTCCATCCCCTCGTCGATGATTTACACCTACGCCGCGTTGATGGAAGGCGTGCCCTACGCGAACGGGGCGCCGAACCTGTCGGTGGACGTGCCGGCGATGATGGATCTGGCGCTCGCGAACCAGGTGCCGATCACGGGCAAGGACTTCAAGACGGGCCAGACGCTCATCAAGACGGTCATCGCGCCCGGCCTCAAGGCCCGGCTGCTCGGCGTGCAGGGCTGGTACTCGACCAACATCCTCGGCAACCGCGACGGCGAGGTGCTCGACGATCCCGAGTCGTTCAAGACGAAGGAAGAGAGCAAGAAGTCGGTGCTCGACTACATCCTGCAGCCCGACCTCTACCCCCAGCTCTACAAGGACATCTGCCACGTCGTGCGCATCAACTACTACCCGCCGCGCGGCGACAACAAAGAAGGCTGGGACAACATCGACATCGTCGGCTGGCTCGGCTACCCGATGCAGCTGAAGATCAACTTCCTGTGCCGCGACAGCATCCTGGCGGCGCCGATTGTGCTCGACCTGGTGATCTTTCTCGACCTCGCGAAGCGGGCCGGGTGGGGCGGCATCCAGGAATGGCTCTCGTTCTTCTTCAAGAGCCCGATGCACGCGAAGAACCTGTATCCCGAGCACGACCTGTTCATCCAGTCGATGAAGCTGAAGAACACGCTCCGCTACCTGATGGGCGAGGACCTCATCACGCATCTGGGGGCGGAGTATTACGACTAGGCACTAGGCGCTGGTCAGACTCGAAACTCGGGGCTCGGGATTCGGGGATAGTAGTCGGTAGACAGTCGCCAGTATTCAGTAGGAAGGCCAGCGAGCTGCAAGACGTCAAACCCTGCTGGCTACTGACTA
>Ga0209391_10001502_pt1 | contig 12064 bp, 6 predicted proteins | sample PPLLak3March2015_FD_187246 | JGI IMG/M metagenome (GOLD analysis project Ga0209391, IMG submission 187246) | Freshwater sediment microbial communities from Prairie Pothole Lake near Jamestown, North Dakota, USA - PPLs Lake P7 Core (1) Depth... | ecosystem: Environmental > Aquatic > Freshwater >... | reverse complement strand
GGGATGGAAGCCAGGGTCTCTGGGCGCCCCGTCAGTGGACTGGCGGAGCTGGCGACGGTACTGCCAGCCCAGGCCATCGATCCAGAAGTCCATCGGCTTGTTGAGGGCGGACCCCAGGAGCGACGCCGGTTCGTCGACTGGGGCGTGTTCCACGTGGAACCATCGTTCGTGGATCACTGGCGGCGTTACCAGCGCGCGCTGCGGCAACGGAACGCTGCGCTGCGAACTCGCCAGCCAGCCTCGGTCGTGCACGCTTGGGATCCAGAGCTGATTGAGGCCGGACAGCTCGTTGCGGACTATCGGAGCCGATACATGCAGCAGTTGGTGCCCCACGTCGCTGAAGTGGGCACTCGGTTGCTTGGCGAGCCCGTCGAGATCGCCCTGAACCAGGGATGGTCTGCCGATCGAACCCTGGAGGAGGCGACGAAGCACTCGTGGGCGCGGGATGCAGAGCGGGGCTTGACCCACAGCGGGCCGCACCGGGCGGACGTCACCGTTCGGTTCAGCGGAGACGCGGCTCGCGATCGCGTGTCCCGTGGGCAGCAGAAGCTGGCCGCTGCGTCACTGCTGCTTGGGCAGCTCCGGTGCGATGCTGAACAAGGGTCCGATGTTGCGGCGCTACTTGTGGATGATCCTGCGGCGGAGCTCGATTCAAGCAACCTCGAGATCCTTCTGGCGGAGGTGGTCAGCCTGCCCGCACAGCTGTTCGTAACCGCGCTGGACGCTCGGAACCCATCGCTAAAGTACCTTCCGCCCGGCCGAAGGTTCCACGTGGAACACGGTTCAGTGACGCGTCTGTTATAATTTCCTGTCAACTTGCACCGGGTATCCCATGAGCGGCGCGGACGTTTACGACTCCAGTAAAATCAAAGTCTTAAAGGGCCTCGATGCGGTCCGTAAACGCCCCGGAATGTACATCGGTGACACGGACGACGGCACCGGTCTGCATCACATGGTGTTCGAGGTCCTGGACAACTCGATCGACGAGGCGCTGGCGGGATACTGCAGTCACATCACGGTGACCATCCATGCCGACCAGTCGGTGACAGTCTCCGACGACGGCCGTGGAATTCCTGTGGATATCCACCCGGGAGAGGGTGTCTCGGCGGCCGAAGTGATCCTCACGGTCCTCCACGCCGGTGGCAAGTTTGACGACTCCTCGTACAAGGTTTCGGGTGGCCTGCACGGCGTGGGCGTCTCCGTCGTCAATGCCCTTTCCGAGACCCTGCACCTGACCATCCATCGTGATGGCAAGGAGTACCAGCAGGAATACCGGCTCGGCGTCCCCGTGTCGCCGCTGGCCGTGGTCGGCCCGAGTACCCAGCGGGGTACCACGATCCGGTTCATGCCCAGCGATACGATCTTCACGAACATCGAGTTCGAGTACGAGATCCTGCAGAAGCGGCTCCGCGAGCTGTCGTTCCTGAACTCCGGTGTGCGCATCGAGCTGATCGACGAGCGGGACGAGAAGCGGGAGACCTTCCACTACGAGGGCGGCATCCGCGAGTTCGTCCGCTATCTGAATCGCAGCAAGGCCGCCGTTCACGAGACAATTTTCTGGTTCCGCGGCGAACGCGACGGCATGGGCGTCGAGCTGGCGCTGCAGTGGAACGACGCGTATGCAGAGACGATGTCCTGCTTCACGAACAACATTCCGCAGAAGGACGGTGGCACGCACCTGGCCGGCTTTCGGGCGGCACTGACGCGCACGCTCAACGACTACATCGAGCGCGAGCTCGCGAGCAAGAAGGATCGTGTGCCAACGACGGGTGACGATTCACGCGAGGGCCTGACCGCCGTACTGTCGATCAAGTTGCCTGACCCGAAGTTCTCATCGCAGACCAAGGACAAGCTGGTTTCGTCCGAGGTGAAAGGCGTCGTCGAGTCGCTGGTCGCAGAGAAACTCGGCGAGTTCCTGATGGAGAACCCGACGCAGGCCAAGGCGATCGTCAACAAGATCATCGACGCGGCGCGAGCCCGGGAGGCGGCGCGCAAGGCGCGCGAGCTCACGCGTCGCAAGGGGGCGCTCGACATCGCCGGACTGCCAGGCAAGCTCGCGGACTGCCAGGAGAAAGACCCGGCGCTCTGCGAGATCTTCATCGTCGAGGGCGATTCGGCCGGCGGCTCGGCCAAGCAAGGGCGCGATCGGCGCACCCAGGCGATCCTGCCGCTGAAGGGCAAGATCCTCAACGTCGAGCGAGCGCGCTTCGACAAGATGATCTCCTCCGCCGAGGTTGGCACTCTGATCACTGCGCTCGGCTGCGGCATCGGCAAGGACGAGTTCGACATCGGCAAGCTGCGCTACCACCGCATCATCATCATGACGGACGCGGATGTCGATGGATCCCACATCCGCACGTTGTTGCTGACGTTTTTCTACAGGCAAATCCCACTTTTGCTCGAAAGAGGGCATATCTACATCGCGCAACCGCCACTCTACAAAGTGAAGAAGGGCAAGAGCGAGATCTACGTGAAGGACGACGCGGAGCTGAACCAGCTGTTGCTCAAGTCCGCGCTGGAAGACGCGCAGCTGCACGTCAATGCGGGCGCCGAGGCGATGCCGGTCACCGCGCTCGACGCGCTTGCACGGCGCTACATGGAATTCCAGCTGGGCTCGCGCCGCGCCGCCCGCCGCTACGACCTGCACGTGCTGGAGCAGATGGTGCAGTTGCCCGAGCTTTCCTTGACCGAGCAGCAGGACGAGACGCGGCTCACGCAGTGGGGTGCGCAGCTCGAGACGTTCTTGAACATCAACCAGCCGGCGGGTCGCGTCTATCGTGTCTCGATCCAGGCCGGTGCAACGCCGCATCTGGTCGTGGCGCGCAGCGAGCATGGACTCACGACCGAGAAGCACCTGCACCGCGAGTTTTTCAATTCGAGCGAGTACCGGCGCATCGCCGAACTGTCGAAGACGCTGGCCGGGCTGTTCGGCCCCGGCGCATACATCAAGCGCGGCGAAGCGCGAGCCGAGATCGCGAACTTCCGCGAGGCGATGCACTGGTTGCTCGAGCAGGCGCGCAAGGGCCAGACGATCCAGCGCTACAAGGGCCTGGGCGAGATGAACCCCGAGCAACTCTGGGACACGACGATCAATCCGGAATCACGCCGCCTCGTGCAGGTGCGGATCGAGGATGCGATCGGCGCCGATGAAATCTTCTCGACGCTGATGGGTGACCAGGTGGAGCCCAGACGAGAGTTCATCGAGCGCAATGCGTTGTCGGCCTCGAATCTCGACGTCTGATTGCTGCGCCTCGGCCGATCCCCCCGTAAGCAGAATCCGACAGCGCTCCGCTGCGTGAATACATGATAATTGGCTAATACATGCCCGCGCCCTGGGCCGCATCGATTTTCACCCGGTGCGGGACTGTCGGAGAGCTGATGATGCGCCACACTTCGCTTCTCGCCCTGCTGGCCGGCGCAGTCGTGCTGGCCGCCTGCAGCACCCCCACCAGGGCGGAAACCGGCATGCCGCCGACCGCCGAAAGCCCAGAGACGGTCCTGCTGGCGCCCTGGACCGGGCCCTACGGTGGCGTCCCGCCGTTCGACAAGGCACGGGTGGACCTGCTGGCCCCGGCGCTGGAGGCGGCCATGGCCGCGGAGCTGGCCGAGATCGACGCCATCGCCGCCAATCCCGAGCCCGCGACGTTCGAAAACACGATCGTCGCCCTCGAGCGAGCCGGCCACGGCCTGGAGCGCGCGAGTACCATCTACGGTATCTACAGCTCGAGCCTGAGCACCCCCGAGTTCCAGGCGGTCGAACGCAAGATGGCGCCGCGGCTCGCGGCCCATGCCGACCGGATCGCGCAGAACGAGGCGCTCTTCCGGCGGATAGCGGCGGTGTACGAGTCGCCGGAGAAAGCCCGGCTGACGCCGGAGCAGCAGCGTCTCGTATGGCAGCGCCACACCGACTTCGTGCTCGCCGGCGCGCGACTCGGTCCGGCGGACAAGCAGCGCGTCGCCGCGATCAACCAGCAGCTCGCAACGCTCTTCACGAACTTCGGCCAGAACATCCTCTCGGACGAGGAGCACAACTACGTCGTGCTCGAGACGGAGGCCGATCTCGCCGGCCTGACGCCGGCCTTCGTCAGCAGCGCCGCGTCGGCCGCCGCCGAGCGTGGCCTGAAGGGCAAGTGGGTCGTGCTGAACATGCGCTCGAGCGTCGAGCCGTTCCTGACCTACTCGGAACGGCGCGACCTGCGCAAGCGCGTGTTCGACAACTTCGTCCGCCGCGGTGACGAGGGCGATGCGCACGACAACAACGCGATCATCACCGAGATCCTCGCTCTGCGCGCCGAACGCGCACGTCTGCTCGGGTTCGAGACGCACGCCCACTGGCAGCTGCAGAACTCCATGGCAGGGACGCCCGAGCGGACGCTCGAGCTGATGGAGGCCGTCTGGGTGCCGGCCGTCGCCCGCGCGCGCGAGGAAGTGGCCGACATGCAGGCCGTCGCGGACGCCGAAGACGCCGGGATCGTCATCGAACCCTGGGACTACCGCTACTACGCCGAGAAAGTCCGCAAGGCGAAGTACGACCTCGACGAGAACGCGATCAAGCCCTACCTGCAGCTGGACTCGCTGCGCGATGCGATGTTCTGGTCCGCCGGTCAGTTGTACGGACTGCGGTTCGAGCGGCTCGAGCCGGGTGCGGTGCCCGTCTATCACCCAGACGTCACGGTCTTCGAGGTGAAGAATCGGGACGGGCAGCACCAGGGCCTGTTCTATTTCGATCCCTGGGCCAGGGTCGGCAAGCAGTCGGGTGCCTGGATGAACGCCTACCGGTCGCAGGGGACTTTCGACGGCAAGATCACCACGATCGTGTCGAACAACCTGAACTTCATCGAGCCGCCGGCAGGCGAAGTTCCGCTGATCGGATGGGACGACGCCAGAACCCTGTTCCACGAGTTCGGCCACGCCGTGCATGGCCTGCTGTCCGACGTCACTTATCCGTCCATGTCCGGGACCGCAGTCGTTCGCGACTACGTCGAGCTGTCGTCGCAGATCATGGAGCACTGGCTCTCCACCCGCGAGGTGCTCGACCGCTTTGCGCGGCACTACGAAACCGGTGCGCCGTGCCCCGACGAACTGATCCGGAAGATCCAACGCGCCGAGAAATTCAACCAGGGATTCGCCACCGTCGAGTACCTGTCGGCCGCCCTGGTGGACATGAAGCTGCACCTCGCCGGCGGCAAGCGGATCGACCCCGACGCCTTCGAACGCGACACCCTCGCTGCGATCGGCATGCCGCGGGAGATCGTGATGCGTCACCGCACGCCGCAGTTCCAGCATATCTTCTCGAGCGACGGTTACTCGGCGGGGTACTACAGCTACCTGTGGGCAGACCAGCTGGTGGCCGACAGCTGGGAAGCCTTCCTCGAGGCCGATGGGCCCTGGGACCCGGTTGTTGCGGCAAGCTTTGCGAAGAACGTGCTCTCCGCCGGTAACTCGGTCGACCCGGTGCAGGGCTACCGCGCCTTCCGCGGTCGCGACGCCAGCGTCGAGCCTCTGATGCGCAAGCGCGGCTTCCCGGTCCCGCCGGGTGGGGCCGACCGCCAGCCGGACTGACGCCACGGCCGCCGGGGCTGCTCCCCCTTCGCGCGATCCCTTCGATCTTGAGCGCGATGACGCTACTCTAAAGGCGGCGGCGCCTGCCGTCCCTGCCCCTGGAGTCGTCGCCTTGATACGGATGCTTGCCGCCGCAGCGGCGTTCTCATTGCTGTCTGCCGCCAGCGCAGCGCCCGCGCCCGCGCCCCAGAAGACTGATGCTGAGCTGTCGCGCTCCGCGGCACGCATCGAGGCGCACGTGCGCTTCCTCGCCGACGATTTGCTCGAGGGGCGCGAGGCCGGCACGCGCGGCCACGACCTCGCGGCGCTCTACGTCGCGACCCAGTTCCGGCTCATGGGCCTCGAGCCAGCTGGCGAGAACGGCACTTTCTTCCAGACGGTGCCGATGCGCAGCGGCACGCTGCTGCGGGACGGGGCCCGGCTGGCCGTCGCCCGCGACGGTGGCGCCACGGAGCTCGTCTTCGAGGAGGACTTCCTGCCCTCGGTGAACTTCGACACCGGCGAGTGTGCGCTCGAGGCGCCGATGGTGTTCGTCGGCCAGGGCGTGTACGCGCCGGAACTCGATCATGACGACTTCGCAGGCGTAGATCTGCGCGGCAAGGTGGCCGTGCTGCTGGCGAACGCCCCGGCGCGCTTTCCCAACGATCAGCGAGCCTTCCACGCCTCCGGACTCGAGAAGCTGCGCGAGCTCGAGCGCCGCGGTGCGGTCGGTGCGCTCTTCCTCGGCGACCCGGAGAACGAGGCGCGGCGCGCCTGGCACCTCAATGCCCCCAACTGGGCGCGGCCGGGAATGCGGTTGCTCGACCGCGACGGCCGCCCACGCGACACCTTTCCGGGGCTGGGCTGCCGGGCGAGCATGCGCATGCAGCGCGCCGAGGTGATCTTTGCGGGCGCACCGTACGCAACGGACGAGGTCTGGACCATGCTCGCCGAGGGCCGGTTGCGCGCATTCGACCTGAAGGGCACGATCGCCATGGCGTCACGCGCGCGGCTCGAGCCGGTCGCCAGCCGCAACGTGCTTGCCCGCGTGCCCGGCCGCGACCCGCGCCTTGCCGGCGAGCACGTGGTGCTCACCGCGCACCTCGATCACCTCGGCATCGGCGCGCCCCGCGACGGGGACGCGATCTACAACGGCGCCCACGACAACGCCGTCGGCATCGCGATCATGCTCGAGGCAGGCCAGCAGCTCGCCCGCGAGAGCGCCGGATTGCGCCGCTCGGTCCTGCTGCTGGCCACCACCGCCGAGGAGAAGGGGCTGCTCGGCGCGGAGCACTTCGTTGCCCAGCCGACCGTGCCGGCGGACTCGATCGTCGCCAACGTGAACCTGGACATGCCGCTGCCGTTCGCGGACCTGCTGGATGTCGTGCCCGTGGGCATCGAGCACTCCACTCTGGACGGCGTGGCGCACCGCGCCGTCGCTCGGGCCGGCCTGGTGCTCACGCCGGACCCGCTGCCCCACGAAGTGACCTTCGTGCGCAGCGACCAGTACCCGTTCGTGCGCGCCGGTGTACCGGCGGTGTACCTCAAGTCCGGCATCCGGCCGCGCGCCGGTGGCGACGGCCTCGCCGCGGTCAAGGCTTTCCGTTCGAACGTCTATCACTTGCCGCAGGACGATCTCTCCCAGCCTTTCGACTGGTTCGCTGCGGCGCGACTGGCGCAGGTGAACCATTGGATCGCAGCGGAGGTGGCGAATGCCGCCGGGCGGCCGGCCTGGAAGCCCGGCAACTTCTTCGGTACGAAGTTCGGCGTCGCTGCCGATCAGTGACCAGCCGTTGCGGTCGAGTCGCGCCGCCTGTCCGGCGATAATCCCGGGAGTCCAAATGCTGCAGCACGCCGCTATGCAACGAATTCTGCCGATTGCCGCCGCGCTGTTCCTGGCATCGACGTTGCTGACCTCGTCCGTCCGCGCGGACGAGGGCCAGTGGCCGCCGCACCAGATGCCGGAGCTGAAGGCCACGCTCGAGCGCCTCGGCATCGCCGTTCCGGTCGATCAATTGAGCGACCTGACGCGGCACCCAATGTCGGCCATCGTCTCGCTCGATGGCTGTTCGGCGTCGTTCGTGTCGCCGCAGGGCCTGATCGTGACCAACCATCACTGCGCGTACGACTCGATCCAGCGCAATTCCACCGCGGCCAACAATTACCTCGCGAAGGGTTTCCTCGCGCGCACGAAAGCAGAGGAACTTCCGGCAGGCCCGAATGAGCGTGTCTATGTCACCGAGTCCGTGCGCAACGTCACGGCGGAGGTGCTCGCGGGCATCCCGCCGGACCTCGGCGGTGCGCAGCGCACTCGGCTGATCGAGCGCAACAGCAAGGCGCTGATCGCAGGCTGCGAGACCTCGCGCGACTATCACTGCACGGTGGAGAGTTTTCACCGCGGCCTGGACTTCTACATGTTCCGTCAAGTGATGTTGCGGGACGTACGACTCGTGTACGCGCCTTCCGAAGCCATCGGCAACTTCGGGGGCGACATCGACAACTTCGAGTTCCCGCGGCACACCGGCGACTTCGCGTTCCTGCGCGCCTATGTCGGCAAGGATGGCCGGCCCGCGGATCCTGCGCCGGAAAACGTGCCGTACGGCTCGAAGGACTTCCTCACGGTCTCCGCCGTTGGCGTCAAGGCGGGCGACCCAATCCTGCTCGCGGGCTATCCGGGCGTCACCAGTCGTTACAAGCTGCCCGCCGAGCTACGTTTCGCGCTCGAACACGATTACCCGAAGCGCGTGGCGCACTCCAAGCGCGATCTCGACACGATCGCGGCGGCTACCGACGGCGACGCCGAAGCCGAGGTGCGCTATGCGGCCACGGTGAAGAGCATCAACAACCGGATGAAGAAGCTGCAGGGCCTGCTCGACGGTTTTGCGCGCAAGGACATCGTTGCGATCAAGGACGAACAGCTTGCCGCGTTCCTTGCGTGGAGCGCGACCCAGCCGCAGGCCGCCCGATACACCGCCTTGATTGACGAGTTACAGGGCTTGATCGAGCGCGACCAGCGCCTGAGTGAGCAGGAGTTCGCCGCGAGCCTGCTCACGGCCAGCGCTCTGCTCGGCACCGCGTCCACTGCGTATCGGTTCGCCGTCGAAAAGGCCAAGCCGGATGCCGAACGCGATCCCGGTTACCAGGACCGCGACGCGTCTTTCATCAAGGCGCGCTTCGAGCGCCTGCAGCAGAGCTACGTCGGCAAGGTGGATAGCGCGCGCTGGCTGAGTGCGCTGCAGGCCTACGGCAAGCTGCCGGAGGCACAGCGCGACCCTGCAATGGCAGCGGTCGTGTGGCGTGGCACGGATCCAGCCGTGCGCCTCGATTCCGACTACGCAGGCAGCAAGCTCGCCGACACCGCCGAGCGGGTCGCCCTGCTGCAGCGCAGCGCCAGCGAGCTTCAGGCGAGCACCGATCCGTTCGTGCAACTCGCGGTAGCGCTGTATCCACTGCAGCAACAGCTGCGCGACCAGCGGCGCGCCGTCGATGGCGACCTGGATCGCGTGATTCCGCAGTTCATGCAGGCGGTGATCGACTGGCGCAGGTCGCTGGGCCAGCCGGTGTATCCCGACGCCAACAGCACGCTGCGCATCACCTACGGCACCGTCGACGGGTATGCGCCCGCCGATGGCTTGTACAAGGGTCCGTTCACGACGTTGCAGGGCATCGCCGCGAAGCACACCGGCAAAGACCCGTTCGACGCACCACCCGAGCAGTTGCAGGCGATTGCGCAGCGGCGCTTTGGCGCCTTCGTGGAGCCGACGCTGGGCGCCGTGCCGGTCAACTTCCTGTCGTCTGCGGACACCACGGGTGGCAACTCGGGTTCTGCCGTCATGAACGCCCGCGGCGAACTGGTGGGCCTCAACTTCGACAGCACTTATGAGTCGATCACCAAGGACTGGTACTTCGACCCTGCGATCACGCGAGCGATTCACGTCGACGCCCGCTACATGCTCTGGGTGATGAGCGAGCTGGATGGTGCAGACGACCTGCTGCGGGAGATGCGGATCGTCTATCCAGCCGGCGAACGCCATGAAGCACGCTGATCCGTCGAATCCGCTCGGAGAGTTGATCTAGTTCGCGACTCGAGGCCGATGCGGACTATTCGGCAGCCATTCCGGCGCCTCATCCGCATCCGCCACAGCCTCTGCCAGCGCGAAATAGAAGCGGTGAAACTTCGCCTGCGCTTCGAAATCGATCGGAGTGGTGATGTCGTCTTGCGGGGCGTGATAGCGATTCTCGTACCAGTCGCTGTAGCGCTCCGCCGCGACCGCGTCGCTTTGATCGAAGCCGAACAGGAAACTTACCGCCGGCACGCCACGCTGCATGAACGGCCAGTGATCGCTGCGGCGGAGCAGGTTGCGCTCCGGCTCCGGGTCGGGCCGCACTTCGATGTCCATCGGCCCCGCGATGTCGCGCACGGTTTGGCCGAGCGTTGAATCGTCGAGCGCGAGCGTCGTCAGGATCGTCAGCGGATAGAGCGGGCGAAGCTGGTCGAGATTGAGAACGGCGATCGGCGTCGGCGCGGCGGGCGTCGGGTGCGCAGCCAGCCAGCGCGAGCCCCACAAGCCTTTCTCTTCGGCCGTCACCGCCGCGAAGATCACCGGGCGACGGAAGCCTCGCCCGCCGCGCGCGTCGGCGAAGGTGATGAGCGTCGCGACATAAGCCGCATCGTCAAGCGTGCCATTGTAGAGATTGTCACCATTGACCGGCGTGCCGTATCCGTAGCCGTCGAGGTGCGCGATCAGCAGGACTGGTTCGTCGGCGAGCGCGGGATCGGTTCCTGGCAGTACTGCGAGTACGTTGTCCGATGTGTAGCTTCGTTCGCGCGTCGCGAAGCGCGCTTGCAGGCGCGCGGGGACATCGAACGACGCCATCGATTCGCCGCGCGCGCCAAGGGCGAGAATGTCGGCGCCATCCTGGCCGCTGGCGTTGGCGATGTCCGTGAACGCCGGCGCGGCCAGACGGAAGGATGGGATGGACTGCGGGCGCGGCGAACCATCGGCAATCACGACTGTCCGCGCGTAAGCCAGCGGCCAACGCGGCGGCTCCATGGTGAAGCCCATGTCGTCGACACGCATCATGCCGACGGCGCCCGCCGCGGTTGCGGCTTCGAGCTGCGCCGCAATCAGCGTCTGCCCGGTCCGGCGCGTGCCGAAGCAGACGACGACGGTGCCGCGCACGCCCGTCATGTCCGATGGCGAGCAAAAGCCACGATAGACCAGCGGCGCATCGATGCGCTCGGGCATGCCCCATGCCGGCGCCACGGTGACGTCATACAGGAAGCGAAGCGTGCGCGTATCGCCGTTTGTATACGCAACGGAGAACGCCGTGCCCTCGCTGATGACCTCGATCTCGTCAAAGCTGATGCGCTGGAAGTACGTCCCGCCATCGCCGGCAGGCCGCAGACCCGCGCGTTCGAAACGCCCGGCGACGTAAGCGGCAGCGCGATCGTAACCCGGCGAACCGGTATCGCGGCCTTCCATGGCGTCGCTGGACAGCGCTTCGGTGGTCGTCCACCAGTCGGCGGTCTTAGGGTCCGGCGCGCTCGCGCAAGCGCTCAGCGCCAGCGCAGCGCAGGCGACGGTGAAGGTTCGTTCGACAATCATGCGTTTGTTCTTCCCCGGGGAAACAGCCGCACTGCGACGCGGACTAATCAGTTGCGTTTGCGAACATGACGACGTGCTGCCAAGGCAAGATGCTCACGGTGCGCTCCCACGCCACCGCGTGCACGGCCGCTTCGCGCTTGATCTGCGCTTCGCTCATCTTGTGCAACGCCTTGATCGGCACCTGTGGATCTTCGGCGCGGTACTCGACGAACACAAGCCGACCACCCGGCTTCAGGGCGCGAATGATGCTGGCCAGCACCTCATACGGGAACGCCAACTCGTGGTAGACGTCGGCCATGATGGCGAGATCGACGGACGAAGCCGGAAGAAGGATAGGCCGTCCAAACGCTGATTTCTGTCAGCGGAGGGCACGAGTGCGCGTGCTTTGGTTGCGCTCGGGAAGCGACCTTGGTCTGTGAGCGGTGATCCAGTCGACGGACTGGGCCGCTTCTGGAGTCTGAAGGGGGCGGGCCGACATCCATGTCTGGCCAAGAGCGGCTGATCAGCGGACGATAGTCGTCGTCGGGCCAGACGCGGCGGCGAGAATAGAGCCCAATCACGCGAAAACGGGATCGGGGCGGAGCATCACCGGCCGTTGGAGACTTTGGTTTCGCGGGGAGCAACGAGCCGACAACCCGCCGCTGCAGGCTGGTGCCACGCCAACTGAGACTGGCCGGCCCGGTCGTCTCATTTGTCGCGCCTGACCTATTGATTCACGGACTACCTTGGGACACCCCGACTGATTGCCTACACTGCTTTAGGGAATCACGAACAGAAGTGGCAGCAGCTCTGTTCCCGCGATGGGGGCCGCGGTGCCCAGTGGAAATGAACCTACACGCGCTCACGCCTCCAGATCGAACGACACTGGCAGATGACTACCGACGCCAGTGCAAGCTTTTCCACGGTCGCGTGTC
>Ga0209391_10001501_pt1 | contig 12065 bp, 15 predicted proteins | sample PPLLak3March2015_FD_187246 | JGI IMG/M metagenome (GOLD analysis project Ga0209391, IMG submission 187246) | Freshwater sediment microbial communities from Prairie Pothole Lake near Jamestown, North Dakota, USA - PPLs Lake P7 Core (1) Depth... | ecosystem: Environmental > Aquatic > Freshwater >... | reverse complement strand
AAGAACAACGCTCACATATCGTGCGGAAGATCTTTTAATCCTTTGTATGGATTCATAAATCTTACCAGCCCATTTTCTTTTTTAGCTCAGTAATGTGTGCAAGATGATGTTTACTGTGCCAGGTGTAAAGCGCAAGTGTTTTATCTAAATTAATATCTCCCCATTCTGGATGCTGAAAAGTTTTTTCAAATTGTTTATCTGTTAATGAACGAAGCAGTATTGCCCATCTTTTATGAAGTGATTCTAACAGATTTAATGAAATATCAATAGGAGTTTTAAATGTATCCTGCAGTTCCGCCCAAAGATGTTCTTCGTAAGTTTTTATTTGCGGATTATCTTCAGTTAATGCAAGCTTAAATCTTATATAAGAATTTATATGACTATCCGGAAGATGATGAATGACTTGTCTTATTGTCCAGCCGCCGTCGCGGTAAGGAGTATCTAATTGCTGTTCTGAAAGATTTTCAACTTCCATTCTTAATTGTGATGGAAGTGTTTCAATAATATTAATGAAGTCACTTCTCATTCCTTTTGTAACGTTTATGTTTTTATCAAATTTACCGATCGGGTAGCGTGGATCTGATCGCATAATTATTCTTAAGTTTTTGTGCGGGAAATTTAAGAAAAGTTGGTTACTGATTTAAATTAAAAAAGGCACGATTGCTCGTGCCTTAATTTTCTTTGTAGCTCAGGAATCCTTTCCTGAGCATTTGTAATTAAACGCACGAAGGGATTCGTGCGCTACAAAATCACTTCATCAGAATCATCTTCTTTGTAGAAGTAAAATTATCCGCGTTGATTGTGTAGAAATATACTCCGTTGCTTAAATTGCTTGCATCAAATCTAATATCATACTTTGCGGCAGATTGAGCTTGATTAACAAGTGTGGCAACTTCATTCCCAATAATATCATAAACTTTTAGAGTTACATAAGAATTTTGCGGAATGCTGTAACTAATAACAGTAGATGGATTAAATGGGTTTGGATAATTCTGGATTAATGCAAATTCTATTGGAGCAGCGACATCAACTTCAACAATTTGTGAGTAAGCAAATGCACCGTTGTAATCGATCTGCTTTAACCTGTAGTAATATGTTCCGTTATTAGCTGATTTATCGGTATAAGAATAGCTTCTTGGTTCTGTTGTTGTTCCAAATCCAGGCACGAAAGCAATATTAGAAAAATTAATTCTATCAGAACTTCTCTGTAATTCAAATCCGGAGTTATTTGTTTCAGTAGCAGTATTCCAGTTAAGAACAACGGTACCATTAACAATTGATCCAACAAAAGAAGTGAGCTCAACGGGGATTATTGAGAAATCTACTAGGGTCACATATTGTGCATTAACACCCGAGACAATGTTTCTGATAAGTGCACCAGATGTGCCATTAATCTCTGCTATGTTTGCTCCGTTTGTTACAATATAATTACCGCCAGGCAATTGATAGCAGCCTCGTAATCCAGTAACAGCATTGAACGTGTTTAATAATGTACCCGTGGAACTGTAAATGTAAAGCGCTGATGGAACTGAAAATCCAGCTACCGCAATATTTCCATTTGTTGCCTCAAAAAGCTGCTGAGGAAATGCGACGCCGCTAACAAAATTATCAAGATAGTTACCATTTAAATCATAACGATGAGCAGCATTACTTGAACTGCCAGTAACCAAACAATCGCTAGCTCTAAAAATAATATCAAACGGACTGTTTAAACCACCTGCTGCTGTTGTGATAAAATTACCGAGATAGCTTCCGTTTGCATCAAACTGAGGAACAGCATTTTGATTAGCCCCACTGCCAACAGTTACAACAAGGTTACCGTTAGGTCTGAAATTATGACCACGGATATTATCAAGAATAGCATTGTTAAGACCACTATCCGGAGCAAAATATCCCAAATATGTTCCTGATGTATCATACTTTTGAACCAGATCGTCAATTTGATCTGACAATGTTAAAAAGCTATACGGAGATAATCTTAATTGTTTTGGTGAGGATAAATTTGCTGGGTCAACAATAAATGCCTGATCAACCAAATCTCCTGTTATAGCATCAATAAGAATTACAGCATCTGTTGTCCAATCCGGAATAGCCAGATAAGCCGATGAAACTATTCCATCGGAAATTTGGGGATAACCAAGAGTTGGATTTTGAGTTTCCTTATTTGAGTAGTGAATGCGTGAATTGCTTAGATCGTATGTTATTTGGATATCTTCCCAAAAACCAACACTTCCACTGTTTATTGCATCACTAATATCATTAACGATTGCATAAACAACTCTTCCATTTTCAATTCCTCTAGCTTCAATAAAAACACCCTCTGGTGTATAAATTGTATGGGGCAGATTTAATTTGTCAGCTAGTTTTCTTGCATCAAAAATAAGCTGACTGTTTTGCTCCGCGGCAATTGTTAAATCAAGATAATTAATCTTTGGTTGATTTTGTGAGAAAGAAAATGAAACAATTAAGAGAGTAAAAAGAAATGTAAATAACTTCATAAGGCACCTCTTGAATTAGTTTAGAAATAGTTAGTAGATTTTAGTTATATGGTTCAATTCTAATTTTAATATGGAAATAATTTGACTCTAAGTCAATCAAAGATAAAAATAATTATTTGATGCCCAATTTATGATTCTTTATATCTGAAACAGTTTGTTAGATGGTCATTAACCATTCCCGTTGCTTGCATATGTGCATAAACAATTGTTGATCCCACAAAATTAAAGCCGCGTTTCTTTAAATCTTTGCTTATAATATCAGAAAGTTCTGTTTGTGCGGGAAGTTCTTTTAGGGATTTGAACTTATTTTTAATCGGTTTACCATTTACAAAGCCCCAAATATATTTATCAAAAGTTCCAAACTCTTTTCTTACCGCAATGAAAGCTTTTGCATTTTTAACAGAGCTTTCAATTTTTAGCTTATTTCTTATTATTCCAGCATCTTTCATTAAAGAATTTATTTTTCTTTTGTCATACTTTGCAACTTTGTTAAAGTCAAAATTATCAAATGCTTTGCGGAAGTTTTGTCTTTTGTAAAGTATTGTCCGCCAGCTTAATCCTGCCTGAAATCCTTCAAGAAGCAAAAACTCAAAAAGTTTTTTGTCGTTATGAACTGGCACTCCCCATTCTTTGTCGTGATATTTAATATATAAAGCATCATTTGCCGGCCAGGGACAGCGTGTTATGTTTTTCATAATTATTCTGTAAGCGATTTTGTAAAATGGTGTTAATTAAAGTTAACAATTCGTTATTTAACAAAAAAAATGTTGCTAAAATAATTTGTGCTTAATCCTACATATCTCGATTTTTAAAATGATATTTATAAACAACTTGCAATGGAGCATTTTTATGAAAAAATTATTTTTCATTCTTCCGATACTTTTACTTGTTCTTGGATTCACCGCTCAAAGAATTCTTGATGACAAACTTAAAAATCTTCTACAGCAATTTAAAATTGAAGAAGAAACTGCAAAATCAAATATATATTATGCAGTAAGCGGTCCATCGTTTTATATTCCCAACGTTAAGGTATTAAAAGCTCTGGCCGTTGGAGACAGAGTTTCTGCTATTGAATCAATTGGTAAAAACGTAAAAGAATATGTTGGCTCTAAAGAGTTTATTGATAAGTACAATCAACTTAGGGAAGATAGAAAGCCAACACCGCCAGAAGAACCAAAATATTCGGCTCAATTAAAAGAGGAACAAAAAGAAAGTTTAACTAACAGCATTGCAGAAATGGAAAAATCAAAAACACAGATGGCGAAAGATCAACAGGCAATGTTTGATGAAGTAATAAAAAGCTTACAAGACCAGTTAAAGGAAATTGATAATCCCAATAGTACTATGTTCACGCCGGAAATGGACGTGTACATAAAACAAGGATACGACATGCAAATGGATGAATATAAAAATAAAGTTAAAGAGTGGGAGGCAGAATATCCGGTTAATAACCCAAAGCCGATGATTAAGAAGTGGATTAATGCTTTTTTAGAAAAATCTGCTGATATTAATTTTGGGGCAGCAACTACAAAAGACAGTAAAGGAATTATAAAATTTGTTGACAAACAATATGAGTATAAAGACAGTCAGTGGAAACTATATTATCGTGCAGGCAGGGAATCTGTTACAGCCGCAAGATCTTTTGCACAAAATTGGCTTAAGGAATTTTAGTTGTCTTCATTGATTTACTTCAATCCCTCCCTGTTTATATCCAGAGAGGGATTTATCTTGTGGAAATATTATTCCGTTTTTGTTTTCAGTCCAATCGGTTAGATTCGCAATCATCATTAAATCTTAATTATACTATGAAATTATATTTTCTATTATTTCCTTTACTGATATTATTTATATGCTGTTCCAGCGATGAAGATTCAAATCCGGTTAATACTGAAAAAACCGCAACCGGTTTTGTTAGGGGAAACGTTAACGGATCGAGCTGGTATTCTAATAAAATTACCACCAGCAAAAGCGGCAATACGAGAGTAGTTAAAGCGACACTTGATTTTACTAATGATCCGATATTTAAAGGTTCCATACTTGAGTTTCGTATAAGTGTTAATCAAGCTGGAACATTTGGAATCGGAGAAAATGAGCCCGGTTATACTTATTCTGTTAAGGCATATTATACGCTTGTTTCCAGAAGCGGATCGGCAGACATAAATTATAAAGCATACTACGAGAATTTAAGAGATTTGATTATTAATAGAATCTCCGATAAAAGCCTTGATGCCAATTATAGTTTTAATGCTCGCACAGATGATTCATTAAGTACTGTTTCATTTTCAAGCGGGGCAATACAAATAGACTATTAAATTTTTCCTGTTTTCACTTACGATATAAATCACAAACCCGGGAAAATTGGTTTTCCGGGTTTTCTTTTTATCTGATTTGTGATTTAGGCTATAAATAAATTTAATTCCCTTCCCCATTTTTACCTTACAATTATTAAGAGAATTCAATGCAAACAATATTAGGTTCCACAGGAATAATAGGAACGGAATTAGCCAAAGCCTTAACACAATACACCTATAAAATCAGGCTTGTAAGCCGTAAACCAAAGCGTGTAAATCCAACAGATCAACTTGTAGTTGCTGATCTGACAAATCCACAGCAGGTTTTAACTTCTGTTGAGGGATCAGCAGTCGTTTATCTTACGGCAGGTCTTGAATACAAAATAGGAGTTTGGCAAAGCCAGTGGCCGGTTATAATGCAAAATGTAATTGATGCATGTAAAATCCATAAAGCCAAGCTAGTTTTTTTTGATAACGTTTATGCTTACGGTTTAGTTAAAGGCTGGATGAAAGAGGATACACTTGTAAATCCCGTCAGTATAAAAGGTGAAGTGCGGGCACAAATCGCTCAGATGATTATGAGTGAAGTTGAACGGGGACATCTTGATGCAATTATTGCACGTGCTGCGGATTTTTATGGCCCGAACACACCATTAAGTTTTGCAACAGTAACCGTTTTTCACAATTTAAAAAAAGGAAAGAAAGCACAATGGTTTTTAGATGCGAGTAAAAAACATTCAATGACATATACTCCTGATGCGGGAAAAGCAACTGCACTTTTAGGAAATACAACTTCCGCGTACAATCAAATATGGCATTTGCCAACAGATAAAAATGCTTTAACAGGGAAAGAGTTTATTGAAATTGCAGCAAAAGCATTTGGTGTGGAACCAAGATACACAGTATTAAAAAAATGGATGATTCAGATGGTTGGATATTTTGTTCCCGTTGTTAAAGAAAGCATTGAAATGTTATACCAGAATGAACAAGATTATTTATTTGACAGTACAAAGTTTGAAAAGTCTTTCAATTTTATACCAACAAGTTATCAGGCTGGAATTGCTGATACAGTTAAATCGATGAAAAATTAATTTCTATTTTTCATTAACTCATAAACTTTTTCTGACAGAATTTTAAATTTGGGTAAAGCTAACTCTTCTTCAAGAGGGATAAAGCACGCAATTATATATTTCACAGCTCCATCTATCACGATTCCAATATCGTTTGTCCAATAGGAATACCAACCTGTTTTATGATAGAACATCGCGCTTGGTGGTAATCCTGCAGCCAATTTAGATTTATCAAGTTGTCTGCCAAGAAGAGTTTTCATTTGCAAACTAACCCATTCGTTTACAAGTGAGTTGGAATAAATCTTATACATAAAATCTGCGGCGTGTAATGCGCAGGTTTCTGTGCCTCTAATATTTTCATACCCGGGATCTTCAAACTTTCTTTTTAAAAATTTTCTTGTTACCTCACTTCCATACCAGCCATAAGAATGCAAAAGACTATCAATGTTTTTTCTTTGTGCTATATCAATCAAACAATTTGCTGCGGAGTTATCGCTTCTGGTTATCATTAAATCCAAAAGGTAGTTTACATTAACAGTGTCTCCATCTTTAAGTAATGGTCTCGGATCAGTTTTTATCGCAATTGTTTTATCAACTACGTTTGGTGATTTTGCAATGTATGTTTCATATAATGAATATTTGTCTTCTGATATTTGATGAAGTATTTCAGCTGCTACATACATTTTATAAACCGAAGCCGGATAAATAAAATTATCATAGTTAACTCCGCCTAATTTCGGTTTATCCGAGGTTAAATCAATTACAGCAAAAGAAATTTGTTCAATCCCATCTTCACCAACATCGAAGTTATGTCCAAGGTCAAGATCAAGAATTATTTTATATAAATTTTTAGAAAGTTTTTCATCAATTTGATAGTAGGATGGGACGATAACTGTTTGTGAGTATGAGAATTGAAAGAGCAGCAACACAATAGATAAAATTGTTTTCATTTGGATTTCTCAATCTTTCAGGGATTGATTAATAAATATTTTTTTAAGACTTATAAAAATTATTGAATATTAAAATTGTTTCGAAAAACTAAGTGACAATCCTTCGCCTTCATAAAATGGATTAAATGATCCAACACCTTGTCCGTTTGAAATATGCATTCGTCTTAACCCAAGATTAAAACTGTAGTTATTGCCAGCAGAAAAAGTAATTGTTCCACCCAGGCGAAACATAAAGTTATAGATATCTCCGCGTGGTGGAAATGATTTATTATATAAAATAATTCCTCCAAGCGCATCAATTGAAAAAGCAAAGTTACCAATAACAAGCGGTTGCAAACGTAATAAAATTATAGGCCCGATCCCCATTGCTGAAGTTTCATATTGTTCTTCTCTAAGAAATTCATTAACCATTATAGTGTTCCCCCAAGCATGTGTAATAGTGGCCCCAACATCTACTTGCAAACCAATTGTCTTAACAATTTCTTTGCCGATATGAGCGTTTAAGTTTATAGTATTAATTTGTCTGTTCCAGTGAGAAGGAGAATAATATTCTAAACCGAATTCTAAAAAATTAGCGGAAGGTTCTACTCTTGCAAGATTTCTTTCTACCGAAGTTACCTGGGCATATAACTTACCTGGAAAATTAAATAAGAAAAGCAAGGGGACTAGCAGCATTAAATAAAAACAGAATTTATGGCTCAAGCAATAACCTTTATAAAAGACTTAAAGCAAAACTATGATTCTTTTTTAGCGGGGACAAACAGATTGGATTTAAGAATTATAAGTTTCTTTCAATTCTACAGACAAAAATTATTCTATATTATATTTTCCCAATCCTCTTTCGGCTTACCAAGCCAAACCCATGCAATTAAATCAACCATTGCCGGCTCACCGCCAAGCTCACGAAAACGAGTGTTGATTTGTCCGCGATGATAAGTGCTGTGTGAAGCAACTTGAAGCATGGTTTCGTCAAGTGTTGCGGGAACAACTTTCTTTCCAATTTTTCTTTCGATAAAAACAGACCACGGAATTTGAATTACTTTATCTTTTTCATCTGATTTAGGTGATGAAAGAAAATCTTTTAGCTTTTGCTGATACTCAAATCCCCATTTTGCGATTGATTTAAAGTCAGAGAATGTTTCCGGCTTTGGTATATCGAGCGGCAAATCATTCCATAAAAAGTAAAACGCATATTGCACCTGGTGTAAGTGATATAAAAGTTTTTTAATTCTTTCATCGTTATGAGCGTCTTCAAACGGCAAAACTTTTTTCCAGACTTCTGCATCAGCCCATTGCATATGGTTTAATAAGTTTTCAATTTGTTCAGATTTCATAATGATTTCCTCAACAGCTTTTATTAAAAAGTATGTTATCTAATTCCACAATATCATCCAGGCGAATGATTTTTCCCTCGGTTGTTTTAAGAAACTCTATTTTATCTTTTGAAAATAAATCAGCAATTACGCATTCAATTAGTTCGTTCTCATTTTTATCATTTTGGAAAGTGAGCTTAACCATTTGTTTTCTTAATGCTCGCAGTTCAAGTTCATCATAAAGTCCGCAAGCTATAGGCTTATATTCTTTTTCCATTTTTAATTCTTATTTTTTTATGTGTTTTCCATTATGCCCTTTACATTCAGACATATACTCAATGGCTGATTTAGAAATGTATAAATCTTTACGCGGATCTTTGGTTGGCATATTATTGTTGAAAAATGTTTTTAATTATTGATTGAAATATTATTAAACAAAAAAGCCGATACAAATTTTATTTATATCGGCTGATGAACAAATTATAAACACTATTTTTTTACGTAGCCAAGATCAGGTCTTGGACTTCCATATTTGTTTTCAATGGAAGTAATAAACGGAGCCATTTTTGCCCAAAGTGCACTCGCTTCGGCTTCCATTAAAGCGTTATCTTCTTTTTGGGATGTATAAAAATCCGCACCATCTTTAAAATTCTCGGTTAGCACCATCATATTATTATCAAGTCCAAGTTCTACAATCCATATACTGTATCCATTTTTGATGTTTTTATCTTCATAAAGTTTTTTCCATTCTTTGAGTATACCTAATAACTCCTGACGATTTTCTAATTTAAAATGAAAATACATCCAGTGAATAAACTTTGCATCTTCCATTTTCAGTCGTGGTTCTTTTGGTACGTAAGAATATTCAGCGGACCATCTTACAATATAATCTCTGTGGGTAACCATACTGCGTTCATTTTCCACTATAAAGTCAGCCCATTTTTCTTTGCCGACTTTTTCAATTGCAGAACCAAATATTCCAGGCATTTTATCAATGTCTGAAAAGTTATTTAGAGGAATAAGATAATAGTAATGTCCATCTTCCCTCTGCGAGGCTCTTAAATAAGGAATATCAAGTCCTCCCTGTGTCATCATTTCAACCCATTGTTTAGATGTTGATTCGTACTTATCCCACATATCAATCCTTGCAACTTCCTCACGAACCATAAATAATTGATCTTTCGGAACTTCCTGAGCAAATGAAACTTGAGTACAAACGGATAGTACAATCGCAAACATGAAAAATAGTTTTGCAGAACGCATAAACAGCCTCCTTAAAATATGATTTAGTTAATTAGTTATTCTCATCCCCGCTGATACTTTTTAAAATGTATATCGGGATGTGTGTAGAAAATATATAGTTAAACTTTTAGTTGCAAGAAAAATATTGTTTTGCAGTGCTATGAGTTGATTGTGTTCAGTTATTGCATTTGTGGGAAAACGAATCACCGATTTATAATTGACCCTTAATATCTTGAACTAATTGAATGCTACAATAATCTAAAGGTTCAAATCACTTCTATAAACTATATTCAAGGGAGACAACTTGAAAAAGGAATCAGTAGCACTTCGCATAATCCTGGTTGGATGTTTAATTGTCCTTTTAATCATTCCTCTTTGGATGATACAATTTATTATTTCAGAAAGGCGGGTTTACAGAGATGGGGCAGTCAGAGAAATAAGCAAGAGCTGGGCAGGTCCCCAAACAATAGCAGGACCGCTGCTTACCCTGGTTACAAATCATGAACATATCAGTAAAGACGGAACGAAATCCTTTTCTAAGAAACGTACATTTTATCTGCCCGAAAACTTATCTGTTGAAGCAAAAGTAATTCCTGAGAAAAGATACCGCGGCATTTATTCTGCTATAGTTTATAAAACAGATTTAAACATTAAAGGCGACTTTAATTTTCAAAAGCTCCAGGAGAAATTGAACGATCCAAATCTTTTAGAGAGCTATTTGTCTTTTAACATTGATGATCCAAGAGGAATTCAGCAGAATATTACTGTAAAGTGGGATGATGTTCTCCGGAATGTTAATCCCGGATTAAAGGATAAAAATATTTTTACAAACGGTTTTCACTCAGAAATTAATATTAACAAAGAGAAAACGGTCGGCTCGTTTGGAATCAATTTAACACTAAACGGCGTGGATGATCTGAACTTTGTTCCTATAGGAAAGAACACACAGGTAAGAGTAAGTTCATCCTGGAGTAATCCAAGCTTTGTTGGAAATTTTCTTCCGGCAGAACGAGAAGTAAACGAGAATGGCTTTACTGCCTTGTGGAGCGTTAATCATTTTAACCGCGAGTTTCCCCAGGAATGGGATAATCAGCATTATGATGTGTTTAAAGATAAGTTTGGTGTTAAATTTTTCATTCCTGCCGATGAATACCAGCAGACAATGCGTTCAACAAAATACGGACTACTTATAATCATACTTACATTTGTAAGCTTCTTTCTTGTTGAAGTTTTCAGCGGAAAGGCAATTCACCCGATTCAATATTTGTTAATTGGATTAGCTCTTATCGTTTTTTATTCAATGCTGCTGGCGCTCTCGGAGTATATTCTTTTTCAATATTCATATTTAATAGCGGGATCTCTTGTGATAGGATTAATAACACTCTATACAAAAAGTATATATAAAAACCGGAATATTGTTTTATCAATTTCCGCAATGCTCATTTCGTTTTACGGATTTGTTTATGTGTTGCTTCAACTTCAGGATTACTCGTTATTGCTCGGCAACATTGCGTTGTTCTTAATACTGGCGGCAATAATGTTCTTTACAAGAAAAGTTAACTGGTTTGATGTGTTGAAAAGTAAATCCGCTATTGAATAGATAAAATGGAGTCCATCTTTAAGGCTGGCTCCACGTACCGGAAACTTGTTATTGATTATATCCAAATTAGATACTAATTCGTTGACAAAAAGGAAACTGATATGCCAATAATAAAATCAATTTCAAGTCTCCGGCATCAGACAAGAGAAATAGCTGAGCTTTGTCATGAAAAAGACGAACCCGTTTATCTTACTACCAATGGCGAAGGCGATCTTGTTGTCATGACCATAGAGCACTATGAAAATCTGAAAGCACAGGTTGATTTATTCGGAAAACTTGGTGTTGCGCAGGCTCAAGCTGCAGAAGGAAAAAAGCGAATAACTCACAAGCAGATGAAGGCAAAATTACGAAAGAGAATTAATGTCGGGTAAATATTCTCTTGGGTATTTGCCTGTAGCTGAAGAAGATCTGATTTCAATTCTGGATTGTAAAAGATAGTCCTGTCCAAGCTCTTAAGTTTGTGGATAAACTTGAAGAGAAAATCGGAAAGCTGGAGCAGTTTCTTTTAATGGGACGGGTACCCAGACATCACAAACTCAGAGAATATGGATATAGTGTTTTAGTTGCAGTGGATTATCTGGGTCTTTATATAATAGGAAAAAAGACAATCGAAATTCATCGGGTTATTCGGACATCAAGGAACCTGGATAACCTGATTTAATGTCTTATTCTTCCGGAAATGGGAAATATCCTCGACGTCCAAAGTAATAAAGTAAATGACCAAACCCGGTAGCAAAGATTATCACAAGCACAAACAGAATGGTTTTGTTGATTGAAGTATCAAAAAATAAAGAAACAATTCCGCCAAGCATTCCGAACAGCCAGCCCATAACAGCAAATATTTTGGTTGATTTTTGAGAAGCTAATAAAAGTTCCAATACTTTTTCTTCAGGGAAGGAAAGATCATTTTTGAATCCCTCCTCATTTTTTGTGAGAATATTTGTAACACCTTTCAGTATTGTTTTTTTGAATGCATTGAGAATTTTCAATTTCATCCAGCCAATCCAGATTGAATAACCAAGCATGAAAATTATTATAAACACAAAATATAAAACACCTTTTGCAAGCTCAGATAAATCTCCGGGGATGCTGCTGATAATA
>Ga0209391_10001500_pt1 | contig 12067 bp, 8 predicted proteins | sample PPLLak3March2015_FD_187246 | JGI IMG/M metagenome (GOLD analysis project Ga0209391, IMG submission 187246) | Freshwater sediment microbial communities from Prairie Pothole Lake near Jamestown, North Dakota, USA - PPLs Lake P7 Core (1) Depth... | ecosystem: Environmental > Aquatic > Freshwater >... | reverse complement strand
CCGTCGGTGGAACCGTTGTCCACCAAGACGACCTCGAATGTGCTGCGCATGTCAGCGTCGAAGAGCGAGCGCAGGCACGGCTTCAGGTACGCCTTGTTGTTCCAGCACACCAGAACGATGGCGCAGGCAGGTGATTGTCCGCTCACGGTGCACTCAGAACGCGCACTACGGTTGACGCAGCCGGGCGTCCAGTTCCCGGATCTCCTCGTATGTGCCCAGGTCTGCGAACGTGCCGTCAAGCCGGACACCACGCACCTGCATCCCGGACCCGATGGCGTCGTTCAAGACTCGCGCGAAGTCCGGGATGCCGCGTTGACGAATGCTCTCGTGCAGGTGCTCGGTGAATTGCGGCTTCCAGATGATGCAGCCCCACATGTCAGTCAGGGTCGTCCGGGGCGGCTTGTCGACGACCTCTATGACGCGGTTCGCGCCATCCATCCTGACCATCCCGAACTTCTCCGGCCGCGCGGTCGGAAACAGCACCAGGACCACCTCGTCGTCGGCCGCGGCCGCAGCCCACGCCCGCGCGAATACGCCCTGCGGCTCCATGATCGTGTCCGCCATGCCAAAGAACACCGTCTTGTTCCGCACGAGGTGATAGGCAGAGTCCAGCGCGTGTGCCAGGCCCGGCGACGTCGACTGCCCGTCGGTCGCGGGCGTCTCCTGCACGACATACGAGATGTTGCAGCCGAAGCGCTGCCCGTCGCCGAAGTAGCCCACTAGCTGATGCTTCGTCTCGTTGATGACGAAGACGACGTCCGACACCCCGGAGGCGACCAGGTCATCGAGCACGAACTGTGACACCGGCTTGTAGTGATTGTCGCGGATGATCGGGTACAGCTCTTTGGGGTAGGGCAGCCCGAGCCTGACGCCTTTGCCGGCAGCAGGAATCAACCCGACTGCGTCGTGTATCACGCCATATCCTTGAACGCCAGTGGCGCCGCCGCCTTGAGCGGACCGGCAGCCGGGAACAGAGGCTCAGCACGGGGAACCGCTGCGCCCATCGCGCTCGGGGAAGCGGACATCCGTTTGATGGCAAGGAGCCCGCCCAGGAAGAACCAGAATAGAACGCTCGATCGGAACCCTCTCAGCCCGATGTTGTAGGCGAACGGAATGACCCAGTCGGCGAGGAGCGCGGCGACGAGGGAGCCTGCGAGGCCGCCCATGACGCCGATCACGTAGGCACGCGCAAAGCCGGCAGGTACGCGCCACCGTAAACGCATGGCGAGCAGGAAGACCTCCGCGACGAACCAGAAGAAAACGAGCAGGCCGACGAGGCCGGTTTGCGCCACGAGATCGAGATAATTGTTATGACTGCTGAATTGGACCCACCAACCGAGAATCGGGAACAGGACTGTGTAATGGCTGTAGTTTGCCGGTCCAAACCCGAGCAAGGGATTGTGTACCACAACTTGCAGAATCACTCGAAAGGCTTCTAGCCGGGTCATCCAGCTGTAGCTCTCGCCACCTTCGAGCAGGGCGGCGAAGACGCGGTCACCGAACAGCATGACCGGCACGATGCCCAGCAAGGAGGCTCCGAGAGCGGTCCTTGGGTAGCGCACGAACACGATCACCGCAACCGCGACGAGCGGAGGGAGCCACCCGGAGGCCCACGAGAAGGCAAGAAAGAGGCTGCGCGCAAGCGTGAGCGCACCGGCGGCGACCATCGTGAACCGTAGTGGCGGAGGCAGGTCGCGGTTGCAGAGCCCCTGGCTGATCGACATCGCCACGAGCCAGACGAAGAACATGCTCCCGATGGACTGGCTGCTGGTAATGCCGATGCGGCCGACCTTCACGTCCGGCCAGCCGATGATGAGCATCACCACCAGAAGCGTGCCGGATGCGATGAACACCCAGGTGAGGCGACGCAGTTGCGTCAGGCGTCCGACCTGGTGGCCAATCAACAGAAACACGGAGCCGGACAGGAGGAACAGGCCCAATCCCCCGAGCTGGGCGCGCATCGGGGCGTGGGCAGTTGGAAACCAGGGGTATTGACCGACCACAAACGACAGGATGGCCACCGCCATGAAGGCGACGACAGCCATCACGACCCGCGATCCGTCGAGCGCGACCCGACGCCGCACGAGCTGTTGCAGGAGCCAGGCCACGCACAAGGCACCGGCCATCACCAGCGGGCCGCTCACGCCGCCCGCCGTGTCACCCAGGTGGAACGGCACGAGCACCGCCGTGACGAGCAGCAGGCCCAGGCCGAGAAGCGATCGGGCTTGTGTCCTGAGGCTGAACGCCAGCGCCACACCTGCCAGCGCCAGGGCGCCAACGAGGAGCGCGAGGTACATCTCCACGAACGGCGTTGCGAGGTCCTTCATCGTCTGACAGGGCTTCGATCGAGCCGCTCAGGCCTCGTGGGAGTACACGGCGTACGACTGCGGCCCGGGCGCCGGGCCCACCTGCCGGAGGAAGACGGCGGGGACGCCCCCGACGACCGTGTGCGGCCGCACATTGCGCGTGACCAGCGACGCGGCAGCCACTACGGCCCCTCGGCCGATCGTCGTACCATCGGTGATCACCGTCCCGGACCCGATCCAGACGTCGTCCTCGATCGTGATGCCCCTGGCGGTGATGCCCTGCTCGATGAAAGGCCGGTTGGGATCGTCGAACACGTGGTTCACGGCCATGATCTGGACCAGAGGAGACAGGTAGACACGGTCGCCAATCCGCACCCCGCCCTGACCGCGAATAACCGCGTACTCGCCAACCAGCGACTGCTCTCCAATCCAGATGCCCGAATGTGGCATCCCACGGAAGTTGTACACATGCAGAACGGCGCCGTGCATGATCATCGCGCCCTTGCCGATCCGGATGCCGTTCGGGCAGGCATGCAGGTAGACGCCCTGGTCGATATACGCGGCGTGACCGAGCGTAATGTGGCTTGCGTACCGCAGCCGCACGCCGCGCTCGATGGCGGCCCAGCCGTTCATTCTGAGTATCAACCGATAGGCCGCTGCACGCACCGCCATACCGAGCGGGGTGGGGATCCAGCCCGAGCTGCCGATCACCACCTGTTCGAGCAGGTAACGCCAGGGGCCGTCAGCCTGCCGTCGCAGGTAGAGTGCAACGAGGGACCGGGTCGATGCCTGCCGGGCGGCCTGCCCGGCTTCGTCGCGAGTCGGTGGCACGGTCAGATGGCTCAGCGCTCGTAGTACTGGTGGTAATACTCGTAGTGCGGGTACCCCGCGCCTCTCGGGTCCGCACCGTTGAAGACGGCTCCGAGAACGTTGGCACCCGTCGCCTCGAGAAGGGTGAACGCACGGCGCAACACCGGCTTGGGCACCTGCCCGGCGCGCACCACGAGGACGACCCCTTCGACCATCCTGGCAAGCACCCGGGCATCCGCCATGGGAAGGACAGGAGGCGTATCGAGGATGACGAACTGAAACACCGACGTCATCTCCCGCAGAAACGAGGCCATCTTCTCGGAGCCCAGAAGCGCCGGGGGGTTGGGAGCCACCGGGCCCGATCCCACGATGAACAGGTTGGCGTTCGCGGTGCCGTGAATCGCAGGCGTCGGGTCCACGTGGCCCGACAGGTAGAGGCTCAGGCCGCCCTGCTGCGGAACATCGAAAATCGACGTTAAGCTGGGCCGCCGCAGGTCGCATTCGACCAGCAGAGTCCCGGCACCGCTCTCTGCGAAGGCGTAGCCCAGCTCGGTCACCAGCGTGGTCTTGCCCTCGCCCGCCGCGGCAGAAGTGACCAGGAGGACCTTGGGGGGCCGGCCGGAGCGGGAGAGGAGAATCGACGCGCACACGTTGCGCACTCCCTCTTCGGCGATCCGGTCCGCGGAGAAACGTCGTGGGAGCCGTGCCGTTGATGTGGCAGCGCCCGTCGCAGTCACCACCTCAGGACTCTGCGCCTTATCTCCTGCTGGGACGGCAGGCCCACCGGCATCAGGCCGAGGTCGCTGTTGAGGTGCTCCAAGCAGACCGCGCAGCGGCCGGGGCAACAAGGCGATGCCCTGTGCAAGGCGGGCGTTGATCTTCGCCGACTCGAGCTGAACGAGCGGCAGCGTGCCGAGAACGGGCATATCGGTGAGATGCTCGACGTCCTCCACGGTTGCAGTGGTAGTGTTCCAGAAGTCGCGGGCAAAAGCGATACAAATGCCCAGCGCCAGACCCAGCACCGAAGCCAGGGAGAGGTTCCACAACACCTTCGGGCTGTCGACCTCGTCCGACGGACGCGCCGGTTCGACGACTTTGAAACCGCCGAACTCCATTCCGGTGGTCACGCTCGTCTGTTTCAGGCGCTCGAGGAGCCCGTCGTACATCCTCTGGCTCGTCTCCACCTCGCGCCGGATGATGTTGTATTGGATCGTTGCGTTCTGGAGCCTGTCGGCGAGCACCTGCTGCTCGTTCATCGAGGAGCGAACCATCTTTCGCTTGCTGTCGGCGGCGCTCAGATCCAGCTGCGCCTGGTCGCGTGCCTGCGTGAGCGCAGACGCCTTCTCGCGTTCGAGCTGATCGCGGACGAGGGCAATCTCGCTGCGCTTCTGCCTGACGGCCGGCCAGTTCTCGCCGAAGTTGGCCCTGAGGGAGGTTACCTCGTGTTCCAGCGACGCGAGCGTCGATACGAGGGTGTTGATGACGGGCGACACGAGTCTCTCTGGGAATTCCGATACCGAGGCTTTCTCGAGCGAGACGCGCCGGGACTGCGCAACGAAGACCTCCGCCTCGGCGTCCGACAGCTGCGTGGACAGTTGGCGCAGCTTCTGTTGCACGAGAGTCTGCCCGGCGTCAGCGGTCGTGATCTTGTTTCGCTGGGCATATGCGACAAGGTCCTTTTCCGACACCTGCACGCGTTGTTCGAGAGCCTCCAGCTCGCGCTCCAGGAGTTCTCGAGCCCTCTTGCGGGTCGTCTGGCGGGTCTCGAACTGCAGCTTGATGTACTCTTCTGCGAATACGTTGGCGACTGCAGCGGCCGTCTCAGGTTCGCCGGCCACGTACATCAGACGGAACATCTGCGTCGTCTCGAGCCGTTGGATCGAGAGCCGCTTCCACAACCTCGGGATCTCTGCCTTGAGCTTGGGCGCATCCGACCGTTCTCGCAGGTTGTTCTCGATGCGCTGAACGAGAGTGGGGCCGCGAAGAATCTGCTCCTGACTCTTCATGAACATGTCGTAATTCTGGATGATGCTGGGCGTGTCGATCTCGCGGTATGGCAGAACCTGAAGCGGCTCCGGATCGATCTGGATCAACGCGGTCGAGCGGTACAGCCGTTCGGCGAGCGCGGTCGCAGCGGCGACGGGGATCACCACCAGAGCGGCCACCAGCAGCACTTCCCATTTCCGCTTGAGCAGCACGAGGATCAGCCGCCGCAGCTCCAGCGACTCCTCTTCGCTGGGCGGCACTACGGGCCGCACCGGGCGGCTGAACGGCGCCCGGTTTTCCGGCGGAACCGCCGGAACCAGGTTGCGCCCGGGCCGGGCTGGTCGCAGTGCTTCGTTGGTTCGTTTCTTGGCCATGCCAGGCGACCTCGAGTCTACCCGCGCGCCCATCCAAGGTGCTGCAGCCCGACATCCAGTGCGGACCTGAACGTCCGTCGATCGGCCAGCAGCATCTTCAGGTACGTGATCATCGGACCGGGCCGGAGCGCCCACTCACGGAAGGCCCGCTTCTGCCAGTACTCCAGACGCTCCGCGCTGAGGCCCGGGTAGTCCAGCACGGTGGACTCGTCCATGTCCACCTGCTCCCAGCGCACGCCGGGCCGGAACCAGCCGTTCTCCACCACCTCATAGAAAAATGGCGTCCCAGGGTGCGGCGCGGCAATGTGGAAGAGCGCGATGTCGAGGGGCAGGCTCTTCGAGAAGGCAATCGTCTCGCGAATCGTGTCCTCGGTTTCACCCGGGAGACCGATGATGAAGTAGCCCCAGTTTTTGATCCCCGCCTCACGCGACCACGCGAGCGACCTGGCCGCGCGCCCGGGATCGACTCCTTTGCGGGCGTGGCTGAGAATCTCCTTGCTGCCAGACTCGAGGCCCCAGGCGATGTAGTAGCAGCCGGCCTTCGCCATGAGCTGCAACATCTCGCGGTCGACGAAATCGACCCGGCTATTGCAGGTGAACGTGATCTTCAGCCCCGAGTCGATGATGCCCTGGCACAAGTCAACCACCTGCTGCCGGTTCACCGTAAAGAGATCGGCATACATGTGGATGTGGCGAACGCCCAGGCCGTCGAGGACTTGCATCTCCTCGAGCAGCCTGGCCGGCGACCGCAGGCGCATCGTCGGGCCGTAGGTTACGTGCTTGATGCAGAAGGTGCAGCCGGCGGGGCACCCGCGGCTCGTGACGATGAAGCAGTAGGGCCCCTTGATCAGGGGGATCAGGTACTTCTGCAGCGGCAGCAGATGGTAGAGCGGAACCGGAAGATCGTCGAGGTCCGCGATGAACGGACGAGGCGGATTCACGGTCACCTCGCCGTTCTTGCGCCATACGAGGCCCTTGATGGACGACAGGTCTGACGCGCCGCGCGCGGCAGCGCCGGGATCGACGGGCACGTACGCCGCATCGTGCTTGCGGAACAGCGTCTCGATGTTCTCCGGGCGCGCGAACTGGCGGCCTTCGAGGTGGTCGATCAGGTCCCGAAGCGTCAGGTCCGGTTCGCCGCGCAGGCCGTAATCGAGCGACGGATACGGCCCCATCGTCTCCCGCGGCATCGGCGTAAGGTGGGTGCCGAACGCCATCGTCACCGCCCCTACGCTCTTGGCGAGGAACGTGCCGTACAGGTCGTTCTGCAGCGTCGGGCCGGTCAACTGCGTCACGTAGTACTTCGGGCGTTCACGCCGCAGAACCTGCTCGAAGGTCGCCCAGGCCATCCGTTCCGCGACGGCGTCGATCACCATCACCGAGTACGTCGGGCTGAGGAGCGCCGCCATCTGCGCGAGCGACACCTGCGGCCAGATCATGTTCTCGCGGGAGCGGCGGCCGACGCGGTGCTGCGAGCGGATCCAGATGGCGCCGTCGGGCGTGGGCGGGTTGACGAGCATCACGTCTACCCGGCTCCTCTCGCCCCGCTCCTCCGCGTAGCGCTGCGCCAGCGCGTCCGTGTCGGGGGGCGTCACCGGCAGGACGATCGTCCGCGTCTTCGTGCCGATGTTCAACGAGTCGCGCGGGGGTGGCTTCGTCGCCTTCGCGAGATGCCCCTCTGCAGCGTGCTGTTCGGTGGGTCGGTCTGACAAGAAGGACCTGCTTGACTCTACGGCTTGCCGACGTGGTTGAAGGTACGGGCGCTCAATTCCCGAAGCACCGACGTCATCAACCACCACAGCGCGAGCTGGATGCCGACCAGTATCGCCATCGCACTGCCGGTCAGGTACAACCAGAGGCGCTCGATCGGCCATCCCCGGCCGGCCAGGAGGAGGCTGCCGGCGGCAACAACGGCACCGGCAAGGCCTGACGCGAGGGCTGCCGGCAGGAAGAGCCCCTCTATAGGGCGCTTGAACAGCGGCTTCTTGAAGAGCCCCTGGCGAATCGGCCGATTGTAGAACAATGAGACCAGGTAGTTGAAGCTGGCGCCAAGCGCGAACGTGCTCACCCCTGCGACCCCGGACACGAGCGCCGCAAACAACGCGAAGGTCCCGGTCACGCCCAGCGTGGTGACGCCCTGAGCCCGCAGGATGGCCAGCCCCGCCAGCACGGCGACGGAAACACCGACTCCCAGGAGGCCGAGGACGCCGAAGATCCGGACCGGGTTGTACGCGAGGGCGGTCGTCACCATCGTGGTCAGGAACCGGATCCCGTCCCTCGTGACACTGAGCTTCGACGCCCCTACCCGCTCGCGGTAGGGAATCGGCACCTCCGCGACAGCAATGCCTTCGTGAACGGCGCGCGTGCTCATGACCGGCGTCAGGTTGAGGCCATCCGGAAGCGGGGAGAGCAGGTCGAGGACCTGCCGGCGGAACACCCGCATTCCGCTCGCGCTGTCGGTCACAGGAGTCCGCCCGATCAGCGTCAGCATCCCGGCAAAGAAGGCGTTGCCAATCCGCCTGACGCGCGGCATCTCGCTCGCGGCACCGGCCATCCGCGAGCCGATGACGAGGTCCACGTCGTCCTTGAGGACGGCCTCGCACAGGCTGGGGAACCGCTCCGGCGGGTAGGTTGCGTCGGCGTCGAGGAACCCGATCAGGTCGTACCGCGCGGCGGCAAAGCCGGTTTTCAGGGCCGCGCCGTACCCGCGATTGGTTTCGTGGCGGATCAAGCGGACCGGGGCATAGCCCGAGATGACTTCTGCCGTCCGGTCCCGAGACCCGTCGTCAACCGCAATCACTTCGAAGCTCTCCACGCCCGCGCGGCGCAGGGCCTTACCGAGCGCCAGGCAGCGCTCCAGGGTCTCGCCAACCGCCCTCTCCTCGTTGTAGACGGGGATGCAGATCGAAAGGCCGGGCACGGACGATGCCGGTGTCATGACGCCGGGCAGGGCAGCCACGTTTTGCGTGAGCGTGAGCACGTCCGGCTCCAGGTCGGTATGTTGAAGGTTCAGGGTGCCTGCTGATTGTTGGCGAGCCGTGTCGGCCAAGCTTCGGCCCCGTCACTTACAGAGGGACGATCGCGGAGGTGGCAAACGCGTTATGGGAGGTGCCCCACACCGCTCGACTCCGGTCGGCCCCCTGGCAGTGTGCGCGTCATGCCGCACGCGCCAGCAAACGCAAGACGGCTGCAACGACCGCATTCAGCAGGCGGTACGGGCGATGTCGCGCAGCCGGACGAGCAATACGAGCAAGCCCCCAGGTAGTCGGGTCGGAAACGGAAGGCCCAAGGTCGGTGGCACCCCGTCCGCGGAATGGGGGATTTCACGTACCGCCAGAAAGCTGAAGGAAACCTTGCAAGGAGACCGCCATTGGTCGTGTGCGTTAGGGTGGATGCGGGCGGCGTCCGTAACCTCAGCAGGGGAGGGAGTTATGGAAGGGAGCCTCGGCCCAGGACGGCGGTCAAGGCCGCGCAAGGCGGCAAGAAGTTCGTCTTCGCCGCGACTAAAGCCTGCCAATCCCGCCGGGCCGCTCGCCCCCCTGCCACCCGGAACACCGCAAGAGACGATGGTGTTCGCGGTCACGAAGGTGCGCCTCGACGGTTGTCTGTTCGGGCCTCCGAGCGAGCGGGACTACCGGACCGTCTTCCGGGACCGCACGGTTAACGGCCTCGATGACTTGACCGGCTTTCACATCGCGACGATTTGTCATCCGGTGTATACCGACACCGGAACCGACTGGCTGGTCAAGGCGCGGTGAGAAGGACTCTTGGCTGTCGAGCGGGGGTTTCGAGAGCGCAGTGGCGGTCGGTGCACTGATTTTCGACGGACCTGGCTGAAACGCACGCCTGCGCGAGTCAGCCAATCGAAAACTCGACGGCAAGATGTGACTGCTGGACAAGCAGCACCCAGGTAGTGGACGACATCTATGAGGTCGCTCTAGGGTGGCACGTGGTCCCTCTCCCCCACCTGCGCCCGCGCTGAAAGCGTTTCTCGACGAGGTGATCGTCCCGATCCTCGTCGAGCGGTTTTTGCGCGAGCACCAGGGGATGGGCGCTACGAGTACAACCGAACCCCACGATTCCACAGCAGGCGCTGGGGGGAACGCGGAGCTGTCTCAGAAGACCTGAATTTCTTGAGACGATTGCGGGCCTCTGCGACGGATCGTGGACCGAGTGCGCGCCATCGATGTCGGTGGCACGCCAGCAGTCAGACTCGCCTGCGCGGAGGGTGCGCGCGAGAGGCTGCTCGTCCGGCCCATCAGCTGAACCTCGGCCGTGGCGCGGTCGAAACGAAGGCGTTCCGACGGACGGCGGCGAAACCGGGCTCCGCTGCGGGGACGTTTCAGGAGACAGGACGGCAGACGCGGATAGTTGGACTGTTGCCGGCCGCCGCAGTCCTATTCGTACCGCATCGCATCCACCGGCGACAGGTTGGCGGCCTTGAGTGCCGGGTAGGTGCCGAACACGAGCCCGGTCAGGATCGCCGCACCCATCGCCACGGCCAGCGTCGGCCACGTCACCGCGGCGTACACCTGCGCCATCGTCTGGGCCCGCATGATGTACGTGACGAGATAGGCGCCGGCGATGCCGAGCGTCGCTCCAATCACGGCCCCGGCAAGCGAGATCACGACCGACTCGGCCAGAAACTGCACGATGATGTCCCGGTGGCGCGCGCCCGCGGCCTTCCGCACGCCGATCTCCTTGGTCCGCTCCGCCACCGACGCCAGCAGCACGTTCATGATGCCGATGCCGCCGACGATGAGCGAGATGGCCGTGAACGCGCCCATCAGGATCTTGAAGACGAGAATGCCCTGATTCATCGCGACCAGCCGGTCGAGACCCGTCGATGCGATCGACACCTGGTTCTTCGTTCGCCAATCCGGGTTCCGCCGGTCGGCCCAGGCTTCGGCCGTCGCCTTCGTCGCCACGACGTCCTCGACGCGCGCCGGGTTCAGGGCGAGCGTGCGCGCCCGAGGCGTCGGGACCGGGACCATTAGCGTCTCGGCCTCGGCGAAGGGGACGACGACGTTGAGGAATCGCTCGCCGGGCAGCGATTCCTGGACCCCGATGACGCGGACGGTTCGCCCCTGAAGTGTCACCTCCGCCCCAAGTGCGGACTCCGTCGCGCGATCGGCTGTGAGCTCCGCGGCCAGTTTGTAGCCCACAATGGCGACGGGCGCGCCACGCTCGAGTTCATCCTGCGTGAAGAGGCGGCCGCGCCAGAGGTGCAATCCGATCTGGCGCGTGTTGCCGGCGCCGAGGCCCTGCACAAGCGCCGCTCTCGGCTTGCCGCGGACCGTCAGGGTGCCCGTGCCTTCGACGCTCAACATCACTTCCGTGTCGGGTTCGACGTACGCCGCGAGGTCCTTCATGTCGTCGGGAGTGAAACGGGGGTAGTCTGTCCGGGGCACCTGCAGGCCTTCGACCGTGTCGTTCGTCTTCGCCGCGATGGCCACCATCTGGAGTCCGCGACGCTCGATCTGCTCGCGCGCGAACCGTTCTGCGCCGTCGCCGAGCGACAGCACCGCGACAAGCGATGCCGCGCCCATCACCACACCGAGCGTGGACAGGATGGTGCGCATCGGGTTGGCCCGGAGCGTCTGGATGCCCACGCGAACGGAGAGGGGGAGCGCCTGGAGGCTCCTTGCACCGCCAGCCGCTGGAGAGCGCCCTCGACCGCCGTCCGCAGCGCGGGGTCTGCCCCGCCCGGCGGCAGGTCGAGGACCTCGCGCAGCGCCTCGCCGTACCACTTGCGCCAGGCCGCCATGACGGCCGCCTCGGTGGCCTCCGCTGCCGTCCTGTCCGGGGCCGCCTTCACGAGCTCGGCGCCCTGGCGTCTTTCCAGGGCGAACCGCGCAGAGGCGGCTCGCTCCAGCAGTCCGGCGATCTCCACCGCGTCGCGGGGTGTCGCGCCGGCCAGCAACACGGCGGTGGCGCCAACGCTGACGCCAACGTGCTCCATTTCCGCCGGGCTGGTCATCTGCGGCCGGTCGAGGTTGGAGTGATAGAACCGGTCCGGGAAGTGCCACGCGAGCACCGAGGGCACGCCCGCGGCCAGGAACACCGAGTGGTCGCTCCCGCCCTCGTAGGGATTGGTCTGTGCGACGAACCTGCGCAATTGCGCAACGGCCAGGACCAGGTCGTTGAGAAGCGTGCCCTTCAGCGCCTCGGCTTTCATCGGGCTGCCGCCCCACTCGGTGTGCGGATCCGACGGCCGGGGCCAGACCGCGGTCGGATCGGGGGCCTTCTCGATGAGGAACGTGCCGCCGGTCAGCGCCGTGTTCTCGCCGGTCATGTCGAGCGAGAACATGTAGCGGACCTGTTTCGCTTCGGCGGGGTGGTCCGCGATCCACTGGCGGCTCGCGCGAATCTCATCGCCCCAGATGAACGTGAGCGTCCGGCCCGGCGCGGCGATCTTCCTGTCGCGGATCCCCTGGAGGAGGGCTCTGGCGAGTTCCACGAGCGTCGCGCACCCGCTCGCGTTGTCGTTCGCGCCGGGCTCCTGGACGTGCGCCACGAGCAGCACGCGCTCGTCCGGCCTGACCGTGCCGGGGATTTCCGCGACAAGCGATCGCACGGGGCCGGGCGAGA
>Ga0209391_10001499_pt1 | contig 12069 bp, 8 predicted proteins | sample PPLLak3March2015_FD_187246 | JGI IMG/M metagenome (GOLD analysis project Ga0209391, IMG submission 187246) | Freshwater sediment microbial communities from Prairie Pothole Lake near Jamestown, North Dakota, USA - PPLs Lake P7 Core (1) Depth... | ecosystem: Environmental > Aquatic > Freshwater >... | reverse complement strand
GGCAAGTTCCAGGTGCTCACCGACATCCTCGGCGACGAGGATCATCTCGGCGACATGGATTTCAAGGTGGCCGGCACGTCCGACGGCGTCACCGCGCTGCAGATGGACATCAAGATCGAGGGCATCACCCGCGAGATCATGCAGGTCGCACTCGAGCACGCGCACAATGCCCGCCTTCACATCCTCGCCGAGATGGCCAAGGTGATCTCGGCACCGCGCCCCAAGATGTCCGAGTGGGCGCCCACGATCATCACGCTCAAGATCGACCCGGAGAAGATCCGCGAGGTCATCGGCAAGGGTGGGGCGGTGATCCGCGCGATCACGGAGGAGACCGGCACGTCGATCGACATCGAGAACGACGGCACGGTCAAGATCGCATCGGTCAACGGCGCGGCGGGTCGCGAGGCCCAGCGTCGCATCGAGCTGATCACCTCCGACGTCGAGGTGGGCGCGATCTACGAGGGGCGCGTCGTCCGCCTGATGGATTTCGGCGCCTTCGTGCAGATCCTGCCGGGCAAGGACGGCCTCGTGCACATCTCGCAGATCTCCGACGAACGCGTGGAGCGCGTCAGCGACAAGCTCAAGGAAGGCGACGTGGTGCGGGTCAAGGTGCTCGAGGTGGACCGCCAGGGTCGCGTGCGCCTGTCGATGCGCAGCGTCGACGGCTGAGGCCACTGCCCCTCTCCCGCCTCAGCGGGGGAGGGGTTTTTCGATCATTCCTTTTCGTCCCGGCTCCACGGACGCGGCAGCCGGCTGAACACCTCTTCCTGCAGCGCCTTCCAGCGCTGGTAGTTCTTCTGCGCCAGCGCGGTCACGGTCTCGACTGGATCGAGCCCCACGACGCTCTTGAAGCGGTCGCGCAATTCGCGCTGCTCGCGCGTAAAGAGCTGCAGGCTCTCGTCGAGGTAGCGGCCGACGAAGTCCTGCAGGCCGCTGCCATAGGAGCGGATCACCTGCGAGAGGAAGTCGCGGCTCATGAGCGACTCGCCGGCACCCTCCTGCTCGGCGATGACCTGCAGCAGGATGCTGCGGGTGATGTCCTGCTGGGTCTTGCGGTCCAGCACGACGAAGTCCACGCGCTCGACGACGAGCCGACGCACGTCGGCGAGCGTGACGTAGCGGCTCTCCACCGTGTCGTACAGGCGGCGGTTCGGGTACTTGCGGATCACACGGGGGCTGCCGCGCGCAGCCGCGCCGGCAGCGCGCTTTGCGCGCGGGGTCTTCGTCTTCGCGATCATTCCGGGATCTCCATCGTCGCCTTGTCCAATGCTGCGGCCGGTGCCGTGCCGCTCCGCATGCCGGAAAACCGCGACGGCTGCCAATGTTCGATCGCCCACGCCCAGACTTCGTCGAGCGGGGCCCGTCCGAGATCAGCGGGCGGGTCCTGCCGCAGGAATTCCAGTGCCGCAACGACCGGCGCCGCGGGCGCCGGATGAAGCACCGCGGGCGCGTCGCCGGACTTGGAGAGCTTAACTCCGGACGCGTCCACGGCAAGTGGTAGATGCATGTATGTCGGCCGCGGAGCATGCAGTGACTGCTGCAGCAGGATCTGGCGCGCCGTGCTGTCGAGCAGGTCCGCGCCTCGAACGACGTCCGTGATGCCCTGGTCAGCGTCGTCCACGACCACGGCGAGCTGGTAGGCGAACAGCCCGTCTCGTCGTCGCACCACGAAGTCTCCGCCGGCGCGCGCGACGTTCTGCGACTGGGGACCCTGGACCCGGTCCACGAAGCTCACGTCGAGGTCGGGTACCTTGAATCGCCAAGCGGGCGCAGTGGCGGAGTGATAGGACCCGGGCAGGCAATTCTCCGGGTGGGCCAGTTCCTCGCCCGGGGTGCGCGCCTGATTGGCGGGCAGGGCGGCGAGCTGGGCACGCGAGCAACGGCAGGGCTCCAGCAGGCCCGCTCCGCGAAGCTGCTCGAACGCGGCCCGGTAAGCGTCGGTACGGTGGCTTTGCTGCACGACCTCGCCGTCCCAGTTGAGCCCGAATCGTGCGAGTGTCCGCAGGATGCCATCCGCGGCACCGGGGCGGGTGCGCGGCGGGTCGAGGTCCTCGATCCGCACCAGCCAGCGGCCGCCGCGCGTCCGCGCGTCGAGGAAGCTGCCGACCGCAGCGACCAGGGATCCGAAATGGAGGGGGCCGGTCGGGGAGGGCGCGAATCGCCCCCGGTACCGGCCGGACGACTCAGCGGTACCAGTCGTCGCGATCGCCGAACTGCTTTTCGCGTCGCTCACGCCGCTCCTGCGCCTCGACGCTCAGCGTCGCGACCGGGCGCGCCTCGAGGCGCTTGACGCCGATGGGCTCGCCGGTCTCGAGACAGTAGCCGTAGCTGCCGTCCTCGAGGCGCTTCAGCGCCTCGTCGATCTTGCGGATCAGCTTGCGCTCGCGATCGCGCGTGCGCAGCTCGAGGCTGAACTCCGATTCCTGGGTAGCCCGGTCGTTCGGGTCCGGGAAATTGGCGGCCTCGTCCTTCATGTGAATCATCGTGCGATCCACTTCCTGCATGAGGTCCTGTTTCCAGCTCGAAAGGATCATGCGGAAGTGCTCGAGCTGCTCCTTGTTCATGTACTCCTCGCCCTTGCGCGAGACGTACGGCTGAACGTTGCGCGGCCCGGAGAGCAGGCTGCCGCCCGCTTCGGTGAGGACGTCGGATTCCGCGACTTCCTCGATGCGCGGGGCGGATCGCCGGGTGGCCGCGCCCGGCTTCGGCGGGACAGGCACAGTCTTGTGTGCCGGGCGGGCAGCAGGCGCCTTGCCGGCCGACTTGGCCGTCGCCCTGGACTTGGCCGGCGCGCTGGACTTGGCCGGCGCCTTGGCCGCGGCCGTGGCCTTGCCGACCACTTTGGTCGGGGCCTTGGCAGAAACAGTCTTCTTGGCCTTGGTTGCCTTCGCAGACGGTTTCTTCACGGGCATTCCTGACTCTCCATGTACGGCTCGAAGGACGCGCGATTATACAGACCGAGAGCCGCCGGTCCACCGTTCGCGGCTGGTGCCGCCAACGCCGGTCCGGCGGCGTCTTTTACGGCCCAAGACGCTGCTGTCCCGACGCGCGGTTTCTTCTAAACTTCGCGCTCCGCCCCTCCCGTCCCCACGCCCCCGGTGACCGATGCGCCTGAGCAAGATCAAGCTGGCCGGCTTCAAGTCGTTCGTGGACCCGACCTCGATCAGCTTCCCGAGCAGCCTCGTCGGCGTCGTCGGTCCGAACGGCTGCGGAAAGTCGAACATCATCGACGCCGTGCGCTGGGTCATGGGCGAGATTTCCGCCAAGCACCTGCGCGGCGACTCCATGGCGGACGTGATCTTCAACGGCTCGGGCTCCCGCAAGCCCGTCGGCCAGGCCTCGGTGGAGCTGGTGTTCGACAACACCGACGGCAAGCTCGGAGGCGAGTACGCGAGTTTCGCCGAGGTGTCGCTCAAGCGGGTGGTGTCGCGCGACGGCACGTCCAGCTATTTCCTCAACGGCGTCCGCTGCCGGCGCAAGGACATCACGCAACTCTTCCTCGGCACGGGGCTCGGCTCGCGCAGCTACGCGATCATCGAGCAGAACATGATCTCGCGGGTCATCGAGGCGCGTGCCGATGAGATGCGTGCGTTCCTCGAGGAGGCGGCGGGCATCTCCCGCTACAAGGAGCGCCGTCGCGAGACGGAGACCCGCATCGCGCACACGCGCGAGAACCTCGCGCGCCTCTCCGACCTGCGCGACGAGGTCGAGAAGCAGCTTCGCCACCTGCAACGCCAGGCGGCGACGGCCCGTCGCTACCAGGCCCTGAAGCAGGAGGAGCGGCAGACGCACGCCGAGCTGCTGGCGCTGCGATTGCGCGAGGTCGAGAGCGAGGCCGGCGCCCGCCAGGCAATCCTCGGCGAGCGCGACCTGGCGTTGCAGGCGGCGCTGGCCGAGCAGCGCTCCCTGGAGGCGGCGATCGAGCGGGCGCGACAGTCGCACGAGGAGCGTGCGGCCGTTGTGGCCGAGGTCCAGGGTCGCTATTACCAGGTTGGTGCCGAGATCTCCCGCGGCGAGCAGGCGCTCGAGCATGCGCGCCAGATGCGCGCCCGCCAGCGCCAGGAACTCGAGCAGCTCGCGCTCGGACTGCAGGAGGCCGGGGCGCACCGTCGGCGCGACGCCGACCAGGCGGCCGAGTTCGCAGCCACGCTCGCCGACCTCGAGCCGGGCCTCGAGGCCGCGCGCTCGGCGGAGCAGGCCGCGGCGGCGGGGCTGGCTGCGGCCGAGGCGGCCATGCACGACTGGCAGGAGCGCTGGGAGCAGTTCAACCACGCGCTGCGTTCCGCATCGTCCGCAGGCGAGGCGGAGCGCGCGCGCCTCGAGGAACTCGACAACCAGCTGCGGCGCCTGCTCGCGCAGCGCGAGCGCGCCACGCAGGAACAGGCAGCGCTCGCGGGCGCGGACGTTGCCGCGACGCTGGCCGGGCTGGAGCGCTCCGAGGAAGAGATGCGCACGCGGCTCGAGGACGCGCGGCAAAGCCTGGCCCGTGGCGGCGGCTCGCTGCAGGAGGAGCGCAACCGCGAGCGTGAGCTCGCCGAGGCTTCGCGTGTCGCGCGACGTGAAACTCAGGATGCGGAGGGCCGCATCGTTTCGCTCGAGGCGCTGCAGCGTGCGGCGCTCGGCCAGGGCCAGGGCAAGGTCGTGGATTGGCTCAAGTCCTGCGGACTGGAGTCGAGCCCGCGGCTCGCACGGCAGCTCACCGTGGACGCGGGCTGGGAGCGGGCGGTCGAAACCGTGCTCGGCTCCTATCTCGAGGCCGTGTGCGTGGAGTCCATCGACGACGTGGCCGGAACCCTCCACGGCCTGACGAGCGGCACGGTGACCTTCTTCGCCGGGGCACAGGGCCCCGCCGGCAGTGGACCGGTCGGTGACGGGTTGCGCGCGCGCGTGCAGGGACCGGCCGGCCTGGACGCGCTGTTCGAGGGCATCATTGCCACCGACTCGCTGGCCGAGGCGCTGAGCGTGCGGCCGCAGCTGCGGGCGGGGCAGTCGGTCGTCACGCGCGACGGCATCTGGATCGGCCCGGACTGGCTGCGCGTGAGCCGCGACCGCGACGCGCACGAAGGCGTGATCGAGCGGGAGCAGGAACTGCGCCGCCAGCACGCGGACCTCGAGCGGCTCCAGGCGCGCGGTCGCGGACTCGAGGAGGAACTCGAGGGGGCACGCGGTCGGGTTCGCGAACTCGAGGACCGGCTGGCCGACGAGCAGGCGCAGCTCTCTCGCGAGGGCGCCGCCCACATGAACCTCCGCTCGCAGGTCGATTCGTTGCGTGCACGGGCCGACCAGCGCAGTGCGCGCATGCAGCAGCTGGCCACCGAGCTGGCCGAGCTCGCCGAGGCGCTCGAGGTCGCCGGCGCGGGCAATCGTTCGGCCCGCGCGCGGCTCGAGGAGGCCGTGGATGCCATGGCCGACCTCGAGGATCGTCGTCGCGCGCTCGAGACGGAGCGCGACGGCCTGCGTCAGTCGCTGGCGGAGTCGCGGCAGCGCGCCGAGCAGGATCGCAATGCGGCTCGCGAGGTGGCCATCCGCGTTGAATCGCACCGCACGGGCCACTCCTCGCTGCTCGCCAGCATCGAGCGCCTCGACGGGCAGATCGCGCAGTTCGAGTCGCGCCGCGTGGATCTCGATACCCAGCTCGGAGCCGGCGAGTCGGCCGAGTCCGAACTCAAGGCCGCGCTCGAGGCGGCCCTCGAGCAGCGGCTCGCCGTCGAGGGCGAACTCACCGAGGCCCGGCGTGCGCTCGAGGCGCTCGACGTCGGCCTGCGCGAGCTCGACGAGCGGCGGGCGGGCGCGCAGGCGGCCGTGCAGGACGCGCGCGACCTGCTCGAGAACGTCAGGTTCTCGGTGCAGGAGCTGCGCCTGCGGCGTGAATCGCTGCTCGAGCAGTTCGCGACCACCCGGCTCGAGCTCGCCGAGGTCGCGACCGCGCTCGACCCGGCGGCCGACGTGGTCAGCTGGGAGCAGCGCCTGGCGGAGGTCTCCGAGAAGATCGAGCGCCTCGGCCAGGTGAATCTCGCGGCCATCGACGAGTTCCGCGAGCAGTCCGAGCGCAAGGAGTACCTCGACCGGCAGTTCACCGACCTCAACGACGCGCTCGCAACGTTGGAGGACGCGATCCGCAGGATCGACCGGGAAACGCGCAGCCGGTTCCAGGACACGTTCGACCGCGTCAATGCCGGCCTGAAGGACAAGTTCCCGCGCCTGTTCGGCGGCGGGCACGCCTACCTCGAGCTCGTCGGAGAGGACGTGCTGGAGTCCGGCGTGGCCATCATGGCCCGGCCGCCCGGCAAGCGGAACAGCTCGATCAGCCAGCTGTCCGGCGGCGAGAAAGCGCTCACGGCGGTGGCGCTCGTGTTCTCGATCTTCGAGTTGAATCCCGCGCCGTTCTGCCTGCTGGACGAGGTGGACGCCCCGCTCGACGAGAACAACGTGGGTCGCTTCTGCGACATCGTTCGCGAGATGTCGGAGCGGGTGCAGTTCATTTTCGTCACCCACAACAAATCCACCATGGAGCTCGCCCGGCAGCTGCTGGGCGTCACCATGAACGAGCCCGGCGTGTCGCGGCTCGTGGCCGTGGACGTGGACGAGGCCATGCGCCTCGCGGCCGTCTGAGGCAGCATGACCGAGGACCTGCGCTGGATCCTGCTCGTCGCCGGCATCCTGCTGATCGCCGGCGTGTACCTGTGGGGCCTGCGTGCGCGCCGGCGTTCAGCGGCGCCGGGGCAGGAGCGTGCCGTGCGCACCGAGGTGCCGATGCAGGGGCGGGCCGCCACGGCCCCGGTGCCCCGGCGCGAGCCGGGCCTGGAGCCGGAGAGCGGATCGAGCGAACCGGGCCGTGCTGCGCCTGCATCCGCGCCGGAGCCCTTGCCGGTGATCGAGGTGGACCGCGAGGAGGTTGCGCTCGCACGGCTGCCTCAGGCCGGCCGGCGCGAGCCGAGGATCGATGCCGCCCCGCCCGCGTCGTCGCCGGTCCGCACGAGAACCGCGGACGCGGCGGCCACACCCGCGGCTGCGGTTCGCCCGCCGGCGCCGCAGAAGATCGTCGCCCTGCGCATCACTGCACCCGCGGCGACGTCCTTCGAAGGACGTGCGCTGCGGGAGGCCCTCGCGGCAGAGCGCCTCGAGTTCGGTCGGTACCAGGTGTTCCACCGGTTGCACGCCGACGGCGAGCCGGTGTTCAGCCTCGCAAGCATCAAGGAGCCGGGCACGTTCGATCCGGCGACCATGGACGGGGTGAGCTATCGAGGCGTGGCCATGTTCGCAGTGCTGCCCGGACCGCTGCCGCCCGCGCAGGCGTTCGACGCGCTGGTCGAGGCGGCAGGCGCGCTCGCGGGTCGGCTCGGCGGGCTGCTGCAGGACGAGCGCGGAGCGTCCCTCAGCATGGCCCGGCTCGAGCAGCTTCGCGCCGAACTCGTGGCGTTCGAGCGTGCACGCTCGTAGGCCGCCGGCCGCTGACCGGAAGGCGCCCGATGGCGGACCGTGAGGTCGTGGCTCGCGCAGCCGAACTGCGCGAGCAGATCCGTCGTCACGACTACCGCTACTACGTGCTCGACGATCCGGAGATTTCCGACGCGCGCTACGACGCGCTGCTGCAGGAACTGCGCGCCATCGAGGCGGCTCACCCGGAACTCGGCAATGCGGATTCGCCGACCCAGCGCGTCGCCGGCGCTCCGTCGGCCGAGTTCGGCACGGTCGTGCACGCCGTGCCCATGCTGTCGCTCGACAATGCCTTCCTCGAGCAGGACGTGATCGACTTCGACCGCCGGGTGCGAGAGCGGCTCGACGTGGAGTCCGTGCAGTACTGCGCCGAGCCCAAGATCGACGGGCTTGCGATCAGCCTGCGCTACGAGCACGGCCGGCTGGTGCTGGCAGCGACGCGGGGCGATGGCGCGCGCGGCGAGGACGTTACCGTCAACGTCCGCACCATTCGCTCCGTCCCCCTTGCGCTGCGCGGCGCGCCGCCACCGCTCCTCGAGGTGCGCGGCGAGGTGTACATGACGCAGCGCTCGTTCGAGGCGCTCAACCGTCGTGCCGCGGAACGGGGCGAGAAGACCTTCGTGAATCCGCGCAACGCTGCCGCCGGCAGCCTGCGGCAGCTCGATCCGAACGTGACCGCGAAGCGCGGACTCGATGCTTGCCTCTATGGCGTGGGCGGCAGCGACGGCTGGCCGATGCCTCAGCGACAATCGGAGGTGCTCGCCGCGCTGCGCGGTTTCGGCCTGCGGACCTGCCCCGAGAACGCGGTGGTAACGTCGGTCGAGGGCTGCCTCGAGTACTACGCGACCATGCAACGACGGCGCCCGGCGCTCGGCTACGACATCGACGGGGTGGTCTACAAAGTGGACCGGCTCGACTGGCAGCGCGATCTCGGTTTCGTCGCTCGGGCGCCCCGATGGGCGGTGGCGCACAAGTTCCCGGCGCAGGAGCAAACCACGGTCGTCCGCGACGTGGAGTTCCAGGTGGGCCGCACTGGGGCGCTCACGCCGGTCGCGCGTCTCGAGCCGGTGTTCGTGGGTGGCGTGACGGTGAGCAACGTCACGCTGCACAACATGGACGAACTGGCGCGCAAGGACGTGCGCATCGGCGACACGGTGGTCGTGCGCCGGGCCGGCGACGTGATCCCCGAGGTCGTGCGGGTGGTCCCCGATCTGCGTCCGCCGGACGCACGCGTCGTCGAGCTGCCGGGGCGTTGCCCGGTGTGCGGCTCGCACGTGACGCGTGCCGAGGGCGAAGCGGTCGCGCGCTGCACCGGTGGCCTCGTGTGCAGCGCGCAGCGTCGCGAGGCGCTGCGGCACTTCGCCTCGCGACGCGCCATGGACATCGAGGGGCTCGGCGACAAGCTGGTCGAGCAGCTGGTGGCGAGCGGGCGGGTCGAGACGCCCGCCGACCTCTATACGCTCACGGTGGACGAACTCGCCGGACTCGAGCGCATGGGCCCCCGGTCCGCGGCGAACCTGCTCGCTTCCCTTGAGCGCAGCCGCCAGACGACGCTGTCGCGCTTCCTGTACGCGCTCGGCATCCGCGACGTCGGCGAGGCCACGGCGCTCGCGCTGGCCACGCACTTCGGACGCCTCGAGGCGCTCGAGTCCGCCTCGGTCGAGGAGATCGAGGACGTCCGCGACGTCGGCCCGGTGGTGGCTGCCCACGTGCGCGACTTCTTCGCGGAGGAGCGCAACCGCGCGGTGCTCGGCGCGCTGCGCCGCCACGGGGTCACGTGGCCGGAAGCCCAGCGGCGTCGTTCCACCGCGGATGGACCGCTGGCGGGGGAGACGGTGGTGATCACCGGGACGCTCGCCACCCTGACGCGCGACGAGGCGCGTGATGCGGCACGCGCGGCCGGCGCCACGGTCACCGACTCGGTCTCGCGCAAGACGACCCTGCTGGTGGCCGGCGCCGAAGCGGGCTCGAAACTCCGCAAGGCCGAGGAACTCGGCGTGCCGGTCGTGGATGAGGATGAGTTCCGCCGCAGGCTCGGCGTCGAGCCCGCGGAATGACGGCCGGGCGCGGCGCGGGGCGCTTGCACTGCGCCGGCAGCGCGCGTGTAGACTCGCGGCCGTGAAGCGTCTGACCTGACCCCGCATGCTCCGCTACGCGCTCGGCAGGCTCCTCGCCGTCGTCCCGACCTTCCTGCTGATCGTCACCGCGGCTTTCTTCCTGATGCGCGCCGCACCGGGGGGGCCCTTCGACGACGAGCGGACCCTGCCGCCGGAGATCGAGGCCAACCTGCAGGCGGCCTACGGCCTCGACCAGCCACTGCACGTGCAGTTCGGCCGTTACCTCGCCGGACTGGCGCGCGGCGATCTCGGCCCCTCGTTCCGGATGAAGGATTTCACGGTTGCGGAACTGATCGGCCGCGGACTGCCCGTCACGCTCGCCGTCGGCGGCGCGGCGCTCGTGCTGGCGCTCGCGCTCGGCGTGCCGCTCGGGCTCGCGGCGGGCCTTCGCCAGAACGGCTGGACCGATCACGCAGTCATGGCCGTCGCGCTCGCCGGGATCGCGATCCCGAGCTTCGTCGTGGCGCCGGTGCTCGCGCTGCTGTTCGGCCTGCACTTCGGGTGGTTACCGGTCGCGGGCTGGGAGTCCGGCAGCCTGCGCCACCTCGTGCTGCCGGTGGTGACGCTCGCGCTGCCGGTTGTCGCCTACGTGGCCCGGCTGACGCGCGGCAGCCTGCTCGAGGTGCTGCAGTCAGCCTACATCCGCACGGCGCGGGCGAAAGGCCTCGCAAGCGGCGTGATCCTGCGGCGTCACGCGCTCAAGCCGACGCTGCTGCCGGTGGTGAGTTTCCTGGGCCCGGCCGCCGCCGGTCTGCTCACCGGATCGCTGGTGGTGGAACAGGTGTTTGGCCTGCCCGGCGTCGGACGCTACTTCGTGCAGGGTGCGGTGAACCGCGATTACACGCTCGTCATGGGCATGGTGATCTTCTACGCGACCCTGATCCTGCTGCTCAACCTGCTCGTGGACCTGTTGTATGGCTGGCTCGATCCGCGCATCCGCCATGACTGAGGGTGCCCTGTGGGGCGACGCCCGGCGCCGGCTTCGAGGCAACCGGGCCGCCATCGCCGCCGCCGCGTTCATTGTCGCGCTGGTGCTGGCCGCGCTGCTCGGTCCGCTTGCGAGCCCGTACGCCGTCGACCAGGTGGACTGGACGCTGAGCCCGCTGGCTTCGCCGCCGTCGCTCGCGAACGGCCACTGGTTCGGCACCGACAGCAACGGCCGCGACCTGTTCGTGAGGGTCTGGTCGGGCACGCAGGTATCGCTGCTGGTGGCCCTGCTGGCCACCGCAGTGAGCGTCGTGATCGGCGTGGCCTGGGGTGCGACCGCGGGCTATCTCGGCGGGCGCGTGGACGGCTGGATGATGCGTGTCGTGGACGTGCTCTACGCGCTGCCCTACATGTTCTTCGTCATCATCCTCACGGTCGTCTTCGGACGAAGCCTGTGGCTCATCTTCCTCGCGATCGGCGCAGTGGGCTGGCTCACCATGGCGCGCATCGTGCGCGGCCAGGCGCTCGCGCTGCGCCAGCGCGAGTTCGTGCTGGCCGCCGTGGCGCTGGGGTTGCCGACACGCCGAATCATCGCGCGCCACATCGTGCCGAACGTGCTCGGCACGGTGATCGTGTACGCCACGCTCACGGTGCCGCAGGTGATCCTGTTCGAGAGCTTCCTGAGCTTCCTCGGCCTCGGCGTGCAGGAGCCGCTCACCAGCCTCGGGCGACTGGTGGCGGAGGGCGCGCTCGAGATGGAAACCGCCCCCTGGCAACTGCTCGTGCCCGCCTCCGTGCTCGCGCTGCTGCTGCTCGCGCTCAATTTCCTGGGCGACGGGCTGCGTGACGCGCTCGATCCGAGGCTGGGCTGAATGGCCGACGGCGCTTTGTTCGAAGTCCGCGACCTCTGCGTGCAGTTCGCGACGCCGCGCGGTCGGGTGAACGCCGTGCGCGAGGCCTCGCTCGAGGTTCGCCGTGGCGAGTGCCTTGCGGTGGTGGGTGAATCCGGCTCGGGCAAGAGCCAGCTGTTCCTCGGTTGCCTCGGGCTGCTCGCAGCGGGCGGTGTGGTGCAGGGCTCGGCGCGCTTCGACGGGCAGGAACTCCTGGGGCCCGACTCAACCCCGCGCCGTGCCGCGCTCGGCACGCGCGTGGCAATGGTGTTCCAGGACCCGATGAACGCACTGACGCCGCATCTCACGATCGGGCGGCAGCTCGCCGAGGTCGTGCTCGACCGGGGGCTGCTGGACGCGGCGGCTGCCCGGGCGCGCAGTCTCGCGGTGCTTGAGTCGGTCGGCATGCCCGAGCCCGAGGCGCGCCTGCGCCAGTATCCGCACGAACTGTCGGGCGGCCAGCGGCAGCGCGCCGCGATTGCGATGGCGCTGATGACGCACCCGGACCTGCTGGTGGCGGACGAGCCGACCACGGCGCTCGATGTCACCGTGCAGGCGCAGGTGATCGAGGTGCTGCGCGGGGCGCGCGACCGCGGACTCGCCGTGGTGCTGATCACGCACGACATGGGCGTGGTGGCAGGCATCGCCGACCGCGTCGCGGTCATGTACGCGGGACGCATCGTCGAGACGGCGCTCGC
>Ga0209391_10001498_pt1 | contig 12069 bp, 13 predicted proteins | sample PPLLak3March2015_FD_187246 | JGI IMG/M metagenome (GOLD analysis project Ga0209391, IMG submission 187246) | Freshwater sediment microbial communities from Prairie Pothole Lake near Jamestown, North Dakota, USA - PPLs Lake P7 Core (1) Depth... | ecosystem: Environmental > Aquatic > Freshwater >... | reverse complement strand
ACGATCTGGTCCAGCTCGGTGAAAACGTCCCTGGACAGGCTGTTCGCGGACTCCCCGGCACGATCGATGGTCAGCCAGCAAACCCCGTCGATGTCGTGGTCCAGGCGCCAGTTGCGGTACTCGGATTGGCTCATGCTCGCGCTCCGTACGGCAAAGTATGGTGAGCGTGAAGAACTCGCGCTCGGAAGATGTTTCATTATGCCAGATCGCCTGCCCCCCGGCACCTGCGCGGCGACTTCAGCGCTTCAGGGCAGAGTGAACCCGGCCTGCCGCAGCGCTGCCGAGACGGCGATCAGCGGCAAGCCGATGATGGCCGTCGGATCGCTCGAGTGCATGGCGCGCAGCAGGGTAGGCCCGGCGGACTCGGACTTGAACGCGCCGGCGCAGTCGGTCGGCTGGTCGAAGTCGACGTATCGTTGGATTTCCGCGTCGCTCAGTGGCCTGAACTCGACCTCCGTGCTGATGGTCGCCGTGTAGCACAGCCCGCTATCCGAGCATTGAACCGCAATGGCGGTGAGGAACTCGACCGAGTCGCCACTGAAGCGCTGCAGCTGGCGGCAGGCCCGGTCGGTGGTGCCCGGCTTGCCGATGATGCGGCCCCGATGCACCGCCACCTGGTCGGAGCCGATCACGACGGCATGCGGGAAGCGGCGCGACACCGACTCGGCCTTGTCCCGCGCCAGGCGGGCCACGAGCTCCCCGGGCGGCTCTGCGGGCCGGGGGCGCTCGTCTATCGCGGGCGAGCACACCTCGAAGGGCAGGCCGAGCCGTGCCAGCAGCGCTCGCCGGTACGGGCTGGAGGATGCGAGAATCAGCGTTCTTTTCAGTGACTGTGCTTGCATTCTTGGTTTAAAATGGTGTGTTTGGCAGAGGGGACAGCGTTTTGCGCCGTCCCCCAGGATGCGGTTCCACTGCCCGTGTCCCGATTTCGGGTGTCGGACCCGGGGTCCGGGTTGCGAGCCTTGGTCACTGCGGGGAATTGTGCAGCGATGTCGCGTGAATTTCCAGACTGGGTGGACCCCTGGAAGGCCGCGGACGGGCGGAGGAGCTTCCAGGGCACGATGCCGCTGAAGCGGATGAAGCGCCTGGCGCCGCTGCTGGCCCCGGCCGAGTGGCGGGACGCCAGCTTCAGCGCCGCTTTCGGCTATGACCGCCAGGGCATGCTGACCGTGGATCTCCATGTCGAGGCGATGCTGCCGCTGGTTTGCCAGCGCAGCCTCGAAATTTATCTCGAACCGGTTGTCCGGCACAGCATGCTGGCCGTTGTGGAAGGCGTGGCGGAACAGGATCTCGTGCCGGAACACTACGAACCGGTGCTGGCGGAGCAGGGGAGGTTGGCCTTGCTCGACCTGGTGGAGGACGAGTTGCTGTTGGCGCTGCCGCAGGTGCCGCGGAAGCCGGAACCGGAGCCGGGGGGCGCGCAGCGCTCAGACTACCGGGAGATCGCGGGCGGCGAAAGCGGCGGCGAAGAACGGACGCACCGGCCCTTCGAGGGCTTGGCCGACTTGCTCGGGAAACGCGGGAAATAGCGTTTCCAGACCGGGTACCAGGGCGCGATTCATGTCGGAATTGTGTTAAATTGTGTTTTAAGAAGGTTTTTTATCATACTGATGTCGTTAGTAATTTATTTGGAGAATCGAGATGGCTGTTCAACAGAATCGCAAGACACCGTCCAAGCGTGGCATGCGGCGTTCGCATGACAAGCTGACGGCACCGACCCTGTCGGTCGACCCGGGCACCGGCGAGATGCACCTGCGTCACCACGTAACGCCCGATGGTTATTACCGGGGCCGCAAGGTGATCGATACCCCGGTCGTGGAACTCGCAGACGAATAGACTGGTCGCCAGACTGGTCGCTGCACTGGCCGCAATGGGCTGGCCGACTCGCTGGCGGGGTCATTGGGCGTAACGGACAAAACGGTACTGGCCCTGGACGCTCATGGCGGCGACCAGGGCCTTGCCGTTTCTGTGCCCGCGGCATTGGCCGCGCTCGCGGAAGACCCGTGCCTGGAAATCGTGCTAGTGGGCGACCGCCCCGAACTCGAGTCCGCCTTGCAGACGGTCCCTGGGTCGGCAGTCGGATCGACCCATGGTTCGGCCTGGCCGCCTCAAGGCCGCGAGGCGGGGTCCAGGTTGCGCATCGTGCATGCCGGGTCGACCATCCCGATGGATGCCAAGCCGGCAGCGGTGCTGCGCCGCGGGCGCGACAGCAGCCTGTGGAGGGCCTTCGAGTTGGTGGCGACGGGGGAGGCGGCGGCGTGCGTCAGTGCCGGCAGCACAGCCGCGATGATGACGGTGGGCGTCAAGTTGCTGGGCATGCTGCCCGGGATTCAGCGCCCCGCGCTGATGGCCTATGTGCCGAACCGCAGCGGCTACACAGGCATGCTGGACCTCGGGGCCAACCTGCAGGTCAGTGCCCGTCAGCTGGCTCAGTTCGCCGTGATGGGATCGGTGACGGCGCAGGAAGTCGAAGGCATCGACCGGCCGCGTGTCGGCCTGCTCAACGTTGGCCACGAGGAAAGCAAGGGTCACGGCACCGTGCGTGAAGCGCACGAACTGCTGCTGGGCCTGCCCCTGAATTACGTGGGATTCATCGAGGGCCATGACATTTTCGACGGGACGGTCGACATCGCTGTCTGCGACGGCTTCGCCGGAAACCTGGTGCTCAAATCGTCAGAAGGGTTGGCGCGCATGCTGCTCGGTGAGTTCAGGAAGGCCCTGAACCGCAATGCCATGAGCCGGATGGGCGCCTTGCTGGCCCGGCCGTCCCTGCGCCGGATGCTGGCACACCTGGACCCGGCCGCGCATAATGGTGCGCCTTTGCTCGGGCTGAACGGCGTCGCGATCAAGAGCCACGGCTCGTCCGATCGCAAGGGGACGACGCGGGCCATCGTGGAAGCTGGACGCGAGGCGAGGCGCCAGGTGCACAAGAGAATCGAGACTTCGATACGCGAGTATCGGCTGGAGACGGCGGCGTGATCTATTCGAGAATAAGCGGAACGGGCAGCCATCTGCCTGCGAAAATCGTCACCAACCATGACCTGGAGAAGGTCATGGACACCAGCGACCAATGGATCCGCGAGCGCACCGGCATCTGCGAGCGCCGCATTGCCGCGGACGGCGAAACCACCGGCGACCTGGCGGAAGCGGCCTGTCGCAAGGCGCTCGAGGCGGCGGACGTCGATCCAGCCGAAATCGACCTGTTCGTAATCGGCACCACCACGCCGAACCTCGTTTTCCCCAGCACGGCTTGCCTGCTGCAGAAAAAACTCGGTTTGCCGGACTGCGGTTCGATGGACGTCAACGCCGCCTGTTCGGGCTTCCTGTATGCGCTCAGCGTGGCGGACAAGTACATCCGCTGCGGAGACGCGCAGAAGGTGCTCGTGTGCGGCGCAGAGACGCTGTCGCGAATCACCAACTGGAGCAAGCGGGATACCGCGGTACTGTTCGGCGATGGCGCCGGCGCCGTCGTGCTGGAAGCGTCGGACGCACCCGGCATCCTGTCCACTCACATTCACGCCAACGGCGACTATGTCGATCTGCTGACGACCACCGTCGGGGTTTCCACCGGCTTCGACGCGATGGCCGGGAACGGCGGCAAGCCTGAAATCCTGATGCGCGGCAACGAAGTGTTCAAAGTGGCCGTGCGCACCCTGGGCCGTATCGTCGAAGAGACCCTCGGCGCCAACGGCCTGGAAAAGTCCGATCTCGACTGGCTGATTCCGCATCAGGCGAACCTGCGCATCATCGCAGCGATGGCCCGCATGCTGGACATGAGCATGGACCGCGTAGTGGTGACCGTGGACCGCCACGGCAACACGTCGGCCGCCTCGGTGCCGCTGGCGCTTGACGAAGCCGTGCGCGACGGACGTATACAGCGCGGCGACATGCTGTTGCTGGAGGCGTTCGGCGGCGGCTTCACCTGGGGCTCGGCGCTGATCCGTTACTGAGGGTCGGAGGACCGTCCGCGATGAACAAGAGCGCATTCCTCTTCCCCGGCCAGGGTTCGCAATCGGTGGGCATGATGTCCGGTTTCGCGGACGGCGCGCCGGTCGAGCATCGCGACATTGCGCGCGCGACCTTCGCGGAGGCCTCGGCGGTGCTGGGTTACGACCTCTGGGACCTCGTGCAGCACGGTCCCGAGGAACGGCTCGGCCTGACCGAGGTCACCCAACCCGCGCTGCTCGCGGCGAGCACCGCCACCTGGCGGGTCTGGAAATCCGCCGGTGGTGCAGATCCCGACTTCATGGCCGGCCATAGCCTTGGCGAATACTCGGCGCTGGTGGCGGCCGGCGCGCTCGGTTTCGCCGAGGGCGTGAGCCTGGTCGCCGAGCGTGGTCGACTCATGCAGGCTGCCACGCCGCCGGGTACCGGCAGCATGGCGGCGATCCTGGCGCTTGACGAAGCCGTTCTGGAAGACGTTTGTGCACGGGCGGCGGAGGACCTGGGACGGGTCGTCTCCTGCGCCAACTACAACTCGCCCGGGCAGATCGTAATCGCCGGCGACCGCCAGGCGGTCGAGCGGGCCTGCGAACTGGCGGTAGCAGCGGGCGCGCGCCGCGCCGTTCCGCTGGCGGTCAGCGTGCCGTCGCATTGCGCGCTGATGCGTTCCGCGGCGGAAGCGCTGGAACGGATCCTCACCGGGGTTCTGCTGGCGGCCGGCAATATTCCCGTCGTGCACAACGTCGACGTTGAGATCCATGACGCGGCGGACGCGGTCCGGGCGGCCTTGGCCCGGCAGCTGTGGCAGCCGGTGCGCTGGTCGGCCACGATCCAGCGGTTGATCGACGCGGGCGTGGTACGCTTCGTCGAGTGCGGCCCCGGCAAGGTGTTGAGCGGGCTGAACCGGCGCATTTCACGCGACGTCGCGTCACTGGCCCTGGACAGCAGCCAGGCCGTGATCGAAGCGCAGGCGAGCGGGAGCTGAGCATGGAACTGAAGCTGGATGGGCAGGTGGCGATCGTCACCGGCGCCAGTCGCGGCATTGGCGCCGCGATCGCCGATACGCTGGCTGCCGCCGGCGCGCGGGTCGCCGGAACGGCGACGACCGGGCCGGGCGCGGCGGCCATCGGGGAGCGGCTGGGCGCTGCCGCAGGCTGCGGCGAGGTACTGGACGTCAATGACGCCGAGGCCGCCGAGGCGCTGGTGGGGCGCGTCAGCGAACGTTTGGGCGTGCCGACCATTCTGGTCAACAACGCCGGCATTACGCGCGACCAGATCCTGATGCGCATGAAGGAGGAAGACTGGGACGCCGTGATCGAGACCAACCTGCGGTCCGTTTTCCGCCTGAGCAAGGCCTGCCTGCGAGGCATGATGAAGGCACGCAGCGGGCGCATCATCAGCATCGCCTCGGTGGTCGGCTCCATGGGTAACCCCGGCCAGGCGAACTACGCGGCCGCCAAGGCCGGCATGATGGGGTTCAGCCGCTCGCTGGCCCGGGAGATAGGTTCCAGGGGCATCACGGTCAACGTGGTGGCCCCCGGTTTCATCGACACCGACATGACGCGCGCGTTGGACGACCAGCAGCGCGAGGCGCTGCTGCGCGACATCCCCCTGCAACGGCTCGGCGAGCCCCTGGATGTCGCCGCGGCCGTGTTGTTCCTGGCTTCATCCCAGGGGGGCTACATCACGGGGCAGACGCTCCACGTCAATGGCGGAATGTACATGGCGTGAGAGCGCATGGTTTTGAGATGGATTTGGGTCGGGGGGATTTAAACTGGATTCACGTGCGCATATTCACTAAAATTGCGTGCCTGAATCCCCTGAAGAGGAAGCCAGTTAAATGAGCACTATTGAAGAGCGCGTCAAGAAGATCGTTATCGAACAACTCGGGGTAAAAGAGGAGGAGGTCACGCCCAGCGCGTCCTTCGTCGATGATCTCGGTGCCGATTCCCTGGACACCGTGGAGTTGGTCATGGCGCTCGAAGAAGAATTCGAATGCGAAATCCCGGACGAGGAAGCCGAGAAGATCACCAGCGTTCAGCAGGCAATTGACTACATTACCGCCAACGTATGAGGCGTTTCGTTTCCTGAAGCTTCAATCGGCCGGCGCCATGCCGGCCGTCGTTTGTTACGCAGCGCGAAACCCGTCGGGCTGCACCGAGTCTCCAGCGAGGAATCCATCGTGTCATCGCGTCGCGTAGTAGTCACCGGCCTGGGCCTGATCTCCCCGGTGGGAAACACGGTCGCCAAGGCCTGGGACGCCGTTTGCAGCGGGCACAGCGGCATCGGACCGATCACCGCGTTCGATGTGTCCGAGCTGGGCACCCGGATCGCTGGCGAGATTCGCGACTTCGAAGTTACCGACTACATTTCGGCCAAAGAGGCGCGGCGTTACGACACGTTCATGCACTACGGCCTGGCGGCCGCGCGGGACGCCATGGCCGAGGCCGGGCTGGCTGCGCCTGAACACGGCCTGGATTCCGAGCGCGTGGGTTTCGCGATCGGCTCGGGTATCGGCGGCATCGCTTCCATCGAGGAAAACATGCTGATCTACCGGGACAAGGGGCCGCGACGGATCTCGCCCTTTTACATCCCGGGCGCCATCGTCAACATGATCGGCGGCGTGCTGTCCATCAATTTCGGCTTCAAGGGCCCCAACATCGCGGTGGTGACTGCCTGCACGACCTCCACCCACAACATCGGCCTGGCGGCGAGACTGATCAAGTACGGTGACGCGGACGTGATGGTGGCCGGCGGCGCGGAATACGCCACCACGCCGACCGGGATGGCCGGCTTCGTTTCCGCCAAGGCGATGTCGTCGCGCAATGACGACCCGACCGGCGCAAGCCGACCCTGGGATCGCGATCGGGACGGCTTCGTGCTGGCGAACGGCGCCGGCGTCATGGTCATCGAGGAACTGGAGCACGCGCGGCGGCGCGGCGCGACCATCCACGCCGAGATCAGCGGATTCGGCATGAGCGGTGACGCTTTTCACATGACGGCGCCGCCGGAGAGTGGCGAGGGCGCCGCGCGCTGCATGAAGATCGCCTTGCGGGATGCCGGAATGAACCCGCAAGCCGTCCAGTACATCAACGCCCACGGCACTTCGACGCCGCTGGGCGACCGCGCGGAATCCGACGCGGTCAAGACTGTGTTCGGTGAGCACGCCTTCAAGCTCGCGGTGAGTTCGACCAAGTCGATGACCGGACACATGCTCGGCGCAGCGGGCGGGGCCGAGGCGGTTTTCTCGGTGCTGGCGATCCGTGACGGGATCGCGCCGCCTACGATCAACCTGGAAAACCCGGACGCGGGTTGTGATCTCGACTACGTCCCAAACGTGGCGCGGGAGATGCGCATCGACGTGGCGATGTCGAACTCCTTCGGCTTCGGCGGCACCAACGGAACGCTCGTCTTCAGCAGATTCCGGGGCTAGCCCCCTTCGCGGCAATGCAACCCGCCTATCTGCTCCAGTGGCTGGACCACGTGCCGGACCTGCTGGCGCTGTCCCGCGCGCATCCCGAGCACTTTCCCTACCTGCTCGAGAGCGCCGCGCGCGGACCGCTCGGCCGGCACAGCCTGCTGCTTTTCGCCGCCGGCGAAGTGCTGCTGCGGGAAGCTGGCGGGGCGCTCGAGGGCCCCGGCGAGGACCCCGGTGAGGGACTGGGCGAGAACGATAGCTTTTTCGAACGTCTCCGGCGCTGGTACGCAATGGAGGCGCTGCCAAATGCCACGGCCGCCGACGGCGATGCACCGCCATTTGCAGGCGGCTGGTTCATCTATCTCGGCTACGAAATGGCCGCGGAGGTCGAACCGATTCTCGAACTCCCGCGCAATGACACGGGTTTGCCGGATGCGGTGGCGCACCGCTGCCCTGCGGCGATCATCATTTATCACGGCAACGAACGCTCAGACCCCGACCGCGCGGCTGTCGTGGCCGAATCTTCCGCAGCGCTGGCGCAGGTGCTGAAACGAATCGGCGCCAGGTCGGAACATGGCGCCGCGTCGGCCGGGGCAGCCGCAAGCCCGGCCGACCCCGGGCTCGCTGACATCACCGAAGAGGACCCCGGCCGTTTCGAGGCCTCGGTGCGGCGGATCCACGAGTATCTGCGCGCCGGGGATGTTTTCCAGGTAAACATATCCCGGTTGTGGACCGGCCGCTTTCGCTCGCCGCCGGACCCGTGGAGTCTCTACGGGTCGCTGCGCCGGGCCAATCCCGCCCCCTTCGCCGGTCTGATGCGGTGGGGCAGGCAGTTCCTGCTGAGTTCCTCGCCGGAGCGCCTGGTGCACACCCGCGACGGCACGGTGCAGACTCGGCCCATTGCCGGGACGCGGCCCCGCGGGACCGACCGCGCGCAGGACCAGGCGTTGTCGGAAGAGTTGATCGGCAACCTCAAGGAGCGTGCCGAGCATGTCATGCTCATCGACCTGGAGCGCAACGACCTCGGGCGGGTTTGCCAACCGGGAACGGTGACGGTCGACGAGTTGATGGTGGTCGAAACCTACGCCCACGTGCATCACATCGTCTCCAACGTGCGCGGCGAACTGGCCGACGGCGCAGGCCCGGTGGAGGCGATGAAGGCGGTGTTTCCCGGTGGTACCATTACAGGCTGCCCCAAGGTGCGCTGCATGCAGATCATCGCCGAACTGGAGGGCGCGGGCCGGGGATTCTATACCGGTTCGATGGGCTACCTGGGGCGCGACGGCAGCATGGACCTCAACATCCTGATCCGCAGCATGCTGGTCGACGGCCCGCACTTCAGCTTTCGCACCGGCGCGGGCATCGTAGCGGACTCCGAAGCGGAAAAAGAGGTGATGGAAACGGCGGACAAGGCACGCGGAATGCTGTTGGCCATCGAGTCCCACGGTAAGGAGAGTGCATATGCTTGAATGCCTGGTGGACGGGGAAATCTCCGAGCGGATTTCGGCAATGGACCGCGGCCTGCACTATGGGGACGGTCTGTTCGAAACCATGGCCGTCATCCAGGGCACGCCGCGCTTCTGGCAGGGGCACGTAGACCGATTGACCACCGGGTGCGAACAGCTGGGGCTGCCGATGACGCCGCAGGCGGTGCTGCTGCGCGAGGTGCAAACGGTGAGCACCGGGCAGCGCCGCTGCGTGGTCAAAATCATCGTCACGCGCGGCGCGTCCGGTCGCGGCTACGCGGCCACGAAGCCGGCCCGCAGCAACCGGATAGTCTGTTCCTGGCCATGGCCGCAGGACCCGGGCGATCTGGTGGAGACCGGCATCCGCATGCGGATCTGCACACTGCGGCTCGGGATTCAACCGGTGCTGGCCGGGCTCAAGCACCTGAATCGCCTGGAACAGGTGATGGCACGCGCCGAGTGGGAAGACCGCACCATTCACGAGGGCTTGCTGCTCGATGCCGAGGACTACGTCGTGTCCGCCATTTCGTCCAACCTTTTCCTGGTTTCCGGCGGACGTCTGTTGACTCCTCGCCTGGATCGCTGCGGCGTGCGCGGGGTTATGCGGAGTTCGATTTTGAACGCGTTTCGCGAACGCTGCGAGCAGCGCCGGATCACGCTGGACATGCTGCCGGAAGCCGACGAGATTTTCGTCTGCAACGCAGTGCGCGGAATCTTCCCGGTCACGCGCATCGACCATTGGGAGTACGACATCGGCCCGGTCACGCGGGAAGTGCAACAGTGGCTGGAAAGCCAGTAAGCCACGCGGCATGAAGAGGCTTATGTTCCGTGCGCTGCTGGCCGCGCTGTTGGCCATGCTGCTGGCCGCCGTCCTGGCCTGGGCGGCATGGAGCCGGTACCAGGCGTTTCTTGCCGAGCCGCTGGCGATTCCGCCGGAAGGCCTGGTGTTCGACCTGGCGCCCGGCAGCAATGGCGCAAACATCGTGGAACGACTTTCTGCGTTGGGACTGACCCGGGCGGACTGGCAGTGGAAGCTGCTGATGCGCCTGGAGCCGCGCGTGTATCGCGCCGGCGAGTACCGGATCGAAGCGGAGGCCCGGCCGCGAGATCTGCTGGAGCTGTTGGCCAGCGGTCGCGTGATCCAGTATCGCCTCACCCTGGTCGAAGGCTGGGCCTTCCGCCAGCTGGCGGAGGCGCTGGCCGCCGATTCCGTGCTGGCGCACCGTTTCGACTTGCTCGATTCCTCTCAGTGGCCGCTGCTGGCGGCGGAGCTCGGCGTCGAACATTCCGAGGGCTGGTTTCTGCCGGAAACCTACCAGTTCGTCCGCGGCGACAGCGACCTGGACCTGCTGCGGCGCGCCCATCGCGCGATGCGCGAAGCGTTGGCCGAAGCCTGGGCGTCGCGCAGCCCGGATTCCCCGCTCGAATCGCCGTACCAGTTGCTGGTGCTGGCTTCCATCATCGAAAAAGAGACCGCCGTCGAAGAAGAGCGCGGACAGATCGCCGGGGTCTTCGCGCGGCGCCTGCAGAAGGGCATGCGGCTGCAAACCGATCCGACCGTGATCTATGGGCTTGGCGAGACATTCGATGGCGACATACGGCGGCGCGATCTGGAGGCCGACACGCCGTACAATACCTACACCCGTCACGGTCTGCCGCCGACGCCGATCGCCATGCCGGGCCGCGCCAGCCTGCAGGCGGCCGCTCGGCCGGCCGATGGCGAAGCCCTGTACTTCGTGGCGGACGGCAGCGGCGGACACACTTTCTCCACCACCTTGGCGGAACACCAGGCCGCAGTGAAGCGACTCTTGGAGAGGCAGTAATGCCGGGCAAATTCATTACCATCGAAGGCGGCGAAGGCGCCGGCAAGTCCACCATGATGCAAGGGGTGGCGGCGTGGCTGGGCGCGCACGGTCACCGGGTGGTGCAGACGCGCGAACCCGGCGGCACCGACTTGGCGGAAAAGGTGCGCGACATCCTGCTCGACAAGAATACCGTGGGTCTCTGCGGCCAGGCCGAACTGTTGCTGGTGTTCGCCGCGCGCGCCCAGCACCTGGCGGAACTGATCCGCCCGGCGTTGCAGCGGGGGGAAACGGTGCTGTGCGACCGTTTCACCGACGCGACCTGGGCTTACCAGGGAGGCGGCCGCGGCCTGCCGCGCGAGGACATCGCGACGCTCGAACGCCTGGTGCACGGCGATTTGCAGCCCGACCTGACGCTGCTGTTGGACGTGCCCGTCGAGCAGGGATTGCAGCGCGCGTCCCGGCGCAGCGCCACGGACCGGTTCGAAAAGGAATCAGCGGAGTTTTTCGAGCGCGTGCGGCGGGTTTACCTCGACCGCGCGGCCACGGCGCCGGAACGCTTCGCGCTGATCGACGCCTCCGGGTCGCTGGAAACGGTTTGGCCGCAGGTCGAGCGCATCCTGCGCGAGAGGATCTCAACGTGAGCTACCCCTGGCTCGAAGCGGTGGAAGCGGAGCTCGCCGAGCGTCTGCGGAGCGGCCGCGTGGCGCATGCCTTCCTGGTCTGTGGCCCGGCGGGCACCGGCAAGCGCGACCTCGCTGAGCGCCTCATGGCCAGCCTGCTGTGCCTCGAGAACCGCCATCCGGCTTGCGGAACCTGCCGTTCCTGCAGCCTGCTGAGAACCGGGGCGCATCCCGACGGGCACGTTCTGACCTTCGAGCAACACCCCAATAAGGACGAACTGCGAACCGAAATCGTCATCGACCAGGTGCGGCGGCTGACGGCCGCCTTGCAGCTGACCAACACGATCAGCCGACGCAAGGCGGCGCTGGTCTTTCCGGCGGAAGCGATGAACGCAAATGCCGCCAACGCCTTGCTCAAGACGCTCGAGGAACCGCCGGGCGACGCCACGCTGCTGCTGGTCGCGCACCAGCCGAGCCGGCTTCCGGCCACCATTCGCAGCCGTTGCCAGGCGCTGCACGTCCGCTTGCCGGAACGCAGCGCGGCCCTGTCCTGGCTGGCTCAGGCGGTCGACGGAGCCAGCGAGGAAGAGGCGGCCACCGCCCTCGACGCCGCCGCGGGCAGCCCGCTGGCCGCGCTGCGCCTGCTGCAGCAGGGCGAGACGGACGCATGGCGGACGCTGGACGACACCCTGGACGCGCTGCGCGCAGGCCGCTGCGAGCCGGGCGCAGCGATGGCGGCCGTGGCGGAAACCGACCCGCAACTGCTCTGGTCCTGGCTCTCGCTGCGGGCCGCTCGTGAAACCCGGGCGCATCTCGAT
>Ga0209391_10001496_pt1 | contig 12072 bp, 14 predicted proteins | sample PPLLak3March2015_FD_187246 | JGI IMG/M metagenome (GOLD analysis project Ga0209391, IMG submission 187246) | Freshwater sediment microbial communities from Prairie Pothole Lake near Jamestown, North Dakota, USA - PPLs Lake P7 Core (1) Depth... | ecosystem: Environmental > Aquatic > Freshwater >... | reverse complement strand
CCGTCGCGGCGCGTCCGGGCTGGCAGGACGTGCCGGCGGTACGCGACGGCGAGCTGCACGAGGTGAAGTCGTCGATCATCCTGCAGCCGGGGCCGGCGGCACTGACCGACGGCGTGCGCGAGTTGCATCGCGTGATTTCGCGCTGGGCGTTGCGTTGATATCGCTGCTCGGCTTCGCGGCGGCTCGGGTCGTGGGAACTTGCCCGCGGGGACGCCGTGAATCCGTCCCTGGAGGCTCGCGCGCGGCGTCCTGCCGCGCGACGCCCCGCGCGCAAGTTCCCACGACCCGAGCCACCGCGAAGCCTCGTTCACGCATCAGTGCGACTTCGAAGTAACTCGGGTGATGCATTGCCGCCACGCTCAGCGGGTGCCGCGCGTGGCTGTCACCACTGCAGGCGGGCGGTCGTCGCAGCCGACCTTCCGGATCTGATCTGACGGGCCGTGCGCGGCATGGACGCCGCGCCCGGAGCCCCCAGGGATGGGTTCACGGCGTCCCGGCAGATCGATCCAGAAGGTCGGCTGCGACGACTGTACGCCGTCAGCGTTGCAGCTCTTATGCGGTCAGTCGCTTGAGCGCTTCCGCGTACTTCTCGGAGGTCTTGCGGATCACGTCCGCCGGCAACCGCGGCGCGGGCGGCGTCTTGTCCCAGTCGAGCGTCTCGAGGTAATCGCGCACGAACTGCTTGTCGAACGACGGCGGGCTCGAGCCGGGCGCGTAGGTGTCGACCGGCCAGAACCGCGACGAGTCGGGCGTCAGCGCTTCGTCGATCAGCGTAAGCGTGCCGGATTCGTCGACGCCGAACTCGAACTTCGTGTCGGCGATGATGATGCCGCGTTCGAGCGCATGCGCCGCCGCGAACTGGTAGAGCGCGATCGCGGTATCGCGGACGCGAGCGGCAAGCGGAGCGCCGATCACGGCGGCGATCGCGTCGAACGCGACGTTCTCGTCGTGATGCCCGCGCTCGGCCTTCGTTGCCGGCGTGAAGATCGGCTGCGGCAGCCGGTCCGCGACCCGCAGGCCGCGCGGCAGGTCGATGCCGCAGATCTGGCCCGTCGATTGGTAGTCCTTCCAGCCCGACCCGATCAGGTAGCCGCGGACCACGGCTTCGACCGGCAGCGCCTTGAGTCGCCGCACGACCATGCTGCGATCCGTGAGCAACGCGCGTTCGGCTGCGTCGGGCACAGCGCGCTCCAGCGGATAGTCGGACAGGTGGTTCGGCACGATGTGCCGAGTGCGCGCGAACCAGTAGTTCGAGATGCTCGTCAGCACCTGGCCCTTGCCGGGGATCGGGTCCGGCAGCACGACGTCGAAGGCGCTCAGGCGGTCCGTCGTCACGATCAGCATGTGCTGCGGGTCCACGGCGTAGATGTCGCGCACCTTGCCCTGGTGCAGGCGCTCGAGGCCGGCGAGATTCGATTCGTGCATCGGCGGAGAGGACGGGATCGGTGCGCTGGCCATGCTGGGATTCCGGGAGTCGGGAGTAGACCGCGGTCGGCTGATACCATACGGGGCTGCCGCGGGACCGCAGTTTTGCAGGGGCATTCCCCGACGGTCAAGGAAACGATGGGCTGGTACGGAAAGCTGATCGGTGCAGTGTTGGGCGCCATCATCGGGCGCGGTTGGCTCGGTGCCATCGTGGGTTTCCTCATCGGGCACCAGTTCGACCGGCGCTCGGCGGGCCTGCGCGCGCGGGGCGGAGTTCCGCCCCGCGACCTGCAGGTTGTGTTCTTTCGCACCACGTTCCAGGTCATGGGCCACGTCGCGAAGGCCGACGGCCGCGTGACGGAACAGGAAATCGGCGCGGCTCGCGAGACGATGCGGCGTTTCGCGCTCGGCGAGGCCGACGTGCGCCGCGCGATCGACCTGTTCACCGAAGGCAAGTCCGCAGACTTCCCGCTCGACGACGTGATCGATCGGTTCCGGAACGCCTCGACGGGACGCCAGGATCTGCGCCGGCTCTTCGTGCAGATCCAGCTGGAGGCGGCGCTGATTGGCGGCGGGCCGAGCGCGCCGTCCCGTGCGGTCTTCGCGCGCATCTGCAATGCGCTCGGCATCTCGGCCATCGAGTTCGCCGCGCTCGAGGCCATGCTGCGCATGCGCGGCCAGCAGGGCCCCGGCGCCGCCACGCAGCCGGCCGCCGCCCGGCTGGCCGACGCGTATCAGGTGCTGGGCGTCACGCCCGAGACGGCCGATGCTAAGGTGACGCTCGCCTACCGGCGCCTGATGAGCCAGAACCACCCCGACAAGCTGGTCGCCAACGGCCTGCCGCAGTCCATGGTCGAGGCCGCCCACGAGCGCACCCGACGCATCCTCGAAGCCTACGAAGTCATCCGGAATCACCGGGGGATGAAGTAGCCGGCGGGCCTGCTAGAGTTCTGCGATCGTCCTCAGGAGTCGTGACATGCAGTCCCCCTGGATCGCCCCCTCGATTCTGTCCGCCGACTTCGCCCGCCTGGGCGAGGAAGTGCGTGCCGTGCTTGCGGCCGGCGCCGACATCGTGCACTTCGACGTCATGGACAATCACTACGTGCCGAACCTGACGATCGGCCCGCTGGTCTGCGAGGCGCTCCGGAAGGCCGGCATCGAGGCGCCGATCGACGTGCACCTGATGGTGAAGCCGGTGGACCGGATCGTGCCGGACTTCGCGAAGGCGGGCGCCACCTGGATCACGTTCCATCCGGAGGCGAGCGAGCACGTCGACCGGACCGTCGGGCTGATTCGCGAGCAGGGCTGCCGTCCCGGCATCGTGCTGAACCCGGCCACGCCGGTGGACTGGCTCGATTATGTGCTCGACAAGATCGACATGGTGCTGCTGATGTCGGTCAACCCGGGATTCGGCGGGCAGTCGTTCATTCCGTCGGTGCTGCCGAAGATCACGCGGGTCCGGGAGATGATCGATCGCAGCGGGCGCGACATCCGGCTCGAGGTGGACGGCGGCGTCAAGGTGGACAACATCGAGGCCGTGGCGGCCGCGGGTGCGGACACGTTCGTTGCCGGGTCGGCGATTTTCGGCGCGAAGGATTACGCTGCGACGATCAGCGCAATGCGTGAGCGAATCGGGCGGGCCCGGGCGCAGACCTGAGGCTGCGACCGGCCTGGCCGTCGACGATCAATCCTCGTCGTCCTCGTCGTCCTCGTCGTCTTCATCGACCGTCGTGGCCTTGCGAGCGTGCAGCGCGAGCGGCGCGGGCGCACTCGACTGGCCGGACATCAGCGCCGCCTTGCCCTTGAGTCGCGGGCGCACCCCGTAGACCACCATGGTCTTGCCGCGGGCCGTCAGCAGGCCCTGCTCCTCGAGCACCTTGAGCACGCGTCCTGCCATTTCGCGCGAGCAGCCCACCAGCCGCGACAGTTCCTGCCGGCTGACTTTGATCTGCGTGCCTTCCGGGTGGGACATCGCGTCCGGCTCGTTGCACAGGTCCATGATCGCGTGGGCGACCCGGCCGGTGACGTCGACGAAAGCGAGGTCGCCGAGCTTGCGGTTGGTGCGGTCGAGGCGGCTGGCGAGCTGGGTCGCGAGTTCGAACAGCAGCGTCGGACTTTCCGCAGCGATCTGGCGGAAGCGTGGGTAGGTCATCTCCGCAAGTTCGCACTGCGAGCGGGTGCGCACCCACGCGCTGCGCTGCGGTTGCTCGTTGAAGAGGCCCATTTCACCGAAGAACTGGCCCTTGTTCAGGTAGGCCAGCACCATCTCGTTGCCTTCCTCGTCCTCGATCAGGACTTCGACGGAGCCCTTGATGACGTAGTAAAGCACGTCGGGCACGTCGCCCGCGTGGATGAGCACGGTCTTCGAAGGCACCGTGCGAATCCGGCAATAACTCAGGAAACGGTTGATCGCCGGAATCTCGCTCAAGGGTCTACCGCCGGTCTCCATGCTCCCTATCCTTGTGATTTATGTAAAAAAACTTTCGCGGATTTAATAGCAATTGACGCCGTTGCCGCAAGTTTTCAGACGCGATAGGCGGCGCGGGTCATCACGCGGGCGGTCCGGCGCATCAAATTGCGCACCGGGCCGGGCAGATCCCGGCCGCCTGCATCGCGAGCTTCCGCGCCATGCCGCGCCTCGTCCGCCTGCATCTGCGCGACGATCCGGCGGGAACGCTCGTCGTCGGGCGGTAGCTCGTGCAGGTGCGATTCGAGGTGCTCGATCACCTGTTTTTCGGTCTCGGCGACGAAACCGAGACTGTTGCGGTCGCCGGCGAGTCCCGCCAGTGCGCCGATGGCAAACGAGCCGGCGTACCAGACTGGGGCCAGCAGGCTGGTACGGCTGCCGAGCTCGCGCACTCGTTGCTCGCACCAGGCCAGGTGGTCGGTTTCGTCCCGCGCCGCGTCGAGCAGGGCCGCCCGGACCTTGGGGTTGCGCGCGGTCAGGGCCTGGCCGTGGTAAAGGGCCTGCGCGGCGATCTCGCCGGCGTGGTTGACGCGCATCAGGCCAGCAGCATGGCGGCGCGCTTCCGGGAGGGTCACCGATTCAGGGCAGGTCGCCGCTGGGTTGGGCCGAGCCGCCACGTTGGCCGCGGCGACGGTCCGGAGAGCCCGGTCGAATTCCCGGATCAGGCCGTCGATCAGGGTCAGGCGGGGGGCGGGCGCTGCCATCACTCTATTCTATAGGGGTGCGCCGGATACCGTGCCCCCCGGCACGGCGCCCCAAGACCACCTTTGCAAAGGTCGCCGGCCTGCAGTAAGATTCGCGGCTCTTTGCAGCCATGACAGGTTCCCTGGAGCCTCCGATGACCACCTTTTTTGCACGCTCCGAGCAGGTGCGGCGCGACTGGTACGTGGTGGATGCGAACGGCAAGACGCTCGGCCGCCTCGCCACGCAGCTCGCCATGCGCCTCCGCGGCAAGCACAAGCCCGAATATACTCCGCACGTCGACACGGGCGATCACATCGTCGTGTTGAATGCCGAGAAGATCCGCGTCACCGGCGACAAGCTCACGGACAAGACCTACTACTGGCACACCGGCGCCATCGGTGGCATCCGCAGCAAGACGCTCGAGAAGATGCTGGCCGAGCACCCGGAGCGCGCGATCGAATTCGCGGTGAAGGGCATGCTGCCCAAGAATCCGCTCGGCCGCGCCATGTTCAAGAAACTGCACGTGTTCGCGGGCGACAAGCACCCGCACGCCGCGCAGCAGCCCAAGCCCCTCGAACTCTGAGACGCAAGGTTCCGACGATGCCCGTGAACACGAACTACGGCACCGGCCGCCGCAAGACTTCCACGGCGCGGGTCCACCTGCGCTCCGGCACCGGCAAGATCCGCATCAACGACCGCACGATCGAAGAGTTCTTCGGCCGTGAGACCGCGCGCATGATCGTGCGCCAGCCGCTCGAGACCGTGCAGATGGCCGACCGGTTCGACGTCGAGGTCAACGTGGCCGGCGGCGGCAGCACCGGCCAGGCCGGCGCGATCCGCCACGGTCTCACGCGCGCGCTGATCGATTACGACGAATCGCTGCGCAAGCCGCTGCGCATCGCCGGTTTCGTCACGCGCGATGCGCGCGAAGTCGAGCGCAAGAAGGTCGGCCTCCGCAAGGCCCGTCGCGGCACGCAGTTCTCGAAGCGCTGATCCGCTTTGGGGGATCGTCTAGCGGTAGGACTACGGACTCTGACTCCGTCAACCTAGGTTCGAATCCTAGTCCCCCAGCCACAAACTTGAGGCCCGCCCATCGGCGGGCCTCATCGTTTGTGGCACGGCGACTAGGACGCGAACCCAGGGACCTATTCGAGCTTCGGCAACGCCCCGATCGACCTCAATACCGCCCGCGCAATGCCCTCCCGCTTCGGCAGGTCCTTCGCGCCATTCGGCATATCGATGTTGAGCGCGAAAAACACCGGCCCCTGCGGCCACTCGACCCAACCGACCCACCATCCCACTTGTGGCTGCACTCGCGCCTGCCAACCGGTCTTCGCCCGCAGGATCCAATCCCGTCCTGCCTCGATGATCATGACGTCCTTGACCAGGCGCTGGTGCTCGACGCGAAACGGCAACGCGTTCCGATGCAGCCTGCGCAGGAACGAAACCTGCTCCTCGGCCGAGATGCGCAGGTTGCCCTCCAGCCAGAACCGATCGATGCCGCCTGACGGATCCGCGTTGCCGTAGGCGACGCTTTGCAGGTAGCGCCGCTCCCGCTGCTCGCCGATCGCGCGCGCGAACTGCTGGTAGACCCACACCGTCGAGTTGCGCATCGACGAACGGAGGTCCTGGTCGCGGTTCCAGGACTCGATGTCGCGCCGCGTGCCGTCCCAACGGAACACCTGGAATTCGTCGCGAACGACGCCTGCATCGAGCGCGAACAGCGCGTGCGGGATCTTGAACGTCGACGCGGGCAGGTATCGAGTGCGGGCGCGTTCGGCCGCATGTGCCCAGCACGATCCAGGAGTCGTTCGCTCGTCGATGACCACGATCGTGCCAACGACCCCGGCCTCCACGAAGTACTCCGCCCATTCGGGGCGCTCCTGCCACGTATCCGCCGACGCGATCCCCGGGCCGCAGGCCAGCAGCGCAAAAAATGCGATCAACCGGTTGCGATTCATGTCCCGTCACTCATTTGGACGCAGACTCGCCGGGGTCGGCAAGCGCGTCAGCCATTCTCGTCGGGTGGCCGCAGGTAGGACTCGAAGTTCGCGATGTATTCATCGAGGTTCTGACCCAGCATCTGCCGATACTCGTTGACGAAGTACTCGAGCGCCTCGTCCCGGGAAGCACGCATCTCATCGGCCGACTCGAAGCCGCAGGCGCTGATCCACGCATTGAACCTCGCCACCGCGTACATGAATGACGCGCTGACCTTGCCGCGCCCGATCTCAGCCAATTGCGCATTGGCCAGGTGGATGTGCGCATCGGCCCGCTTGTAGAAATCGTCGTCGACTGCGTCAGGCAACACTAATGCTCCTTGCGAAACGCCCGATATCATTCCGGTGGGAGCATCCGCGGGTTCCAGGCAACCTCCCACAGATGCCGGTCAGGATCCTCGAAGTAGCCCGCGTAGCCTCCCCAGAACGTATCCCGCGCTGGTTTGACGATCGCGCCGCCGGCGGCCCTGGCCTCTGCCATTACAGCATCAACCTCGACCTTCGAGGCGACGTTATGCGCGAGACACAGGTCCGTTGTGCCTCGACCCCCCAGCGGCAACCCTGCGTCGTGCGCCAGGCTCGCGCGGGGCCAGAGTGCCAACCGCAGTCCGGGCTGCAGCTCGCAGAAGGCGACGGCTCCGTGCTCGAACTCCTGTCCGACGATTCCCTCGGTTTTCAAGCCGAGGCCATCCCGATAGAAGCGGACGGCGCACTGCAGGTCGTCGACGCCGAGAGTGATCACTGAGATTCGAGGTCTCATCGCAGGGCTGTGCCGTGCCGCAGGTAGTGATTCATGCGCACCTCCCAGTCCTGCATGAACCGGCGGTAGTAGTCTTCGGTGAACGATTCGACGAACGCGTCACCGGCCGCGCCTAGGCTGGTGTGGGCATAGGTGATCGTGGCCTCGGAGCCACCGGCGACAGCGTCGACCTGGATCGTGAGGCGGCACGCGGTCACCGCTGGCGTGATCTTCAGCATCTCGACCCGCCCGGCTTCGGGCTCCAGGCGCGTGATGTACCAGATCGAGTCGCCGGATTCGGCAGCGGTGACGAACACGCAATCCCGCTCGGCAACGCCGGAATGCGACACGACGAGCAGCGGTTCCCATCCGTCGATCCAGTCTGCCTCGCGGACCGGGCAGAGCAGTGGCAGGACCATGGCCGGCCCTGCGACGAGACGCTGCGTGTAGGTGCGGGTGACCCGATTCGGTTTGACGATCTTCATGCGGGCCCCCTCCGTACGGTCACCGATTGGGGGCGTCGTCCAGCGCATCGGCGATGAGCTCGATCCAGTGTCGGACCGGCACCGGGCTCGTCACCTGCAGGTGTTCCAGACAGCCGATGTTTGCGGTCGCGATGACCTGCGGATTTCCGCCCGAGAGTGCTGCGAGCTTGCGGCGGCGCAGCTCGCTCGACAATTCCGGTTGCAGCAGCGAGTAGGTGCCCGCCGAGCCGCAGCACATCGTCGGTTCGGAGGTCGGCGTGAGCGTGTGGCCCGCAGCCTCGAGCAACACCTCGACGCGACCACGGATGTGCTGGCCATGCTGCAACGTGCAGGGTGCCTGCCACGCAACGCTCAGTCCTCTGCCGCGCCGCAGGCCGGCGCGTGCGAGTTCGTCGGGCGGGATGACCTCGGCGAGGTCGCGTGTCGCCTCGCTGACGCGTCGCGCCTGCGTCGCACGATCGGGGTCGCCGGCCAGCAGCCGCGCATAGTCCTTCACCATCAAGCCGCAGGCGCTGGCCGAACTCACGATTGCCTCGGCGCCGGCGTCGAGTGCTGCGCAGCACGAGTCCACGTTGCGGCGGGCCTGGTCCAGCGCCCGCTCGGTGTGACCGAGGTGGTGCCCCAGCGCGCCGCAGCACTGCTCGCCCGCCACACGCTCGACGCTGATGCCGAGGCGGTCGAGCACGCGCTCCGTCGCGGCGTTGATTCCGGGCTTGAGCCCCGGCTGTACGCACCCCTCGAGCAGCACCACGCGTCGAGCATGGCGCGTCGCTGGTCCGCGAAGTCGACGGGCCGATCGCGGTGGAATGCGAGCTTGCAGCGAGGCGGGCAGCCAGCTTCCGACCGCCTGTCCGATTCGCAGCAGCGCACCGAATAGCCGCGGACGCGACAGCGACGCGGCGAGCCCGAGTCGCAGCGCGCGTTGCGGTAGCGCCCGTGGCACTCGTTCCTCGACGAGCTCGCGACCGAGGTCGATCAACCGGCCGTACTCGACGCCGGAGGGGCAGGCGCGCTCGCAGGCGCGGCAGGTCAGGCAGCGGTCGAGATGGAAGCGAGTCGTCGCGGTCGTCTCTGCGCCCTCGACCATCTGCTTGATCAGGTAGATGCGGCCGCGCGGACTGTCGAGTTCATTGCCGGTGATGCGGTAAGTGGGGCAGGCCGGCAGGCAGAACCCGCAGTGCACGCAGTTGCGGAGCAGCGCCTGGGCTTCGTCGCCGCGCGGCGTGCCTTCGAGTCCTGCGGCGGGTTGCGAGTACATGGCGCTAGAGGCCCGCGTACATTCGACCGGGGTTCAGGATCCCGGCGGGATCGAAAACGCGCTTGAGCTCGCGGTGCAGCCGCAGCAGCGGCGGAGCGAGCGGCGTGAACACTTCGGCCGCGTCGGTGTGGTGGCGGAACAGCGTCGCGTGACCGCCGACTGCGGCGACGGCCTCGAACGCCGTGGCATCCGCGACGCCGCGATACCAGCGTTGCATTCCGTTCCATTCGACGAGCGGCGCACCGCCGAATGACAAGGGCGCGACCAGCCCCGGCACGGTGCAGCGCCAGAGCGACTGCTCGCCGGCGAAGAATGGATGCGTCTGCTCGCGCAAGCTCGCCCAGAAGGACCCGCAGTCGGGCAAGGGCTCGCCGCCGACGCGAGCCGTGACTGCATCGAGCGTCGCGGTCGATCCCTCGAACCTCAGGTAGAGGCGACCGCCGATCCAGCTGCTCGCGGAAAGGGGCAGGGCACCCCGCGCAAGGCTCGCCACGTGTTCCAGCGCCTGCGCCTCGTCGAGTTCGAGCGCCAGCGTGCGCTCGGCGGCTGCGCGGGGCAGTACTTTGAGCGACACGTCCAGCAATACGCCAAGCACGCCGAGCGAGCCGGCCATCAATCGCGCAACGTCGTAGCCGGCGACGTTCTTCATGACCTCGCCGCCGAAACGCAGGACGCGCCCGTCCCCGGTCAGGATGCGCGCGCCGAGCACGTAGTCTCGCAAGGGGCCAGCCCAGGTACGAGCCGGTCCCGCGAGACCGGCCGCGACGGTTCCGCCAAGGGTCGCGCCGGGACCAAAGTGTGGCGGCTCGAATGGCAAGCGCTGGCCGTGCGCCGCGAGCCGGGTCTCGACTTCCGTGAGCGGTGTGCCGCCGCGGGCGGTGAGAACCAGTTCGGCCGGGTCATGCCGGACGATACCGGTGTGTCCGCGCGTCGCGAGCGGGACGCCGTCGATGGCCCGTCCGTAGAACCGCTTGGTGTCTCCGCCCACGATCCTGAGCGCCGCGCCGCGACTGGTGGCCTCGCGGACCTGCGCGAGGAGATCGTCGGTGCCGTCGCGGTCCATGGTCCGTCAGAAGCGGGGCAGGTGAGAGAACGGCAGCTTGCCGCCGTGGACGCGCATCGCGCCATAGTCGGCGCAGCGAGCGAGCGTCGGCACGGCCTTGCCCGGGTTCAACAGTCCGTCCGGGTCAAATGCGCGCTTCACGGCATGGAAGGCCTCGAGTTCGTCGGACCCGAACTGCGTGCACATCGGCCCGAGCTTCTCGACACCGACGCCATGCTCACCGGTGACCGTGCCGCCCACGGCGACGCACAGCTCGAGGATCTCAGCGCCCAGGTGCTCGGCACGCTCGACGGCGCCGGGCTCGCCGGCGTCGAACAGGATCAACGGATGCAGGTTGCCGTCCCCGGCGTGGAACACGTTGGCCACAGGAAGGCCAGCCGCCTGCGACAGCTCGCCGATGCGCTGCAGCACGTCCGCGAGGTGACGCCGCGGGATCGTGCCGTCCATGCAGAAATAGTCGGGAGCCAGCCGGCCAACGGCCGGAAACGCCGACTTGCGGCCGGACCACATGCGCTGGCGCTCGGCGGCGTCGGCCGCGACTCGCAAGGCGGTCGCACCGCAGTCGCGCAGCAACGTCTCGACCGCCAGCAGGTCGCGCTCGACGTCGTGATGGAGCCCGTCGAGTTCGCAAAGCAACAATGCGTCCGCATCCGCCGGGTAACCGCAGCGCGCGAACGCCTCGGCGGCGCGCATGGCCGGCGCGTCCATCATCTCGAGCCCGGCGGGCACGATGCCGGATGCGATGATGCGCCCGACGGCGTCCGCGCAGCGACGCACGTCGTCGAAGGCCACCATCAGCAATTCGACGCGCTCGGGCAGGGGTTTCAATCGCACCGTTGCCTCGACGACCACGCCGAGCATGCCCTCCGAGCCCGTCAGTAGCGCGAGCAGTGGCAGTCCCGGCGCCTCGCCGGTCTCTGAGCCGAGCACCAGCAGCTCGCCGTCGATGGTGACCACGCGAATCTCGAGCAGGTTGTGGACCGTGAGGCCGTGCTTCAGACAGTGCACGCCCCCGGAGTTCTCGGCGACGTTGCCGCCGATCGTGCAGGCGATCTGCGACGACGGATCCGGCGCGTAGTAGAGGCCATGCGGCGCTGCCGCCCCCGAGATCTCGAGGTTGGTGACGCCGGGCTGCACACGTGCGAGCCGGCGGCGGGGGTCGACCTCCAGGATCTGGTTGAGTCGCGCGAGCACCAGCAGGACTCCACCGGCGACCGGCAGCGAGCCACCCGATAACCCGGTGCCGGCGCCGCGCGCGACGACCGGCGTGCCGTGGTGCCGGCATGCGCGCAGCACCGCCCGCACTTCATCCGCCGTGCGCGGCAGCACGACGACGTCGGGGCTGCGCCGGTGAGCCGTCAGTGCATCGCATTCGTAGGGTGCGCAGGCCTCGGTCGACACCAGCACGGCGTCGGCACCGAGTGCGGCGCGGAGATCTTTCAGCAGTGCCGGGTCAGGCGTCACGCGCCAACGTTACGACACCTTTGGCCGTGCCGACCAGTAGCACGTCGGCCGGGCGACGCGCGAAGAGTCCGACCGTAACCACGCCGGCGATCTGGTTGATTTCGCCCTCGAGCGCCACCGGGTCGGGAATCGACAGGTTGCGCACGTCGAGGATGTGGTTGCCGTTGTCGGTGACGAAGGCCTCGCGCCAGACCGGCTCGCCGCCCAGCCGGGCGAGTTCGCGGGCGACGTGGGTGCGCGCCATCGGAATGACCTCGACCGGCAGCGGGAAGCGGCCGAGACGCTCGACCAGCTTCTGCTCGTCGACGATGCAGACGAAGCGGCGCGAGGCCGCGGCGACGATCTTTTCGCGTGTGAGCGCGCCGCCGCCGCCCTTGATCAGGTGCAGCCCGCGCGTCGCTTCGTCGGCGCCGTCCACGTACAGCTCGAGCTCGCCCGCGTCATTGAGGTCCAGCACCGGGATGCCGTGGGCCTCGAGCCGGCGGGT
>Ga0209391_10001495_pt1 | contig 12072 bp, 8 predicted proteins | sample PPLLak3March2015_FD_187246 | JGI IMG/M metagenome (GOLD analysis project Ga0209391, IMG submission 187246) | Freshwater sediment microbial communities from Prairie Pothole Lake near Jamestown, North Dakota, USA - PPLs Lake P7 Core (1) Depth... | ecosystem: Environmental > Aquatic > Freshwater >... | reverse complement strand
ACCATTCACGCCCTGCTCACGCAAGATAGCAACTTTGGGTCTGGAAGCCGTCAAAAATGAGGCAGTCACATCCTCATTGACATCAAAAGTTAAGGCTACATTTAAGCCCGGGTCATTGTCGTCGGCAATACGCTTAAATTGTTGTCTGGCGCAATCGGGGTTATCACGCAAGGCCTGCATTCTATAGCTGACTTCTGACCAGATAGTTTGCAATTCGGCGCGGCTGGCGGAATAAATCAGGTCTTTTTCAAAGTGAATGTTTAGGTGGGGTTCTTTCAACACCTTACCTATGCTGTAAGTGCAGTCTTTCAAACCTGATTGATTTAATAAGCCAATAACATGATCACAATCGCTGGCACGAATTTGCAAAAGAGCGCCCAGCTCTTCATTGAACAATGCAGATAAGGCATTATCGCCCAAGTGATCGAGTGATAGCGAAACGCCCAATCTGCCGGCAAATATCATTTCAGACACCGTGGCTAATAAGCCTCCGTCAGAACGGTCATGATACGCCAGTAATTTCCCTTGATTGTTAAGCGCCTGGATAGCATGAAAGAACCCTTTCAATAACGTCGGATCGTCTAAATCGGGACAGTCATTACCCATCTGATTGTAAACTTGTGCCAACACCGAAGCGCCCAGACGATTTTTACCGGCACCCAAATCAATTAAAATTAGTACACTGTTTTCAACATCGCGCAATTGGGGTGTCAGCGTTTTGCTGACATCCACCACAGGCGCAAACGCTGTAACAATCAACGATAATGGTGACGTCATGATTTTTTCACCGGCGGTATCTTTCCATACGGTTTTCATCGACAACGAATCCTTCCCTACGGGTATGGCAATACCCAGCGCCGGACACAGCTCCATGCCGACCGCTTTAACGGTATCAAATAACGCCGCATCTTCACCTTGGAAACCCGCCGCTGCCATCCAGTTAGCGGAAATTTTTATTTTATTCAGTGATTCCACGCGGGCTGCCGCGAGATTGGTTAATGCCTCGCCTATCGCCATGCGACCCGATGCAGTGGCATTAATAACCGCAATCGGTGACCGTTCGCCCATCGCCATGGCCTCGCCTGTCAGGGCATAAAAACCTGATGCGGTTACTGCAACATCAGCTACGGGCACTTGCCAGGGACCGACCATTTGATCGCGTGCCACCAGTCCCGTTATCGAACGGTCGCCGATATGAATGAGAAAACTTTTATCGGCAACTGCGGGAAAAGACAACACCCGTTTAACGGCCTCTTTTATATCAACTCCGTTAAAATCCAGTGATTTTGTATCTGGTTGTATGTGCTTGACATTCCGGTGCATTTTCGGCGGTTTGCCAAACAATACTGACATGGGAATATCAACCGGCTTGTCGCCCAATAAGGCGTCATTGAGCAATAGATGTTCCTGTTCCGTGGCTTCGCCGATAACCGCATATAAACAATGTTCCCGTTCGCAAAAAGAGGTAAACAGTGCCAGTGATTCCGGCTTGATAGCAACCACATAACGCTCTTGCGCTTCATTACACCAGATTTGCATTGGCGACATGCCTATGTCGGCATTGTGTACATTCCGTAATTCAAATTTTCCACCGCGTTCGCAGTCATGAATAATTTCAGGTACGGCGTTGGACAATCCGCCCGCGCCAATATCATGTATCGAGATAATCGGCGTATCGTCACCCAGGGAATTGCAATGGTTGATAACTTCCTGGCAACGGCGTTCCATTTCTGGGTTTTCTCGTTGCACCGAGGCAAAATCCAGATTTTCACAACCAACGCCTGAGGCCTGTGACGAAGCTGCGCCACCTCCCAAACCGATTAACATCGCAGGGCCGCCTAATATGATAATCAATGAACCGGCTGGAATAGCGTGTTTTTCGATCAGCATCGGGCGGATATTACCCATGCCACCTGCGATCATGATTGGTTTATGATAACCCTTAAATTCATTACCGTTACTGCCGGGTGCGGGTTGCTCAAAGCTGCGAAAATATCCGGCCAGATTGGGCCTGCCAAATTCATTATTAAATGCAGCCCCACCTAAAGGACCTTCCAGCATAATCGCTAAAGCCGAAGCAATGCGCTCAGGTTTGCCGTTTTCTTGTTCCCAGGGTTGAGGAAATCCGGGAATTTTCAAATGTGATACAGAAAATCCTGTTAAGCCCGCTTTGGTTGCGGAACCTCGACCCGTTGCACCTTCATCCCGGATTTCACCACCCGAACCGGTAGCGGCTCCTGGAAAAGGCGATATGGCGGTTGGATGATTATGGGTTTCGACTTTCATCAACAAATGCGCATCTTCTTCGACATAACCATATTCGCCTGTTATGGCATTGCGAATAAAAACCTGCGCTTTAGAGCCTTCTACTACAGAAGCATTATCACTATAGGCTGATAAAATCCCTTCCGGGCATTTATCAGCAGTGTTACGTATCATGCCAAATAGAGATTTGGCTTGCTCTATGCCATCAATCGTCCAATCGGCATTGAAAATCTTGTGCCGGCAATGTTCGGAATTTGCTTGAGCAAACATCATCAGTTCAACGTCCGTCGGATTTCTGCCGAGATTTTGAAAGCTTACAGTCAAATAATCAATTTCATCGTCCGACAACGCCATGCCCAGTTGTAAATTCGCCTGAACCAGCGAGTCACGACCTTGTTCAATTATAGCCACGCTGAGTAATGGCTTGGGTTGGTGTTGCGTAAATAAATCCGGCTCTGCATTATCTAACAAAACAGATTGGGTCATGCGGTCGTGCAGTAGAGCTGATAATTGTGTTTTTACCGATGCTGATAATGGTTTGTTGGTCATCAGCGAGTATTCAATGCCTCGCTCGATACGCTTTACCGCAGACAAGCCGCATCGCTGGGCAATCTCTGTTGCTTTACTGGACCAGGGTGAAATCGTGCCTGACCGCGGCACGACCAGTAAAATTTCTCCCTGATTATCCGTCGATGATTGCAAGGAACCATAAGCCAATAACTGACTTATAATAGCTGTTTGACTAGAATTCAAGTCATTTTCAATGTCGGCAAAGTGAATAAAGCGTGCTGAAACAGCGGTGATATTGGGCTCTACAACTTGCAATTCAGCCAGTAGTTTTTTTACACGAAAATCAGATAATGCAGAGGTTCCAGGGATTTTTAACATGTGAATAAAACAATAAATGTGGGTTCAGGTTAGAGCAGCGTATCTTACATACAAGCAGTTACGGTTGTCGGGTTATGCTACGCTAACCCGACTATGGTACTTAGGCGATTATTTAGTTGCCAAATCTGCTTTAATTGTTTCTTGTAAGAGAGTCAGTAATTTAAAACTGGCTGCATCTGACAATATTTGCTGATCTTCATCAACGACAACAATATCCGTCTGTTGATTATTTTCTTCCAGCTTGAGCAGATATTTTTTTTCATTGCTCTGAATTCCACTGAACACAAATACAACTTCATCCCAGTATGATCCATCCTCGACTTTCTGCTCATCAGGGTCATAGAGTACAGTAATCAGTCTTGCTTCCTGATTGCGCTCAGTTACTTCAATAGATTTTCGGCTTAATGCTTTACCTACTATCCGCCAAGCTCTAATAAACGGTACGTTAATTCGTAAACGGTTTTCACCAGCATCAAATTTAATGCGTTCAACCGTAATTGCCGTATCTGGGACTACCGATTCGTTCTCGGGCGCAGTTGCATGTGTTGCTTGTTCAGCAGGGGCTGGCGATGTCACTACCGATTCGTTTATAGCCGGAGCGGCGGATCTTGCTTCGTCAACAGTGGCATTAACAACAGCCGGCGGAGCGCTAGGAGACGGGGAAGAAGGCACCGATGATGCCGATTTGGGCACGCCTGGGACTTGGGTTTTCTTTAGATCAGCAGGCAAAATCAGAGGCGGAATTTCAGTCGTGTATTGATAGTCTTTTTCCTTATCAGGAAATAAACTTTTGATGTAACTGCAGGCTGATAGATTAATCAGTACAGTTGCAGTAATGAGGAGCGAGCCAATTTTAATTTTCATCGAATAACTTCAGCCTGACGCATTGCGTCGCGTACTGCATCAAAACAATCCTCCGTTAGCCAGGTTAAAGGCAAACGAATACCTTTAGCCATTAAACCCATTTCAGCAACAGCCCATTTGACCGGGATCGGGTTCGACTGAATAAACAGGTTTTTATGCAAGGCTGCTAATTTGTTGTCTATGGCTAACGCAGTTTCCTTATCACCTGCCATTGCCGCAATGATCATTTCATGTACAAGGCGTGGAGCAACATTGCCGGTCACGGTGATCGTACCGTTACCGCCTAACAGACAAAATTCGCGGCTTGTAGCATCATCACCCGTATAAATTGCAAAATCAGGGCCGGTTAAATCGCGTATTATTTTGACTCTGGATAGATCCCCTGTTGCCTCTTTAACACCAACAATATTGGCAATATGGGACAATCGTCCAACGGTTTCAGGCAACATGTCACAGGCGGTACGCCCCGGTACATTATATAGAATCTGGGGGATTTCCACTGCTTCAGCTAAGGCTTTGTAATGCAGGTACAAACCTTCCTGTGTCGGCTTGTTGTAATACGGCGTTACAATCAAGCAGGCATCCGCACCGGCTTGTTTGGCTTTACGCGTCAGCGCAATCGCTTCAGTGGTTGAGTTTGCACCCGTTCCGGCAATAACCGGTATTCTACCGTTGGTATAGTCAACAACAGATTTGATAACATCAATGTGTTCATCTTCATCCAGAGTTGCAGACTCCCCTGATGTACCTACAGCAACAAGGGCATCAGTGCCTTGTGCAATATGATACTCGACTAATTTTTTTAGACTTTCTTTATCTATTGCACCGTTTTCATACATCGGTGTTACTAACGCTACGATACTACCTTGAATCATGAAATCTCTCAATCAGAATTGATACGGTTACAAAACTACCGTCATTATAACAAGCAAATACATAAAAAAGGTACAAGGCGCAAGAATCAAGCCCAAATTTTCTGCAAAATTCAATATGATGCGGTATAATATTCGTATAAACAAACATTTCCCAGCGCCTACGCGCATTCCAAATACTCCAACACAGGTAAATCAATGTCCAATGATGTTTCTACATTACCCTCTTTCCGTGATTTAGCGCTGATTGAACCTCTGCTAAAAGCACTGGATGATGTCGGTTATGAAACACCTTCGCCCATACAGGCAAAAGTTATCCCCCACATGCTGCAAGGCAAGGATGTTCTGGGACAAGCACAAACAGGGACCGGTAAAACAGCTGCGTTTGCACTGCCTATCTTATCGCGAATAGATCTTCGACAAAAGGACCCGCAGGTTTTGGTTCTGGCACCGACTCGTGAGCTTGCGATTCAGGTGGCAGAAGCCTTTCAGCGTTATGCTGCTCATTTAAAAGGCTTTCATGTTTTACCTATTTACGGTGGACAGGACTATAGCACCCAACTTCGCCAGTTAAAACGCGGCGCTCATGTGGTTGTCGGCACACCAGGCAGGGTTATGGATCACATGCGTAAAGGTACACTGAACCTGGACGGTCTTAGTATTCTTGTTCTTGATGAGGCCGATGAAATGCTGCGCATGGGGTTTATCGATGATGTGGAATGGATACTTGAGCAAACGCCTGAAGACATACAGATTGCCCTGTTTTCTGCGACGATGCCCCCGGTTATTCGCAAAATTGCTCAGGAATATCTTCATGAGCCTGAACAAATCACCATTAAAGTCACCACAGCCTCTGCAGAAAACATACGCCAGCGTTTCTGGATGGTCAGCGGGGTGCACAAGCTGGACGCACTCACCCGCATCCTTGAAGCTGAAACCTTTGACGGTATGATTATTTTTGTCAGAACCAAGACCGCAACGATTGAACTGGCTGAAAAACTGGAAGCACGGGGCTATTCAGCCGCAGCCATTAACGGCGATATGTCTCAGGCGCTTAGAGAACGGACTATTGCTCATTTGAAAAACGGCAAATTGGATATTTTAATTGCAACCGATGTCGCCGCACGCGGATTGGATGTAGACCGTATCACTCATGTTGTTAACTACGACATACCTTATGATACCGAGTCTTATATTCACCGCATTGGCAGAACCGGACGTGCGGGACGCACCGGTGATGCGATTTTGTTTATTGCGCCCAGAGAAAGAAAACTGTTAGGTAATATCGAAAGAGCAACCAAACAAAAAGTTGAAGAAATGGGCTTGCCATCAACTGAAGTTATTAATAATAAACGAATTTCACGCTTTAAACAGAATATTACCGATACCCTTGCAGCAGAAGAACTGAGTTTCTTCAGTCAATTAATAGAGCAATACCAGCAGGAACATAATGTATCCGCATTGGAAATAGCCGCTGCTTTGGCAAAATTGGTGCAAGGCGATACACCGCTGTTAATGCAGAATTTACCTAAAAAATCTTACGAAAGTAGAGAAGATAGGCCTCAAAGAGAAGATAGACAGCGTAGAGAAGATCGTCCTCAAAGGGATCGTAAGCCTAAACATGCATTTGGGAGTGGGGCAGCCGTAGAAATGGAATTATTTCGTATCGAGGTTGGCCATAATCACGGTGTAAAACCAGGCAATATTGTTGGTGCCATCGCCAATGAAACAGGCATAGATGGCGATCATATCGCTCGCATTAGAATTGAAGACGACTACAGCACGGTTGAGTTACCAGCGGGCATGCCCAAAGAGTTGATTGAGGAACTGAAAAAAATCAGGGTGGCCGGCCAACAGCTTAACATATCAAAAATGGATGATAGTGGCAGAAAATCAAAACCGGATGATGCTGCTAAAAAAGCGGATAAAAGCAAAAAAAGAATGGGATCCACATCTCGACGGGCAAAACCAAAAGCGGCTGAGTAAACCATGCGATCGGGTTAGCACTGTGCCTAACCCGATATACTCTGTTACTTGTATCGGGTTTGGTTAATGCTTACCCGACTATCAAACTACTGGTTCCAGATACATGTGCCACTGGCTTTTACGATCGCTTCCAAACGCTGCTGATGGGCTGTTAATTCCTCATCATTACAGCGAATGACTTTTAATGCAGGACGGTCTGTAGACACGCGTATTACGCCCATATTTATACTTGATTCACTCAACACCGATTGCCCTTCATCAAGCAACGAAGACTGCCCCCCAGTCATTATCAGAAACACATCCGCCAGAATTTCCGCATCCAGTAAGGCACCATGCAAATCCCGATGACTATTATCGATACCATAGCGTTTACAAAGTGCGTCCAGACTGTTTCTTTGTCCCGGATGTTTTTTTCTGGCAAACGCCAGCGTATCAAATACCTCGCTATAATCTGTGACTGTTCCCGCCTTATTTTCCAGTCGTGAAAACTCATGGTTGATAAAGCCGACATCAAATGGCGCGTTGTGGATAACTAACTCAGCGCCCTTAATAAACGCTATAAAGTCTTCAGCGATCTGCTCAAAATGTGGTTTATCATCTAAAAACTGATTGGTGATTCCGTGAACTGCAATTGCGCCTTCATCAATAATTCGATCGGGATTAATATAAACATGAAAGCGTTTGCCCGTTAAGCGACGCTTAACCAGTTCCACGCAACCAATTTCAATAATCCTATGTCCTTCCTGAGGATTTAACCCGGTGGTTTCGGTATCAAGAACCACTATGCGGTTTGTAAATGTGCGTTTATCCATATTGTTACTTTACGTAATGTTTTAGACTTTCAGGTATTTCCACCAAAACCAACTGTTTACATTAAATATAGCCCTGTGGATTTTTAGTTTGCCAGTTCCAGGTATCCGCCACCATGTCATCCAGATTTTTCTCTACTTTCCAGTTAAGTTCTTTTAACGCCAAGTCCGGATTAGCAAAACATTCTGCCAGATCACCTGGTCTCCGCGGAGAAATTTTATAATTGATTGTTTTACCAGTCACCCTTTCGAAAGCATTGATCATTTCCAGGACACTATATCCTCTGCCTGCGCCCAGGTTATAGGCCTTGCAGCCACCCGCTTCGAATTTTTCGCTGTTCAGCGCTTCAATGGCTTTGATATGACCTTTTACCAGGTCAACTACATGAATATAATCTCTGATACCCGTTCCATCCCGCGTCGGATAATCATCGCCATATACCGGTAATTGCTTTAATTTACCAATGGCAACTTGCGCAACATAAGGCATCAGGTTATTGGGAATGCCATTGGGATCTTCCCCGATCATGCCGCTCTCATGCGCACCTATTGGGTTAAAGTAGCGCAGCAAGGCTATTTTCCAGGGAGATTCAGTTTGATTAGTTTTATCTGCGGCCGACAAGTCCCTTAAAATATCCTCAATCATGGCTTTTGATCGCCCATAAGGATTGATAGGGCCAAGGGGGAAATTTTCAGTGTACTGCACAGAGGAAGATTCACCATAAACGGTAGCCGAAGAACTGAAGACCAACTGTTTTACGTTCGCAATGCTCATCACTTCAGCAAGCACCAGTGTTCCGTAGACATTATTATGGTAGTACAGTAGCGGTTGTTCGCAGGATTCACCAACGGCCTTTAAACCAGCGAAATGAATAACTGTAGAGGGTGATTCTTTGGCAAAAATATCAGTTAACGCCTGTTTATTACGAATATCAGCTTGATAAAAAGTTAGTGGACTACCGGTGATTTGTTGCACCCGAGACAACGATTCCGGCTTGCTATTTGACAAATTATCAACCACTACGACCTTGAAACCTGCTTGCAGTAATTCAACGCAAGCATGGCTACCTATATATCCCGCACCGCCGGTTACCAGCACTGTCTTATTATTCATAACTGTTTACCCACTACTTGATTATTTTGAGTTTTATGAGATGTACGCGTCGGTTATCCGCTCGAATCACTTCAAAGCGCATGTTATCTGCTACGAGACTTTCACCTTTTTTAGGCATGTGTTCGAGCTGACTGACAAGAAAGCCGCCGATGGTATCGTATTCATCGGTGGCTAAATGTGTGGAAAAATAATCATCAAATTCTTCAATAGGCATGAGTGCCTTTATCATGAATTCATTTGAACTGCGCTGAAAAATATAACCTTCGTCTTCATGGTCGTCATGTTCGTCTTCAATTTCACCAACGATTTCTTCTAACACATCCTCAATGGTGACCAAGCCAGCAGCCTGACCGTATTCGTCGACAACAATGGCCATATGATTACCATTGGTCCGCAATTCCTTAAGCAAAACATTTAAACGCTTGCTTTCCGGAACGACACAGGCGGGCCGCATTATTTCCTGGACAGTCATGGTTTTATTTTGTAATACACGAGCTAATAAATCTTTGGCTAACAAAACACCTACCACTTTGCTGCGATCCCCATCAATTACAGGATAACGGGAATGGCAAAACTCGATAACCAGTGGAAATATGGTCTCCAGTTCGGCATCTCTTGGTACAACCACCATTTGAATGCGGGGGATCATGATATCCCTCACCCGCATTTGCGATACCTGCAATACACCTTCTATCATGGATAAGGCATCTGTATCCAACAGGCGGTTCTCCCGAGCTTCTCGTAATATGCCAAGAAGATCATCCAAATCTTGCGGCTCCCCGGAAAATAGTTGGCTGATTCTTTCCACCCAACGTTTTCGGGGGGCGTTTCTACTTGGAGGTTTCTCATCGCTCATTCGTCATTATCCTGTAAATAGGGGTTTTTTATATTTAACTTGCTCAAAATTGTTATTTCTTTATTTTCCATAAGTTCCGCTTCTTTATCGTCGATATGATCGTAACCCAATAAATGCAATACACCATGCACTATGATATGAGCCCAATGATCGGTTAAAGCTTTATGTTGTACCAGTGCTTCTTTTTCAAGAACGGGGGCGCATACGACTAAATCGCCGAGTAAATTCAGCTCTATGCCTTCAGGTATTTCAAATGGGAAACTGAGAATATTGGTGGGGCCTTGTTTATGGCGGTATTGTTCATTAAGTTCTGCGCTTTCCTGCTCATCGACAATACGCACAACGATTTCGGTGTCTTGATTGAAACCTTCCAGTGCAGCATCAACCCAGCGTTGTATATGTTCCTGATCGGGTTGACCATCTGACTTAAAAATGGTCTGGATTTCGATTAAATTCATTACTCGGCTTTGTTTTTTTTCTCATATGCTTCATAAGCGGAAACAATGCGCTGCACCAAAGGATGCCTGACGACATCCCGTGTCCCGAAAAAAGTAAAACTAATACCCTCAATATCTTTTAGAACTTCAAGTACATGCCGCAAACCGGACATTTTTTCTGAAGGCAAATCTATTTGCGTAATATCACCGGTGACAACGGCAGTAGACCCAAAACCCACGCGGGTAAGAAACATTTTAATCTGCTCTGTCGTGGTGTTTTGTGCCTCATCCAAAATAATAAAGGCGTCATTCAATGTTCGGCCACGCATAAAAGCCAGCGGAGCAACTTCGATAATGCCTTTATCAATCATTTTTTCCACCCGTTCAAAGCCGAGCATTTCATACAACGCATCATATAGAGGCCGCAAATAGGGATCGACTTTTTGCGCCATATCGCCAGGCAGAAAACCCAGTTTTTCACCCGCTTCAACCGCAGGGCGCACCAGAATTATTTTCCTGACTTTTTCATTTTGCAAGGCATCAATGGCACAGGCAACGGCAAGATAAGTTTTACCTGTTCCCGCAGGCCCTACGCCAAAATTTATATCATGGGAAACAATTTTTCTTAAGTAAGCTTGTTGATTTGCGCCCCTGCCTTTAATCAACCCGAATTTTGTTTTAATGGCGACATAAGGTTCATCTGCCGTTGCCGAAGTATCCAACATTTCGTCAATAGAGGCGTCCTGCATTGCCAAATGAATCAGTTCGGCAGTTAACTGCTCTTTTTCAGTGCTGGCAAATAATTTCTGCATAACAGCACAAGCGGCCTTGACTGAACTATCTAAACCCGTCACTTTAAACTGGTTACCGCGATTGGCAATTTCAACCTGAAGGCGTTTTTCTATCTGCCGCAAATGTGTGTCTAACTGGCCGCAAAAATTGGATAATCTGCCATTATCGGCAGGGAGCAAAGAAATTTCCTGTGAAGTCATTATATCTATTGATTATGGGTGACGATTTTATCAACAGAAGCCTCAACTAACCTGCCTCGTAAAGAATTAGGCAACGCTTCTGCAATCAGTACATCGACAAATTGTCCTGCCAATTTGGGATGACCAATAAAGTTAACTACCCGATTATTTTCAGTTCTTCCCTGCATTTGTAACGGATTCTTTTTAGATTGTCCTTCGACTAGTACAGTTTGAACTGTACCAATCATGCTGTTTGAAATAGCAGCGGCCATTTCGTTAATACGATTCTGAAATCGTTCCAGACGTTGTTTTTTTTCTTCCGCAGGCACATCATCAGGCAAATCAGCCGCTGGTGTTCCGGGACGTTGGCTATAAACAAAGCTAAATGACAAATCGAAACCGATTTCTTCAATGAAGGACATGGTTTCTTCAAATTCCTTATCGGTTTCACCTGGAAAGCCGATAATAAAATCAGAAGACAAGCTAATATTGGGTCGTACTGCACGTAATTTGCGGATAGTTTCCATGTAATCCGCGCGTGTATGCCCACGCTTCATCATTTTCAAGATATGATCACTGCCACTTTGTACAGGCAAATGCAGATGATCAACGAGCTGTGGGATTTCAGCAAAGGCTTCAATCAGGCTATCTGTAAATTCAACCGGATGTGACGTCGTAAAACGGAGGCGATCTATTCCATCTATGGCCGCCACATAATGCAGCAATAATGCAAAATCGGCAATATCGCCATCATCCATTTCGCCGCGATAGGCATTGACATTTTGCCCCAATAAATTAATTTCACGTACACCTTGTTTGGCCAATGTTGTAATTTCAGCAATAACGTCTCGCAGGGGGCGACTGATTTCCTCACCACGGGTGTAAGGTACTACACAAAATGAACAATATTTACTGCAGCCTTCCATCACTGAAACAAAGGCTTTTGGACCTTCAGCACGTGGCTCAGGCAGGGCGTCAAATTTTTCAATTTCCGGAAAGGAGACGTCAAT
>Ga0209391_10001494_pt1 | contig 12073 bp, 16 predicted proteins | sample PPLLak3March2015_FD_187246 | JGI IMG/M metagenome (GOLD analysis project Ga0209391, IMG submission 187246) | Freshwater sediment microbial communities from Prairie Pothole Lake near Jamestown, North Dakota, USA - PPLs Lake P7 Core (1) Depth... | ecosystem: Environmental > Aquatic > Freshwater >... | reverse complement strand
GCGTTGAAGGAAGGCTACTACGGCAAGTTCTGAGTCGTCGCGGCCGCGGCGTCCCGATGATCCAGAGAGAGAATCAATGAGCGCGCAGAAGATCGAGCGGAAGATCGTCAAATACCGGGTCGTGAAGCCAGGCGACAAGTCGGAGTCGAAGGCCGACGCGAAGCGGGAAGAGCCGCTGGTCGAGTCGCACGACGCCAAGGTCATCTGGATGCACGAGAAGCTCGAGCGTCCCGAGATGCTGGTGGGCTCCACCTACAAGATCAAGACGCCGGTGTCGGACCACGCCATGTACGTGACCATCAACGACATCCTGCTGAACGAGGGCACCCAGCACGAGCAGCGCCGGCCCTTCGAGATCTTCATCAACTCCAAGAACCTCGACCACTTCCAGTGGATCGTGGCGCTCACGCGCATCATCTCGGCGGTCTTCCGCAAGGGCGGCGACGTCACGTTCCTGGTGGAGGAACTGAAGGCGGTATTCGACCCGCGTGGCGGCTACTGGCAGTCGGGCGGCAAGTTCATGCCATCGATCATCGCCGAGCTCGGCCACGTGATCGAGAAGCACTTGCAGATGACCGGCCTGCTGCGCGACCCGGAGATGGACGAGCACCGCAAGAAGCTCATCGAGGACAAGCGCACCGAATACGAGGCGCGGCAGAAGCAGCAGGACGCGTTCGCCAAGAGCCACTATCCGCAGGGTGCGCAGCTGTGCACCAAATGCAGCACGGCGGCCGTCGTGATGATGGACGGCTGCATGACCTGCCTCAATTGCGGCGACTCCAAGTGCGGTTGAGCTGACCTGAGCCGGTCCTGCCTCTGGCCGGTCGCGCCGCGAGGCGCTACAGTCGCGACGCATGACCAGACCAACCCGGAATCTTTGGCCGCTCGCGGCGGTACTGCTTGCCTTCCTGCCCGGAACGGGTCCGCACGCTCAGGGATTCCAGTCGGCATCCGGTGCGACCCGGACGCCTCCCGCCGAAGTCCCGGCACCGGCGTCGCCGAGCCAGGGTCATGCTTTCCAGTCCGTCGGCACGGCCGGCGCTCCGGCGGTCGCTGCGCAACCCGCGGTCGCCAGTGTGCCGGCAGGCGAGCCGCCGATCGAACCGGTCACCGCGCCGTCCGTGCAGGCCGCGGCATCCATCGTCGAACCGTCGATCACGACTGTCCCCGCACCGTTCCCCTCGCGCCCGGCACCGGCCGTCGCCTCGGGGGTTCCTGCGCCGATCTCCTCACCGCCAGCCGCAACGGCCCTGCCGTTCAGTTCCGTCTCCGCGCCCGACGGCGGCCGATCCGCCAGCGCGGGTGGCGCCGGCCCGATGCTGCCGGCGCCCGACGGGTCGGCCCCGTCGTTCGAAATGGCCGACCGGATCGTCATCGAGAAGGGTGCCCGGCGCCTCTACCTGCTGAGGGGTGACGACGTGGTCGTCGAGTACCCGGTGAAGCTCGGGCTAAACCCCTACGGCCACAAGCAGCGCGAAGGCGACTTCCGCACGCCGGAGGGCACCTACCACCTTTCGCGGCGAAATCCCCGCAGCGAGTTCTTCCTGTCGGTCGAGGTGTCCTACCCGAACGAATCCGACCGTGCGCGTGCCCGTCAGGCCGGCGTGCGGCCGGGCGGCCTGATCATGATCCACGGCCAGCCGAACGTGCCGCGCAAGACGCCCGACTACTATGCGAGCAACGACTGGACCGACGGCTGCATCGCCGTGAGCAACTCCGACATGGTGGACATCTGGCAGCGTACCCGGCTCGGGATCCCGATCGAAATCCGGCCATGATGCGGTACGTCGAGGCGTCAGTGCCGCCTGCCGAGGAGCAGGATTCCGTCCACGCCCGGGTGACGCCGACCGGCAGCCTCGAGAACCTTTCGCAGCAGGAAGTCGACCGCCTGCTCGATTCGTCGCGCGGCGGTCTCTACGAACTCTATCGGCGCTGCTCGCTCGCGGTGCTCAACAGCGGCGGCGAGACCGACGACGCGCGGGCTATCTTCGAGCGATACGCCGACTTCGACATCCGCATCGAGCGCAAGGCGTGGGGCGTCAAACTCGACCTGCGCAATGCGCCGGCTGGCGCCTTCGTAGATGGCCGCATGATCCGCGGCATCCAGGAGCACCTGTTCGCGGTGCTGCGCGACATCCTCTACATCCACGGCGAGGTGTACCACCACGGCAGCGTCGAGCTCACCGAGTCGCAGGGCATCACGGACGCCGTGTACCGCATCCTGCGCAACGCCGGCCTGCTCAGGCCCCGCGTGCGGCCCGACGTGGTGGTGTGCTGGGGCGGCCATTCGATCAGCCGCGACGAGTACAACTACACCAAGAAGGTGGGGTACGAGCTCGGCCTGCGGGGGCTCAACGTGTGCACGGGTTGCGGTCCGGGGGCGATGAAGGGCCCGATGAAAGGCGCGACGATCGGCCACTCGAAACAGCGCATCCGGGACGGCCGCTACATCGGCGTCACAGAGCCCGGCATCGTGGCGGCCGAGCCGCCCAACGCCATCGTGAACCAGCTCGTGATCCTGCCTGACATCGAGAAGCGCCTCGAGGCCTTCGTGCGCACGGGCCACGGCATCGTGGTGTTCCCTGGCGGTGCGGGCACGGCCGAGGAGATCCTGTACCTGCTCGGCATCCTGCTGCATCCGGACAACGCCCAGCAGCCGTTCCCCGTGGTGTTCACCGGGCCGGCGGACAGCGCGGATTACTTCCGCCAGATCGACGAGTTCCTCGGCGCGACACTCGGGCCGCTCGCGCGGCAGTGCTATCGCGTCGTGCTCGACGACCCGGCCGAGGTGGCCCGCGAGATGCTGCGCGGCATGGACGCGGTGCGCGAGTTCCGGCGGCGCCGCAGCGACGCCTATAACTACAACTGGCTGCTCGGCATCCCGCACGATCTGCAGCAGCCCTTCGAGCCGACCCACGAGGCAATGGCCACGCTCGAGATCCGCCGCGGCATGGAGCCGCACCGGCTGGCCGCGCAGCTGCGCCGCGCCTTTTCCGGCATCGTCGCCGGCAACGTCAAGGAATCCGGCATCCGCCTGATCGAGCAGCGCGGCCCGTTCGAGATCCGCGGTGAGACCGAGTTGCTCGCGCCGCTCGATGCGCTCCTCGCCTCGTTCGTGCGGCAGCGTCGCATGAAGCTCTCGGGCGAATACCGTCCCTGCTATCGCCTGGTCACCTGACCGCTCCCATCTGTGACCCAGTACCGGGCCATGTCCCGGTCGCTGCCGTATGGTCCGACTCCAGGCCAGCGGTGACCCACATGAGCGACAGCAAAGATCCCATCCGATCGCGCGCCGCATCCCCGATCGACGGGGCCGACGGCGACGATCTCAGGCGTACCAAGTTCGGTGTCGCTTCCGAAGGCTGGGACGCCTACAACACCTGGCTCGATCGCGTGCGCCAGCAGCCCGGTCCGGTTTCTCGACAGGCGGTGATCGCGAAGGCGCTCTACAGCGTCTCGAGCTACAAGACCTGGGCCGGAAAGGCCCGCGGCGCCTTCGACAAGCCGAAATAGGCGCGCACGGTGCCGGGCCCGTATCATCTCAGTTGAGCCTGAGCGCTCGCGTGGACGCCTTGCTGCGTGCCGGCTGAATCATGGAACGAATCCTGAAGTGGCTCGATGACCTCGACGACCTGAACGCCCTGCTGAGGGTGCAGGCGGGGCCCGTGATCGTGACCGCGCTGCTGCTCGCGGCCTTCCTCGCCGTGGTCGCCGGGGTGTTCGTGCTCGGACCGCCGGAGCTTCTCGCAGCGCCCTGAGCCCCGCGCTAGCCGACCGCCGGATTCAGGCTGTAGGTGCCCGTCAAGCGCGCCTCCGCGAGTACGTGGTCTGCGATCGCCGCGCGCAGCGCGGCAGGCGTGAATGCACCGTCCACCGGACAGCGCTCGAGGTCGGTCGCATACAGCACGAAGTGATAGTGGTGCAGCAGCTCGTCGTTCCAGGGCGGGCAGGGGCCGTCGTACCCGAGGTAGTCTCCCCCCATGTCCGCGTCGCCGGCGAACCACGAGGTGTAGTCGTTGAGCCCCTGGCGCGCTCCGGCCGGACCGGCGGGCGTGCGCTTGCCGCGCGCCACGATACCGTCCGAGCAGGCGCCGGCGGCGATCTCGTGCACCGTCGGCGGAATGTCCACCATCAGCCAGTGGTAGAAGTCCGTGCGCGGCAGGCTCGCGGGCACGACGCGTCCCGCCTGGTTCACGTCGTCCCCGCGCGTCGGGACGTCGGTGTCCACGCACACGAGCACGAGCGAGCGGGTCGTCGACGGTGCGCCCGACCAGCGCAGGTGCGGGTTGCGGTTGGCGCCGAGTCGCAGATGGTCGATCGGGTCGGGCACGCCGAAGGCGTACTCCGGGGGAATGCGCTGCCCGTGACCGAAGCTCGAGGACATCAGTTGCATGGCCGTCTCCTGCCGTAGCTGGCTGCAGTGACGATTCTGGCACACTGCGCCCCCGCGACCCGGAGGTGATCGTGCAGCCGAGTTTCCGCCCGCCGGTGCCCCGCCCGGCGACCATCGACGGAACTGCGGGCCCGCTCGAGGCCCGCATCGAGGATCCGACGCCCGGGTCCGTCCCCGTGGCGTGCGGCGTCGTGTGCCATCCGCACCCGCTGTACGGCGGGACGATGCAGAACAAGGTCGTGCACACGCTGGCGCGCGCGATGCAGCAAGCCGGCGCGCCGACCGTCCGCTTCAATTTCCGCGGCGTCGGCAGCAGCGCAGGGCACTACGACGCGGGCGTGGGCGAACTCGACGACGCGTTGGCGGCCTGTGCATGGGCGCGAGCGCACTGGCGTTGCGAGGCACTGTGGCTCGCGGGATTCTCGTTCGGAGCGGCCGTGGCCCTCGAGGCCGCGGCCACTGCAAGTCCCTCGGCACTGGTCACCGTGGCGCCGCCCGTCGGTCGGATCATCGTGGCGCCGGTCGCGCCACCGTCCTGCCCGTGGCTCGTGGTGCAGGGCGACCGGGACGAACTCGTGGATGTCGTGACCGTGCGGCGGTGGGTGGCGGAATTTGCCGTGCCGCCGCGGCTGCTCGAAGTGCCGGGGGCGGAGCACTTCTTCCACGGGCGTCTTGGCGAGCTGCGTGGCGCCGTGCTCGCGTTCCTGTCCGCTGGAGAAAGGGGCGGCGCCTAGGGCGGCGCGCGCTGCGCGGGATTGTTCAGAGCAACCGCGCGAAGTCCGTCATGGCAACCGGGGCGGCCTGCGCCGCCCCGGGGAAAGAACTCGCCGGCTCAGTTCACCATGCCCTTGAGGTTCTTCAGCGGCATGACGCGGACCTTCTTGCTGGCGGGCTTCGCCTTGAAGACCATCTTCTCGCCCGTGAACGGGTTGACGCCCTCGCGCGCCTTGGTGGCGGGCTTCTTCACAACTTTCATCTTCGCAAGACCCGGCAAGGTGAACAGGCCGTGGCTCTTGAGGCTCTTCTTGATGATGACGTTGAGCGAGTCGAATACGGCGCTCACCTGCTTCTTCGGGAGCCCGGTGTCCTTGGAAATCGTCGCAAGGATGTCGGACTTGGTCGGTGCTGAACTCTTCTTTGCCATCTAAGTCTCCTGTGGATGGATCGCGGGCCGCTGGCCCCGTGAAATCATTCGCGCGCGGAAAATAACACAAGTTCGCAGGGTGTTTAAGCGCTCCGGGGCCTTTTTTTTCAGGTCCGGAGCGATCAACCGGCGACGAACTCCCGCTTGAACTGCACCGAGTACTTGCCCGGACGGTCGAGTGGAGAAGCCGAAATGTCGAACACCAGAATCTCCGTGCCGCTGATGCCGACCTCGCCGATGAAGTAGACGGACGATCCCTCCGTGATGCGACGCATCTCGAGGTTCTTGAGCTGTCCGTTGAGGTTGTAGGCGCTGGCCGTGATGGTTCCGTCCACCGGCGCGGCGCGCCCGTCGGCGCCCTTTTGCAGCAGCGATACGTTGAGCATCACGCGATTGGCGCTGCGCTCGATGCCGTAGGCGCGAGCCACCGCGACCGAAAGTTCGTCCGTTCGAACGGCATTGAAGTGCACCTCGAAATCGCCGAAGTCCTGGTGCGTGGGCTCGGTGGGCGCGGCAGTGCGGGCCTGGCCGGGCGCGGGCGCGCCGGCGTCGCAACCGGCGAGGACGAGGAACGAGCAAGCGATTAGCCACTGGAAGAACTGCGTCGTACGACGGTTCATCGTCGATTCCCCCTGTGTCACGCAACGAAAGGCCGACTCACTATAGTCCAAGCGCCTCGCGATTGCCGCTCCCGTGGCACCTCACGTGCAGCCGAGAAGCTCGCCGATCGAAGGGTCGAGCGGCGGTGCGTCGCGGATCCGAACGCGCTTGTCGCGCCCCGTGTGGCCCTGCTCGATCACGACGCTCGCGCGCGGCACCGCGAACGAGTCGGCCATGAACGCGATGAGTGCCGCATTGGCGCGTCCGTCCACCGGCGGGGCCTGCAGGCGCACACGAAGTCGCCCGCCGTGCAAGCCGGCGAAGCCGCTGCGCGGCGCGCGCGGCTGGACGCGCATCTCGATCACGAGGTCGTTGCCGTCGCGCCGGCAGGCGGGCATGCGCGCCGTCTCAGCGCAGCAGGATCTGCAGCGCCTGCAGACCGATCAGCACGAACACCGCCGAGAGGTCGAGCCCGCCGATGGTCGGGACGAAGCGGCGCACGGGCGCGAGCAACGGCTCGCACACGCGTCCGAGCAGGTGCGCGGCGGGGCCGTGGCCCGCCGGCCCGACCCAGCTCAGGATGACGTAGAGCAGCACGGCCACGAAGTAGAATTGCAGCACCGTCTGCGCCAGATCGTGCGCGGCTCGGGCGAGCACCGGCAGGAGTGCCAGCCCTCCGCCTGCCACGAGGCCGAGCGCCGCGGTGCCAGCGAGTTGGACGAGCAGCAGCGCGACGAGCGAGGCGAGGTCGACACGGCCCGCCGACCCGAGCAGCCTGCGCAGCGGCAGCACCACGGGGTTGGTCACGCGGATGACCGCCTGGCCGACCGGGTTGCGCAGGTCGGCCCGTACGAGCGGCAGCAGCAGCCGCAACAGGAAGGCGATCACGATCAGCGTCACGAGGGCGTCGAGGACGAATAGCAGCGCGGCCATCGGTTCAGCCCGCTCCGAACTCGCGCGCCAGCTCGGCGGAGCGACGCTCGGCCGCTGCGACCGCCCGATTCAGGAGGCCGCGGATGTCCGAGGCCTCGAGGATCGCGAGTGCCGCCGCGGTCGTGCCGCCTCGCGAGGTCACCTGCTCGCGCAGCACGGCGGGCGGATCGACGCTCTCGGCCGCCAGGCGGCCGGCGCCGAGCGCCGTGTGCACGGCGAGCAGCCGCGCCGTGGCGCGCGGCAGACCGAGCGCCGCGCCCGCGTCCTCGAGCGCCTCAATGAGCAGGAAGAAATAGGCGGGCCCGCTCCCCGACACCGCGGTGACGGCGTCCATCTGGGCCTCGTCGTCGAGCCACACCAGCGGGCCCACGGCCGACAGCACACGCTCGACCGAGCTCCGCTCGGCCGGTTCGACCTCGGCGGACGCGAACGCGGCCGTGATCCCGGCGCCGATCAGCGCCGGCCGGTTCGGCATCGCACGCACGAGCGAGCCGTTACCGCCGAGCCAGCCGGCAAGGCTCTCGAGCCGGATTCCCGCCGCGACGGACACGACGATGCGGCGGTGCGCGGCGAGCTCGTCGGCGAGATCCCGCGCGACGGTCGCCATGTCCTGCGGCTTGACGGCCAGCACGACGAGGTCTGCATCGCGCACTGCCGCCACGTTGTCGCTCGTCGTGTTCACGCCGAAATCGCGGCGCAAGCGGTCGAGCTGTGCGACGGACGGATCGGCGACCGACAAGTCTCCGGCCGCGACTCCACGTGCGAGCAGGCCGCCGACCAGGGCCGTGCTCATGTTGCCGCCGCCGATGAACGCGATCCGCATCCCGCCTGCCCTCGCCTCAACCCCTCGGTCCGAATACCGCCGTCCCGATGCGCACGATCGTCGCGCCCTCGAGCACCGCCGCCTCGAGGTCCTCGCTCATGCCCATGGATAGCACGTCGAGCGCGTGACCGCGGCGACCGAGCTCCTCGAGCAGTTCACGCAGGCGGCGGAACGGCACACGCTGATCGTCCTCCTCCTTGGCAGGCGGCGGTATGCACATAAGCCCACGCAAGCGCAGGCGTGGCAACTGGGCCACGGCGTCCGCCAGCCGCGGCAGTTCGTCCGCGGTCACCCCGCCCTTGCCGTGCTCGTCCCCGAGCCTCACCTGCAGCAGCACCTCGAGCGGCCCGGCGAAGTGCGGGCGCTGGGCGTCGAGCCGCGTCGCGATGCGCTCCCGGTCCAGCGTATGGACCCACTGGAAGTGCTCGGCCACCTCGCGTGTCTTGTTGCCCTGAAGCTGGCCTATGAAATGCCAGGTGAGCGGGCGGTCGCGCAGTGCCGCGATCTTGGCGACGCCCTCCCTCACGTAGTTCTCCCCGAACTCGAGCTGCCCGGCCGCCGCCGCGGCCTCGATCGACTCGACGGGCTGCTGCTTGCTCACCGCCAGCAGGCGGACGGATTGCGCGTCGCGACCGGCCCGGCGAGCAGCCGCATCGATGCGTGCGTGCACGTCCGCGAGTCGCGCGGGCAAGAACTGCGGACCGGTTAACATATTGGCACGCGGGCTGCTGATCTATACTGCGGCGGCCTGCGCGAACCGACCGACTGCGGACCCGGCGCGCCGCCTCAAGGAAATTCCGATGGCCGTCGACATTGCCCAGCTGCTGGCGTTCGCCGTCAAGAACAAGGCCTCCGACCTGCACCTGTCGTCGGGCGTTCCGCCCATGATCCGTGTCGACGGCGACATGAAGCGGATCAACATGCCGCCGCTGACGCACAAGGAAGTGCACAGCATGGTGTACGACATCATGAATGACAAGCAGCGGAAGGCGTACGAAGAGTTCTACGAAACGGACTTTTCCTTCGAGATTCCGAAGCTCGCGCGCTTCCGCGTCAACGCGTTCAACCAGAACCGCGGCGCCTCGGCCGTTTTCCGCAGCATCCCGTCCGTGGTGCTTTCGCTCGATGACCTGAACGCGCCGAAGATCTTCAAGGACATCTCGATGCAGCCGCGCGGCCTGGTGCTCGTCACCGGGCCGACTGGATCGGGCAAGTCGACCACGCTCGCTGGCATGGTCAACTACGTCAACGACAACCGGCCCGACCACATCATCACCATCGAGGACCCGATCGAGTTCGTGCACGAGTCGAAGCGCTGCCTGATAAACCAGCGCGAGGTGCACCGCGACACGCTCGGATTCAGCGAGGCGCTTCGCTCGGCCCTGCGCGAGGACCCGGACGTGATCCTGGTGGGCGAGATGCGCGACCTCGAGACCATCCGCCTGGCGCTCACGGGCGCCGAGACCGGCCACCTGGTGTTCGGCACCCTGCATACGAGCTCGGCCGCGAAGACCATCGACCGCATCGTGGACGTGTTCCCGGCGGCCGAGAAGGAGATGGTGCGCGCGATGCTCTCCGAGTCGTTGCGCGCGGTGATTTCACAGACGCTGTTGAAGCGCATCGGGGGCGGACGCATCGCGGCGCACGAGATCATGATCGGAACGCCCGCGATCCGTAACCTCATCCGCGAGGGCAAGATCGCGCAGATGTATTCCGCGATCCAGACCGGCCAGGCGGCCGGCATGCAGACGCTCGACCAGTGCCTGAAGGAGCTGCTCCAGAAGGGCATGATCACCAAGGAAGAGGCGCGCTTCAGGGCGCAGAACAAGGAGGATTTCTGACCGCCGGCGGGCCCGGACCGTCCGGCAGGGAAGCACCATGGAACGCGAACAGGGCATAAAGCTGATGCAGGACCTGCTGCGCCGGATGGTCGAGCGCAACGGGTCGGACCTCTTCATCACCGCGGGCTTCCCGCCGGCGATCAAGGTGGACGGCGAGATCAAGCCGCAGACCAACCAGCCGCTCACGCCCGAGCAGGCGCAGCTGCTGGTGCGCGCGATCATGAACGACCGGCAGACCAAGGAGTTCGACGCGACCAAGGAGTGCAACTTCGCGATCGCGCCGCCCGGGATCGGCCGCTTCCGCGTCAGCGCCTTCGTGCAGATGGGGCTCACCGGCGCCGTGTTGCGCACCATCAACGTCAAGGTGCCCACGATCGACGAGCTCGATCTTCCGCCGATCCTCAAGGAGATCGTGCTCTCGAAGCGTGGCCTCGTGATCCTCGTGGGCGCGACGGGTTCGGGCAAGTCGACCTCGCTCGCGGCGATGCTCGACTACCGTAACGACAAGACCCGCGGCCACATCATCACGATCGAGGACCCGATCGAGTACGTCCACACCCACCGCAACTGCGTGGTCACGCAGCGCGAGGTGGGCGTGGACACCGACAGCTGGCACATGGCGCTCAAGAACACCCTGCGCCAGGCGCCGGACGTCATCCTGATCGGCGAAATCCGCGACCGCGACACGATGGAATACGGCATCCAGTTCGCCGAGACCGGCCACCTGGTGCTCGCGACGCTGCACGCCAACAGCGCCAACCAGGCGATGGACCGCATCATCAACTTCTTCCCGGAGGACCGGCGAGAGCAGCTGCTGATGGACCTGTCGCTCAACATCCGCGCCATGGTCGCGCAACGCCTGATCCCGCGCGAGGCGGGCAAGGGCCGCATCGCCGCGATGGAGGTCATGCTCAACACGCCACTGATCGCCGACCTGATCTTCCGCGGCGAGGTGAGCGCGATCAAGGAAATCATGGCCAAGTCGAACCGGCTCGGCATGAAGACCTTCGACCAGGCGCTGTTCGAGCTGTTCGAGACGGGCGCGATCGCCTACGAGGAGGCGCTCAGGAACGCCGACTCGAAGAACGAAATCCGGCTGCGCATCAAGCTCGAGAGCAAGCGCACCGACAAGTCGCACCTCGACGAGACCGGCGCCCTGCGGATCCTCGAGGAAGAGGAGTAGTCGACGCATGTCCGCCACCGACACCGACAGCTCCCCCACGACGACCGAGACGGTGCTGAGCGACGCCACGGCCGGCGCGGCCACCGCACGCAACTTCGTGCTCAACACCCGTCCGCTGTTCAAGCTGATGGTCGAGAAGAAGGCGTCCGACCTGTTCTTCACCTCGCACGCGCCCATCAAGATCAAGATCGAGGGCCAGATCATCCCGGTGAACCGGCAGGTGCTCTCGCCCGAGCAGGTCCGCCAGGCCGCCTACGGCCTGATGAACCAGGAGCAGATCGACTATTTTCAGCAGGAGCTCGAGATCGACTTCGCGATTTCCGAGCCCGGCCTCGGCCGCTTCCGTATCGCCGTGTTCCACCAGCGCGGCAACCCGGCGATGGTGCTGCGCTACATCACGGCGGACATGCCCCGGCTCGACGACCTCGGTCTTCCGGAGATCATGAAGGACCTCGCCATGATCCGGCGCGGGCTCGTGCTGATGGTCGGCGCGACCGGCTCGGGCAAGTCGACCTCGCTCGCCGCGATGATCAACCACCGCAACGAGATCGCCTCCGACCACATCCTCACGGTCGAGGACCCGATCGAGTTCCTGCACTCCAACAAGAAGTCGATCGTGAACCAGCGCGAGGTCGGGCTCGACACCAAGTCGTTCCACCGCGCGCTCAGAAGCGCGATGCGCGCGGCGCCGGACGTCATCCTGATCGGCGAGATCCGCGACCGCGAGTCCATGGAGTACGCGATCACCTTTGCGGGCACCGGGCACCTGTGCCTCGCCACGCTGCACGCCAACAACGCGGCCGAGACGCTCGACCGCGTCATCAACATGTTCCCGCGGGACCAGCACTCGCAGATTTTCCTCGACCTGTCGCAGTACCTGAAGGCGATCCTCTCGCAGCGACTGGTCGTGGCGAAGAACGGCCGGCGCTGCGCCGCCATCGAGGTGCTGCTCAACACGCCCCACGTCCAGGAGCTCGTCAAGAAGGGCGACGTCGTCGGCGTGAAGGAGTCGCTGGTGCGCAGTGCCGAGAAGGGCATGCAGAGCTTCGACAGCGCCTTGCACAGGCTCTACCTCGACGGCAAGGTCACGCTCGAGGAAGCGCTGGTCAACGCGGACTCGCGCTCGAACCTCGAGGCGAAGATCAACTTCGGTTGA
>Ga0209391_10001489_pt1 | contig 12094 bp, 14 predicted proteins | sample PPLLak3March2015_FD_187246 | JGI IMG/M metagenome (GOLD analysis project Ga0209391, IMG submission 187246) | Freshwater sediment microbial communities from Prairie Pothole Lake near Jamestown, North Dakota, USA - PPLs Lake P7 Core (1) Depth... | ecosystem: Environmental > Aquatic > Freshwater >... | reverse complement strand
CGCGTGCGCGCCACACATTGGTGGTGAGCACGCTGCGCCGGCGCAAGCGCGGCCGCGAGACCGTGGCCGGCGTGCCCAGCCGCTTCATCGCCGAGATGAAGCTCGACGAGGGAAGGGTCAGGGAAGATCCCCGTGAGCGGCTGAAGCGCGTGCGCGCCGAGCTGGCAGCCAAGTCGCAGGCCACGATTGCTGCCCAGGCCAGGGCAGCCAGCCTGGAATGACGCTCAGATCAGGCAGTCGGGCAGCGGGTCAGTCGGCGGTGATGTTTCCGGCCAGGATGGCCGCACGGTATTTTTCGTAGTCCGATCGGATCATGGCGTTGATCTGGTCGGGCGTACGTGGCGCTTGTGGTTCAGTGCCCATGGCGCGCAGCTTCTGCTGCACTTCGGGTGATTCCAGCGCGGCGTTGATGGCGGCGTTGATGCGCATCACCACCGGCCGCGGCGTGGCCGAGTTCACCACGTAGCCGTACCAGGGCACCACGTTCGCCTCGGGAAAGCCGGCTTCGGCCAGCGTGGGCACGTTCGGGTAGGCCGCCAGGCGCTTGTCGGACACCACCGCCAACGCCTTGATCTTGCCGGCGGTGAGCTGGGGCGCGGCGATGCCCACCGAATACACGCTGAACTGCACCTCGCCGCGCACCATGTCCAGCAGCACCGGCGGCTGGCCCTTGTAGGGGATGTTGGTCATCTGGATGCCCGCAGCTTGGCGCAGCATCTCGTAGTTGAGGTGCATCGACGTGCCGTTGCCGGGGTTACCGAAGTTCATCTTGCCTGGCTCGCGCTTGGCCAGCGCCACCAACTCCTTCGTATCGTTCACCGCCAGCGTGGCCGGCACGGCGATGAACGACGGTGCCACCACCACCACGCCCACGCCAGTGACGTCCTTTACCGGATCCCACAAGCCCTTGTACAGCGAGGCGTTGGCCGTCAGCGCCGAGGCAGCGAACACCCAGGTGTAGCCGTCTGCCGGCGCGCGCAGGCCGGCCTGCGTGCCGATGTTGGCATTGCCGCCGGGCCGCGGGTCGACGTTCACCGTCTGGCCCAGCGTCTTCGAGACATGCTCGGCAATCACTCGGGTGACCGAATCGACGATGCCGCCGGCCGGGTAGGGCACGATGATGGTGATCGGCTTGGTCGGGAAGTCGGTGCCCTGTGCCTGGGCGGCAGGCAGGACGGCCAGACCGGCGGCCAGGGCCAGCAGGGTGCGACGCGAGGCATGTCTTCTCATGAGCTTGTCTCCAGGCAGGCGGGCCGCGACAGTGGGCCGGCGAGAATTGTTGCCGCAGCGCGCGATGTGCAACAGCGGGGAAGCGCGAAGTTGGCCGCCGGTCTCAGCGCCTGAAGCGCATCACTTTCCAGCCCTTGCGCAAAGCGGCCGACTCCAACCGCGGGTCCGGGTCCACCACCACCGGCCAGCGCACCACGCTCAGCAGCGGCAGGTCGTTGATCGAGTCGGAGTAAAAAGTGGCCTGCTTCAGCGCCGTCTCGGGCTGGCCCTGCTGCAGCAGCCAGGCGCGCAGGCGCTCGACCTTGCCGGTTCGCATGTTCAGCACGCCCCGCGTGCGCCCGGTGAAGCGGCCGTCGACCACCTCCAGTTCGGTGCCCAGGTAGTGGTCCACGCCCAGATCCTGCGCGGTCAGCGCGCTGACCATGTGGTTCGTCGCCGTGGTCAGCACCAGGGTGTGGTCCAGGTCGCGGTGCTTCTGCAGCAGCGCGCGGGCGTCATCGGGAATGCGCGGTCGGATCACCTCGGCCAGGAAGCGCCGGCGTATCGGTTCCCAGTAGGCTTCGTCACGGCCGGCCAGCGTGCCCGCGTAGAAGTTGCAGTAGTCAGCCGGTGTCACGCTGCCGGCCGTGTAGGTGCTGGCCATGCGGCGGTTGCGCTCGGCAAAGCCGCTGTCCAGCAGGCCCTCGGCCAGCAGGAAGGCACACCAGAGCACATCGCTGTCGCCGCTGAGCAAGGTGTGGTCGAGATCGAACAGCGCAAGTCGCATGGGAACACCAGGCCGCAGTCATGCGGCGGCGCGCATTATCTGGCGACGAGCCTGGCGGCAGCGCTGCCGCGGCATCGGGCGACGACGGCGCCGAAGGTCTGCGATGATCGCCGCCATGCCCGCCTGGCCTGTTCCCGTGCTGGCCGCCGCAACGGTCGTCTGCGGCGCGCTGGCCATCCTGTCGGCCCCGTGGGCGCTCGGCCAGCCTTGGATGAACCTGGTGTTCAAGCCGCTGACCACGTTGCTGATCATTGCCTATGCCTGGCCACGGGGTGCCGGCCGGCCCCTGACGCGGCGCTGGGTCCTGGTCGGGCTGGTGCTGTCGCTGTGCGGTGACGTGGCGCTCATGTGGCCCGAGCGCGGCTTCCTGCCGGGCCTGGTCAGTTTCCTGCTGGCCCATCTGGCCTACCTGCGTGCCTTTACCCGCGATGGGGTGCGCCTCGCGGCTCGGCCGCTTCCCTTCGTGCTGTACGGCGCGCTGGCCGCACTCATCCTGTGGCAGCTTTGGCCCGGTGTGCCGGCCGGCCTGCGGGTGCCGGTGCTGGCCTACGTGGTCTGTCTGGCTGCGATGGCCGCTCAGGCGGCGGTGGTGGGGCTGCAGTTGCGCGGCACGCCGCGCCAACGCGCCGGCCTCTGGCTGGCCCTGGGCGGTGCGTTGTTCCTATGTTCGGATGCGCTGCTGGCCACCAACCGCTTCGCCATGCCGCTGCCGCTGTCGAGCCTGTGGATCCTGCTCAGCTACTGGCTGGCGCAGTGGTGCATCGCCTCCTGGCTGGAGCCGGCGACACCAGGTGCCGCTTGATCGCTCAGATCAGCACGCCGGCGCCGACCACCAGGATGAGCACCGCGGCCGTCGCGCTGAGTACCAGGCGCAGCATGGCGCCGTCGCGCTGCTGCTCGGCCAGAAGCAGCGCCAGCGGGTCCTGCTTGGGGATGCCGCTGCCGACGGCCTCGACCAGCGAGGGCGACCACAGGCGGGTGTCATCGGGGGTTTGCGCGTTGGCGGCGATGGCGTTCATGGCATGGATCCGGTGGCTGGTCTCAAGCGCGACACGGGCTCGTCGCGCGTGGCCCATCTTCGACCCAAGCGATGACCGGTGCATGACAGGGTCCCCTCGCCAGGGCAGCCCAGCGTGAAGGAATTCCGCTGCCGGCGGCGGTTGCAGTTGCACACAAGGCGCCAGGGTGGGCGCCGGCTTCAGCGGTCGTGAACGATGTCTCCGCGCCGGCCCAGCACGCCGGCGGCCAGCAACTCTTGCAGCAGCTGTTCGGCCCAGGCTTCGAAGTGCCCCTCGGGGCGGTCCAGCTCGGCCCAGATTGACTGCATCAGCGGCGTGTCGCGCAGCCAGTCGCGCAGCGCCGGCAGGGCCTGCTCGCGTTCTTCCATCATGTGGTACTTGAGAAGCACCTTGGCGCCATGGCGCAGGTGCCGTTCGGGGCTGGCGCGAAAGCCGGCGAGCCGGGCGCGGGCCTTTCCGAGCGCGGCGGCGACATCGGTGAAGGGCGCGCCGTGGCCCGGGATGACACATCGCACGGGCAGCGTTTCGATCAGGTCGAGCACGCGCTCCACGTCTTCGAAGGCGGAGGCGCCGTCCAGCTCGGGGAAGACCACGCCGAAGCCGTTCTCCCACAGTGCGTCGGCCGAGATCAGCACGCCGTGCTCGGCATCGAACAGGATCACCGACTCCGGGTCATGCCCTGGCGCGGCCATGACCTGCCAGTCGCGCCGGCCGATGCCCAACACCTGGCCCGGCGCCACGCTGCCCTGTGCCGTGTAGCGATCACAGCGCTGGCGCGTGGGTCGGTAGCTCAGCGCCTGTTCGTCCCAGCCCTGCACGGCCTCCAGGCTGCCGCTGGGCACGCGCACGTCCGGCCCCCATTCGCGCTGCACTGCGGCATTGCCACCGCAATGGTCGGAATGCAGATGGGTGTTGACCACATGGCGCAGCGCCTTGCCGCCGAGCAACTGCCGCAGCAGTGACACGGTCTGCGCGGCATGCACGCTGTGGCCGGTGTCGATCAGCGTGGCGCCCTCGTCACCGTCCAGCAGCACGTTGTTCGAGGACAGCCAGCCGCGTTCCAGCACGTGCAGGCCGGGGCCCAGGGGGAGTGGGTTCGTCATGCGCGCACTGTAGGCCAAAGCCTCCGGCGTTCTCGGGGCTAACCCGCGTGGCGCCGATGCGGCGTCAGCGTTACCGTTCGACGACACGGCGCCACCGGCGCAGCGGGGCAGGATTCGTTGGGCCTGTCCGCAGTCGGATCCGACCCCAACACCAAGGAGACAGACGATGGATACCACCGCCAAGACCGCCCCGGCTCCTGCGCAGGAGCGTCCTGCACGTCGCAAGTTCCTCGGCGCTGCGGCGTCAGGCCTGGCCGGTGCCGCTGCGATGAGCGCGCCGATGATCGCCAGGGCGCAGAACACCATCGTGCTGAAGATGCAGGGCGCCTGGGGCGCCAAGGACATCTTCAACGAGATGGCCGAGGACTACGTGAAGAAGGTCAACGAGATGGCCGGCGGCCGCCTGCGCATCGACTACCTGCTGGCCGGCGCGGTGGTCAAGCCCTTCGAGGTCATGGACGCCACCAGCAAAGGTGTCCTCGACGCCAGTCATGGCGTGCCGGTGTACTGGTACGGCAAGAGCAAGGTTGCGTCGCTGTTCGGCTCCGGCCCGATCAATGGCTGCGATGCGCCGCAGACCCTGGCCTGGATCTACCGCGGCGGCGGCCTCGAGCTCTACAACGAGCTGCTGAAGAAGATCAATCTCGACGTCGTCGGCTTCTTCGCCATGCCAATGCCGACGCAGCCGCTGGGCTGGTTCAAGAAGCCGATCACCGGCGCGGCCGAACTGAAGGGCCTGAAGTACCGCACCGTCGGTCTGGCGGCCGACCTGTTCCAGGAAATGGGCGCCAGGGTCACTCAGCTTCCGGGCGGGGAAATCATCCCGGCGCTCGACAAGGGCGTGATCGATGCCTTCGAGTTCAACAACCCCACGTCCGACATGCGCTTTGGCGCTCAGGATGTGATCAAGAACTACATGATGGGCAGCTATCACCAGGCGATGGAGTTCTTCGAGATTGCCTTCAACAAGAAGAAGTGGGACAGCCTGCCCAAGGACCTGCAGGCCATCCTGCGCTATTCCACCGAGGCGGTCACCGCCTCGAACTGGTGGACGGCAATGGACAACTACTCGCGCGACCTGCAGGAGTTGATCGGCAAGCACAAGGTCAACGTCCTGCGCACGCCCAAGTCGGTCATGGCCGAGCAGTTGAAGGCCTGGGATGTACTGACCAAGAAACTGTCCGACGAGGATCCGTTCTTCGCCAAGGTGGTCGAGTCGCAACGCGCCTGGGCCAAGCGGGTGGCCTACTACATGTTCCTGAACGAGGCGGACTACGCCGCAGGCTACGAGCACGTGTTCAAGACCAAGCTGCCGGTCTGAGCATCGGCGCCATGTCAGGCGGGGGCGGCATCCAGATACCGCCCCCGTTTCGTTTGGAGGTGTAGTTTCATGGTGCATGGCCTGATTCGCGGCATCGATCAACTGAGCAAGACCGTCGGCCACGCCTTCGCCTGGTGCATCGTCATCCTGACGCTGGGCACCTGCTTCGAAGTGTTCGTGCGCTACCTGCTGAACGACCCCACCAGCTGGGCCTTCGACCTGAGCTACCTGATGTACGGCGCGGTGTTCTACATGGCCGGGGCCTACACGCTGTCGCGCGGCGGGCATGTGCGCGCCGACATGTTCTATCGCAAGTGGCCCGAGCGGCGGCAGGCGACGGTCGAGCTGGTGCTGTATGTGCTGTTCTTCTTTCCGGGCATCCTGGCGCTGGTGGTCGCCGGCAGCGCCTACGGACTGGAATCGATGCGCCTGCGCGAGGTCAGTGTCAACAGTCCTGCAGGCGTGCCGATCTGGCCGCTGAAGATGATGATCCCGATCGGTGGCGGCCTGATCGCACTGCAGGGCTTTGCCGAGGTACTGCGCTGTCTGGTCTGCCTGCGTGAAGGCAGCTGGCCGGCGCGGCTGCACGACGTGGAGGAACTGGAAGAGCAGATCCTGCGGGCACACGCCGCCAAGGCGCAGCAAGGAGTGCAGGCATGAGCGACCCGATGCTGGCGATGGTGATGCTGGGCATCCTGGTCTTCACCATCATGATCGGTTTTCCGGTGGCCTTCACGCTGATGGCGCTGGGCGTGGGCTTCGGCTTTTATGCCTATTTCCAGGCCGACCAGGCCTTCTTCGACAACCGGGTGTACTACCTGCTCACGCAGAACACCTTCACGGTATTGAACAACGACGCACTGGTGTCGATTCCACTGTTCCTACTGATGGGCTATCTGGTCGAGCGCGCCAACATCCTGAGCGACCTGTTCAAGAGCCTGCAGATCGCGCTGAAGCACGTGCCCGGCGCCTTGGCCGTGGCCACGCTGGCCACCTGCGCGCTGTTTGCCACGGCCACCGGCATCGTCGGCGCGGTCGTCACGCTGATGGGCGTGCTGGCCATGCCGCAGATGATCAAGGCCGGCTACGACTCGCGCCTGGCCTCCGGAGTGATCTGCGCCGGCGGCTGCCTGGGCATCTTGATTCCCCCGTCGATCATGCTCATCGTGTACGGCGCGATGGCGGGGCTGTCGGTGGTCAAGCTCTACGCGGCGGCGATCGTGCCCGGATTCTTCCTGGCCGGTATGTACATTCTTTACGTCGTCGGGCTGGCGATCCTGAAGCCCGAGCGCGCGCCGAAGTTGCCGAAGGAGGAAGGCGACTTTCCGATCGGCGAAGTGCTGCTGATGCTGGTCAAGTCCTTCGTGCCGCTGACGCTGCTCATCCTGTCGGTGCTGGGCGCCATCATGTTCGGCATCGCCACGCCCACCGAGGCGGCCGCGGTGGGTGCATTGGGCGCGGCGCTGCTCGCGGCGGCCTATCGCTCGCTCAAGTGGCAGAGCCTGCGCGAGTCGGTGTTCCTGACGGCACGCACCTCGGCCATGGTGTGCTGGCTGTTCGTCGGCTCGGCCACCTTTGCGTCGGTCTTCGCCTACCTGGGCGGCAACGTGCTGATCAAGGACTTCGTGCTCGGCCTGAACCTGAACGCGGTGACCTTCCTGCTGCTGTCGCAGGCCATCATCTTCGTGCTCGGCTGGCCGCTGGAATGGACCGAGATCATCATCATCTTCGTGCCCATCTTCCTGCCGATGCTGCCGCATTTCGGCATCGACCCGATCCTCTTTGGCGTGCTGGTGGCGCTGAACCTGCAGACCGCCTTCCTGTCGCCGCCGATGGCGATGTCAGCGTACTACCTGAAGGGGGTGAGCCCGCCGTCGCTGCTGCTGACGCAGATCTTCAGCGGCTGCATGCCCTTCGTCTATGTCGTGCTGGTGACGATGCTGATGATCTACGTCTTCCCGGGCATCGCACTGTGGTTGCCCGACGCCCTGTATGGCCGCTGACAAATGACGCAGCTCGAATGGCTGTCCGCGAGCGATGCGGCGCAAGGCATCCGCGATGGGCTGTTCGATGCCGAGCAGCTGGCGCAGGCCTGTCTGGAGCGCATTCGCCAGACAGAGGACCAGGTGCAGGCCTGGCAGCATCTGGACGAAGCCCACGCACTGGCGCAGGCGCGCGCCCGTGACGCCGACAGGCGCGAAGGCCGCGCCATGGGCCCGCTGCACGGGGTGCCGGTCGGCCTGAAGGACATCATCGACACCCTGGACATGCCCACCGAGGACGGCACCGTACTGCATGCCGGGCGCATGGCCGGGCGCGACGCTGCGGTGGTCGCGAAGCTGCGCGCGGCCGGTGCGGTGATCCTGGGCAAGACCGTCACCACCGAACTGGCTACCTACGCCGCCGGCAAGACACGCAACCCGCACGACCCGTCGCGCACGCCTGGCGGTTCGTCTTCCGGCTCGGCGGCGGCAGTGGCCGCCGGCATGGTGCCGTTGGCGCTGGGCACGCAGACCAACGGCTCGGTCATCCGCCCGGCGGCCTTCTGCGGCGTCTATGGTTACAAGCCGTCGACCGGCCTGGTGTCGCGCCACGGCATCCTGAAGACCTCGCGCACGCTCGACTGCGTCGGCTGGTTCGCGCGCGGCCTGGACGACATCGCGCTGCTTGCCCAGGCACTATGCGGCCACGACGAGCGCGACCCGGACACACGCGCGATGGCCTGCCCGCCGTTCCTGCGCATGCTGGCCGAGGAGCCGCCGTTGCCGCCGCGCTTCGCGCTGGTGAAGACGCCGATGTGGGGCCATGCCGACGCGGCCACCCACGAGGCGCTGGCCGAGGTGGCCGAGGTGCTGGGCGAGCAGTGCGAGGAGTTCAACATCGGCGAATCGGTACGCGCGGCCTGGGATTGGCACCGCACCATCATGGAGGCCGAGATGGCCTTCAACCTCGAGGCCGAATGGACGCGAGGCCGAGACCAACTGTCGACGTTGCTGCAGCAGCAGTTGCAGCGCGGCCGCGAGGTCACGGCACTGGACTACCAACAGTCGCTGGCCCGCATCCCGCAGTTGATCGACGGCTTCGACGAGCTGTTCCAGCGCTTCGACGCCATCCTCACGCCAGCCGCGCCGGGCAGCGCACCGCCGCTGGGCAGCACGGGTGACCCGGTGTTCTGCACGCTGTGGTCGCTCTCCGGCATGCCGGCGCTGAACCTGCCGCTGCTGCATGCCTCGGACAACATGCCGATGGGGCTGCAACTGGTGGGCCGCCGCGGTGACGATGCGCGGCTGCTGCGCAGCGCGCGCTGGCTGGCAGCGCGGCTGCAGGCGGCATAGATCAATCGAAAGGGCCGAGCATGTTCGTCAAGCTGTTCTCTGCGGTCGTCGCCCTGGTGCTCTTCTTGGGTTATCTGCTGCCGGTGGCGATCAAGCTCAAGGAGCCCGCGCTCGTCAGTGTCATGCTGATCGGCGCTGTCATGATGCTGGTCGACCTGTGGCAGTCGCTGCAGCGCCGCGATCCCTGATCCGCCGCAGCGCTAGCGCCGGATGCCCTCCACCTGCACCAGCAGCCGCACGCGGTTGGCGACGAAGGGCATGCCGAAGCTGGCGCCGAAATCGCCGCGCTTGAGCTCGCCTTCGAAGTCGCCGCCGCAGACCTCGCGCTGCAGCAGTGGGTGCGTGTGGCAGCCGAAGCGCAGCGCGCGCAGCTCCAGGGCCTGGCTGGTGCCGCGCAGCGTCAGCTCGCCACGCACCGCGGTCACTTTCGGCCCATCGAAACTGAAGTTCCTGGCGACGAAATAGGCCTGCGGGTGCGCCTCGGTGGCCAGCAGGTCGCCCTGGCGCAAGCGCGCGTCGAAGGCCGGCATGCCTGTGTCCACGGCAGCAGTGGCAATGCGCAGCGACACCACGCCGCGGCCGGCCGCACGGTCCAGCTCGACATGGCCGTCGAGCGCGCCAAAGCGGCCGCGCAGTGTCGAGGTGCCGAAGTGCAGCACCTCGAAGTACACGAAGCTGTGCTCGGCATCGATCAGATAGACCGCGGGCTCGGCGCGCGCCAGCCCAGCGGTGCACAGTGCCAGCAGGCAGGCCAGCAGTTTCATGCCGGCAACGATGACACAAGCGGCCCGGCCTCGCAGGCCGGGCCGATCCTGCCCCTACTGCTTGATGGCCTCGACCTGGATCAGCAGGCGCACGTCATCCGGCACGCCCATGTTCAGGCCCCAGCCCATGCCCCACAGACTGCGCTTCAGGGTGGTCTCGAAATCGCCGCCGCAGACCTCGCGCTTGATCATCGGGTTCATGTAGCAGTTGAAGTTGCTTGCCTTCAGCGTCACCGGCGCGGTCTTGCCGAGCAGCGTCAGGTTACCCACGACCTCTGTCACCTTGTCTCCATTGAAGACGAACTTGTCGCCAACGAACTTCGCGCTTGGAAACTTGGCGGTGTCGAAGAAATCGGCGCCCTGCAGGTGCTTGTCCAGCGGCGCGACGCCGGTGCTGATGGCGCTCAGGTCGAAGCTGATCTCCACCTTGCCGGTCTTCGCGGCACGGTCGAACTGCACCGTGCCTTCCTTCTTGTCGAAGCGGCCGCGGTTGGTGGAGGTGCCGAAATGGCCGATTTCGTAAATGACGAAGGTGTGGGTCGGATCGATCACGTAGTTGGCGCCGAAGGCCGGGGCGATGACGCCCAGGCAAAGAGCGGCGGTGGCGAGCAGGTTCTTCATGGGTACTCTCTTTGGAAACAGAACAGGGTGTAAAGCTCAGCTGCGCCAGGGCCGCATGCGATGCAGCAGCCCGTCGCGGTCGACAAAATGGTGTTTCAGCCCGGCGCCCACGTGCAGCACGACCAGCGCGGCCAGCGCATAGGCCAGCCAGCCGTGCCAGGGCTTGATGAGCTCGGCCAGCGCCTTGTCGGTGGGCAGCAGGTTCGGCATCGGCAGTACGCCGTAGACCACGATCTGGAAGCCGGCCGCCGAGCTGTAGGCCCAGCCGACCAGCGGTATGGCGAAGAACAGCACGTACATCGCGCGGTGCGTGGTCTTTGCCGCCAGCTGCTGCCAGTGCGGGCCCGGCGCTTCGGGCGGCGGCCGGTGCCACAGGCGCCACAGCAGGCGCAGCGCCGACAGCGCCAGGATCGTCATGCCGGCCCATTTGTGCCAGTTGTAGAGCTTGACCCGCTGCAGCGAGAACGGCAGCCCGGTCATGTACAGCCCCATGCCGAACGCGCCGACGATCATCAGCGCCAGCAGCCAGTGAAAGCCGATGGCGACGGGGTCGTAGCGTGCCGGCAGGGCTGGCATGGTGATTGGGGAGGACCTGGACATCGAATGCTCCGCAGTGTGCCGTCGAGCCGCACAGACCGCGTTCAACGGGCTTGTCGCGGATCTTCAGAAAACCTGAACGGCAGCGGCATTGTCGACGCACCGCGCGGCCAGCCCGGCTTCGAGCCGGTGTGCCGTGTCCTTGGGCAGCAGTGCGTGTCGCAGTGCGAAGTCCAGCGTCACCAGCGCCGCATCCACCGTCATCTGCGTGCCTGCGGCCAGCGCCAGCGCCTGGTCCAGCGGCAGGCAGCGAAAGCCGGCGACCTCGCCGTCCTGGTTGCGTGGCTCCAGCCCGTCAGGCAACTGCAGGTCATAGGCATGCAGCCATTCATGCTGCAGCCCTTCGGGGATGTCGCGCATCAGGCGCAGCACGCTGCCGGCACGGGCTGCGGCCATCTGCGCGCTGTGCAGGCCGGCTTCCTCCCAGCCTTCGCGCACCAACGCCTGCAGCGGCGTCTGGCCCTCGGGCACGCCACCGCCGACCAGGTTGTCGAACATGCCGGGGTCGGTGGCCTTGTTCAGGGAGCGTTGCGCGATCCACAGGTGGGTAGGCCGGCCGGCGTCGTCTGCGACATAGCCGTTGGCATGCGCGCCCAGCGTCAGCGTGCCCCAGAAGCGCGCCGCGGCGCGTTCCATCGTCGCCAGCCGCGTGCCGTCGGCCGGATCGAACAGCGCGAAGGGTTCGTTTCGCCAGGCTCGGATCAAGCCCAACTCGCGCAGCGCGGCATTCATCTGCGCCAGCACCGCACTGCGCTGCCGATCCTCGACCTGCAGCGCCACGCCGGCCTCGTCCACCCGCAACCACTGCGGCCAGGCACGCAGCGCCTGCAGGTGGTCGCAGGCGACCGAGCCCACCACCCGGCCGTCGACGCCAAAGGGCACGCGCGCCGACGCATCGTGCGCGCCGGCGGCGCGCAGCGCGGGCCAGTCGTTCAAGCGGCCTTGCGCACGCCGCCGCTGCGCCACTGCGCCATCAGGCCGTCCCATTTGATGCGCGCGGCCTGCAGGTGGCGCTCCTTCACGTGGCCGTAGCCGCGGATCTCTTCCGGGATGCGCGCAATTTCGGCCGCCAGAGGCAGCTTGGCCGCATCGAGCGATGTCAGCAGCTCGTCGATGCAATCGCGGTACTGCTGGATCAGCGCGCGTTCGGTCTTGCGCTCGTCGGTGTTGGCGAAGAGGTCGAGCGCGCCGCCGCGCAGACCCTTCAGCTTGGCCAGCAAGCCGAAGGCCTTGCGCATCCACGGGCCGTAGGCCTTCTTCACCAGCTCGCCCTTGTCGTTGCGCTTGGCGGTCAGCGGCGGTGCCAGGTGATGCACCAGCTTGTAGTCGCCCTCGAAC
>Ga0209391_10001488_pt1 | contig 12112 bp, 6 predicted proteins | sample PPLLak3March2015_FD_187246 | JGI IMG/M metagenome (GOLD analysis project Ga0209391, IMG submission 187246) | Freshwater sediment microbial communities from Prairie Pothole Lake near Jamestown, North Dakota, USA - PPLs Lake P7 Core (1) Depth... | ecosystem: Environmental > Aquatic > Freshwater >... | reverse complement strand
TGAATCTGCTATACAGGCACTGGCAAATAGCGATACTATCGGCACATTATTGCCTACCGCAGCATTTTTTCTGCGGATGCCTTTTCAGCCTGCACGTATCCTCATAGACAGCGGTTGTGCCATAGCGTTAGCCAGTGATTATAATCCCGGATCTTCGCCCAGCGGAAATATGAACCTGGTTGTTGCAATGGCTTGTATACAGATGAAAATGTTGCCCGGTGAAGCTATTAATGCCGCAACACTCAATGGTGCATATGCCATGGGCCTGGGTTCAGAACTTGGCAGTATAACCACTGGCAAAAAAGCAAACCTTATCATTACACGAAGTATTCCATCTGTAGCTTTTATTCCTTACTCTTTTGGTACTTCTTTAATCCGCGGCACTATTCTTGGAGAGGATGTCTTACTCGGCTAAAATGATATAAAATCGCTGATATGATTATAATTAACTTTGAAAAATAGCAAAGAGACTCACCTGATGGCATGGTTTCGTAAAAAAGATAAAGTAAACCTGGTATATCATTACCGCAAGGAAAAAATAGCTATCACTCATGGCGACCGATCCACTGCCATGGCTTATCTGAGAGATTTCATTGAACTTATAAGGCCGGAACGGTATGATTTTGAAACGGCTGAGATCCGTTTGGAAGAAGTCATGCAAATGTTGCAGGACGATATCTCTGTAGCGGAAAACATCCGTCATGCAATTTATATAACCCTGCGGAATGCCAATTTGGTTCCCATGCTTACCGACAGTGGTATGGCTCTTTCCCGTAGTGTTGGAAAGGAACTCATTGGCCGGATCAAACATAAACTCATCCCTGCTTTGAAGGATGAAAAAGATTTTCTGCAGGTAATTGATGCAGTTTTTTATAAAAAAGATGATTATCTCTGGGTAGAAAGGATTCCAAGAAAGCAGTGGAGTTTTTTGCTTTCCATGCTGAACATTTCTCTCCGTGGTTCCGAAAAGATCCTGGGTGAACAAGTAATGATTTCAATGGAAATTTTATCAGCCAGGGTGGCGCAATTAGGCTGGGAGAAAGAAATATCCGACCACCTCTCACCAGATCCCTTAAAAAAGGAAAATCCCTTCATGGTGCAACAATTAAATATTCATGCATTACAGGGCGCACTGGAAGAAAAAGATATAAACATTTTAAAAGTAAAAGCTGAAAAAGCAAAAAAATCATTGGAATTATGTCAGCAAAAAATTGAACTGATCCGGGAAAATACCAATGAGAGCGGAGCCAGTCTTTCCCAGACCTTTATACTTTATCAGATTGATCAGAAGCTAAACAGGCTTTCTCTATTGCTGGATATCATTGATGCTGATGAAAAAATCAATAGTAACAGCATGGCTGATTATTTCATTAAGGTAGTGAGGAACGAAAACAGAAAAAATAGTATTCGGGAAGTTTTAAACCAAACAACCGGATATCTTGCCTACCAGATAGCAGAACAAAAAGGTAAAAAGGGAAATGCTTATATCACCTCATCGCCGGCAGAATACCGGCAAATGATCTTTAGTTCCATGAAAGGCGGCTTTATTGTTTGCTTTATGGTGATCATAAAAAGTCTGTTGAGTCTCCTGAAGTTTGCTCCATTCTGGCAGGGTTTTGTTTATAGTCTTAATTATAGTGCGGGATTCGTGCTGATAGAAGAAACACATTCCACGCTCGCCACTAAACAACCTGCATTTACTGCAAACGCTGTTGCTGGTTCGATAGACAGCAGGGGAAATGAAGAAAGCCCAAAATTGTATAATCTCGCTGTAACGCTCTCAAAAGTTTCCCGTAGCCAGATCGCCTCCTTTGCCGGTAACCTTATAGTAGTATTTCCTGGAACATACTTGATGGTCTGGCTCATGGATTTGGCCTTTGGATTCAAAATCGTTGAAGGAGAGAAAGCAATGGAAATGTTGCAGGCACAGCATCCATGGCAGAGTTTGTCTTTGCTCTTTGCCTGCAATACAGGGTTTTTCCTTTTCCTTAGCGGCCTTATCGCAGGTTATGTGCAGAATAAAATGAAATTTGGCCGGATAGGAGAGCGGATCGTTCAACATCCGGCCCTTCGATTTTATTTTTCACGTCAACGCTTACATAAAATCGCAAGTTACTGGGAAAATCATGCTGGTACTATAATTGGAAGCATATCCCTGGGCTTTTTCCTGGGAATGGCAGGTATCGTAGGCAAGATATTCGGTATTCCTTTTGATATCCGGCATATCACTATTGCCGCCGGTAATACTTCTATTGGCCTTTATGGAGTGGGCTGGGAGATGATCTCAAAATCATTCCTATCAATCGTTTTTTTGGGCGTTCTGGGTATTGGGTTTTTAAATTTTTTGGTCAGTTTTTCCCTTGCCTTTTATGTTGCCATGAGATCCAGGGGGCTGCGTGCAAAAGATTATCCTCAGTTTCTGGGTATACTCTGGCGTTACTTTAAAAGTCATCCAATGGACTTTATCCGGCCCCGGAAAAGAATTTCTCACGGAAATAATGACGAGGAAACCTAAATTCGTTGGGAAAACTATTAATATGTTACAACATTTCAGTTTTTATTCGAAACAGGATCTGTTAAACCAGACTCGCTTAAGACGTTATGAAACCAAACTGGGCGAAAAATTACGTGTGGTGGATGATCCTGATAAACTGGCAGAATCAATTGCCGCATCGTCTGCAAAATATGTGCTTTTTGGTGTACCGGAAAGTATCGGTGTCCAGGCAAATTATGGTATCGGAGGAACAGAAACGGCCTGGCCATCCTTTGTGCGGTCATTGGTAAATATCCAGAGTGCAGATAAATTTACGGGGGAAGAAATTATCATTCCGGGTTTTTTTGATTTTAGTGAGGTCATAAGAGTCATAGACAGTCATTCGAAGAGCCCGGACGAAAAAGTGGATGCCTGCCGTCACGCAGTGGCTAATATTATCGATGATGAGGTGGAAGAACTGGTTAAGTTGATAGTAGGTGCAGGAAAGACCCCTATCATTATTGGCGGTGGCCATAACAATTGCTATCCGGTTATAAAAGGAAGTGCAAAAGCCCTTCATAAACTGGGGAAAATTAGCAAACCGCAAATTAATGCTGTGAATGTAGATGCACACGCTGATTTTCGTATCATGGAAGGCCGTCATAGTGGAAATGGCTTCCGCTATGCCATGGAAGAGGGTTACCTGGGAAAGTATGCCATTGTTGGTTTGCATGAAAATTATAACCCGCAGAGTATGATGGATGATTTGTACAGCAATATCAATATTCAGTATTCACTTTTTGAAGATATTTTCATGCATGAAAGATTGAATTTCATGCAGTCACTGGCACAGGCTTTTTCTTTTACCGATGATCAATTCACTATTGTTGAGCTTGATCTTGATGCTGTTGAAGGCATTTTATCAAGCGCCATGACTCCTTCCGGAATTTCAGCTATGCATGCCCGGCAGTACCTTAATTTTGCCGGCGCCAATCAGCAGATTGCGGCTGTGCATATCTGTGAGGGAGCAGAAAGACTGCAAAACGGGCTGGAAAGCGGCCATGCCGGCAAATTGATTGCTTACCTGGTAAGTGATTTTATTAAGTCGGCTGTTTGAACATATTTGCTGATTCTTCCTGCAAAAATCTTGCATTTTTAAAATGGCAACCCAATGTTGATATAGGTAACCAGCCTTTTTGACTGATCACCATACATCACACTGAATTCAATTGGCCCAACGGAAGTTAAATAGGCTATACTGAGTGAATAGCCGGATAGAAAAGCGGTCTCAAAATTAAAATTTTTATTTGAAATAAGGTTGTAGAACATGCCATTTGCCCTCAGGGTCATATAAAGGCTGCTGTATAATTCATGCCTGTAAGCAGCCTGTAAAGCAACAAGGCTTCCGCTTGTTACCGTTCCTTCAGGATATCCTGCAAAAGTTACCTGGTTTCTGAATTGCCTTAATAATCCTCCGGCATAAAAATCATTGAGAAAAAACTGGCTGTAATTGAAATTCAAACCGGCCTGGAACATTGCCTCAAATGTACCTTTCTTACCGGCCGGAATAAATTGCTGAATGGTTGATGAGACCCTCGCGTATGGTTTATACTCAACACCCAGCGAGTCTGTATTGATGATAAGTTGCCCGTCTGAATAAAACTGCACTTTCCCGGACTGTGCATATACATAATCTGTACTAAAATCTATATAAGATCCGCTGCGTGGGTACACATTTCTATCGAGCGTATTATATTTGAAATATAAAGAAGAAGTTAAGAATTCATTTTTGCCTTTGAGTGAAAGGTTTGCTTTTAGCGATGGCTTATAAGAAAGGTTTTCATAACGTGTGCCGATACCTACAGCAGAGGACCTGTTCCACGAATATTGGAACCTGATCTCGCTCATGAAATAATTCTGCCTGTAAACATCCTCGGGTTTAAAATCACTATAAGTGTTAAAGTCAATAGATTCATACCTTGTTCCCAATATCATGGCAATATTTTTATTCTTGCCCATGAATTGCAAATGTTCTCCCCGAATTCTGAAATTTTCTCCCAGGTTCATAGTGAAAAAAGACCTTGAGCTCCTGGTAAAGAAATTGCGGGTTGTAAAATTGAAAACGAGGCTTACACCCATAAAAGTATTATAATGTAAGGCTGCTTTTGCTGCTGAGATAGGGTTTTCCACAACATTTAAAACAATTTTTGAACTACCATCCTGCTCTGGATGAAGTGTATATGTTATTCGGTTGAAGTACCTTGTACCAAATACCTTGCGAATTTTTTTGGAAATCGCTCCTGAAGTATAATATTGACCTGGTTTGATATTCAGAAAATGGTTAAAAAAAACGGGATCAACTTTTTTTAATCCATTCGTTTCTATAGAACTGATTAAAACAGAATCTCTCTTCGGTAAGCGGTTAGTTATAAATGGTTCTTTGCCATAAATCAGATCCAGGGAATCAACCAGGGATTTAAATTGTTCATAAAACCTTTTTCCTACTGCGATTCCCGTATCCAGTATTTCCTGGCTTTTATTAAAACTGGCAGTACCAAAATTTTCAACTGGCATGGGAATATAAATATTACAGAGCGGAATCTCTTTTTTGCTGTCTTCCGCTTCTTTAAAAAAAACGGAGTTCATCAAAACAGCAACAGGATTATTTAATTTTTCAGTAGGAGTGAGTCCGGTGCTAACATTTACACCAATAACAAAATCCGCCCCCATGTCTCTGGCATCCCTTACGGGAAAATTTCTTACAAGTCCTCCATCCACCAGCTTTTTTCCTTCATAATCTACAGCAGTAAAAAATGAAGGGATAGCCATGCTTGATCTTACAGCTTGTGAAATTTCGCCTTCATCGAGAATGACCATTTCTCCATTGGCTGCATTAGTAGCAATACACCTGAATGGAATGCTAAACTTGTTAAATGATTTTATATCACTAACCGGAAAAAATAATTCAGAAAATTTTATCCATAATTCTTCACTTTCTACCACCCCGGTTGGAAGTTTAAAGCTTTTGTTTTGATAAGGCAGTTCCACTGCATATCTACCGTATTCATCTTTCTCTTCCATGATAATAGAACGCAAATTGGATGAGTTTGAAAGCAGGTCGGTCCAATTAATTTCCTGCGCTATCTGCTCAATCTGCTTACCGGAATAACCAACTGCATATAATGCTCCAACAATAGATCCCATGCTTGTACCGGTGATATAATCGATTTTCAGACCGGCTGAATCCAGCGCTTTTAAAATACCTATGTGCGCTATGCCTTTTGCTCCTCCACCGCTCAGTGTAAGGCCTATTTTGGGCCTTCCTGATCGTGTTTGAGCAAACGAATTATTTGAATAGAATATAAATGCAGTTGTTGTTAAGAGACAAATGCAAAGTTCGAATCGAATTTTTTTCAGCATCATCATAACTGAGTAACGGAAAATAGTTTTTGTAGTCACAAATTAGATTTCCGGCGAAATGATTTTGAAATGTTTATCAAAAAGCTCAGGGTCATTTTTTGATCAGGTCAAGCATAAAGGCATACTTTAATGCGGTAAGTTTTTGTCTTTCAAACCTGCCGGATTCCCCTCCATGTCCTGCGCCCATATTGCATTTAAATAGAACCGGGTTATTGCCGGTATTGTTTTCCCGAACTTTTTGAACCCATTTGGCTGGCGAAAAATAAGGAACCTGTGTATCATTTAATCCACCTGTGGCCAGAATCGCAGGGTAATTTGCTTTCTTAACATTATCATATGGCGACCAACTCATCATATAATCATAAAAAACTTTTTCCCTGGGGTTGCCCCACTCATCGTATTCCAGCGAAACCAGCGGAAGGTTTGGGTCAAAGCTATCTGTAATAACATCCATCCACGGTACTTCTGCAATAACGCCTCTGAATAATTCAGGTTGCATATTTATTACAGCTCCCATAAGCATTCCCCCTGCACTGCCGCCGTTTGCAAAGAGTTTGTCTGAGGATGTATATTTTTCTTTGACAAGAAATTTTGCGCAATCAATAAAATCAGTAAAAGTATTTTTCTTCTTTAAAAGTTTTCCATCTTCGTACCAATACCTCCCCATTTCCTGGCCACCTCTTACATGTGCAATAGCAAAAACAAAACCACGATCCAGTAAACTGATCACAGAACTATTGAACCAGGAATCTGAACTGGCACCATAAGATCCATAGGCGTATAATAACAGGGGATTGCTGCCATCTTTTTTAAATGATCCTTTTTTGTAAACAATGGAAACAGGAATTTGTGTGCCATCCATTGCCGGAGCCCAAATCCTCTTTGTTTCATAATCTGATTGCTTAAATCCACCACCAACTTTCTGTTGTTTCAGCTCAATTTTTTGTTTGGAGTTTAGGTTAAATCCATAATCCGTAGAGGGAGTGGTGAGGGATGTATAATTATACCGAATACTGTCTGAAGTAAATTCATCTGTAGGTAAATCCATATTTGCCACATATGCTTCTTCCGAAAAAGGAACCTGGTAACTGGAATTGTCCTTTCGGTTTATCACGGTTATTTTATTTAAGCCTTTTACCTTGTGCTGGGCTACAATATAATTTTGAAGAATTTCCACATTTTCAAGCAAGGCAGAATCCTTGTGTGGAATGATATCCGTCCAGTTGGAAATGCCTGCATCGGCTATTGGCGCTTGTGATAATTTGAAATTTTTTGCCTGGTGGTTATTATAAATAACAAAATTATTTCCTTCCACATAATTAGGATAATAGAGCAGATCCCGCTGACGAGGTTGTATCACAACAAAAGGGGCTGAAGGATTATTGGCATCAAGATACCGGGCTTCTGTTGTGGTTGTACTCGACGAATAAATAAAAATGTACCGATTGTTTTTTGATGCAGTAAGATTGAGTGAAAAGGTGCTATCCTTTTCCGTATAAATTTCTTCATCTTTAGCAGGATCATTGCCAACGATATGCTTCATCAGCTTATATGGGCGCACGGTTTGGTCGTTTACAATATAGTAAACTGATTTATTATCGTTTGACCATGCATATGAACCAGATGTATTTGGAATGATCTCATTGGAGAAAGCCCCTGTTTGGAGATTTTTAAAATAGGTATTGCTGTGTCTGTTACCAGTGGTGTCTTCTGCAAAAGCCATCCAGTTATTATCCCGGCTTATGGAACGTCCCCGTACAATATAAATCTGGTGTCCCTCTGCAAGTTTATTTACATCCATTAGAATCTGTTCCGGGGCGGTAATAGCGCCTTTTTTACGGCAATACAAAGCATACTGACTTTTTTCATCATATCGTGTATAATACCAATAGCCATTCTGTTTAGTGGGCAGTGATTCATATTGCTTTTCAATACGCTCAACCATTTCGTCATATAACTTCTGTTGTAAGCCTTCGGTATGCTTCATCATGGCTTCCACATAGTCGTTTTCTGATTTCAGGTGGGCAATGACTGAGGTGTCCTGCGAGTTACGCAGCCAGTAATAGTCATCATTACGCTGATTACCCTGTTCCGTAAATACTTTGGTTTCTTTACGAGCCTTCGGGGGCTGTATGTTATTTGATGGATTATTTTCTGTACATCCATAAATGAATACAATAGCGATAAAAATTAGAATCCTCATGATACATTGAATTGAAAAGTTGAAGTTCCAAGATAGAATTATTTCCTTACTATACTGCCTTGATTTTATGTTAAGAATTTTAGTGTAGAAGGTTTATAACTATTACTGCTTGAAATATTTTCCGCATAATACTTTTTTCATATCGTGGTTTTTGGTAATTTTCAAATTCCATCTTTAATTCTAATAATCTGATCTTTCCATGCCCGATTTCCAGGTAAAAAAACAAACCAAGCAATATGACGCCGTTATCGTTGGATCAGGTGCCGGGGGTGGCATGGCCGCTTATATGCTCTCCAAAGCAGGCCTGAAAGTATGCCTGCTGGAAGCGGGCCCAATGTATGACCCGGCTAAAAATGTGACCCAGCTGAAAAACCCCTGGGAATCCCCTCGCAGGGGAGCCAGTACCCATTTCAGGCCTTTCGGCGATTTTGATGCCAGTTACTGGGGATGGCAGATCGATGGGGAACCCTATACCAAAAAAGAAGGCACTAATTGGGACTGGTGGCGGGCAAGGATGCTTGGGGGAAGAACGAATCACTGGGGCCGCATTTCGCTCCGGTTCGGTCCTAAAGATTTTAAACGCAAAAGTATTGATGGCCTGGGAGAAGATTGGCCGATAGGATACGAAGATATCAAACCATATTACGATCGAATAGATAAACTTATTGGTGTTTTTGGAACAAATGAAGGACTGGAAAATGACCCCGACGGATTTTTCCTTCCGCCTCCAAAACCCAGGCTGCATGAAATCATGATCAAAAATGCGGGGCAAAAATCCGGTGTACCGGTTATCCCTTCACGCTTGTCCATTCTGACGCAAAAAATAAATGATGATCGCGGACTGTGTTTTTATTGCGCACAATGTAACAGGGGTTGCACAGTGCATGCTGATTTCTCTTCATCTTCCGTTTTAATCAAACCAGCCATTAAAACCGGAAATGTTGATGTAATTCCAAGTGCCATGGTAAGGGAAGTACTTACCAATAGTGAAGGCCTGGCAACAGGCGTTTCCTATGTGAGTAAAGATGATATGATGGAGTACCAGGTTACAGGCCGTACAGTAATATTGGCTGCCAGTGCCTGCGAATCTGCCCGGCTGCTGCTTAATTCAAAATCTGCAAGGCATCCCAATGGCCTCGCCAACAACAGTGGTGTTGTGGGTAGATACCTGCACGACTCTACCGGGGCTGCCATGGGTGGTGTGCTGCCCCAGTTATTTGGTCGTAAAAGATACAATGAAGATGGTGTGGGTGGTATGCATGTCTATTCGCCCTGGTGGGGAGATAATAAAAAACTTGATTTTCCAAGAGGCTACCACATTGAATATTGGGGTGGAATGGGTCAACCCGCATATGGTTTTGGTTTTGGTATAGAGGGGATGAATGGACAGTATCCTGTAAATGGAAAACAAAAGGAAGCAGGCGGTTATGGAAAATCATTAAAAGAAGATTATCGCTTTTTCTATGGTGCAGGAGTAGGTATGGCCGGAAGGGGAGAGGCCATAGCATTGGCTTCTAATCTATGTGAAATTGATCCCAACGTAGTTGATAAATATGGCATTCCTGTTTTACGGTTTGATGTCAAGTATACCGAACATGAAATCAAACAGGCAAAACATATGAAAGAAACATTCAGGGAAATGATGCATGCCATGGGGGCGGTAATAACCTGGGGTGATGATGGACCTGATAATAATTACGGACTTGAAACTCCAGGTAAGATTATACATGAAGCGGGCACGGTAAGAATGGGAAATGATCCAAAAGCATCAGCACTTAACAAATGGAACCAGGCCCACGATTGTAAAAATTTGTTTGTGGTTGATGGCGGACCATTTGTTTCACAGGCGGATAAAAATATTACCTGGACAATTCTCGCTTTGTCAATGCGTGCTTCAGAATACCTGGTGGAGGAAATGAAGAAGAAGAATATTTCATAATTCACTAATTTATACTATGGACAGAAGAAATTCTATAAAGACAATTGCCATAGGGAGTCTTTCGGTTGGAGTACTTTTGGATGCCTGCAAATCAAAAGACGAAGCAGAAGCCGCCAAACTGGCAATTAAGGAAGCCGGAACTACGTTTACGCTAGACCGGCAGCCGGAAGAACTGGAGCATTATAAAAAAGTTACGTCTACTACTTTTTTTACTATGCATGAACTTGCAACCATAACTTTACTCGGTGATATTATCATACCAAAAGATGAAGTGAGTGGGAGTGCGTCTGAAGCCGGAGTGCCCGAATTTATTGAATTCATTGTTAAGGATATGCCGGAACATCAGACACCTATGCGGGGTGGACTGCGCTGGCTGGACCTGCAGAGTTTTAAACGATATGAAAAAGCATTCAAGGATTGCAATGCAGAACAACAACTCTCTTTGGTTGATGAGATTGCCTATCCTAAAAAAGCAAAACCCGCAATGATGCAGGGAGTTGCGTTTTTTAACCTGATGCGAAACCTTACGGCAACCGGTTTTTATACTTCCCAAATGGGGGGAAAGGACATTGGCTATGTGGGAAATACGCCAAATCAATGGAACGGTGTGCCGGATGAGGTATTGGCACAATATAAACTGGCATATACAGAAAAAGAACTCAAAGAATGTGTAAAATTTGATTGATCAATATGCTGTAAAACAGCGCTTAACCATCAATGTAAGGCCATGTCAAAACAAAAAAACAAGAAAAATTATCAACGCCGCCAGTTTATCCGTGATGCTTCCTTAAGCCTGGCAGCATTTACTATCGTTCCCCGTCATGTATTAGGTAAAGGGCACCTTGCACCCAGTGATAAACTCAATATTGCCGGTATCGGTGCAGGTGGAAAAGGGGAGAGTGATCTTGCCGAATTTGCTAAAAGTCCCAAAGCCAATATCGTTTGCTTTGCTGATGTAGACGAACGGCAGGTCAAAGGTTCTGTAAAGCGTTTCCCAAAAGCAAAACTTTACCAGGATTTCAGGGAAATGCTGGAAAAAGAAAAAGGTAATATTGATGCTGTTTCTGTTTCCACTCCTGATAATACCCATGCTGTTGCGGCATTGGCTGCAATGCAATTAGGCAAGCACGTTTATTTGCAGAAACCAATGACACATGATATATATGAAGCCCGGATTCTTACCGAAGCGGCCAAAAAATATAAAGTGGTCACTCAAATGGGTAACCAGGGTGGTTCGGGCGATGGTGTACGGAGAACGCAGGAATTGATCAACAGCGGATTGATTGGTGATGTACATTCTGTGCAATGCTGGACAAACCGACCCGTATGGCCACAGGGTCTGCCTACACCTGCGGGTACCCATGAACTTCCCAAAGAACTGAATTGGGATCTCTGGTTAGGCCCGGCAAAAAAGATTGACTATAATCCCGCTTATCTGCCATTTAATTGGCGTGGGTGGTGGGCGTTTGGAACAGGTTCTTTGGGGGATATGGCCTGTCATATAATGGATCCCGTTTTCCGTTGCCTGCCAATTGATTTCCCTTCCGATGTGGAATGCAGTGTTGCTACTATCTGGCGGGAAATGTGGAACGATACACCTAACCCCGATAGTTGTCCTCCTTCTTCAATTATTCACCTTACATATCCGAGGAAAGATAACAAGGGGAATATTAAAGTTTCCTGGTATGATGGTGGCCTGCTGCCTCAACGTCCGGATGAACTTCTCCCCGGCGAACCTTTTGGAAACTGGGACGGGGGTGTTTTGTTTGAAGGCAGTAAAGGAAAACTTCTTGCTGATTGTTATGGCGCCAAACCGCGGTTATTACCTACTAAATTGATGGAATCAACCAACCTCCCTGCGGAAACCATTGCCCGCGTTCCGGAAGGACATTATGTGCAATGGGTTAATGCTTGTATGGATGGTTATGGTAAAGGGAAAACCAGTTCGCCGTTTGAATTTGCCGGACCATTTACAGAGAGTATCCTCATTGGCAATCTGGCACTCAGAAGTTATATGATCAAGAACCCTAACCTAAAGGGCTGGGATGATAAATATCTTGGCAGAAAGAAACTATTA
>Ga0209391_10001487_pt1 | contig 12117 bp, 15 predicted proteins | sample PPLLak3March2015_FD_187246 | JGI IMG/M metagenome (GOLD analysis project Ga0209391, IMG submission 187246) | Freshwater sediment microbial communities from Prairie Pothole Lake near Jamestown, North Dakota, USA - PPLs Lake P7 Core (1) Depth... | ecosystem: Environmental > Aquatic > Freshwater >... | reverse complement strand
CGCGTCGAGCGCACCGAGACCACGCCGAGCCCCACGCCCGGGAATATGTACGAATTGTTGCCCTGCCGCGGCACGTAGTGCTGGCCGCCGAAATCCACCGGGTCGAACGGACTGCCCGAGGCGAACAGCGCCTTGCCGCCCGACCACTCGTACGCCTGCGCGGCCGTGCACTCGGCCTTCGAGGTCGGGTTGGACAACGCAAACACGATCGGCCTCTCGTTGAGGTGCGTCATCGCCTCGACGACTTCCCGGGTGAACATGCCCGGCGTCGCGCCCACGCCGATGATTGCGGTGGGCTTGAGCGCCTGCACGGCGCCGAGGAAATCCCGCACCGGCTCGTGCTCGTGCGCGTAGCCCTTCTTGTGCTCGGCGAGGTCGCCGCGGCTGGCCACCACCAGCCCCTTCGAGTCCACCATCCAGCAGCGCTGGCGCGCCTGCTCCGGCGTGAGCCCGTCGTCCACCATCGCGGCGGCGAGCAGGTCTGAGATGCCGGTCGCGGCTTCGCCGGCTCCCAGGCAGAGGAAGGTCTGCTCGGCCATGCGCTTGCCGGTCACCCGCAGCGCCGACAAGATGCCCGCGACGGTGACCGAGGCCGTGCCCTGGATGTCGTCGTTGAAGCAGCAGACGCGGTCGCGGTACCGGCGCAGCAGGCGGAATGCGTTGTGGTTGGCGAAGTCCTCGAACTGGACGACGATGCCGGGGAACACTTGCTGTGCCGCGTTGACGAACTCTTCGACGATCTCGTCGAGCGCCGCGCCCGACAGGCGCTTCTGGCGGATGCCGATGTACAGCGGGTCGTCGAGCAGCGCCTGGTTGTTGGTGCCGACGTCGAGCATCACCGGCAGGCAGTAACGCGGGTGCAGGCCGGCGCACGCCGTGTACAGCGACAGCTTGCCGATCGGGATGCCCATGCCGTTCGCGCCGAGGTCGCCGAGGCCGAGGATGCGCTCGCCGTCCGTGACGACGATCATGCGTGCCTGCCGATACGGCCAGTTGCGCATCACGTGCGCGATCTGGCCGCGGTCCGCGGCGGTGATGTACATGCCGCGCGGCCGGCGGTAGATGTGCCCGAACTGCTGGCAGGCGAGGCCGACCGTGGGCGTGTAGATGATCGGCATCATCTCGTCCGGGTTGTCGGTGATCACCCGGAAGAACAGCGCCTCATTACGGTCCTGCAGCGACTCGAGCAGGATGTACTTCGAGAGCGGGGTCTGCAGGCGCCGGAGGTTCTCCAGCACGCGGTGGGCCTGCAGGTCCTGCGTGCCGACCTGTGGTGGCAACAGGCCACGCAGCCCGAGCGCCTCGCGTTCCGCCACCGAGAAAGCCGTGCCCTTGTTCAGCGTCGGATCGCGCAGCAGTGCGGCGCCGCGCGGGAACCAGTCGGGCAGCGGCGGAGGCAGGGCGTTGGTTGGCCGATCGGGGTTCTGCATGGTGGGCTCCAGGGGAATGTCGGGTGCGACGCGCGGTGTCTGCCCCGCGGCCGCGGCTTGGCGCGCATGTTCGACGCGACCTGCCGGGCCGCGGAATCCGCAGATACCGCAGGTGGGCGGGGGGGCGATCAGTCGGTTTCGCGACGGCCGATCGAGCGTCGCCGGTCGGTGAGCGCCCAGGGATCCGCGAGCTCGTCGCGCTCTCGCGCACGACGGGGACCCACGCGCCGATCATCGTGATGGCGATAAGTGCACTGGCATGCGCCCGGGGTATCGCAGTTCGCCAGGGGCAGCCGCGGCGCCTGGGCCGACAGCAGGCGGACGTCCTTGAGTGACCTGGCGGCCGCACAGGACTGCACGCCGGTGACGACCGACACGCAGTGATAGCGGAGCTGGGGCGTCTTGGCCGCCATGAGTCAACGCTAGCGCAATGGCGGCAAACGCGCCAGCGGGGACTTGCTTGGCCGGCCGGGTGTCAGCAGCAGGTCGAGGCGACCACGCCCTGCCCCGGCGACGGAGGCGCGCCACTCGGGACGGCGACTGCGTGGCCCGCATCCGCCCAGCCGAGAATGCCGTGGTCCAGCGACATCGGGTTGACGAACCCCAGCCGTAGCAGCGCGTCGGCTGCGAGCGCCGAGCGGCCACCGCTCAGGCAGTACAGGATCACGGGACGCTGGCGATGCGAGAGCGCCTCGGCGGTCTGGTAGTTGACGGCCGGGTGGCCGTCCACCTCGAACTCGAGCAGGCCGCGCGGGATGTTCACTGCGCCCGGGATGTGCCCCTCGGCGAACTCCTCCGGCTCGCGCACGTCCACGACCGGGCAGCCGAACTGCTGCAACTCGAGCAGCTCGACGGGCTGGATCTCGCGAATGCGAGTGCGGGCGGCGGCAATCAGGTCGCGGACGGAGAGGCTCATGGCGCACAGGGTCGCCGCCGAAGCCGGCACCGTCCAATGCCCGGCTGTCAGTGCCTCATGCCTGGCGGTTCTATGGCGCCTCGGGTGGCGTGACCGTGGCCGCCCATTCACGCAGCGACTCCGGCAGGCGGGAATCGGCCTCCGGGTAGGCGGCGCGGAACGCCCGCAGGTCGCTCGCCGCTGCATCGAGATCGCCCGCGGCATGCCGATCCACGATCCGCGCCACCCAGGCGTCCGCGGACTGCGGCCCCGCCAGACCCTGCAGCGTGGCCCGCGCCGCCGGCGCTGCCGGTCGTTCGGCGGCCACTGACGCTGCGTCCGTCGCATCGGTTGTCTGCACGGCGACATCGTTGACTGCCGGCTCCCGTCGAGCGGATTCCTGGCGGGACTTGGCCACCGGTTCGGGTGCCTCAACAGGCGCAGCCATCTCGCGAGTCGCTGGCCTGGAAGGCGCCGGCGTCACGGACGGTGCCAGGACGGGTTCGTCGCGTGGCAGCGACTGCAGCAGCACGAAGGCGAGGCCCGTGACCGCTGCGGCCGCGGCCAGTGGCTGCCAGCGGCGCCACCACGGATCGCGGGCCGGGGATGGGCGCGCCGGCGCCGGGTCCCGCACCGCTGCGTGTGCTGCCGCAAGGATCGCGTCGTCCACGCGAGCGGGTGGCTCTTCCCGCGAAGCCACCCGCCACGCCGCATCGACGCGCGGATCGGCCGGCGCGGCATCGGGTCGCCGCTGGTCGCTCATTGCAGGTCCTCCAGTGCGCTGCGCAGTCGTCGATACGCATAGCGCAGCCGGCTCTTCACGGTCTCGACCGGCACGCCGGCGAGCGATGCGATCTCACCGAGCGGCAGTCCCGCCTCGACGTGCAGCAGGAACGCATCGCGCTGTGCGGCGGGCACGGTGCCGAGCGCATCGACCAGCCGTCGCGCATCCTGCGCCTCGATGACCAGTGCCAGCGGATCAGCCAGGTCGCCGCGGTTACCGTCGCCAGGCTCGACCGGCTCGGCCGGGTCGTCGTCGTTGGCGTCGAGCGACTCGAACGTGGCGCCGCGCCGGGCACGCCAGTGGTCCACCAGCCGATGCCGCGCAAGTGTGTACAGCCACGTCGTGAACCGCGCATCCACTGCATAGCGCTCGCGGGCACGTACGACGCGCAGCCACACGTCCTGCTGCAGCTCGTTGGCCGTGGCCGGATCGGAGGTGTGGCGCAGGAAGTAGCGGTAGGTCGGTCCCTTGTGGCGCAGGTACAGCCGCTCGAAGGCCGTCGCGTCGCCACGTCCATAGGCGAGCATCAGCGCCTCGTCCGAGTCGTCCGTGGTTTTGCGGTCCGCCGGCCACATGCGCCGCGGAGTATCGGCGCGACCGGCGGACTCGGCAATGCTGGTCACGCGCGCCGCGGGCTCACGGGTCGGGCACGAAGCCGAGCGCACCCGGGAACGGGTCCGGCTCACGCCACGGCCGCCGTGTGTCGGGCAGCACGCCCATCGCGACGAGATTCTCGCGCCGGTCGTAGCGGATCGCGACACGCTGGTCGGGGTGGCTGCTCGCCCGTTCGAACGCCACTCGCTGCGCGGGCGACCACTCGCGGCGGCCGTGGCCGGTACCGAGCGACGGCGCCGCAGCCGCGTCGGCCTCGCTCACCGTCTTCGCCGCCTGGCGCTCGGCGCGCGGCTCGCGCTCGCGGAACAGGGCCACGCCGATCACGCCGAGGTCGTCCGGTCGGCCGGTGCGCGCCGCGTAGGAATCGCCCGGGTCGGTGAAGTAGAACGCCGCGGTGCGCTCGAGGTCCTTGCGCCAGCCCTCGATGGTCACGTAGCCGTAGGGCTCGATCACGTAGCCGGACTGGTCGGGTGCGGCCGCATCGCCGGTGATGACATTGATGCCGTCAACGCTCACCACCGCGAGCACGCGCCGGTTGCTGCAGTTGCGGATGCGTATCGCGTATTCGTTGCCGGGGCGGCCGACCACGAACTGGCGGCCGCGGTGTGGGTAGGTCTCGAGCGCCCGGCCGTCGGTGCGGTCGTAGACGTCGACACGGGCGATGGGCGAGGAGCAGGCGCTCGCCGCCGAGACGAACAGCGTGGCACCGAGCAACAGGCCAGCGGCGAGTCGCAGCGGTCGGACAGTGAGGGTGTCAGTCGGGAACATGGCGGCCTCCGTTCACAGGGGTTCATTCCTGTAAACGGAGCCGCCAGGCGGTGGGGGTCAGCAGGACTTGATCTGCGACTGCTGGTAGTTCTGCAGCCCGACGCGGCCGAGCAGCTCGAGCTGGGTCTCGAGGAAGTCGATGTGCTCCTCCTCGGACTCGAGGATGTCCTCGAGCAGTTCGCGGCTCACGTAATCGCCGACCTCCTCGCAGTAGGCGATCGCGGCCTTGAGGTCCGGATGCGCGATGTGCTCGAGCTTGAGGTCGCACTCGAGGATCTCCTTGACGTCCTCGCCGACCATCAGCTTGCCGAGCCCCTGCAGGTTCGGCAGTCCCTCGAGGAACAGGATGCGTTCGATCAGCTTGTCGGCATGCTTCATCTCGTCCACGGATTCGTGCATCTCGTGGTCACCGAGCTTGTCGAGCCCCCAGTTCTTCAGCATCCGCGAATGCAGGAAGTACTGGTTGATCGCCGTGAGTTCGTTCTTGAGGATCTTGTTCAGGTGCGCAATGACTTTGGGGTCGCCCTTCATGACGAACTCCTTGGGGAGGATGGACGGGGCAGGGGTGCGGGGCACTCGGCCCCGACGGTCACGCAGCCTGAGGCGCGCGGGACTCGGAATCAAGCGTCTCGTCGAGGACCTGCCGGGCGCAGGGTTCGCAGGCGCCACAACAGGTCGCCACACCGGTGTGGGATTGCAGCTGCTCGAACGAGCGTGCGCCATCCTCGATGGCCTTGCTCAAGCGCTTTGCGGAGATGCCGTGACAGACGCAGACGTACATGGCTCGACCCTCTGGACGCATCCTAGCGACGCCCAGATCTTATTGCAACTCATTCGCGTTTAGGTATTTTCCGAACGACCCCAGCCGGGCAAGGGCGAACTGCAGCCCCGGCCGGACCCTTCCGATGGCATTATCGGCGCCCGTTTTCACCCCGCCCGGCCATGACCGGCGCGCCCGTCACCCCCCGTTACCACATGACCGACCCATCACCTGATCCGGAGCAGCCCCCAGAGCCGCAAATGGACGTCCAGCGCGTCTTGATGGACCGGGTGCGACGCCAGGCCGAACGCGACCAGATGCAGCCGGAGCGGCCGCTGGCGCCTCGACTGGTCGGACTGGCGCTGGCGCTGCTGGTCGTGGTGATCGTGCTGTTCGCCTTCGACCGTTTCCTGGCCAGCATGCAGCGGTTCATGGATTTGCCGGTGACGGATCCCGAACCGTCCGTCACGGAGCCCCTGCCAGCGTATGCAGTGCCAGCGGAACCGGAGCAGCTGCCGTCAGTCCCGCCACCGGCCGGGCAGCCGGACCCGGCAGCGCCGCCGCCCTAGCGCCTGGCGGCCTGGCGCGGCGACCAGGCTCAGCAACCTTCTTTTTTCTTCGGCTTGCCGACCGGCGTGGCGGGGCCCGGGGTCGGCGGCGGCGCGGTCAGCTTGGGCAGGTCGACCGGCGCGGCCGTCGCTGCGGCTGCGCCAGCGGCACGCGGTTGCCCGCCGAAGAACTGTGCCAGCGCCGCAGCCCGCTCGAACCTGGCGCGCTGCTGCGGTCCGGCATCGGCAGGCAGCGCTGGATAAAGCACTTCGTCCTTCCAGGCATCGAGCCCGCCCCGCACCATGTACGCCGATTCGTGGCCTTGCGCGCGCATCAGCATCCAAGCCTGCGCCGAATGGATGCCGCCCTCGGAGTACAGCACCACCTTCTCGGTGCGCAGCAGCGGGTAGTCGACGAGGTCAGACAGCGGTACGTTTTCGGCGGTCGGGATGTGGTATGTGGCGTATTCCGCGGCCGAGCGCAGGTCGATCAGCCGGTAGTCGGCGCGACCCTCGACGATCCACGCCGCCAGTTCGGGTGCCGTGACGTGGTCCACTTCCTGCTCGACCACCAGCGCCAGCTCGCGCCCGTCGAGCTTCACGAACGGACCGCGGTGCGGCTGCGCAAACAGCGCCACCGCGCCGAGCACGAATGCCAGCGCCGCAAGCTTCTGGTTGAGCGTCAGGGACGGCCGCTTCACGAGCGGCTCCCGATCCAGCGCTCGATGCGCGTGGCGCCCCAGAACCCGACCAGCGCGATCAACACCACGACGAACACCACGAAGCCCCAGGGAAGTCCCAGGACTTCCGGCAGCGTCACCTGGCCCATCGCATTGGCGTTCACGAATCCCTTGATGGCCGGGTACACCTCGGCATAGACGAACGTGCCCGCAAAGATGCCGAGCGCGTAGATCACCGCGTCGATGCGGCCGGTGGCGAGCGCCGCGACCGACGTGCCGGGGCAGTAGCCGCCGACCACGAACCCGACGCCGAGCACCAGTCCGCCGACGATCTGCGGTCCGAGGTGGGTCGGCACGAGGTACACCAGGTCGAGGTCCAGCCAGCCCAGCCAGCCGAGGTAAGTGACGCCGAGCATCGCGGTGACGATGGCCGTGAACATCACTTTGAACACGGACATGTCGTACAGGTAGAACTGCGCCGCGAGCTTGCGGGCGCTGCCGAACCCGGCGCGCTCGAGGCAGAAGCCGAAGCCGAGCCCTAGCACGAATGCGAGGACCAGCGAGACCTCGTCGCCGAAGAAGCCGTATTTGTAGAAGGGGGTCATCATCGCCACTGCCACCTGAAGAACCACGCCACGGCATAGCCGCCGACGAACACCATCAGCATGAAGGCCCAGCTGCCGACGTTGAGCAGCGCGCCACCGGTGAGCGCCTGGCCGCTGGTGCAGCCGCGCGCGAGGTGTGCGCCGAACGCCATCAGCATGCCGCCGGCGAATGCACACAGCAGCCGGACCGTCGTCGACACGCGCGGGCCCTTCTCGACGCTAAGGTGTGCGCGGCCGGCGAGCAGGCCGGAAAGCAGCGCGCCAGCGGCGACACCCACCACCTCGAACACCAGCCAGGCCTTGAGCGGGTGCGTGCTGCCGTCGCCGAGGTACTGCTGCATGTACTCGTTGCCCTGCGCATGCGCTGGCGCCACGAGGCTCACCAGCCAGCTCAGCGTCGAGCTGAAGGCGCCCGACGCCCCGAGGCCGCGACCGACCAGCACGAACGCCGCGAGCAGCACGAGGCCCAGCCCGACGCCCGCCACATAGGGATTGAGGTAGGGGCTGCCCGGTCGTGGGTTCATGGCGATGTCCAGTGGCTGTATTGGCCGGCGGCAACGATGACGAAGCGCAGTGCGAGCCCGCCGCCGATCACCAGCAGCGGAGCAACGACGGTGTGCGGGATGCGATGCGACGCCATCAACGCCTGCAGCGCGAGCGGCAGCAGGATGCCGAGGCCCACCACCAGCACCCAGAACACGGCGGTATAGGGGCCACCGAGCAGGAGTTGTGCCGCGTCTGCGTGGACGGCGCTGGCCGTGAGCAGCCCGATGAGTATCAGGCCGATCAGCGCCAGCTCGACGCCGAGGAATGCATTGTCGGCCTTCAGCAGCGTTGCCTGCTCGTCAGGGTCGCGCGCGATCAGGTGCGCAAAGGCCGCACCGGTCGACAGGCCGGACACCAGGAACAGCGGACCGAGCGCAGCGGTGGCCCACAACGGCCGTGCCCCGAGGCTCGACAGCAGGATGCCGGTGTAGATGCCGAGCGCGATGCCGACGGCCATGCTGGCGGAGCCCAGCCAGCGCAGCGCCGTCGGGTCGCGCACGCGCCCTGCGAACCGGGCGATCGCGGGCCAGCGGGCGAGCAGGTCGTCCGGAATCGAGGCGAGGGCTGCGAGCGCGAGGAACGGGTAGACGAGGATCAGGATCCAGCCGCCCCAGGACATCGGCGAGGTCGGCTGGAACGTGAGGTACATGCGCCACACGTACAGCTTGTGCTCGAGGTCGAGAAACAGCGCGCCCATGCCGAGCGACAGCAGCACCAGGCCGAACCACGGCAGCACGAAGCTGACGCTGCGTTGGCCGGGCAGGCGGCCCTGGCGGAGGAAATAGCCCGACAGCACCATCGAGCCCGCGACCCAGCCGCCGAGAAACAGGTAGACCGGGACCTCCCAGCCCCACACGTGCAGGGAGGGGTCGATCATCGGGTTTGCCCGCGTGGTGACGATCTCGAGCATCGACTCACTCCAGGTAGAAGACGCGCGGACGCGTGCCGGCGCCGGGCTTGAGCACGAAATGCCGCCGGGTCGCGAGCAGGCGGCTCACCTCCGACTCCGGGTCGTCGAGGTCACCGAAGGTCATGCTGTGCGTCGGGCACACCGCCACGCACGCCGGCAACTCGCCTTTTTCGACGCGGTGGATGCAGAACGTGCACTTGTCCGCGTAGCCCTCCGGGTGGATGAAGCGCGCGCCGTACGGGCACGAGGCGAGGCAGGCCTTGCAGCCGATGCACTTCTCGTGGTCGACCAGCACCACGTTGCCGTAGTCGTGGACGTGGCTCGCGCCGGTCGGGCAGCAACTGACGCACGGCGGGCGATCGCAGTGGTTGCAGCGCTCCGACGTGATGGTGAGGTGCAGGCTGCCCATCTCGCCCTGCAGCCGCTGCGTGATCCAGTCGCGGCAGTGACCGTCCGGGACGTCATTCTCGGTCTTGCACGCCACCACGCAGTCCATGCAGCCGACGCACTTGAGGGTGTCGATGACCATGCCGAGGCGTGCCATGGCTCAGGCCTCCCGCTCGATGGTCACGAAGTTGATGTTGGTGCCGGTGCCGCCCATCAGCGGGTCGGTCGCGTAGCGCGTGATGAGCTGCGCGTCACTCGCGCCACGACCGAACGCGCTGCGCAGGCCCTTCGCGGCGAGGCCGAAGCCGTGCACCATGTACACGCACTCGGGACGGATCGCCTCGGTGACCCGCGCCTTGACGCGGTTGCTCAGCACGCCGTCCTGGTTGCGCAGCTGCACGTAGTCGCCGCTCGCGAGGCCCATGCGGGCGCCGACGCCCGCGTTGACCCACACCTCGTTCTCCGGCATTGCGTCGCGCAGTATCGGATTCGTCTGCGTGCGGCTGAAGGTGTGCACCGGCGCGCGGCCGTACAACAGGCGGAACGAGCCGGGCGGGCCGGGCTCGGGGCGCTGGTAGCGCGGCACCGGGTCGAAGCCCTTGTCCCGCAGCTGGGTCGAGTAGAACTCGATCTTGCCCGACGGCGTGGCGAACGACGGGGCGATGCCCTCTTCGTAGTAGAGCGGCGCCTGCGGTCCCTTCACCAGTCCCTTCTGCTTGAGTTCGGCCAGGCTGTAGCCCGCGGCCTTGAGGCGGTGATCGAGGTACTGCTCGACGTCGGTCCACGGGTAGTACACGCCGAGGCCGAGCTTCAGCGCGAGCTCGCGCGCGATCCACCAGTTCGGCTTCTGGTCGTGCGGCGCCGGCACCACCGGCTGGCGCAGCGCGATGAACGGCTCGCGGAACAGCTCGACGTTCAGGTCCTCGTAGCGCTCGAGATAGGTCGTCTCGGGCAGCACCACGTCGGCCCAGCCCGCGATTTCCGAGGGCACTACGTCCACCACGGCGAGCAGGTCGAGCGCCTGGATCGCACGGATCGTCTCCGGCTGGCTCGGCAGCGCCTGCAGCAGGTTGGTGGCATAGACCAGCCAGCCCTTGATCGGATACGGCTCGCCGGTGATGGTCGCCGAGCGGATGCCGGTGGTGATGGTCTCGCTGGCGAATGCGTAGCGGTGATCGGGGTTGTCGACCTTGCCGCGCTCGCCATGCGGGTAGGGCGGGTAGGGATAGGCCGGCACGTCCATGCTGGACGGGAAGTAGAAGCCGCCCTTGCGTCCCCAGCTGCCCAGCAGCGCGTTTAATAACGCAATAGCCCGGCTGCGCTGCGCGTCGTTGCCGTACCAGGTGGCGTGGCGTCCCGGGTGCACCAGCGTCGCCGGGCGGTGCTGCGCCATTTCGCGCGCGGTCTCGCGGATCACTTCGGGCGGGATGCCGGTCTCGGGCCAGGCCCACTCGGGCGTGCAGGTGGCGATCTCGGCCTTGAAGTAGTCGAAGCCGAAGCCGTGTTCCTGGACGTAGCCCTGGTCGTACAGGTTCTCGGTCACCAGCACGTTCATCCACGCCAGCAGCAGCGCAAGGTCGGTGCCGGGCTTCACGGGGAGGTAATGCCGCGCCTTGCTGGCGGCGATGGAGAAGCGCGGGTCGGCGACGATGACCGTGGCGCCCTGCGCGAGGGCCTCGGCGAACTCCTGCACCTGGGTGTTGTGCATGTTCTCGCCGAGGTGCGAGCCGATCAGCACCAGGCAGCGTGCATTGGCGATGTCGGTGCGCTCCGGCGAGCCGATGCCCTCGCCGAACGTGAGCTCGAATCCCACGTCGCGCGGCCCGCGGCACTGGGCGAACGAGGGTGCGGCGATGTTCTGGCTGCCGTAGGCCTTGAGCGTGTGCTTGAGGAAGTTGCCGCCGATGCCGTGGCTGAACAGCGCCATCGCCTCGGGACCGTACTGCCCCTTGATCTTCTGCATGCGGTCGGCGATGTAGCCGAGCGCCTCGTCCCAGGTGACTTCGACCCAGGCTTCTTCGCCGCGTTTGCGGTGCCGCAGCAGCGGCGAGCGTAGGCGGTCAGGGTCGAAGTGGGCGCCGACGCCGCCCGTGCCGCGCGGGCAGAGCCGGCCGCGCGACAGCGGATCCTCGGGATTGCCGGTGATCTTCCACAGGCGGCCGTCGCGCACGTGGGCGAGCGCGTTGCACTTCCAGAAACAGATGTCGCACGAGGTCGGGATGACGCGCGTCTCGCCGGCGACCGGCCGAGTGGCCATCGCCTGCAGCCCGCGACCCGTGCCCGCGGCAATTGCCGCCGCGCCCGCGCCGAATCCGGCGATCTTGAGGAAGCGCCGGCGCGAAATGCGATTCATGCAGCCCCGTCCGCCGTCTATACATTAGAAATGACTAATGAATACTAGCGGTCCCGGGGTGGTCCGCCGACCCCGTACTACTACCTATCGCAGCACAACCTGATGCGCGGGGTTCAGTCCGCTACCGCCGGCGGGTCGGGATCCTCGTCCCAGCCTGGCTCCGGCGGCGGGACGCGCGACAGCCATTCCTCGATCAGGCGGACGTGCTCGCGCTCGTCCGCGGCCATCTCGAGTGCCGCGGCACGCACCCCGGCCGGCACACGTGCGGCTGCAAAGCGCTCGAAGAATTCCACGGCGCGGCGCTCATTGTGCTCGGCGAGCTTGAGCGCGTGCCAGGGCTGCATCAGGTAGTGCAGCTCGCCGTAGTCGGTGGTCTCGGGGCCCTCGGGCGTCTCCCAGCGGAAAACGGCCGCGTCCGGCGGGGACGTCCAGCCCATCTGCGCCGCGATCTGGTCGCGGTGCTTGCCTTCGATGCGCGCGAGCTTGGCGAACAGCTCAGACACCTCGCGGTTGTGGTGCGTGGCCATGAGCTCGGCCAGTTCCGCATAGCGATCGGCCGCCTCGACCTCCAAGGCCCACGCATACGCCATGAATTCCGCAACCGTGCGCGGCAGGCGTTGCTTTTTCACAGCGTGAACCTCGCTTCGAGTTCCGCCGGCGCGCGCAGGGCGCGCGGGCCCCGCGGCGCAAAGGCTGGCCGCTCACCCGCGTACAGCACGCCGAGGTCGAACCCGGTGTCGCGCAGCATGCGCCGCGCCGCCCGCGGCATGTCCGGCGTGGGCTTGAAGGCGTCGGGCTTCACCAGCTTCTTCCACTCCTTCTGCTCGGGACGGAAC
>Ga0209391_10001486_pt1 | contig 12120 bp, 11 predicted proteins | sample PPLLak3March2015_FD_187246 | JGI IMG/M metagenome (GOLD analysis project Ga0209391, IMG submission 187246) | Freshwater sediment microbial communities from Prairie Pothole Lake near Jamestown, North Dakota, USA - PPLs Lake P7 Core (1) Depth... | ecosystem: Environmental > Aquatic > Freshwater >... | reverse complement strand
TGCAGAGCCGCCGGAGCCCGTTCGGCCGGCGGCGCCTTCATCGCCCGCCGCACCTGGCGCCCAGCCGACGCTCGACGCCGAGACCCGGCGCCTGGTCGACGCAGTTCTCGAGCGTATGCCTGAGCAGGAGCGCGCCAAGGCCCGACGGGAGCTCGAGGCGAAACTGGCCACGGCGTCCCCGGCGGACCTCGCGGCCGCCAATCGTTTCATCGCCGACCCCTGCAGCGAGGAAAATTTCATGATCGACGTGGGGCCCGTACTCGAACAGTACGAGCCGCGGCTGCGCGAGGCCTGCCGCAAGATCATGGCGGACCAGCAGTCCTTCGGTCGTGCGCTGTTCGAGAACATCCCGAAGATGATGTTCATCTTCCTGCCGTTGATCGCGGCCGTATTGAGCGTGCTGTACGTCCGGTCGGGGCGCTACTACGTCGAGCACCTGCTGTTCGTCGTGCACTTCCACGCGTTCTTCTTCCTGGCCGGCATCGTCGTGCTGCTGCTCGAGCGGCTGGCCGAATCAGTCACCGGGCCGCTCGCGAGCGGCATCAATGCCGCCCAGGCGGCGCTCGGCACGGCGCTGGTCTTCTACGTGCCGTGGTACCTGCTCAGGGCCATGCGGCGCGTCTACGCGCAAAGCTGGTGGAAGACCTTGCCGAAGGTCGCGCTGCTGGGCCTCGCCTACTTCTTCAGCCTCGTCTTCACCGGCATCGGACTGCTGGCCTATACCGCGCTCACGCTCTGACGCGTCGCCGCCCCCGCGTTACCCCGCCCGGGCCAGGTTCGCGTTCGCGAATTCCCAGCTGAGCAGCTTGTCGATCACGGCCGCGACGAAGTCGGCGCGCCGGTTCTGGTAGTCGAGGTAGTACGCGTGCTCCCAGACGTCGATCGTGAGCAGCGGCGTCAGGCCCATCGTGAGCGGCGTGTCTGCGTTGCCGGTCTTCACGACGCGCAACGCGCCCTTGTCGGCCACCAACCACGCCCAGCCGCTGCCGAACTGCGTCATGGCCGCGTTGGAGAATTCCTTCTTGAAGTTCTCGTAGCTGCCGAAGGCCGCGTCGATGGCCTTGGCCACGGCACCCGCGGGCGCGCCGCCGCCGTGGGGCTTGAGGCTGTTCCAGAAGAACGTGTGGTTCCAGGTCTGGGCGGCATTGTTGAAGATGCCCACCTTGTCCGGTTTGCCGGCCACGGCGGCGATGAGCTGCTCGAGCGGCACTTCGGAGAGCTCGGTGCCCGCAACGAGCTTGTTCAGGTTGTCCACGTAGGCCTTGTGGTGCTTGCCGTAGTGAAACGACAGGGTTTCCGCCGAGATCACCGGGGCGAGGGCGTCCTGGGCGTAGGGCAGCGGCGGCAATTCGATGTGGTGGGTCATTGATGGCTCCTGGTGGACACGCCGCGCTCGGTCGCGGCCTCGTCGATTATCCCCGAATTTCGCGCGGTAGCGCCAAACGGATGCCGCAACGGTCGGGGGCCGCGCGCCGTATCCTTCGGCGATGGAATCACGAGCCATCCTGCACGTGGACATGGATGCCTTCTATGCGTCCGTGGAACAGCGCGATGATCCCGCGCTGCGCGGGAAACCGGTCATCGTCGGCGGCACGGGCGGTCGTGGCGTCGTCGCGGCGGCAAGCTACGAAGTGCGCCGGTTCGGCGTGCATTCGGCCATGCCCGTGCGCGAGGCGTTGCGTCGCTGCCCGGATGCGATCTGCGTCCCGCCGCGCATCGGTCATTACGCCGACGTTTCCCGGCAGATCTTCGCGATCTTCCACGAGTTCACGCCGCTGGTGCAGGGGCTGTCGCTGGACGAGGCGTTCCTCGACGTCACGGCGAGCACCACAGCGCTCGGCGATGCGACCCATATCGCCGGCGAGATCAAGCGGCGGGTGCGCGAGCGAACGGCGCTCACGGCATCGGTCGGCGTCGCGCCGAACAAGCTGGTGGCCAAGATCGCCTCCGACCTCGGCAAACCCGACGGTCTCGTGGTCGTGCGGCCAGACGAAGTCCGCGAGCTGCTCGATCCGCTGCCAATCCGCCGGCTGTTCGGGCTCGGCGCGAAAACGGCGCCCAAGGTCGAGGCGCTCGGCCTCCACACGCTGGGCGAGCTGCGTGCCGCCAGCGCGTCGCGGTTGCGGCCGGTCTTCGGACGTTACACGGAGCGCGTCCAGCAGCGGGCTGCCGGGATCGACGATCGCGCGGTGATTCCCGACTCGGACGAGAAGCAGATCAGCGCCGAGGAGACCTTCGAAACCGACATCGCGGACCACCGGCGCCTGCGGGCCGAGATCGTTCGCCTGGCGGACAAGGCATGCGCGCGACTGCGTGCCAGGGAGCTCTCCGCGCGCTGCGTCACCGTGAAGATCCGCCGCGCGGACTTCACGACCTACACGCGCCAGCGACGCTTCGAGCCGCCGACGCAGGAGACCCGCGTCGTCACCTCGATTGCGGCGGCGCTGCTCGACGCGTGGCTCGAGACCCAGCCGCAAGCTGCCTTGCGGCTGCTCGGAGTCGGCGTCAGCGAGCTGGCCGGGCAGGTGCAACCGGATCTGTTCTCGCCAGCCGAGTCCGTCCGCAACCAGCAACTCGACCAGGCCGTGGACGGCATTCGCGAGCGGTTCGGGAAGCTGGCCGTGGCACCGGCGAGCAGCCTGACTCGCCCGAGCGACCCGCTTGCCGGCCCGCGCCGGCCGCGCTAGCCATGCCTGCACGGGGCAGGCATCATTGGCGACCGACCCACGCCCCGGGAACCGCCTGACGCCGCATGTACACGAGCTTTTTCGGACTCCAGGAAAAGCCGTTCGCGATCACGCCGGACCCCCGCTACCTGTACCTCAGCGAGCGGCATGCGGAGGCGCTCGCGCACCTGTTGTACGGCATCAACGAGGCGGGCGGCTTCATCCAGCTCACCGGCGAAGTGGGCACCGGCAAGACCACGGTCATTCGCAGCCTGCTCGAGCAACTGCCGGGCCACGCCGACGTGGCGTTGATCCTGAACCCGCGCGTGACGCCCGCCGAGTTCCTGCTGACGATCTGCGAGGAACTGCACGTCGCCGTGCCGGAATCCGGCCAAGGCAGCACCAAAACCCTGATGGACCTGCTCGGGCGCCACCTGCTCGACACGCACGCGCGCGGCCGCCGCGTCGTGCTGATCGTCGACGAAGCGCAGAACCTGAGTGCGCAGACCCTCGAGCAGGTGCGGCTGCTGACCAACCTCGAGACGGCGACGACCAAGCTGCTGCAGATCATCCTGATCGGCCAACCCGAGCTGCGCGAGCTGCTCGACCAGCCCGACCTGCGGCAGCTCGCCCAGCGCATCACGGGCCGTTATCACCTGAACCCGCTGTCGGAGAACGAGAGCGCCGGCTACGTGAAGCACCGGATGCGGGTCGCGGGCGCGACGGCGGAGGTGTTCACGCCCTCGGCGCTGCGCGAGATCCACCGGCTGAGCGGCGGCATTCCGCGCGTCATCAACGTCATCTGCGACCGGGCGCTGCTCGGGGCATTTACGCAGGAGGATCACCGCGCCGGCGCGACGCTGGTGCGCCAGGCGGCGTCCGAGGTTTACGGCCGGCCCGTGCCGGCACCCTGGCTCAAGTGGACGACAGCCGCCGCCGTAGCGGCCGCGCTCGCCCTCGTCGCCGTGGGCGTCTGGACATTCACGACGCAGCGCCCGGCCACGACCGATGCGGTCCACGACGGCGCGACGGCGCCTGCCGGCGCGGTGTTGCCGGCCTCGGCAGGTCCCGACGCCGCGGCGGTTGACGCGATCCCGGCTGCCACGACCGCAGCACCGACCGCGGTGCCGCTCGACCTGTTGCTGGTCCGTCACGGCAACGACACGACGACCGAAGCCGCGCTCGGCCGGCTTTTCGCGCTCTGGGGAGCGATGTACGAGCCGGCGCGAGGCCGCGGTTGCGACCAGGCCGGGCGCCAGGGGCTCGAGTGCCTGTTCCAGAAGGGATCCTGGGCCCAGCTTCGCGCGCTGAACCGCCCAGCGATCCTGACGCTCACCGATGACGTCGGCCGGACGCACCAGGTGGTCCTCACGGGGCTCAGCGACGAGCAGGCCACGCTCGACCTCGGCGGCGAAGCGCGCGAAGTCTCGATCACCGCGCTGTCGCGCTACTGGTTCGGGGATTTCCTGCTGCTCTGGCGCCCGCCGCTCGCCGTCGTCAAGTCGCTCGCGCCCGGCATGCGCGGCGACGACGTGCGCTGGTTGCGCGAAAGCCTGCGCGCGGCACAGGGACTGCCCGCCGTGCCCGCGGGCAGCGACCTCTACGACGAGGAACTGACGCGGCTCGTGCAGGAATTCCAGCGGCAGAACCGCCTCACGGTGGACGGCGTCGCCGGCGTGCAGACGCAGATCGCGCTCGACACCGTGCTCAACGCCACGGGCTCGCCCACGATCGTGGCATCCAGGGCCGCACCCGCGGGAGGCTGACGGCAATGTCCTTCATCCTGGACGCACTGCGCAAATCCGAGCACGAGCGCCAGCGGCAGACGGGCCCGGCGCTGGTCGAGACGCCGGTGGCCACGCCGAAGCCGAAGTCGAACGTGTGGGCGACGGCTGCAATCGCGCTGCTGGTCGTCAATCTCGTCGCGATCGGCCTGCTGCTGCTGTACAAGTCGCACGAAGAGCCGGTCGTGCCGATGGCTGGCGATGCAGCGCAACCCGCTCGAGTCGATGCCGCACCCCCCACGGCGGCGCCGGCCAGACAAGCTGCAGTGACCCAGACCCTGCCACAGCCGGCCGCTCCACCGCCGATGCTGCGGCCCGCCGAGGAGGCGCCCGCATCGGGAACTCGCAATCCGCTCGAAGGTGAAATCTCGAGCGGCGGACCGTCCATGGATTACGAGGCAGCCGCGCGCGCGGCGGAGCCGCCGCCTGGGCCACCGGCTGTCGTCCCGACCCAGCGCGGCTCGGTGGTCTACGAGTCCTTGCCAGGCACCGAACCGGCCGGCGCACAGGGTTATGGCAGCCAGCCCCAGCGGAGCACGTCGAACCTGCCGAAGGCGGACGAGTTCGCAGCCCGCGCCGGATTGCCGGAGATGCGACTGGAACTGCACGTGTACTCGGCGAATCCGCAGCAGCGCTTCGTCTTCATCAACGGTCGCAAGTACCAGCAAGGCGACAGCACGCAGGAGGGCGCGACGGTAGAGGAGGTTACCCCTGACGGCGTCATCCTGAACGCCCGCGGCAACCGCTTCCTGCTGCCTCGCGACTGAAGGCCGGGACGACCGAGCGATGAATTCCGCCGCGGTGCTGGCCGACAGTCTCGACGGCTTGCGACTCAACCGTGCGCTCAAGGCCGGTATCGCGCGACTGCTGTCGCGCCAGGAACATCTCAACAAGATCAACGTATTTCCGGTACCGGACGGCGACACCGGCACGAACCTCGCGCTGACGATGAGCGCCGTGCTGGGCTCGTTGCAGCGCTGGCCCGACGGCCACGCCGGCAAGACGCTGACGCGCATTGCCGACGCCGCGCTTGACGGCGCCAGAGGCAACTCGGGTGCGATCCTCGCGCAGTTCTTCCTCGGCGTCTGCGACCGGCTCGGCCACCTCGGCCACCTGAGCCCGGATGATTTCGCCGACGGAGTGCATGGCGGCGCCGCGTACGCGCGCGAGAGCCTGAGCGAGCCGCGCGAGGGCACCATTCTGACGGTGCTCACGGACTTTGCGCGCGAGATCCAGTCGGTACGGCGGGAAGGCGTGCGCGACTTCACCGCCCTGTTGCGCCGGGGCGTGCAGGCGGCCCAGGCATCGCTCGAGCGCACGACTTACCAGCTCGAAGCACTGCGCAAGGCAAACGTCGTGGACGCCGGTGCGATGGGCTTCGTCGAACTGATGGCCGGGATGACCGACTACATCGCGAGCGGCTCGGAGGACGAGCCCGCAGTGGCCATGCCTGCCGCGCTGGCCGACGCGGTACCCGAGGAGACGGCTGGCCACGAGGAGGCGCTTGCGCACCGATATTGCACCGAGTGCGTCGTGTCCGGCGACGCGATCGACCGCCGCCACCTGCGCGAGCACCTGTCCGCGCTTGGCAGCAGCCTCGTCGTCGCCGGCCTGCAGACCAAGGTGCGCGTGCACATCCACGTTAACGACCCCGCCGAGGTGTTCCGCGTCGCGGCGCGTTTCGGCACGGTGACCGGCGAGAAGGCCGACGACATGCAGCGCCAGCAGCACTCGGCGCACCTCGCGGGCCGCCGGGTCGCGATCGTGACGGATTCGGCCGCCGACATCCCGGAGGACGAGATGGATCGGCTCGGCATCCACATGGTGCCGGTGCGCGTGCACTTCGGCGAGCACAGCTACCTCGACAAGGTCGGCATCTCGCCCGAGGAGTTCTTTGCGGAGCTCGCGCGCAACCCAGTGCATCCGCAGACTTCGCAGCCCCCGCCCGGGGATTTCCGCCGCCAGTTCGAGTTCCTGGCCTCGCATTTCGATTCGGTCGTGTCGGTCCACCTCACCCGCCAGGCGAGCGGCACCTGCGGCGCCGCGGAGATGGCGGCCGGGCGGGTGAGCACGCACGGCAAGGTCACCGTGATCGACAGCATGAATGCCTCGGTCGGCCAGGGCCTCGTCGCGATGTACGCGGCGGAGTGCGCCGAGGCCGGCTACGACGCGGCGCGGGTCATCGAGGCGACACGCGCGATCCGGTCGAAGACCCGGACGTTCGGGCTGGTGGGATCACTGGAGTACGCGGTGCGCGGTGGCCGGGTGCCGCGCTGGGTCAAGAACGTCGCGGACCGGCTGCAACTGATGCCGATCCTGCACAATGACCGCAAGGGCCGGGTCACCGCCGGTGGCGTGCTGTTGGGGCGCACTCACCTGCGCGAGAAATTCGCCCGGTTCATCCGCCGGCGTATGCGCGACGACTGCAGCTACCGGATCCTGGTCGGACACGCGAACTGCGAGGCGGACGGCCGGTGGCTGCTCGAGCGCCTGAGCAGCGCCAACGTCACGTCGGGCCGGCTGCTGCCGCTCGGCAGCGCGCTGGGCGTCCACGGTGGCCCCGGGATGCTGGTGGTCGCGCTGCAGGAGTACGAGCCGCTGCGATGAAGATCGAGACGACTGCGGTGCACGCGGGCCGCGAGCCCGATCCCGCGACGGGCGCGCTGCGCGAGCCGATCCAGCTCTCGACGACATTCGAGCGCGGCGCCGACGGTGGTTACCCTCACGGCTACTCCTACTCCCGCAGCGGCAATCCGAACCGGGCGACACTTGAGCAAGCGGTTGCGGCGCTCGAGCGCGGCAGCGAAGCGGTCGCATTCGCCTCCGGATCGGCGGCGACGCTCGCTGCCTTCACGCTTGGCGTGCCTGGCGGCCGTATCGTCTGCTCGTCGGACTGTTACCACGGCACCGCGAAGCAGCTGCGCGAGATCCTGCCGCAGTGGGGCGTACGCACCGAGTTCGTCGACACCACCGATTTCGACGCCGTCGAGCGCGCACTCGAGCCGGGCGCGTCGATGCTGTGGGTCGAGACTCCGTCGAATCCATTGCTGCGGATCAGCGATCTCGCGGCCCTTGCCGAGCTTGCGCACGCGCGCGGCGCGCTGCTCGGCTGCGACAACACGTTCGCGAGCCCGGTCCTGCAGCAGCCGTTTGCGCATGGCGCCGACCTCGTCATGCACAGCAGCACGAAATACCTGGGCGGCCACAGCGACGTACTTGGCGGCATCGTCATCGTGCGCGAAGCAGGTCCGGTGCTGACCCGGGTACGGGAGTTCCAGTCCGCGGGTGGGGGCGTGCCCTCCCCGTTCGACTGCTGGCTGCTGCTGCGCAGCCTCGCGACGTTGCCGCTGCGGGTGCGCGCCCAGGCGGCGAACGCCGCTGCAGTGGCCCGGTTCCTCGAATCAGACGCGCGCGTGGAGCGTGTGCACTACCCGGGCCTCGAGGCCCATCCGGGTCACGCGCTGGCGGCACGCCAGATGCAGGGCGGTTTCGGCGCCGTCGTGTCGGTACAAGTGCCGGGCGGGGCCGCCGATGCGCTGGCCGTCGTGTCGAGGGTGCGCCTGTTCACTCGCGCGACCAGCCTCGGCGGCGTGGAGAGCCTGATCGAGCATCGCGCGTCGATAGAGGGGCCCCTCAGCCAGACGCCGCCAAACCTGATCCGGATGTCGGTCGGGCTCGAGCACCCCGACGACTTGGTCGCCGATCTCGACCAGGCGCTAGCGGGCTAAGCCCGGTCAGAGGGCCGCGCAGGCCCGTTGGGCGGGTTGACCGGCTGTCAGCGCCGCGACGCAAGCCGACCGATCCAGCGGCGTTTCCACCGGGCGGCCCTTTCCCACCCAGGCGACGATGTCGCCCTCGAGGTGCTGCAGCCGTTCGTACCCCTGGCTGGCGAGCACCTCGGCCGCGATTCCGGCGCGGCGCCCGCTCTTGCAATACAGCACCACGTCCTTGTCCTTGGGCACTTCGGCAATCCGGGACGCTACCTGGTCATACGGAATGTTGACGGCTCCCGGCACGTGACCAGACGCGTACTCCTCGGGACTGCGCACGTCGAGCACGTAAGCGGTCTTCTCGTCGCCCTTCTGCTGTCGCTCGAGCAGGGCCTCCTGCGAGATCGACACGAGCGACGGCTCGCCCGCGAGCGCCACCACTGAGGCCAGCGAGGCGAACAGGAAACCCACTATTCTGCGTTTCATTGACGAAGTCCTCGTTGCGCGGCGCACCACCTGGCCGGCCTTCACCAGCGCTGCGGTACTTTCTGCAGCTTGTTCACATCGTACCCGAGGTCAGCAACCTGCTGGCGCAGCCGTTCGAAGTCCGCTGCGGGAATCTGCGGCGTCCGCGCCATGATCCAGACGTAGTCGAGGCGACTGCGGGCGATGATCGTCTCGGTGTAGTCCGCGTCCACGTGGGCGACCAGGTATTCGGCCTTGATCGGCCAGACGAACTGCATGCCCCAGACGGCGTTCGATTCCCGGTCGCGGACGAAGCCGCGCGGCCGCATCACCTTCTCCGGTCCGTCGAAAGACCCCTCATGGAACGTAAATGTCGTCGCGATCGAGCCGTCCTCGTCGAGCCGGTAGGACTCGACGGCGTTGTGCGCGCCCTTCTCGGGCGAGGTCGGGATGTTCGCGATCACGTACCAGTCACCCATGAAACGCTCGAGGTCGACGCGTTCGGCGACGGGAATCGTGGGCGCTGAGGAGCAGGCGGACAGCATGAGGACGAGGGCAAACACGCCCGAATGGCGGGCCGTGAGCATAGGGTGTCTCCGTAACTGCCCGACCTTTCGCGCCGCGCGCCCGCTTGGTTTCGGACGGACCGGCGACCCGCTCAAAACCAGTTGAAGTTGAAGCTGATGCTGATCCGCTCGGCAGCCACCGGGTTCGGCGGCACCTCGTGTCGCAGCCAGCTCTCGAACAGCACGACCGTGCCCGCCTCGGCTGGCACCGTGACCCAGGGGCGGTTCTCGGGCCGGCAATCGGACCTGCGCGGCGGGGAGGCCATGAACCGGTCCAGCCGTGGATCCTCGAACTTGATGCCCGGGGCGCCGCGCGGCGTGCGCACATAGTAGGTGCCGCTGATCGTCGACAGCGGGTGCAGGTGCAGGCTGTGCACCACCTGGCGCGGCATGATGTTGATCCAGCAGTCGGTCATCGTGAGCTCGCGTCCCTCGAGATCGAATTCGAGCGACCGCGCGAACTTGTTCACGTGCCGGCGCAGCTTGCGCTCCAGCAGCGCGAACGTCGGCGAGATCGTGTGCATCCGGCTCAGCGAGCCATACGAGGTGTACCCGCCCGGATAACGCGTGGCGGACCAGGCCTGGCCGGCCATGTCGTCGTCGCGGTACTGCCGGCACTCGAGCAGCAGCCGATCGTTGAACGACTTCCGGCCGGACGCCTGCAACGGCGCCTTGTAGACCAGCGTTGGGAACAGGGCTTGCGACGGCATCTCGATAGCTTAAACGAGCGCACTCCTGTTTTCAGTTTCCCTCAATAGACGGGCCGGGTACGCCTTGCATCGTGGGAATCCCGTGCGTATTGTTAAGTCCTGATTAATCTGGGACTGGCAATGAAAGCTGCCACCGACCGTCTGCCGCTGAACGCCTTGCGGGTCTTCGAGGCCGTCGCGACGCACTTGAGCTTCACGGCGGCCGCGCGCGAACTCGGCGTCACGACCGCGGCCGTCAGCGCACAGGTGAAGGCGCTCGAGGCGGACATTGGCGTGCCACTGTTCCGCCGCCACACTCGGGCGGTCGCGCTGACCCAGGAGGGCGCCGAGCTGCTGCCCGGCATCCGCCGCGGGCTCGAGGAGCTGCGCCGCGCCGTGGACCGCATCCGCCGCGAGCGGGTCGGCGGCATGCTGAACCTGAGCGTGCCGAGCGAGTTCCTGCAGCGCTGGCTGCTGCCCCGGCTGGGCGAGTTCACGCGGCAGCACCCCGAGATCGAGGTGCGCTTCGGCCCGGCGCGGGCCGCGCTCGATTTCAGCCGGGACGACTTCCACGCGGCGATCCTCTACGGCTCGGGCCAGTGGACCGGGCTCAAGTCCGAGCGGCTGCTCGACGAGTGGGTCTTCCCGGTTTGCAGTCCGGCGCTGCTCGCCAGGCTCGGCCCGATCGAAACGCTCGCCGATTTCGCCCGTTACCCGCTGATCCACAGTCGCGCCGAGCCCTGGGTGGACTGGCTGCGTCGGGTCGGCGGCGACACCACGCGGGCCGAGACGGTGCCATTGGCCGAGGACTCCTCGGCGACGCTGACCGCAGTGGAACAAGGCAAGGGTGTCGCGCTCGCCCGCTGGTCGCTCGTTGCCGCCGACCTGGCCGCCGGCCGGCTGGTGCGACCGATGCTGCCGAGCGTCCAGCAGCACAGCGCCTGGTTCCTGGTCGCCCCGCCCGAGCATTTCTCGCTGCCGAAGGTCGTCCGCTTCCGCGGCTGGCTGCTCGAGTGCTGCCGCGAGTTCCCGCCGCCCACCGGCGAGACGCTGCCAGCCGAGATCATCGAGCCAGCCTGAGTCGCGCGATGACCGGCCGGTGGTCCGACCCGATCGACGGACCGACTTCGACGGCCTCGACGCACAGCTGCGGCGAGACGAGGACGTGATCGATCCGCAGCGCGAGGGGCCAGAAGCTGGCCTGCCAGGTCGGGCGCCAGCGCCGGCCGCTCACGACGTCCCGCAGCGCGGATTCATCGAGCAGGCGGGTGAACTCCGGTGAATCGGGGGTGAGGTTCAGGTCACCGAGCAGGATCACCGGTAAGTCCGAGTCGCGGGCGATGCCGGCGGCCTGGTCCAGTGCGGCGTCCCGCATTCGCGCGACCTCCGGCAGCACCGGCCAGTGCGTGTGCAGGCCGAGCAATCGAATGCGCCGTCCCTCGATTTTGACGATGCCCCCGACCGACGGCAGGCCGTCCCCGGCAAGATCGATCGCGGCCGCGGATTCCAGCGGCCAGCGGCTGAGCACCCCGATCCCGTAGGGATCCTCACGGGTCAGCAGGAAACGGTGCGGATGCGCTTCGCTGCCGGCCAGGGCCTGCGCCCACGCGCTGGTGAGTTCCTGGACGACGATGAGGTCGGCAGGTTGCCGGGTGAGCCAGGCGAGCAATCGGTCATGGTGCAGGTTCGAATACTGCAGATTCACTGTCGCCACGGTGAACACCGGCCCGTCGCAGGTGACGGGCGGCGCATCGGCCGACGCCCGCTGCACGACCGGGAGCGCGTTCCACGCGACGATGAGCACTGCGAACCCAGCCGCCACGCCTCGTCTCTGCCAGGCGAGAACCAGCGTCGCCAGCACCGCGGCGACTGCGTATTGGGGGCGGAAATGCGCAAAGAGCTCGAATGGCCAGCCGAACGGCGCAAGCAGCGCCAGCAACGTCGCGGCGACGAGCGCGACGAGCGCCAGGAATGCCAGCAATGTAGTCGTCGGATTGCGCAAGACTGGCGATGATACTGCGCCGCCCTGCCGGGCGTCGGGCCCGGCCTCGGCTCAAAGGGACAGCAGCAGCAGCGCGAGTCCGCCGAGCAGGCCGGTCCATTCGATGGCCATGGCAATCAGGGCAGCCGGGAGAGGAACTCGTCGATCGCAGCGACGCACTCGGGCTCGTCGAGCGATGGCGGGTGGCCGCGTCGAGCCGCAGTGACGCGGACGAGATCAGGCTTCTCGCGCGCCATGC
>Ga0209391_10001485_pt1 | contig 12121 bp, 8 predicted proteins | sample PPLLak3March2015_FD_187246 | JGI IMG/M metagenome (GOLD analysis project Ga0209391, IMG submission 187246) | Freshwater sediment microbial communities from Prairie Pothole Lake near Jamestown, North Dakota, USA - PPLs Lake P7 Core (1) Depth... | ecosystem: Environmental > Aquatic > Freshwater >... | reverse complement strand
CCGTTTTTTCTACTGCGACGTCAACGCGCTGCTGCGCGAAGTCCCGGGGCTGAAGGAGCGCTATCGCGACCTCGCCGAGCGCGTCAGCGCGCGCTCACGCGAGATCTTCGATTCGATGGTCGCCGCAGGCTGGATGGATGCATCGTCCGAGCAACTCGAATTACTCACCACCAATGCCTGGATCGTGCTGACGCAATGGTTTACCCACCGGCAGGTCATCGAGCGCAGGCGTACCATCCAGTCGTCCGACATCCGCGAAGGCATCCGCCACCTGGTCGCCCTGTTCAGCCCCCTGCTCAAGCCGCCCCAGCGCAGGCAGGTCGAGCGCCTGATGGCGCCGACCGTTGGCCGCTGACACCCAACCCCCACCGTTCACGCCAAGCGACACCATGCCCAGTTTCCGTGCGCGCCTGATCAACTTCCTGCTGCGTCGCTTGGTGAAGCGCATGTGGCGGCCCGGCATCACCATCGAAGCCATCCGCGCGCACACCGCGAAGACCGACCGGCGCCTCGCGCGTCGCGCCGTCGAATGCGCGGTGGAACGCGTGACGTTGGGCGGCGTAGCGGCCACGTGGTACGGCTCGCATGAACTCGCGGCACAGCGAGGCACGCTCCTGTACCTGCACGGCGGTGCGTGGTGCGTCCACCTGCCCGCGCTGTATGCAGCGTTCGCAGCGCAGCTGTCTGCCGCGACCGGCTTGCGTGTACTGCTGGTCGATTACCGCCTCGCGCCGGAGCACCCGTTTCCGGCCGCCGTGGATGACTGCCTCGCGGTGTATCGCGCGCTGGTGGAAGCCGGCACCACGCCGCGCGCGATCGCGGGCGATTCGGCGGGCGGTAACCTCACGCTGATCACGCTGATGCAGGTGCGCGACGCACAGATGCCGTTGCCATGCTGCGCGGTGCTGCTGTCGCCAGCGACGGATCTCACCCTGACCAGCCCGTCGATGCGTTACAACGTGCACGCCGACCCGATGTTCGGTGAAGGCCTGAAAGACCTGGTGGCACCGTTGTACTGCCCCACGACCGACCGCAGCGACCCGTTGCTGTCACCGCTTTTCGGCCAGTGGGCCGGGTTGCCGCCGCTTTATTTCGTGGCGGGGTCCAGCGAAATACTGCTCGACGACTCCGTGCGTGCGTACGACCGCGCGCTGCAGGCCGGCACGCCCGTGCAGATCGACATATGGCCCCACATGCCGCACGTGTTTCCGCTGTTCACGATGCTGCCGGAGGCGAAGCAGGCCCTGGGTGACATCGTCCGCTTCATCGGCGAGCACGCGCGCCCCAAAGTCGAAGTGGCGGCGCCGGTCAGCGTTCCCAGCGTTCCCGCATGAACTGCGCCGCCGCGCGCAGCGCGCGATCGGCATCCGCAAGCACGCCTGCATTCGACTGAAACACGTGCCAGCGGCCCGGGAACTCCTGCAGCGTCACCTGGACGTTCGCTGCCACCAGTGCGGCATGCAGCCGCCGCGAATCCTGCAGCAGGATTTCATCGCGACCCACCTGCACCAGCACGGGCGGCAATCCCCGCAAGTCGCCATTGATCGGCGAAGCGAGGCCATCGCCGGCATCGCGCCCGGCCAGGTAGAGCCGCGCGCACTGCTCGACCCACGGCAGCGACACCATGACTTCGCCACGCGGCGGCGGGCCGCGGTCGGGCCGGCCTAGATCCACCCACGGCGAGAACAGCACGAGCGCGGCAGGCCCGGGTTCCCCCAGTTCGCGCAGCCGCAGCGCCGTGGCGAGCGCCAGGCCGCCGCCCGCAGAATCGCCTGCCAGTGCCAGTTGACCTGGCGTGATGCCGGCAGCCAGCACGCCTCGGTACGCTGCAACCGCGTCGTCCACCGCTGCGGGAAACGGGTACTCCGGGGCGAGCCGGTAGTCCGCGGCAAAGACCTGGGCGGACGCGAACCGTGCGAGATGCGTGGTGATGGAGCGATGTGTCGCGGGCGAGCCGACGCAATAGGCGCCGCCGTGCAGGTACAGCACGACACCTGCGGGCACAGCGTCACCATTCGGTCGCGCCAGCTCGCCCGGCACGCCCCCGAAGGAACACGCCGTGACGCGCACACCGCGGGCCGGCCACGTCAGCCGCGCGATCCGTTCAAGCCGTTGGCGCTGGTCGGGGATCGGCCGGTCGACGCGAAACGTCGGCCGCAAGGTAGCTCGCAGCATTCCGCGCAGGGCGGAAGCCACCATTCTCTGCCAGGGGGTTGCGGTGTCGGGCCCGGTCACTGCTCGCCATGCGTCGTCGTAAGCCGGGGCCCACGATAACGCAGCAGGGTCAGTTCACGGCGCGGAACTGAAAGGCGCTGGGCCCGACGGGGTGGGTTCGGCACTCGCTGCGGCCACCGGTTGGGGCCTGGGCCTGGGCTCGGCTTTTCCGTCGCCGAGTACTTCGATCCGGACCTTGGCGAGTCCCTTGCGCAGCATGCCGATCTCGGTGGCCGCCGCTTCCGAAAGGTCGGCGATGCGCTTGCCGACGAACGGGCCGCGGTCGTTGACCCGCACGACGACGCTGCGACCGTTGCGCAGGTTGGTCACGCGAGCCACCGTGCCGAAAGGCAGGCTCGGGTGGGCCATCGTGAGGGCACCCGAGTCGAAACGCTCGCCGCTTGCGGTCTTGCGGTTGTGAAACTGCGCGCCGTACCAGGACACCACGCCTTCCTGCACGGTCGCGATGCCACGGCCGATGGCGGCCGTGATGTCGCCGACGCCTGGCGCGGACGATGGACGGTCTGCCTGTGCACTGCCGAGCGGCAGCGCCAAGGCGAAAGCCACGAGCGCGGCCCTGGTGGCCAGGCTCGGCTTCGCGTCTTTGCGGGCGCTGCGGTGGTCGATGCTGGCCATGGTTGGCTCCTCAGGCTGTGCTTGCCGGCGGTGTCCGGTTTACGGGTTGCACGGCGCCCGGTCAAAACGAGCAGGCCATGCAGTGACGCGTATCACGTTGCACCCGGTGGGCGCGCAGTGGTCAGAGGTCCGCGGTCGAGGCCAATGGCTCGCTGCGGCCCGAACTACGACGGTTTCGCTGCCGACAAGTTCCGGCGACGATACTGGATTCCACCGAGGTATGCTCCGGTGGATCCGATTAATCTTTCAAAATCAAAGGGTTATAAAACTTTATCTGGACTGGGTCCAGGCGTTGACTCAGGGCGTGGACGCCTTGGAGCGGCGCGTGAACACCCAGATCAGGCCCGCAGCGCAGGCGACCGACAACACGAATCCCAGGTATTCAGGGACATTCAGCAGGCGCCCGACGATGCCGCCGAGGAACGACCCGCCGATGCCGTAGAGGATCGTGCGCATCCAGCTCATGGGATCCGGGCCGGGGAGCAAGAAGCGGGCGATGCCGCCGATGATCAGCCCCATCAGGGCACCGATGACGATCATAACCAACAGGAAGACCCCGAACCCGGCTCCGAGCGTGCCCGCGGCGGTGGATGCATCCATCTGAATCTCCTTTAGTTTTAGTCCAGCCCCCGCGCGGGAAACTAACAGCATCCGAGGGCGCTGCGCCACTGCGAACGCGGGGTCGTCCCACCCCGAAGGAAGGGTCTTAGACCACTTTGTTGCAGTGCATTGACGCGATCCGGATCCCATGTCATATGAGTAACGCATCCACGACGTCGCGCGGTGCCGAGCCCCGGTGGCAGCGAGAGCTGAGGCCGTTCCTTGCCCCTGCGCGACGCCCGAGACCACAGGCAGGGCCCCACGATGAGCGCAGAGCACACGATCACGCCCCCGCCGGCTGACGCCGCCGATCCAGCCGTGCAGTTGGGCGCCCCGGCCAAACAGGGCCTGTACGACCCGCGCAACGAGCACGACGCCTGCGGGCAGGGATTCGTCGTCAACATCAAGGGCCACAAGTCCCACCGGGTGCTGGAACAGGCGATCCAGGTGCTCAAGAACCTGGACCATCGCGGCGCCTGCGGCTGCGAGGTCAACACCGGCGACGGCGCGGGCGTGCTGCTGCAGATGCCCCACGCGTTCAACGAGGACGTCTGCAAGAAGGCGCGCATTCCCCTCCCTGCTGCCGGCCAATATGGCAGCGGCATCATTTTCCTGCCCCGCAACCCCACGGTGCGGCGCCAGGTCGAGCAGAAGTTCGAACAGGTCGTGCAGTCCGAGGGCATGACCGTGCTGGGCTGGCGCACCGTGCCCACCAACAACGGCATGCTCGGCGAGACCGCGCGGTCGTGCGAGCCGTTCATGCGGCAGGTCTTCATCGCCCGCAGCCCCGACATCGCCGACGACCTGTCGTTCGAGCGCAAGCTGTACGTGATCCGCAAGCGCGCCTACAACGAAATCCGCACCTCGACGCTCTCGGGCGCCGAGTACTGGTACATCGTGAGCCTCTCGGCGCGCACGATCGTCTACAAGGGCATGCTGCTCACGACGCAGCTCGACCAGTACTTCACCGACCTGCACAACCCGCTGATGGAAACGGCGCTCGCGCTGGTCCATTCGCGTTTCAGCACCAACACGTTCCCGAGCTGGGACCGCGCGCACCCCTACCGGTACATCGCGCACAACGGCGAGATCAACACGGTTCGCGGCAACGCCAACTGGATGCACGCGCGCGAGGCGCGCTTCGAAGCCGAGGCGTTCGGCGACGACATCCGCAAGATCCGCCCGATCATCAACCCGAACGGCAGCGACTCAGGCATGTTCGACAACACGCTCGAGCTGCTCTATCTCTCCGGCCGCTCGCTGCCGCACGCCGTGATGATGATGATCCCCGAACCGTGGTCCAACCACGAGTCGATGGACGACGAGAAGCGCGCGTTCTACCAGTACCACTCGAGCCTGATGGAGCCGTGGGACGGCCCCGCCTCGATCTCGTTCACCGACGGCACGCAGATCGGCGCCGTGCTCGACCGCAACGGCTTGCGGCCCGGCCGCTACTACGTAACCACGGACGATCTCGTCATCCTGGCCTCTGAAGCGGGCGTGCTCGATGTGCCCCCGGAGAACGTGGTGCGCAAGGGCCGTTTGCAGCCCGGCAAGATGTTCCTGGTCGATACGGCACAGGGGCGCATCATCGAAGACGAGGAAATCAAGCGCACGCTGGCCACCGCTCGCCCCTATCGCGAGTGGCTCGACGAATACCAGATCCACGTCGACGACCTGCCGCAGCCTCCTGAGCTGCCGCAGCCCGACCACGACACGCTGCTGCAGCGGCAGGTGGCCTTCGGCTACACGTTCGAAGACCAGCGCATCGTGCTCACGCCGATGGCGCGCGACGGCATCGAAGCCGTGGGCTCGATGGGCAACGACACGCCGCTCGCGGTGCTGTCGGCCAGGCCGCGGCTGTTGTACGACTATTTCAAGCAGCTGTTCGCGCAGGTCACCAACCCGCCGATCGACTGCATCCGCGAAGAGATCGTGACCTCGGCCGAAACGCGTCTCGGCTCCGAAGGCAACCTGCTGAACCCGCAGCCGTCGGATTGCCGCCGCCTCGAACTGAAGTTCCCGATCATCACCAACGAAGAGTTCGCGCGCGTCCGCCGCATGGACCTGCCGGGCCTGCGCGTCGGCGTGCTGCCGATCCTGTTCCGCGTGAGCCGCGGCGAGAAGGGTCTCGTGAAGTCGATGGAAGAACTGCGCCTGATGGCGCGACGCCTGATCGAGGAAGAGGAAGTCAACGTCATCATCCTGAGCGATCGCGGCGTCAACAAGGACTTCGCGCCGATCCCGGCGCTGATGGCCGTGGCCGGGCTGCATCACTACCTGATCCGCGAAGGGCTGCGCACGCGCGCGAGCCTGGTGCTCGAGACGGGCGAGGCGCGCGAAGTGCACCACTTCTCGCTGCTGATCGGCTATGGCGTGAGCGCCATCAACCCGTACCTGGCCTTCGAGACGATCGATCGCATGATCCACGAAGGCCTGCTGACCAACATCGACCACAAGACCGCGTGCAAGAACTTCGTCAAGGCGGCCTCGAAAGGCGTGATCAAGGTCGCGTCGAAGATGGGCATCTCTTCGCTGCAGAGCTATCGCGGCGCGCAGGTGTTCGAGGCGCTCGGCCTGCGCCAGGACGTCATCGACGAGTATTTCTCGTGGACGGCCTCGCGCGTCGGCGGCATCGGCACGGACGTGATTGCGCAGGAAGTCCTGCTGCGGCACAACGCCGCGTTCCCGGATCGCCCCACCGCTGACCGCCACACCCTGCCGGTCGGCGGCCAATACCAGTGGCGGGCCGAAGGCGAGTATCACCTGTTCAATCCCGAGAGCATCCACCGCCTGCAGAAGGCTGTGCGCACCGGCAGCTACGAAACGTTCAAGGCGTACTCGGCATTGGTCAACGACCAGGCGACCAACCTCGCCACGCTGCGCGGCCTGCTCGAGTTCAAGTCGGCCGAACCCATCCCGCTCGAGCAGGTCGAGCCGATCGAGACCCTGATGCAGCGCTTCAAGACGGGCGCGATGTCGTACGGCTCGATCAGCAAGGAAGCGCACGAGACGCTCGCGATCGCCATGAACCGCATCGGCGGCAAGAGCAATACGGGCGAAGGCGGCGAAGACCCCGAGCGGCGCGTGCCGTTGCCGAACGGCGATTCGAAGAACTCCGCGATCAAGCAGGTCGCGTCGGGTCGCTTTGGCGTGACCAGTGAATACCTGGTCAGCGCGAAGGAAATCCAGATCAAGATGGCGCAGGGCGCCAAGCCGGGCGAAGGCGGCCAGCTGCCCGGCAGCAAGGTGTATCCGTCGATCGCCAAGACGCGGCACACCACGGCCGGCGTCGGCCTGATTTCGCCGCCGCCGCATCACGACATCTATTCGATCGAGGACCTCGCGGAACTCATCCACGACCTCAAGAACGCCAACCGTCGCGCACGCATCAGCGTGAAGCTGGTGGCAGAAGTGGGAGTCGGCACGATTGCCGCGGGTGTGGCCAAGGCGCATGCCGACGTGGTGCTGATCAGCGGTTACGACGGGGGCACGGGCGCGTCGCCGCAGACCTCGATCACGCACGCGGGCCTGCCGTGGGAACTCGGCCTGGCCGAGGCGCACCAGACCCTGGTGCTGAACAACCTGCGCAGCCGCATCGCGGTCGAGACGGACGGCCAGCTCAAGACGGGACGCGACGTCGCCATCGCTGCGCTGCTCGGGGCCGAGGAATTCGGCTTCGCGACGGCGCCGCTGGTGGCAACCGGCTGCATCATGATGCGCGTCTGTCACCTCAACACGTGCCCGGCGGGCGTGGCTACCCAGGATCCGCGCCTGCGCGAGAAGTTCAAGGGCAGACCTGAGCACGTCGTGAACTTCATGCAGTTCATCGCACAGGAACTGCGCGAGATCATGGCGCAGCTCGGCTTCCGCACGCTCGAAGAGATGGTGGGCCGCGTCGACAAGCTCGAGCCGCGCAAGGCGGTGAACCACTGGAAGGCCCGGGGCATCGATCTTTCCACCCTGCTCTACTCGCCCGAGGTCGATCCGGACTGGGGCCGCTACAAGCAGGACGAGCAGGACCACGGCATCGAGCGTTCGCTCGACATGACCGTGCTGATGGATCTCTGCGAGCCCGCGGTCAAGCGGGGCGAGGACGTCGTGGCCGAGTTGCCGATCCGCAACGTCAATCGCGTCGTCGGCACGATCGTCGGCAGCGAGATCACGTTGCAGCACGGCGCCAAGGGGCTGCCCGAGGACACGATCCGCCTGCACTTTCGCGGGTCCGCGGGCCAGAGTTTCGGCGCGTTCATCCCGCCGGGCATGAGCCTCTCGCTGGAAGGCGACGCCAACGATTACGTGGGCAAGGGGTTGTCGGGTGGCAAGATCGCCGTCTTCCCGCCGGCGGACTCGAAGTTCGCCGCGGAGGACAACATCATCGTCGGCAACGTCGCGCTGTACGGCGCCACCGGCGGCGAGGCGTTCATCCGCGGCATGGCCGGCGAACGCTTCGCCGTGCGCAACAGCGGCGCGAGCGCAGTCGTGGAGGCCGTCGGTGACCATGGCTGCGAGTACATGACGGGCGGGCGCGTCGTCGTGCTCGGCGCGACAGGCCGCAATTTCGGCGCGGGCATGTCGGGCGGCATCGCCTACGTGCTGGACGAGCACGGCACTTTCGGCGCGCACGTCAATTCGCAGATGGTCAACCTGGAGCGGCTCACGGACGCGGACGAGATCACCGAGGTGAGGCGCATGATCGAGCGTCACCTGGCACACACATCGAGCGACCGGGCCCGGGCCGTGCTCGGCGCATGGGACGTCATGGTCCCGCAATTCGTGCGGGTCATTCCGAAGGACTACCAGCGCATGCTCGCGTGCATCGCGCGAGCCGAGGAACAGGGCCTGGTGGGCGACGAGGCGATCATGGTCGCCTTCGAGCAGAATGCGCGCGACCTCGCGCGCGTCGGCGGCAACTGAGCGGAAGACGACGATGGGCAAGCCAACCGGTTTCATCGAGTACCTGCGCGAACTGCCAGTGGATCGCGCGCCACTCCAGCGCATCGGCGACTGGAACGAATTCCATCCTCATCTCGAGGAACGTCGCCTGCGCCAGCAGGGCGCGCGGTGCATGGATTGCGGCGTGCCGTTCTGCCACACCGGCAAGCTCATCAGCGGCATGGCCGCAGGCTGCCCGGTCAACAACGTGATCCCCGAGTGGAACGATCTCGTGTATCGCGGACTGTGGCGCGAAGCGCTCGACCGGCTGCACATGACCAACAACTTCCCGGAGTTCACGGGCCGCGTCTGCCCGGCACCGTGCGAAGGCTCCTGCGTCCTTGGCATCAACGAGCCGCCGGTGACGATCAAGAACATCGAGAACGAGATCATCGATCGCGGGTGGGACGAGGGTTGGGTGCTGCCCGAACCACCGGCGACGCGCACGGGCAAGAAGGTCGCAGTGATCGGTTCGGGTCCGGCCGGGCTCGCGGCCGCACAGCAACTGAATCGCGCGGGCCACCTGGTCACGGTGCTCGAGCGCGAGGATCGTCCGGGCGGCCTGCTGATGTACGGCATCCCGAACATGAAGCTCGACAAGAAAGAAGTCGTCGAGCGGCGCATCAAGCTGCTCGAGGCCGAGGGCATCAAGTTCCTCTGCAACGCGAACGTCGGCGAAAACGTCGAGCCGCAACTGCTGCTGCGCGATTTCGACGCCACGGTGATCTGCACGGGTGCGACACAGCCGCGCGACCTCGCGCTCGAAGGGCGCAACCTGCGCGGCGTGCACTTCGCGATGGAGTTCCTCACGGCAAGCACGCGCGCGCTGTTGAACGGCGGCGCCGATCATTCGCCCATTCATGCCCGCGGCAAGGACGTGATCGTGATCGGCGGTGGCGACACCGGCACCGATTGCGTCGGCACCTCGCTGCGCCAGGGCTGCAAGAGCGTGACGCAGATCGAGATCATGGCGCGACCGCCGGTCGAGCGTGCCAACGACAACCCTTGGCCGGAATGGCCCAAGGTCTACAAGATGGACTACGGGCAGGAAGAGGCCGCTGCCAAGTTCGGTGACGATCCACGCGTCTACCTGACGACGGTGAAGAAGTTCGTCGGCGGCGCGGACGGCAACCTCGAGTCGATCGTCACGGTGGAGGTGCGCTGGCAGCGCAACGACAAGGGTGCCATGGTACCAGTGGAAGTGGCGGGCACCGAGCAGGTGCGGCCCGCGCAACTCGTGCTGCTCGCGATGGGCTTCCTGGGTCCGGAGCAGCCCTTGTTGACGGATATCGGCGTCGAACGCGATACCCGCAGTAACGTGCAGGCCGAATATGGCCGTTACGAGACGAGCCTCAAGGGCGTCTTCGCGGCTGGCGATTGCCGGCGCGGCCAGAGCCTCGTCGTGTGGGCGATCAACGAAGGCCGCGGTGCGGCTGCGGTGTGTGACCGCTACCTGCAGGGCAGGTAGTCTTACACATAGCTTGTGGCTGAGCGGCTCGCGCCGTTCAGCCCATGGGCAGCTCGTGCTTCTCGCCGTGCTCGTAGACGACGTTGGCACGCCCGACCAACAGCGGGTCGACCTGCCCGATCAGCTCGATGTCCTTGTTGGTGTACGGCAGCCGGTGCAGCACGTAGCGCAGCGCGTTGAGCCGCGCGCGCTTCTTGCAGTCCGACTTGATCACCGTCCACGGTGAGTCCGCGGTGTCGGTGTAGAAGAACATCGACTCCTTGGCCCGCGTGTACTCGTCCCACTTGTCGAGCGAGGCCAGGTCGACCGGGCTCAGTTTCCAGTGCTTCAGCGGGTGCGAGCGGCGCTCCTTGAACCGGCGGCGCTGCTCCTCGCGGCTGACCGAGAACCAGAACTTGATCACGTGGATGCCGCTGCGGACCAGGTTGCGCTCGAACTCCGGGCACTGGCGCATGAACTCGTCGTACTGCGCCGGCGTGCAGAAGCCCATCACGTTCTCGACGCCGGCGCGGTTGTACCAGGAGCGGTCGAACAGCGCGATCTCGCCCGCCGTCGGCAGGTGTGCCACGTAGCGCTGGAAATACCACTGCCCGCGCTCGACTTCGCTCGGCTTCTCCAGCGCCACCACGCGAGCGCCGCGCGGGTTGAGGTGCTCCATGAAGCGCTTGATCGTGCCGCCCTTGCCGGCCGCGTCGCGGCCCTCGAACAGGATCACGACCCGCGCACCCGTGTCCTTGACCCAGGCCTGCAGCTTCAGCAGCTCGACCTGCAGCCGGTACTTCTGCCGTTCGTAGGTCTTGCGCGACAGCAGGTTGTGGTACGGATAGCCGCCATCGCGCCAGCCGACGGCGAGCTCGGCATCGTCGTGCTCGCGACGCAGGGCGCGATCCGAGTCCTCGTGCCGCAACAGCACCTTGCGCAGCTGCGCCACGTCGTCGGGTGAGGCGCCATTGAGGATCGCCGCCAGTGAGTCCTTGGCCGCGTTGACACCGTCGCTGTGCAACGCGTTCCGCAGGATGTCACCGACCGCGTAGGCCTTTGATTCGTGCGCCGCCGACACGGCCTCGCTCACCGAGAAGTCGGCGATGCCCTGGTCAGTCAGGCGCGGCGCGATATCACCCTGCACCAGTCGTCGTGGGGTCTTGGGTGGCGGGCGTCGGCGCTGCGTAGGGGTCTTGGTGGCCATGGCGGTAGGTCTCAGTCATCTGCTGACTGTCCACCATTTTACGCTAAGGCAAGGCGGATCCGTCGCCCCGGGCCAAGGCCAGAGCGGTCGCGGTCAGCCCGTCCGCCGCAGCCACCAGACGCCGGGCACGTCTGCGCGCCACGTGGGCAGCAGTGCAAGCAGCCACAACTCCTCGAGGCTCGCGGCCACGCTGGCCAGGGCCGCGACATACAACAGCCAGTCGTGCTGCCCCAGCACGAACAGGACGACGACATACACGCTGAGCAGGACACCGGCCACCTTGGACAGGTGCGTGTGAAAACTCGACAGACGCCCGTAGCGGATCCACGCGAGTGCGTTCTCCAGCGTCCAGCAAGCTGCCGCGACACCAATCACCCAGCGGTGCTCCCACAGGACGTCGCGATGGAAAGCGAGCAGGCCGGCCAGGCCGGCCAGCCATATCAAAGAGTCGCCGATCGAATCGAGCCGGGCTCCCAACCTGGACTGAACCCCGAGCGAACGCGCGAGCCAGCCATCGGCTGCATCGGTCAACAAGGCCGGCACGAGCACCCACGTGTAGGCCGTCTGCGCTCCGGCCAACGCCAGCAGCAACAGCAGGGGTGCACAGGCGATCCGCGTTGCGCTCAACGCGTTCGGCACCTGGCTCCAGGCGTCGGATCGTGGCGTGGCCCTTGCCTCCATGTCGCCAGTGTCGGCTCCTCGGCGGCCGCCGAAATCGGGGACAACCGCAGGTGACGCCAAGTAAGATCGCCCGCTCACCCAACTTGCGTCGAGGCTATACATGCGACTGATTCCCACTTGCGCGGCGCTGGCGGCGCTGACCCTTTCGTCGTCGTTTGCTCCCGCCGTGCTGGCTGCCACGCCGGCCGCGCCGGCCGCGATGGATGAAGCCGCCCGCATGCAGTACGCGCTCGGATATCAGCTGGGCCGCGACCTGGCCGGCATCGAGGCACGCCCGCAGGACATGCTGCAGGGCCTGACCGACGGGCGCACGGGCGCCAAGGCAAAGTTGACCGACTCGGAACTGGCCGCTGCCCTGACGGCGCTGCAGCAGAAGGTCGGCGCACAGCGGGCACAGGAGC
>Ga0209391_10001483_pt1 | contig 12129 bp, 7 predicted proteins | sample PPLLak3March2015_FD_187246 | JGI IMG/M metagenome (GOLD analysis project Ga0209391, IMG submission 187246) | Freshwater sediment microbial communities from Prairie Pothole Lake near Jamestown, North Dakota, USA - PPLs Lake P7 Core (1) Depth... | ecosystem: Environmental > Aquatic > Freshwater >... | reverse complement strand
CAGGTTTATCACCATATTATTCCTGATAGTACTTACTGCCGGCAGTTTTATCATTGACTCCTGTAAAAAAAATGATAAGTCGGGCGTACAGAATCCTTCCATACTAAGCATTGACGTACCCTCAAATTTTCCGCCACCGAATGATTTGTTTAAAGAGAATCCGCTTACTAAGGAAGGATTCGCCCTGGGCAGGAAATTATTCTATGATGGCCGGTTAGCCAAAGACGGGCTTGCATCCTGTGCTTCCTGTCACCAGCAATTTGCCGCTTTTTCAACTTTAGACCACGCTTTCAGCCATGGCATCGACAACCAGTTCACAACCCGGAATGCCCCGGGTATTTTCAATATGGCATGGCATAAGGAACTCCATTGGGATGGCGGAATAAACCACCTGGAAGTGCAGCCTTTGGCTCCTTTGACCGCGCCTAACGAAATGGGCGAAACAGTTGAAAATGTCGTAAAAAAATTAAACTCGGATACCCGTTACCGCGAGATGTTCAAGGCGGCTTTTGGAGATGAGAATGCCAGTTCCCAGCGAATGCTTAAAGCATTGGCTCAATTCATGGGAATGATGGTGTCGGGTAATGCTAAATACGACCAGGTGATGCGTGGGAAGGCTGCATTTTCATTGGCAGAACAAAGTGGTTATACCATTTTCAAGGCCAAATGTGGCAGCTGTCATAAGGAACCTCTTTTCACGGACCTTACCTACCGTAATACCGGCATACCTGTAAATTCCGGCATAAAAGACCTGGGCAGAATGCGTATAACCAGGTTAAGTCAGGATTCATTAAAATTCAAGGTCCCCAGTCTTAGAAATGTACAGGTAACAGCACCTTACGGGCATGATGGGAGATTTTTTTCCATTGGCGCCATGATTGATCATTACCGGTTATTTGTTCAGGATGGGCCAACAGTAGATCCGCTTGTAAAGAAAAAGATCAGCATAAGCCTGAATGAAAAAGCAGACCTGGTACAGTTTTTAAATACACTTACAGATACTGCCTTTATAAAAGACAAGAGATTCTCACAGCCAGAGTGAATGAAAAAGTAATCGTTTTACCTGGGCTTAATTCTTCTTTTTCTTTCCTTCTTTTTGTTCTTTTAACTGGGCCAGCAAAGTATTTTGTTTTTCTAATTCACCTCGCTGGGTTTCAATTTCTTTTCTCAGGTCATCTAATTCCTTTTCCAGCGATTGGCGTTTTTTATCTAATGAAGATAAATTTTTATCCGCTTTTAACACAGCGTCTGCTTGTTCGCCGATCTTTTTTTCGAGCTCATATTCTCCTAATTCAGTACTCAGCCCACTAAAAAAACTAACTGCACCTACACTTGCTGCAGCCGCAGCATGTCCATTTGAATTGGTTCCATCACGCAATAATATATCCTCGCCAGGTTCAGCCAGAATTATATATACGGTAGATTTTGCATTATCCCCCTTTCCGGAGCCGGTAACTTTGTAGTATACATCAAATTCCCTGTTCTCGCGAGTATGCAATTTTAAAGATTTTGCATAAAAAAATCCTTTGTTTGTTTTAACTTTTCCGCCCTGTTTCTGAACATAATCTTCAAGGGCATTCTCAACATCTTTTTCGGGATAATTAAATTCAAGAATAGTAGCAGGCTGTTTCGTTTTCTGGTATTCAACTGTCCCCTCATACTTTTTGGTGGGTTCAATGGGAATTTGGGCCCTAACGCCTGTAGAAATGATTAAGGCAAACACAAATAAGAAAATGGATGTTTTCATAAATTAAACTTTTAAGAAGTATTGTCTGAAATTAAATAATCTATCTTAAAATCAGCTGCTTCCGTAATTATTTTAAAAAATACTTGGCTTCGGCTTACTTTTACGCTTCAAACAGATTCTCACTTGAGTAATATAAAGAAACTGGCAGGGCAAACATTTTGGTATGGCTTCAGCAATATTTTCGGCCGGTTCATAAATTATCTTTTAACGCCACTGCTCACAGGCATTTATTCTTCGGAACAATATGGAGATATTTCTATCCTGTTTGCTTATGCAGCATTCCTGAACATCATATTTACATACGGAATGGAAACTGCTTATTTCAGGTTCACTAATATTTATCCGGAGAAGTCTGTTTATAATACGGGACAGTTTACACTTATTCTTTCCACGCTGGCACTTGCTGCTTTATTGATGATCCCGGTACCATCAATTGCCCGACTTATGAAACTGGATAATCATCCTGAATTTGTTACCTGGGTAATCTGGATTGTAGCACTGGATACTTTGGCTGTATTACCTTTTTCCAAACTCCGATTTGAAGGGAGGCCCAGGAAATTTGCTTTTATAAAAATCCTGAACATTTTAATCAATGTTGGATTGGTTGTTTTCTTCCTGGTTCTTTGTAAAGGGCAACATGAAAAAAATGCTGATAATATTTGGGCGATTATTTATAATCCCCGCATTGATATCGGTTATGTATTCCTCGCCAACCTGGTTGCCAGTGCACTTACCCTGCTTTTCCTGAGCAAAGAATTGATGAGTTTCCGCCCTAAAGCAGATCTGAAATTACTCAGGGAAATGTTTATTTATACGGCACCTCTGATCATTGTAGGCTTTGGTGGTATGATCAACGAAACCATCGATCGTTTTATGATAGTACAACGATTCAGCGGCACTGTAGCTGAAGCTAAATCAGCAAATGGTATTTACAGCGCCAACTACAAACTGGCCTTGCTTATTGTGCTTTTTATACAGGCTTTCAGAATGGGGGCAGAACCTTTCTTTTTCAAAGAAGCCACAACAGCCAATGCTCCGCGTACTTACGCCAGGGTGATGAAATTTTTTGTCATCGCCTGTTGCTTTTGTTTTCTGGGTGTGGTGCTGTTCCTTGATGTCTGGAAACATTTCATGGGTATCAAAAAACATCCGGAATACTTGTTGGGACTTTCTGTTGTTCCCATTTTAATGCTTGCAAAGATTTTTCTGGGTATCTATTATAACCTTTCAATATGGTATAAGCTTACCAACAAAAACCTTATCGGAGCTTACATCACCATTGCAGGAGCTGTTATTACATTGCTGATCAACTATTTTCTCATTCCATATTGGGGCTATATGGCTTCAGCAATTTCTACATTGGTTTGTTATGGATTTATGATGATATCCAGCTATCAGTTAGGTAAAAAACATTTTCCGGTACCCTATCCATGGAAAAAACTGGCTGCATACGTGTTTATTTGTATCCTGCTTTTCTTCATTCACCAGTTATTTAAGAAATTTTCACCAGGAGTTTGGTGGAACCATGGCTTTGGACTTTTTGAAATATTTGCGTTTACACTCTTTATTTTCCGCATAGAAAAAAAGGAATTCAGCCGGTTCCCTTATATCGGTAAATACTTCGCTTGAAGATAACAGGGTCTCTTTCTTTGATTAGTGTAAATCTCAACTCCGGCTACCCTTTAACGTAGGCGTTATGTGATTTTTCCCAATCGATGCTTGTTGAAGGACCATGCCCCGAATAAACTATGGTTTCACCAGGCAAACTATATAGTTGATCGATAATACTCCGTGATAAAACACTGAAATCCCCTCCCGGAAGGTCTGTACGACCAATACTTTCACGGAAAAGCACATCACCGGAAATAACAAACCCATTGCCCGCGGAATAGAAGCTCACACTTCCCGGTGAATGGCCGGGGGTAAAAAGAACCTGTATATCATCATTACCCAGTTTTAAGGGTCTGCCGGGAACGAGGTATTCCAGTTCACCCTGGTAATTATCAAATGGCATGTTCCACATCAAACCACTGGCGGGAGCCAATTCCAGCATCTTTTTTTCAAGGGGATGAATATGCAGGATCAGATCGTATTTTTGGGAAACAAATTTATTGCCAAAAACATGATCAAGATGACAGTGCGTATTCAATAGTAAAACAGGTTTCAGCCGGTTTTCTGCTATAAAACCAGCAAGGTCTTCCTGCTCATTTTCATAATAACAACCCGGATCAATAATGATACACTCCTTTTCTTCGTTATAGACCAGGTATGTGTTCTCCTGGACGGGATTAAATAAGAAAACTTTAACGTAGAGCATAGTGGGGAATTTATACCTTAAAAGCACTAATTTTAATAAGTACAAAACAGTATCCGGTTGCGAAAAGCAAGCTTACGAACATTTTTGAATAAAAGGTCTATGCGAAAACTATTTTGGGTCCTGATTGGGTGTTTTTTTATTTCTCAGACCGGACTGGCTCAGGTGAGTACAGTTCAATTTGGCAAAAACAGGGTCCAACATAAAAAATTCACCTGGCGGTATTATCAATCCCGCAATTTCAATAATTATTTTAGCCAGGGCGGCTTAAGCCTTGGAAAAATTGTTGCACAGGTTGCAGAAGAAGAACTACCCCAACTGGAAGAGTTTGTTGAATATGGCATGCAACGCAGGGCCAATATTGTGATATATAACAGCTTCACTGATTTGCAGCAGTCTAATATCGGCATTGGCATCGACTGGCAAAATACAGGAGGTGTAACCAAACTCGTTAACAACAAGATGATTGTTTATTATGATGCAAACCATCATAACCTGCGCAAACAAGTGAGGCAGGGCATTGCGCGAATCCTTGTTGATAACCTCCTTTTTGGTGATGACCTGGGGGAATTTGCAGGAAACCAGGCATTGCTTGATTTACCTGTATGGCTTACAGATGGATATGTAGCTTATGCTGCAGAAAACTGGAGCCCGGCACTTGATGATAAATTAAAATCCTCTCTCCTCTCCGGTAAATACAGGACATTTTATCAATTTGCTTTCAAAGAGCCGGAACTGGCCGGCCATGCTTTCTGGCATTTCGTTGCCCAAAATTACCGAAGGGATAATGTAACTTATTTCCTTTATCTGTCCAGGATATACAAGAGCCTGAATTCCGCCAGCTTAAAAGTTACCCGAAAAAAATTCAAGGAACTTTTAAGTGAGTTCATGGAAAAAGAAAGTGAAAGATACCAGGATGATCTGAGGGGCAGAAGAAATCAACCCAAAGGAAATGTGGTTGCAGTAGAAGAATTAAAAAATGGTAAAGACTTCTATCGCTTTCAGGCAAATCCCATTCCACGCAACAATACTTACGCCATGGTAAAATACCATAAAGGTGTTTATTGTGTTTTGCTTGAAGACCTGTCAGACAAAAGAAAGATACTGTTGAAAGCCGGTATCCTCAATAACCAGTCAGAGCTCAACCCGCATTATCCGCTGATGGCATGGGACCCCAAAGGATCCAGGCTGCTGGTGATTTACACGGAATCAGGTAAAATAAAAATGTTCATTTACGATGTAGTTAAACGGTTAAAAACAAACAAACAGGAACTCCCGGATTTCCAGATCATACAGGACGCCAAGTTTATGCTGGATGCTAATACCCTGGTGATCAGCGGTGTTAAAAACGGACAGTCAGATATTTTTGTATATAAGATAAACGAACAGACAACACAACAAATAACCAATGATCCTTACGATGACCTGGATCCTTCGTTTGTTGCTTTCCCTAACAAGAGCGGGATTCTTTTTGCTTCCAACCGGCCTTCGGGTGGTGCGCCAAGAGGAGATTCGGTTATTCCTTCCCGTAACCGCTTTAATATCTTCCTGGTAGACAATTGGAACCGAAGTGAATTCAGGCAGATATCCCAATTGTCGAAACTGAAATACGGCCAGGCCAGATCGCCACTGCAATACAATGTTAGCCACTTTACCTTTGTAAGCGATGAAAATGGTATAGGTAACCGTTATGCCGGCTTCTTCACTACAAAAAGAGCCGGGCTGGATACCATATTTAAAATAGGCGAAGAATATTTACGAAACCCATCACCAGCAGATTTTGATTCAACCTTAAAAGTATGGAGTAAGTCAGAGCCGGATTCTGTTGGGTATATTTCACTTACAAATGACAGTGCTTATGTGTTCCCTATTACCAATTACCAGAGCGGGTTGCTGGAGAGCAGGGGTGCGGGAGATAATAACCAGGTAAGTGAAGTAAGGCAGGAAGGTGATTTGAAATTTCTGTATAAGCTGCGCATAAATGAAGATGCACTGAAGCGCAGAAATATCAATGCCAAGCCAACAGAATATGTGAAGGAACTCATGGCGGAAGAAAGAAGAAATAAAGCTGAACCCATTTTTTTCAATAAAAATGCCCCGTCAATAGCAGATACCAGTAAAGAAAAAGATATTTTCCAGACAGAATTTGATAATGATCCAAATAAAGCAGCAGGTGAAGTAATTGACAATGCCAACCAAAAAGAGGCTATTGATCCTGTTTATAAGACGGCAAAACTATTCGACTATTCGTTAAAGTTTTCCAATGATTATCTGGTTTCCGGTTTTAATAATCAGGTACTTGTAAATCGCTTTCAACCATATGCCGGCGGAGCAGGCCCAATCTATCTCTCCAACACAGATATTGTTAATGGTATCATCCGGATGGGCATTTCGGACTTGTTTGAAGATATAAAATTCATGGGTGGTTTCAGGATATCAACAAACCTGAGGGATAACGATTATTTTGCCTCTTTCCAGAATCTGCGGAAACGTTTAGACTGGGGACTAACTTATTTCCGTTCAGTACAAAACGATTTCCCTATATATGACCCCAATACGGAGCCTATAAAAGCATTTTTATCCAATAAGCTTCTCTCTAATATATACCAGGGTAATATTTCTTTTCCGTTTGACCAGGTTAGAAGTATCAGGCTCACAGCAGGTTACCGGAGCGACCGGGTAGTTTTGAAAACAGACGCCAATTTTCCTTCCACCCTGGGCTATGAGGATACCCTTCTCCGTTATGGTATGGCACGACTGGAATATGTGCATGATAATTCCATTAATCCAGCCCTTAATATCTGGAACGGCCTGAGGTACAAAGTTTATATAGACGTTGCTTCGAGACTGGTTGCAGGGAACGAAGAAGGCAGGAACACTTTTAATTTCGGAACAGATATCCGATATTATTTACCCCTTTACCGGAATTTCATCTGGGCCGGAAGGGGTGCTGCTGATTTCTCCTGGGGTAATCAAAAACTAATTTATTACCTGGGCGGCGTGGATGGCTGGATAGGCCCGAAATTTAATAATGCGAACCGGCCTGCTCCCGATAATACTTATGCTTTCCAGTCGCTGGCCCTGAACATGCGCGGCAGTATACAAAATGCAGCAAATGGAAATAATGCGGTGGTCATCAATAGTGAATTCCGGCTTCCTATCTTTTCCACCTTCTTTAACAGGCCGGTAAATAATGCATTCCTGCGGAACTTCCAGGTTGTTCAGTTTACAGATTTAGGTACTGCGTGGAACGGCCAATTCAGGGATATCAATCGGCCCAATGAATTATTTGGTAATCCACCTACTCAGGTTAGGATCAAGACCGGCGGACTTGGGCCGTTTGTAGGTGGTTATGGATTTGGCGTAAGAAGTACCTTGTTGGGTTATTTCCTTAGGCTGGATGCCGGATGGCCTATGACAGGTTTCTTCCAGGGAAAGCCCATATGGTTCTTTGCCATGGGACTTGATTTCTAACCTGAATCAATAAAAAGCCGGACCTGCAAAATAAGCAGGTCCGGCTTTTATATTAATAAATTTCCTGTGGATTAGAAAACGATTATGGCAACATAGCTCTTGAAAGAACGTGAATAACGCCATTCGTTGCAGTAATATTCGCTACATTGATAAGAGATACAGGCTGTGTACTTCCATCAATTTTAACACCAGCTGGTGGTGTGGTAATACGAAGGTTACCAGTCTGTAATGTTTGAACAGTGGTATTGTTAATGAGATCAGAAGCAAATACGTTAGTTGTTAAAACGTGGGCTTGTACAACTGCAGTCAATGTAGCCAGCGGAACAGCAGCGATATCTGTAATACCTGCAGCGCGGAAAGCAGCATTCGTTGGTGCAAATACGGTGAATTTACCAGGACCGGAGATAGCACTCAGCAGACCAACCCTTGTTACGGCAGCAACCAGGAAACTGAAGCTTGTGTCAGCAGCAGCGATCTGGGCAATAGTTCTTGTTGGCGGAATAAGCACTCTGTCAATTACATGAATAACTCCGTTTGAAGCAGAAATGTCAGCCTGCTTCACTCTATTGCCATTTACGAAAACGCCATTAGCGTTGCGTGAAGCAAATAGTTTGATTCCTAACAAAGGGTTAACCGCATCAGATACAGGAACAGAGGTTGATGTTACAAATGCACCCAGTACATGATATTTTAAGATACTGTCAACCGCTGAAACTGGTAATGAATTAATGGTGGCTTCAGTAATTCCGGAGGCATTAAAAGCTGCGTTATCAGGTGCAAATACAGTAAGCGGATTGGTAGTTGCTAATGCATCTGCTAAACCTGCTTTTACAACAGCAGCTTTAAGGGTTGTAAAATTTGGATCTGATACTACGATGTCAGTAATTGATTGTGCTGGTGGATTTCCATCATTATTATCCTCGTTGCAGGAAACCGCAATTATAGATAAAACTGCAAAGGCGATAAGAGAAAGACGATTCAAAGAAAACTTTTTCATACTATAGGTTTTAGCTGATTATAACAACTTACCACTAATAAGGTTCAGCTATAATTTGTTAAAATCAATTTGTTTAACAAAAATACTATAATTGTCCCAAAAGTATGAACATTCGGCTATTTCATTTCTCTGTGAAAACTTGTATCAGAAACAGCTGGAGATTTTCTGCCATATGTCTTCTCCCTGAGTTTTAAATGGTACCCTCCGGGGCCCCCCTTTGATTTTAAGGTGACAATAAACAGGTTATCATAATCATTGTCGGGGATAGTTTTAATGGAAGGTTTAAGGCCGAGTTCCTTTAGCATCTGCAATGTTGTATTACTATGGCCAACAATCAGTGTATTTTTTTCCGCATCAAGCACCTGATATAAAAACTTGAGCAGGGTGTCATTCGTGTATAATTGAATCGGAATACCTGATTGCATACTAAATGGCTCGGCTGTTTGTCTGGTCCTGCGGGTATCTGTAGAATAAACCTGGGATATTCGGTTATTATTTAACTCCCTGGCAAGGTCTTCTGCTCTCACTTTTCCTTCGGCAGTAAGATCAGGGTCCTGCGGGGGATTTGTACTCTTTTCTGCATGTCGAACAATAAACACTTTAGTTGTCCTGCACTGAACCATGGTGCAAGACGCAATTATTAAAATGATTAATAGTCTCATAATGTTTTATATATATACATAGGTAAGACAATTAGATCTTTTTCCCATCAATCAGGAGTTTTTTCTGTTCAATTTTAGTTTTTAAACAAGACTGGATTTCAGGTGGGATTCTGCTGACAAGATAGTTTTGGCTATGTATAAACCAGTCATTCATTTTTGGAAAGAAATGCCCTTTCTAAGGCTTCTCCTTTCATTTATACCGGGACTGATAATGGGTTTATTCAGTCCTTTTTTAATGAAGCAATTACTCCTGCTTACATTTCCCGCTATAATAATAATATGGACCGTTAACAGGCTTCCGGCCTGGAAGGCCTGGAAATGGGGCTTTTTAAGAGGACTGTCCATTATACTGCTTGTTTTTTTAGCAGGAGGATTTATAGGTTTCAATAATTATACTCAAAAAATTAAACATACCAGTTGGGGAATTTCAAAATCACTTAAAGAACCTTTACTGGCAGTATTGGAAGAGCCAACAATAAATAAAAGCGGTCGGTACAAGGCAACTGCTTCACTTTTTGAAATATTACCGGGTTCAAAAAAAATGAAGAGAGGAATGGCTATTGTTTATTTTCCAAAAGATGATTTTAAAGCCGACTTCCCTTATGGTACAACATTGATTATGAGTAGCAGGATTTTGACCATGCAAAAAAAAGGGAATCCCGGGCAATTTGATTTCGCAGCCTATTATGCAAGACAGGGAATATATCACCAGGTATTTCTCCAAAAAGGAGAGTATATATTATTACAGGAAAGAAATGATAACAGGTTTTATCATTATCTATTCCTCACAAGAAATAAGATAATCCGGATCTTACAAAATAATATAAGTGACAAAAAGGCTGCCGGACTTGCGGAAGCATTACTTATCGGATATCGAAACGATCTTGATCAGACACTGGTTAACGCCTATGCCAATACTGGCGTCATTCATGTAATTGCCATATCCGGTTTACATCTTGGGTTATTGTTTGCAGTGTTGATGTCCCTTACATCTTTTCTGAACAATTCCCGAAATAAACAATGGCTTCAATTTCTGGTGGTAATCTCCCTTCTATGGATATTTAGCCTTATGACTGGTGGATCTGCATCAGTGATTCGAAGCGCTTTCATGTTTACTTTGTTAGGATTTGGCCGACTGACGGGTAATAAAGGGTATCCCCTTAATTCACTGGCGGCCGCCGCATTTGTATTACTCGCATACCAGCCAAACTGGATCATGGATACCGGGTTTCAACTAAGTTTTGCGGCGGTTGCCAGTATCATGATCTATTTTGACAGGATCAGAAACCTTCTATACTTTAAAAACCAACTTGCCATTAAATGCTGGGAAATGATTTCTGTTACGTTGTCCGCACAGATCCTTACAACCCCTGTAGTGCTATTTTACTTTAAACAATTCCCGCTTCTTTTTCTATTTACCAATATGGTTGCTGTTCCATTATCAGGTTGGATTCTGCTGGGTGAAATACTACTATGCCTCTGTAATTCTTACACATCCTTTGCAAATAAATTGGGCAATGTGCTGGAAAAAGCAATACAATTACTTAATACTTATGTGCTTCAAATGGACAGGGTTTCATTTTCGGTTATACGTGATATTTATGTATCTCCCATGCAGGTTGCAATGTTATATATATGCATCATTGGTTTAAGTTTATGGGTGGTATTAAAGATCAAGTCAGGATTTTGGTTGCTTCTTTTCGGAATATTGATTTATAGCGGCCTGCAGGTTTACCATGGTGCCATAACTGAAAAACAGAAAGAGATACTGGTACTTCAGGTTCCAGGAAGGCAGTCTTTATTTTTGATCAATGGGAAAGCAGGAGTACTATTTACAAATGACCCGGGTACCGGAACATCAGGCGACTGGAAAAAAGAGATCATGCCGGTAAGCCGGTTCTTCAGGCTTGAAAAATTGCAGATTCAGTATTTACCGGTAAAAGAATCTTTATTGATCCGTTGGAAAGGAAAAAAGATCTATTATTTAAATGGTAAATCAATAAGCAGGCAAACAAACACTTTAGGCGAGGCGGATATGATTATAATTTCCCACAATATGACAATCCCGCTCCAAGGTCTTTTACAGCAAAATCATTGCCAGGATTGGATTGCAGACGCCACCAATTCATTGTGGAAAATTCAGGAATGGAAAAAAGATTCTGAACAGTTACATTTGCGCTTCCATTCTGTAAACGAGTCGGGATCATATAGGCACAACTTTAAATAGAATGGCCCTGCCATATTCAATCCAAATCCTGTATTTCGAACAGATCAATCATAATCTTTATGCAAAAAAAAATTCAATCCGCCCTTATTTCCGTTTTCTATAAAGATGGACTTGAACCTCTTGTAAGGTTACTTCAGGATCTGGGCATTACTATTTATTCAACGGGCGGAACGCAATCATTCATAGAAAAACTAAACATCCCTTGCGTGTCTGTTGAAGCGATAACCTCTTACCCATCTATACTTGGGGGCAGGGTTAAAACGCTACATCCAAAAATATTTGGGGGCATCCTGGGGAGAAGATCTGTAGAACAGGATATTCAAGAAATGAAGCAATATGAAATTCCGGAAATAGACCTTGTTATTGTGGATCTGTATCCTTTTGAAGAAACGGTAGCTTCAACAAATGATGAAAAATCCATCATAGAAAAGATCGATATCGGAGGTCCTTCGATGATCAGGGCTGCTGCAAAAAATTTCAGCGACTTGCTGGTAGTAGCATCCAGAGCTGATTATACCGGCATTACAACATTATTAAAAGAACAAGACGGCTCAACCACATTGGAACAAAGAAAGGCCTATGCTGCAAAAGCATTTTCCGTGGTAGCGCATTATGATGTTGCCATTGCCCAATATTTTAACCCCGGCGGGCAGGATCATTTTGTTGAATCCTTTACGCAGCCAACGATCATGCGATATGGTGAAAACC
>Ga0209391_10001482_pt1 | contig 12132 bp, 5 predicted proteins | sample PPLLak3March2015_FD_187246 | JGI IMG/M metagenome (GOLD analysis project Ga0209391, IMG submission 187246) | Freshwater sediment microbial communities from Prairie Pothole Lake near Jamestown, North Dakota, USA - PPLs Lake P7 Core (1) Depth... | ecosystem: Environmental > Aquatic > Freshwater >... | reverse complement strand
GGCGCCGCGCTTCGACCGCAGCGCGCCGGGCCCGGTGCAGCCGGCGCCGGCGCCGGGCGCGCACACCGACGAGGTGCTGGCCGAGGCGGGCTTCAGCGCCGACGAGATCGCCGCGCTGCACGCGGCCGGCGCGGCACTGCGCGCGTGAACGCATCGCCAGGCAGCAGCATCCGGCCCGCGGCGTCGGTGCTCGTGCTGCGCGACGGGCCATCGGGCGTGCAGATGCTGCTGATGCGTCGGCCCGAGCGCGACAACGATTTCCGCAGCGGCGCCTGCGTCTTCCCCGGCGGCGTGCTCGACGCCAGCGATGCCGCCGCGGCGCCCTGGTGCCTGGGCCTGGACGACGCCGAGGCCAGCCGCCGGCTGGGGCTGGCCGAAGGCGGCCTGGCCTACTTCGTGGCCGCGCTGCGCGAATGCTTCGAGGAGGTGGGCCTGCTCTTCGTCTGCGGCCCGGCCGGCGAGGCGGTGGACCTGGCCCCGCATGCCGAGGCGCTGCGCGACTGGCGGCACCGCCTGCACGGCGGGCAGGCGACGCTTGCGGCACTGTGCCGGGCCTTCGACTGGCGGCTCGACCTGCGCGAGATGGCCTATTTCAGCCACTGGCTGACGCCGGTGCTGCGACCCAAGCGCTTCGACACCCGCTTCTTCGTGCGCCTGGCACCGCCGGGGCAGGAGGCGCTGCCCGACTTCGGCGAGGCGCTGGAGCTGATGTGGCTGACGCCCGACGAGGCGCTGGACCCGCAGCGCGCGCTGAAGCTGCTGGCCGTCACGCAGCGCACGCTGGCCGACATGCGCGGCTTCGCCGGCGCGCGCGCCGCCTACGCGCATGCGCGCGCGCTGCGCGGCGTGGCGCTGCACTTCCCGCGGCCGGCGCAGGGGCGCCACGGCCTGCAGCTGATCATCGAGGACCACCCGGCCTACGACGAGATCGCCCACCTCGACCCCGACGGCCGCGGCGACCTGCGCTGCGAGCTGCGGGCTGGGGACGTGACGCAACTGTCGCCACGGCTGTGGCGCGTGGCGGGCGAGCGCCGCCATGCCTACCTGGTCACCAGTGCGTCCAGCAGGGAGGCCGCTGTCGTCGACGCAGACCCGGACGATGGGGCGCAGTGGCGGGCGCTGATCGATGCGGCGCCGCAGAACGTCCGCTGGCTTCTTGCCACTGGAGTGCGTCCGCAGGCCACCGCCGTCGGTGCACGGTGGCCTGCGGCAACCTGCGCTTCGCTCACCGAGCTGGCCGATGGCACGACGCTCATGGTGGGCGCGGATACCGAACTGCGTGTCGTCTCGCAGCCGGCCGATCGCGGCCTGTTGCTCGTGGATGACGCTATCCTGCTCGCCACAGAGGCGTCGTCCGCTGCCGCGGCCTGCCCAGACGCGACCTGGGTCTCTGCCGCCACAGGCTTCCTTCGACGCCCGACTTCTTAACCGGCCAAGCACAGGGGGGTTGATGCAACCCAGTGCCGAGCAGATCAATGCGGCGATCACCGCACTGGAGGCTCAGCGCGCGCTTCTCGGCGACGGTGTCGTCAACACGGCGCTGGCGCCGCTGCGCCGCGAGCTCGCCGCGCTTCAGGCGTCCGCGTCAGCGAGCGCTGCACAGCAGCTGAAGCAGGTTTCAGTATTGTTCGTGGACGTCGTCGGCTCCACGGCCATCGGCCAGCAGCTCGACCCGGAGACCATCCACGCGGTGATGGACAGTGCGCTGGAGCGCTTCACCGCGGTGGTGCAGTCAGAAGGCGGAAGGGTGCTGCAGTACACCGGCGACGGTATGCTCGCCGGCTTCGGCACCGAAGTCGCGGCCGAGGACGACGTCGAATGCGCCGTACGCGCCGGCCTGGGCATCGTCGAAGCCGCACGCCAGCACGCCCCGGCCGTGCGCCGCCAGCACGGCGTGCCGGACTTCAACGTGCGCGTCGGCGTGCACACCGGCCGCGTGCTGCTCGGAGGCGGGGTCGATGCCGAGGGCAGCATCCGCGGCTCGACGGTGAACGTGGCCGCGCGCATGGAGCAGAGCGCGCCACCGGGCCGCGTGCGCATCAGCCAGGACAGCTGGCGCCACGTGCGCGGCCTGTTCGAGGCCGAAGAGCAGGAGCCGATCAGCGTCAAGGGCGTCGCCACGCCGGTGCGCAGCTGGCTCGTGGTGCGGGCACTGCCGCGCGCGGTGCGCAGCGGGCCGCGCGGCATCGAGGGCGTGGCTACGCCGATGGTGGGCCGCGACACCGAACTCGGCCTGCTGCACGGCCGCCTGCAGCGCGCCGTTGCCACGGGCCGCGCGCATGCCGTCACGGTGGTCGGCGAAGCCGGCCTGGGCAAGAGCCGGCTGTTGGCCGAGTTTCAGCGTGGCCTGGACCCGCAGCGCGTGCGTGTGCTGCTCGGCCGCGCGCACCCGCGCAGCGCGCTGGAGCCCTTCGGCGTGCTGCGCGACCTGCTGCTTCGCGCGCTGGCGCTCGGCGAGGCAGGCGAGGCCGACGTGGCGCGCACCCGCTTCGTCGAGGCGATCGGCCCGCTGTTCGTCGCCGAGGGCGAGGCGCCGGTGCACCGCCTTGGGCAAATGCTCGGCCTGGACTTCAGCGCCAGCCCGCACCTCAAGGAACTGCTCGGTGACGAGACCGGTTTTCGCGCGCTGGCCTTCGACGACGGCGCCCTGGCGCTGCAGCGCCTCTGCGCGCGCCGGCCCGTGCTGGTGGTGCTGGACGACCTGCACTGGACCGACCGCGGCACGATGGATTTCGTGCGCCACGCAATGGACCACGCCGCCGATGCGCCGTGGCTGCTGTTGACGCTGACGCGCGAGACCGTGTTCGAGCAGCACCCCGACTGGATGCGCGGCGTGGCACTGCACGGCCGCATCGACCTGAGGCCGCTGGGCGAGGCGCTGAGCCAGGAGCTGGCCGACGCGCTGCTGCAGCGCATGCGCGACGTGCCGGACAGCCTGCGCACGCTGGTCATCGAAGGCGCCGAGGGCAACCCCTTCTACATGGAGGAGCTGGTCAAGATGCTCATCGACGACGGCGTCATCGCCGTCGAGGCGGACGGGTGGCGCGTACTGCCCGACCGCCTGCTGCGCGCCCGCGTGCCGCCCACGCTGACCGGCGTGCTGCAGGCCCGGCTCGACGCGCTGCAGCCGACCGAGCGCAAGGCGCTGCAGCAGGCGGCGATCGTCGGCCACGAGTTCTGGGACCGCGCGCTGGCCGCCGTCGACACGGGCGCGCTGCAAGCCTTGCCGCTGCTGCTGAAGAAGGAGCTGGTCGTGCCGCGCGACGGCTCGACCGTCGACAGCGGCGGCGAGTACATGTTCCGGCACCACCTGCTGCACCAGGTGACCTACGACACCGTGCTGCGGGGGCCCCGGCGCGACGGCCACGCCAGGGCCGGCGCCTTCTGGTCCGAACGGGCCGAAGCGGCGAGCCCGCAGGACGTGACGCCGGCACGTTGCCGCGCGCTGGTGCAGGCGCAGCACCACCGCTGCCAGGCGGATGCGAAGGACTACCTGCAGTGGTTCGACGGCCAGTTCCTGCACTACCTGAACGCCTATGCAGCGACCACGCTGCGCCCGCTGGCCGAGCAACTGGTGGGCGTGTGCGAGCGCGAGTTCGGCGACGACGCCGCGCAGACCGCGCGCGCGCTGACCAACCTGGCGCGGGTGGAACTGGTGCAAGGCGACGTGGCCCTGATGGAGCCCTTGCTGCGGCGCGCGATCGCCATCCAAGAGCGGGCGCTGGAGCCGGACCACCCGGACACCGCGCTCAGCCTGTCGGCGTTGGGCGGCTACCACTCCGGACGCGGCGACCTGGCCTCCGCCGAGCCGCTTTTCCAGCGCGCGCTGGACATCCGCGAGCGGGCCCTCGGCCCCGAGCACCCGTTGACGCTGGGTACAGTCGACCAACTGGCCAAGGCGAAGGTGGAACTCGGCCGGCTCGAACAGGCCGAGGCACTGTTCCGGCGCGTGCTGGCCGTGCACGAGCGCAACCTCGGGCCCGAGCACAGCGACACCGCATTCGCACTCACCGCGCTGGGCGAAGTGCTAGCCAAGAAGGGCGACCATGCCGGCGCCGAACCGCTGATCCGCCGGGCGCTTGCGGTGCAGCAGCGCACGCTGCCGGCCGACCATCCGGACACCGGGCTGTCGATGTGGCACCTGGCCGAGACGCTGCGCGGCCAGCAGCGCCTGCAAGAGGCCGAGACCCATGTTCGCGAAGCGCTGCGCATCTGGGAGGCCGCTTTCGGACCCGACCACGAATGGACCGCGTGGGGCCGCATCTGCCTGGCCGAGGTGCGACTGGCGCGCGGCAACGCCCAGGAGGCCGCCGACCAGGCGGCGCGTGCCGCCTCGGCGCTTCAGCGCAGCTATGGCACCGAACACCCCGTGATGGCCACGACCCTGACGTTGCAGGCTCGGGCGCTGCTGGCATCGGCGCGGCCTGCCGAAGCCGAGGTGCTGCTCCAACGGGCACTCGCCGTGCATCACACGCACGGCCACGCCGAGGAGCAGAAGGCGGTCGGCGAACTGCTGCAAACGGTGCGGGCGGCTATACCGGACGCCTGAACGGCAGTCTTGCGCCATTGGTGTTTCTGCCCCCCCAAGCTGAGGGGGGCGCCCTTCAGTTGGTGGGTGATGCCGGCTTCACTAACGGGATTGGAGTCCCCATACTCCGAGGACATCGAAGCCTGCCGTCGGCAGGCCGTGGAGCCGATCATGCATTTGACAAGCAATGAACGTCGCCCTCTTGGGAGGCATGCCGTGGCCACGGCCGTGGCACTGCTGCTGGGCGGGAGCGGCGCCTGGGCACAGACGACCTTTTACTCGGTCATTGGCAGCGTCTCCACGTCGCCGACCGACTTGATACCGACGCTCGTTCCCACCGTCCAGACCTACGACTGGACGGGCTACGACTTGTACGTGGGCACCGGAGCTCCGGGCAGTTTTTCCGCCCAGGCCGGCGCGCAGATGACAGTCAACGCCCTCAGAATCGGCAACGGCGGGCCTGGCTTCGGCGATGGCACGGTCACGATCGACGGCATCAACCCCTCGACCGCGGTGCGAACGACCGTCCTGCTGAACGGCACCGGGAACCGCCTCGAGGTGGGCAACTGGGGCAGCGGGACCCTCACCGTGTCGGGTGGCGCGCTGCTGGATGCGACGGTCAACGCGGCGAACTGCGGCGTCAATTGCTTCAACGTCGTCGGCAACGCCGCCGGCTCCACCGGCACGCTCACCATCACGGGCGCCGGCTCGGAAGTCAAGACCATCGGTGGTTTCACGCTCGGCTCGGCCTATGTCGACACCGGGTTCGGCACCGCCGGCGTCGGCATCACCAACGCCTACCTGAATGTGCTGGCGGGTGGCACGCTGCGTACGCAGAGCACCGTGCTCGGAAGCGGTCCGGCTGGCCCCGGCGCCCAGGGCACCGAGCAGACTTTCGCCTCGGCGGTCGTCGATGGCGCGGCATCGCGCTGGTACATCACCGGCACCGGCAGCGGCGGGGCCTCGGGCAATCTGACGGCTGGCCTGGCCAATTCGCAGGCCACGATCACGCTCCGCAACGGCGGCCAGCTGGTCGTCGACGCCACCGGGGAGGCCGGTGGCGGCTACAACGCGATCAATCTCGGTGGCAACGGCGGCCGCGGAGATCTGGTCATCAACAGCGGCGGCAAGCTGAGCCTGCTCGGCGGGACCGCGACGGATCGCAGCGCGGCCCTCAATATCGGCGCCTACGGAACCGGCAGTCAGGGCTTTGCGACCGTCACGGGTGCTGGATCGGAACTGAGTGTCGGCGGCCACTGGGCCAGCGTCAACGTTGGCAACAGCGGCACCACCGGCACGCTGGATGTTCTTTCCGCTGGCCGGGTGACCTCGGGCGGCCTGTCCATCGGCGCCAAGGGCGGGGCCGGCACGGTCAACGTCAACGGCGGCTTCGTGGACCTGAACGGCACGCAGGGGCGTTTGCTCGTCGGCAGTTCGGGCACTGGCACGCTTGCCGTCTCGGGCGGCGGCGTGGTCGATGCCACGCTCAACCCCGGCGCCTGCGTCGGGAACTGGTGCGGCAACATCGTCGCCAACGGCGCCGGCGCCACCGGCACGCTGACCATCGACGGCCCGGGCTCCGAAGTGCGCACGTTGCGCAGCTTCCAGGCCGGCAATCTCTATGTCGACCAGTACACCGGAACGCCGGGCGGCACGGCGACAGCCACGATCAACATCACCAACGGCGGCAAGCTCGTAACGGGCAATGCGACGCTGGGCACGGCTCCGGGCGGCCCCGACGCGTTGGGCACGGAGAAGTCCTTCATCGACGTGCTGATCAATGGTGCCGCGCCGAACAACGGCCCAAAGTCGACCTGGACGGTTACCCGCAACAGCGTCGACAACTCTGCAGCCCGGATGGTGATAGCGGGCGACGCGAGCGCAACAGCAAGCGTCACCGTGTCCGGCGGGGCAACCCTGCGCATCGACAACGGTGCCGGTACCCCCGTTGGCGCGAACCAGGACCCCGCCGTCATCGTCGGGGCTGTGGGCAAGGGAACGCTGGTCGTCAAAGAGGGCTCGACACTCGACAACAGCGGTATCGCAGGGTTCATCAACGTCGGTTCGCTGAATGGAAGCGACGGTAGCTTTCAGGTGCTGTCCGGCGCATCGGCCAGCACAACGTTCTTGAACCTCGGACGCAATGCGGGCGCCAAGGGAACGATGTTGATCGACAACGCTGCACTCGTGATGAGCGGCGTCAGTCTCTATTCACAGTCGACCGGTACGGCAGGTGCATCGATTGGACGCAATGGCGGCGATGGCACGGCAACAGTGCGCAATGGCGGTTACTGGCTTATCAGCGATGGCGGCCAGGACGGCAGGTCGATCAACGGCAGCCCGGCGCTGTCGATCGGCCGCGACAATAACAGCAAGGGCTTGTTGACCATCACCGGCACGGGCTCAAAGGTGGAGGTTGTTGGATCGTCTGTTCCTCCCAGTGCGACGTATCCTGGCGACAACAACAATCCCTTTGTCAACGTCGGACGCGAGAACTCGGGCGGCGCTACCAGCGGTGAGCTGATGGTCAGCGCCGGCGGCAAGCTGGTCATAGCCGGCAACGCCCTTTCGACAACCACCAACGGCCGCACCACATCATTGAACATCGGCGGGCGCGGTGCTACGCAGGCCACGATCAATGCCGGCATCAACACGGCCGGGAAGGGAATCGCCACCGTCACCGGCGCGGGCTCCGAGATCCTGATGACCGGCTATGACACGTTGATCAACGTCGGCCGCGAGGACGGCAGCATCGGGGTCCTCAACGTGTTCGACCACGCTCAGGTGTCGAGCATCAGCATGGTCGTTGGTGCCGGCACCACTGGGGCCGCACTCAGTACGACCAAGGCACAGGGCACCGTCAACATCGACAACGCGGCGATGATTCTCAGCGGCAGCCGAACCGACTCTTCCCAGGTCGGCGCCGCCACCACGATTGGCCGCGGCGTCAATGGCGTCGGTATCCTGAACCTGACAAACGGCGCGCAGCTGCAGATCAATCCGACGGTGCTGGCCGGTGGCATGAGCGTCGGCGGCGATCAGTTCCTCAGTGGCGGTACCGGCACGGTCTCGCTGAGCGGCGGCTCGTCAATCGTCTTCGGCGGACCTGTCACCGGAAACGTACTCTCGATTGGCCGCACCGGCACTGGTACCGCATCGCTCGACGCGAGTTCAATCAATGTGGGAGGCGGCAACATCTTCATTGGCCGCGATGTCGGAGGGGTCGGCTCCCTGGTCATGAACAATGGCTCAACCGTCAACGCCGGCTTCGTCGGCGTCGGCGTCAGCGCGGCCGGCACCGGTAACGCGCCGGCGGCGGTCGGCGGCACCGGGCTGTTGAACATCGGCAACGGCGTCGGCCTCAGCGCGGTCCACGCGGGACGCGTCGAAGTCGGCGCCGGCGGCACGGTGAACGTCAACGCCGGCGGCACGCTGAACGTCAGCAGTCTGGGCTCGACCAACATCGCCTCGGCGCTCGACCGTTCGGTGTACGTCGCCCAGCAGGCCAACTCGACCGGGACACTGGTCCTGGGCAGCCTGACCGCACCGAGCGCCACGTTGCAGGCGGACTTCGTCGGCGTCGGCGTCAATGCGAAGGCCGTCCGGGACATCAATAACGAGCTCGTGCAATCCAACGGCGGCGCTGGCACTCTGGTGTTGAACGGCACCGTCAACGCCACACACTTCGAACTGGGTAAGGACAGCCTGCTGACCGGCAACGGTGACATCAGGGCCGGCGTGACCGGCCCCGTGATCATCGGCGGCACCATCGCCCCCGGCAACTCGCCGGGGCGAATCCGTATCTACTGCGACGTGACGATGCTGCTCGGCAGCCAGCTGATCCTCGAGATCGACGGCAACGGCATCAATGCGCCTATTGACCAGCTGATCATTGGCGACGATTCCAACTTCGACCTTACGCAGTTGCAGATCATCTTCGCCTTCGTAGGCGAAACGGATCCAACCAAGGTGGATCTGAACTTGAACCGGTTCCTGCGCACGAGCAATACAGACGGAACCGACGAGAGAGGCCTTCAATCGCTGTTCAATGGCAAGGACTGGGACAACTTCATCGACAGTGAAGCCATTGAATTCCAGTCGAGCGCATTTGATGTCACCAGCTTTAAGTTTGACGCGAGGTCCGGTCAAATCTCGGGTATCCAGGCCACCGAGATCCCCGAACCCGCCACCTACGCGCTGGTACTGCTGGCACTGGGCCTGATGGCACGCCGCCAGCGGCGCGCGGCGGCCATGCACTGACGCTTGCCGAGAAGGAAGCGGCCGCGCTCAGCCAGGCGCGGTCGCTGCGTCGGCCCACCGGCCGTCGACCAGCAACTGGTGCGGCCTGAACTGCGCCTTGTAGGCCATCTTCGGGCTGCGCTCGATCCAGTAGCCCAGGTACACGTGGCGCAGCTTGAGCGCCCGGGTCTGCTCGATCTGCCACAGCACGCTGTAGGTGCCGTAGCTGGCGGCCGCCTCCGGCTCGTAGAAGGTGTAGACGGCCGAGATGCCGTCGTTCAGCACGTCCAGGATGGACACCATCTTCAGCGCGCCCAGCGCACCTGGCTCGGCCGGCTCGCGGAACTCCACCAGGCGGCTGTTGACGCGGCTCTGCAGCAGGAACTGCGTGTACTGGTCGACGCTGTCGTGGTCCATGCCGCCGCCGCTGTGCCGGCCGGCCTGGTAGCGCAGGTAGAGCTGGTAATGCTCGGGCACGAAGCACAGCCGCAGCACGCGCGCCTTCAGGTGGCCGTGCGCCCGCCAGGCGCGGCGCTGGCTGCGCGAGGGCGTGAAGCCGGCCACCGGCACGCGCAGCGGAATGCAGGCGCGGCAGCCGTCGCAGTAGGGCCGGTAGGTGAACATGCCGCTGCGGCGGAAGCCGTTGGCCACCAGGCCGCTGTAGACGTCGGCATTGATCAGGTGGCTGGGCGTGGCCACCTGCGAGCGCGCCTGCCGGTCGGGCAGGTAACTGCAGGGATAGGGCGCCGTCGCATAGAACTGCAGCGACGAAAGCGGGAGTTCCTTCGGGTGCGTCACGCTCGCTCTGGCTCCGGGGGCCGTTGCAGCCCGTCGAGCTGCGACCACATGCGCGGATCATAGGTCCAATCGCCGATTTCCGGCTCCCCCTGGCTGCGGGACAGGTGCGCCTCGAAGTCCTGCCGCGGAATCTCGCGCGCGCCCAGCGACGCCAGGTGTCCGGTGTGCTGCTGGCAGTCGATCAGCGCCACGCCGTGCCAGCGGCAGAAGGCCACCAGCCCGGCCAGCGCGATCTTCGACGCGTCGGTGGCGTGCGCGAACATCGATTCGCCGAAGAACATGCGGCCGATGCCCACGCCGTACAGCCCGCCGACCAGCCGGCCGTCCACCCAGGTCTCGAAACTGTGCACCCGGCCCAGGCGGTGCCAGGCCACGTAGGCCGCCACCATCTGCGGCACGATCCAGGTGCCGCCCTGGCCTTCGCGCGGCGTGCCGGCGCAGGCCTGGATCACCGCACGGAAGTCGCCGTCGATGCGCAGCTCGCAGCCCGGCGTGCGCACGAAGCGGCGCAGCGTCTTGGCCAGGCTGCGCGACAGCTTGAACTCGGCCGCGTGCAGCACCATGCGCGGGTCCGGGCTCCACCACAGCACCGGCTGGCCGGCGCTGAACCAGGGGAAGATGCCCTGCCGATAGGCTTCCTCCAGCCGCCGTGGTGTCAACTGCCCGCCCGCGGCCAGCAAGCCGGGGGCATCGCTGTCCGGGCCCAGCGCCAGGCCGGTGGGCGGCAGCGGCTGGTCGTCGTCGATCCATTGCAGCATCTGCATGGCGCGAACTATCGCAGGAAGGCCGTTGCGCGGCGCGGCCGACCGCGAAGCCCGAAGAGGCCTGCGCCAATACTTGACATCTAAAGCATTGACCTCCAAACTATCCCTTTCCAAACGCTCTGGAGGCTGTCCGGCATGAAGATCGTCTGCATCGGCGGCGGCCCCGCGGGCTTGTACTTCGGCCTGCTGATGAAGCAGCTGGATCCGGCCCACGACATCACGGTGGTCGAGCGCAACAAGCCCTACGACACCTTCGGCTGGGGCGTGGTGTTCTCCGACCAGACGATGGACAACATGCGCCAGTGGGACCCGCCCACTGCCCAGGCCATCCAGCAGGCCTTCAACCACTGGGACGACATCGAGCTGGAGTTCAAGGGCCGCACGATCCGCTCGGGCGGCCACGGCTTTGTCGGCATCGGCCGCAAGAAGCTGCTCAACATCCTGCAGGCGCGCTGCGAAGAGCTGGGCGTCAAGCTGGTGTTCGACACCGACGTCGATTCGGACGCCGACTTCCCCGACGCCGACCTTGTCATCGCCAGCGACGGCATCAACTCGAAGATCCGCAACAAGTACGCGGCCGTCTTCAAGCCCGACATCGTCACCCGCCCCAACCGCTACATCTGGCTGGGCACGCACCGGCTGTACGACGCCTTCACCTTCGTGTTCGAGAAGACCGAGCACGGCTGGTTCCAGGCGCACATCTACAAGTTCGACGAGAACACCACCACCTTCATCGTCGAGACGCCCGAGCACGTGTGGAAGGCGCACGGCCTGGACCAGGCCGACCAAGCGCAGTCCATCGCCTTCTGCGAGAAGCTGTTCGCCGACAACCTGCGCGGCGAGAAGCTGATGACCAACGCGCGCCACCTGCGCGGCTCGGCTTGGCTGAACTTCCAGCGCGTCAAGTGCGAGCAGTGGTCGCACTTCAACGGCCGTGCCCACGTGGTGCTGATGGGCGACGCGGTGCACACCGCGCACTTCGCCATCGGCTCGGGCACCAAGCTGGCGATCGAGGACGCGATCGAGCTGACGCGCCAGTTCAAGGAGCTGGGCGATTCGCCCGACAAGATCGGCCAGGTGCTGCAGCGCTACCAGGAACTGCGCAGCGTCGACGTGCTGCGCCTGCAGAACGCCGCCTGGAACGCGATGGAGTGGTTCGAGGTGGTCGGCGAGCGCTATGCCGACCAGCTGCCGCCCGAGCAGTTCATGTACTCGATGCTCACACGCAGCCAGCGCATCAGCCACGAGAACCTGCGCCTTCGCGACGCGCAGTGGCTGGGCGGCTACGAGCGCTGGTTCGCCGAAGCCGCCGGCATGAAGCTGCCGCCGCACGTGCCCGCGCCGCCGCCGATGTTCACGCCCTACACGGTGCGCGGCATGACGCTGAAGAACCGCGTCGTCGTCTCGCCGATGGCGCAGTACTCCTGCGTCGACGGCCTGCCCGCCGACTACCACCTGGTGCACCTGGGCGCGCGCGCGATGGGCGGCGCCGGCCTGGTCATGGCCGAGATGACCTGCCCGACGCCGGACGCGCGCATCACGCCCAGCTGCCCGGGCCTGTGGAACAAGGCGCAGCGCGACGGCTGGAAGCGCATCGTCGACCATGTGCACGCGACCACGGACGCGAAGATCGGCATCCAGCTCGGCCATGCCGGGCCCAAGGGCTCGACCAATGCGCCGTGGGACGGCGACGGCGCTGATCGCCCTCTGCCCGCAGGCAACTGGCCGCTGATCGCGCCCTCGGCCCTGCCCTACCTGGAAGACGGCCAAGTCCCGCGCGCGATGACCCGCGCCGACATGGAC
>Ga0209391_10001481_pt1 | contig 12135 bp, 13 predicted proteins | sample PPLLak3March2015_FD_187246 | JGI IMG/M metagenome (GOLD analysis project Ga0209391, IMG submission 187246) | Freshwater sediment microbial communities from Prairie Pothole Lake near Jamestown, North Dakota, USA - PPLs Lake P7 Core (1) Depth... | ecosystem: Environmental > Aquatic > Freshwater >... | reverse complement strand
GCTCGGCTGCTCGGGCGCGCGCATCACCACCGCGCTGCTCAACACCATGGAGCAGAGTGGCGCGACGCACGGCCTGTCGACCATGTGCATCGGCCTCGGCCAGGGCATCACGACGGTGCTCGAGCGCACGGCGTAGTCCGCCCGCAGCGGTGCTGCACGAAACGGCCGGTCCCGCGAGGGGCCGGCCGTTTTTATTTTTGCGCCAAGACCGTTTTTCGCCCTGGCGAGGGCGCTCGGCGGCGATTACGCGATCCAATAAGTATTTTCCGCGACCGGCGCGCGACAACTGACCCGAAATTTCCGCTGCAACAGGCTCGTCCTTCACCGCACGTTAAGGACGCGCGGGGAGAATGACAATCGAAAGGCGGGAGGAGAGAAGCAGAGACCAGCAACAGGAAGAATGGAAGCCACGGTCCCGCACAGTACGGGGCCGCTGAAAGAGAGGAGAGAGCAATGAGCGTCAAACGGAAAATCATCGAGTTCTTCCACGAGGAAGAAGGTCTTACGACGGTTGAATATGCAATCGCCGGTGGTCTGGTGGGTGCGGCCGTGATTGCGGCCTTCCTCGCCTTGGGCGGCAAGGTCGGCGAGGTCATCGAGTCCATCACTGACAGGCTGCAGGCGGCCCCGTGAGGGCGTCTTGAGCCGGCCAGCCGAGGCCGGCGGTTGATCGATTCGGGTGGGGCACCAATAACCAGACGCCCCACCCGCGGTTGACGCTCTGAACACAGGGTTTCGTGTTCGCCATGATCCTTAGCCCAATTGAGGTTCGCGCAGTCGCAACGGGCGCCGTGCTGGTCATGCTGGCGCTCGCAATCAGGGAAGATGCCCTGCGACAGCGCATCCCAAATGTACTGAACGCCTGTGCGTTCGTGCTGGGCATCGCCATGGCATTCCTGGCGGCGGGGTGGAGCGGTGTCGCCATTTCCGTCGGCGGCGCGCTGGTCGGATGCGCGGCGCTGGTGCCTTTTTACCTGCTGCGCGGCATGGGTGCGGGCGACGTCAAGCTGATGGGCGCCGCCGGTGCATTCCTTGGGCCAAACAGCGCGCTGCTCGCAGCGGCGATGGCCCTCGTGGCCGGGTGTGTGCTCGCCCTCGGGGTCGTTCTCTTCCAGGCGAAGCGGACGGCGGCCGGGCCGGCGACATCACCGGACCACAAGGCCGGGCTGGCGTGGCGGGCGGCGGCAGCCATCTCAATCGTGCGACACGAGCGCTTTCCCTATGCGGCCGCCATCGGCGTCGGAGTCGTGGCGGCGCTCTGGCTGCAAGGCTCGCTGGGGGCCCTGGTCGCAACTTTGGGTGCTGGATGAATGGGAGACGCGCACATGAGCAGCATGCCTGTGGAAGTCCTCCCGGTTGCACCCGGCGAGGATCTTGATTTCGTCACGTCCGAGGCTCGCCGCCTGGCGCGGCTGATGCCGAGGCCGACCACGCTGGAGGCGACGGGCCTCTCGCTCCCCTTCCTTGCGGAACTGCTGGGCAAGCACCTCGTCACCGCGGGCGTGCTGACCGCCAGCCAGTTGATCGAACGAATGGCCCTGGCCGGGCCGGTCGTCGAGCAGGTGCTGCAGTTCATGCGCGCGGAGAACAAGGTGGAGGTGCGTTCGCGGCTCGGCCAGGAAGGCGAGCTCCGCTACGGGCTCACCGATCTCGGCCGCAAGGAGGCTGCCGAGTCTCTCGACCGCGGCGGCTACGTCGGCCCCGCACCCGTGCCGCTCGAGGATTACGTGGCCCTGATCGCGAAGCAGTCGGTGCACGCCCGGGTGACCACGAGGCAGGACGTCCTGGCGACGTTCCGCGGCTTCGTCATCGACGAAGACCTGCGGGATCGCCTCGGGCCGGCGCTCAATTCGCGCCGTGCCATGTTCCTGTACGGCAATGCGGGCACGGGCAAGACCTACACGGCACGCCGGCTCTCGAAGGCGCTCAAGGGCTTCGTCCTGGTGCCGCACGCGATCTCGGTCAACGAGAGCGTCATCTCGATCTTCGATCCGTTGTGCCACAAGCGCGCGGCGATGACGGACCAGCCGTCGCCGACCCGGCTCGAGGAGGGCTTCGACCCGCGCTACGTCGCTTGCGAGCGGCCGATCGTGCTCACCGGCGGTGAGCTCGCGGCCGACATGCTCGAAGTGCAATGCGATGCCGCCACGCGGACCTACTCGGCGCCGATCCAGATGAAGGCGAACAACGGCTTCCTGCTGATCGACGACCTGGGTCGCCAGCGCATCCAGCCGGCGGTGCTGTTCAACCGCTGGATCGTGCCGCTCGACACCGGCCGCGATTCGCTCACGACCGGCAAGGGCCACCACTTCGAGGTGCCGTTCGACCTCGTGCTGGTGTTCTCTACCAACCTGCGGCCGCAGGACATCGCCGACGAGGCGTTCCTGCGTCGGCTCGGCTACAAGATCGAGTTCACCCCGATCCCGGCCCCGCTCTACACGCAGATCTGGAAGGACGTCTGCGCGGAGCGCGCGGTCGCGTTCGACCCGAAACTCGTCGAGTTCACGATCGCGGAGCTGCACGGCAAGACCGGGATTCCGATGCTGCCCTGCCACCCCCGCGACCTGCTCAGCATGGCGCTCGACCGTATCGGTTACATGGGCGCCGGCAAGCTCGACGCGGACGCGGTGCGCTGGGCGTGGGAGAGCTATTTCCTCCACAAGGGCGCCAACGAATTCGAGGATGCCTGAACCAAGGGAGTCGCACGAATGCTCAGTCGTAGAGGACCTATCCTGATCGTCGTGTCGCTGCTGCTCGCGGTGGGCGCCGCGTGGGTCGCGAACCGCTGGCTGCTCTCGGAGAGGGAACAGCAGGCGGCGACCCCCGGCACCGTCCCGGTGGCAACTGCGGCGATCGAAATCCCCTTCGGCACCAAGATCGAGGCCAACCGCCAGGTGGCCATGATCCAGATGCTCGAAGGCACCGCGCCGGAAGGCGTTTTCGCAACCGCCGAAGCCGTCGAGGGCAAGGTCGCGCGCTCTTCGATCATGAAGGGCGAGATCCTGCTCGAGGGCCGCTTCGCCGAGGAGGGCACAGGGAACATGCTCGCCCTGGTCGTCTCGCCCAGCATGCGAGCGGTCAGCGTGCGCGTGAACGACGTCGTAGGCGTCGCGGGCTTCCTCGCACCCGGTAACTACGTCGACGTGGTCGGCGCGTACCAGGAGAGCTCGGAGACCCGCTCGGAGACGGTGGTCCAGAACGTGAAGGTGCTGGCCGTCGACCAGACCGCGTCCAGCGACAAGAACGAGCCGGTCGTGGTCCGTGCCGTGACGCTCGAGGTCACGCCGTTCGACGCCGAGAAGCTCGTCCTCGCCGAGAAGCGCGGCATGATCCAGCTCGCCCTGCGCAACCCGAACGATACCGAGCTGGTGGCCATGACGAAGCCGGCGCCCGCACAGGCGCCTGCCCAGGCTGCCGCCCCCGCGCCGGTCGCGAAGGCGAAGCCGCGCGTCAAGGTCGGGCCGCCGCCACCGTCGACCGAAGTCACCGTGATTCGGGGCACCGAAGTCGGCAAGGAAATTCCGAAGAAGTGAGAGTTCCCAAATGCTGTCAATCACCAGGATCATCATTCCGGCACTCGCCGTGTTGCTGATGTCGCTGGGCCCCGTGGGTAGCACGTACGGCCAGGGCACGCAGATCTCGCAGTTGCCGATGGGCGGCACGATCGACATGTCGATGCCGCTGTATAAATCGCGCATCGTGGCCGTCGAGCAGCCCACCGGTCGGGTGGCGGTCGGCAACCCCGACGTCGCCGACATCGTCGTGATCAGTCCGACGCAGATGTACATCCTCGCGAAGGATATCGGCACCACCAACCTGCTGTTCTGGGGCCGTGACAACCGCCTGCTCGGCTCGGTCAACCTCGAGGTGTCGCACGACCTCGACGGGCTCAAGGCGAAGCTGCACCAGCTGATGCCGAATGAGGCCATCGAGGTCTATTCGGCACAGCGGTCGATCATCCTCAAGGGCCGCGCCTCGAACGTCGAGGTGATGAACGCGGCCGTCCGCATCGCCGAGGGTTACCTCGCCCAGATCCAGACGGCCAAGAAGGCCACGCAGTTCGAGCTCGAGGAGAGCCAGTCGAAGCGTGAGGACAAGACGGTCGGCGGCGTGATCAACCTCATCGAGATCGGCGGCTCGCAGCAGGTGATGCTGTCGGTCAAGGTGGCCGAGATCGAGCGCACCGAACTCAAGCGGCTGAACGCGAACTTCACCGCGATCTGGTCGGGTGCCGACGGCCAGTGGGGCGGCGTCAACGGCGGCGGCGTCGTCTATCCGGACGGCGACTTCCTGCCGAACCCCTTCAAGATCGTCAGCCAGGGCTTCTTCGGCGCGTTCGTGGGCGACAATTTCCGGGCCACGCTGGCCTTGGACGCGGCCAAGGAGAACGGCCTGGCGAAGATCCTCGCCGAGCCGACCCTGACGACCCTCACCGGCCAGCAGGCCGAGTTCCTGTCGGGCGGCGAGTTCCCGATCCCGGTGCCGCAGGGCATCGCGGGCACCACCACCATCGAGTTCAAGCCGTACGGCGTCGGACTCAAGTTCATACCGGTCGTGCTGTCCGACGGGCGCATCAACCTGAAGATCAACGTGAGCGTCAGCGAACTCACGGGGCAGGGCAGCGTCATCCTCTCCGACGAGAACGTCTCGCTCCGCACCTTCGTGCCGTCGCTCCGCCAGCGGAGCGCGAGCGCCACGGTCGAACTCGGCGACGGCCAGACCATGGGCCTCGCCGGCCTGCTCGACGACAAGCTGCGCGAGTCGATCTCCAAGTTTCCGGGCCTCGGCTCGATACCGATCCTGGGCGCGCTGTTCAGCAGCAGCGACTACCAGAAGGGCCAGACAGAGCTGGTCATCATGGTCACGCCGCACCTCGCGAAGCCCGTTGCCCCGGGTAGCGTGACGCTGCCTACCGACAAGTTCGTTGAGCCGACCGACGTGGACTTCTACCTCCTCGGCCGGACCGAGGGCACTGCCAAGTCGAGCGGCCACCAGGTGAACTGACAAGGAGTCCACCATGACTACCAGGATCATCATCGCGCTGGCCGTGATCGGGGCACTCGCCGGGTGCTCGACCACCGCCACGCAGGAAGACTACGGCAATTCAGTGGCTTCGCTCATCCAGGCGCAGACCGCCAATCCCGAGACGCTGACCAATCCGAGCACAGCCCCGGTCACGGGCGTGGACGCGGACTACGCGAACAACGTCTTGACCGAGATGCGCCAGGATGTCTCGAAACCCGCGGAGGTCAAGAAGCCCATCGAGATGGTGCTCTGGGGCTCTGGGAGGTAAACAAAAATGGGACGCATGCGACGACAACAGAACGGCATCGTCGCTGTCGTGGTGGCCATTGCCCTGCTGGCCCTGCTGGTGATGGCAGGCTTGGCGATCGACACTGGCCACCTCGTCCTGAACAAGTCGCGGTTGCAGAGCACGATGGACGCCTCGGCCCTTGCCGCGGCGAAGGTGCTCGACCAGACCCATTCCGAGACGCAGGCGACTGCGGCGGCCCGAAGCGTGTTCGACCTCAACGCGGCCCAGCATGCCGAGTTGCGCGACAAGATGTCCGGAGCGGACATCACCGTGCAGTACTCGAGCACGCTGAACCCATTCGCGCCCGGCACGTCGCCGGCGGAATACGTGCGAGTGATCTCGCCGTCGTTCTCGATGTGGACGAGCTTCACCCAGTTGCTCGGCTTCATGGAGATGACGACGGGTGCGAGCGCGGTGGCTGGCCCGAGCGCGCCGATTCCGCGGCCGTGTGACCTGTTCCCGATCGCGGTGTGCGGCGATCCGGCACACCTCGACGCGTACCCGTGGGGCTTCGCTCCGTACCCCGATCCCGCCAGCACCGTCACGGGGCTCAAGCTGGCCTCGGGAGCTGCCGGTACGACGTTCGGCCCGGGTAATTTCCAGCTCATCCGCCTGGGCGGCAGCGGCGGTGCGGACGTGCGCCGCAACATGGCCGGCGGCGCGGCTTGCGCCGGGGACATGGTTGAAGTGGACCCGCAACCGGGCAACGTGATCGGGCCGGTGGCGCAGGGCCTCAATACGCGCTTTGGACAGTACCAGGGTCCGTTCGGCGGCGAGCGGTCCGACTATCCCTCGGACTGGTTCACCTCGCCGAGCCCGGGCACTCCGTTCGACGTGGACGCGGCCACCCAGGCCATCACGTTCAACGGCGTGCCGGTCACTGGAAACGTGGACGAGATCAGCGGCGCCTACACGTACGCCGACTACCTCGCCGATATCGACAGCGTGGTCCCCGGGAACGAGCCTGCGGGCGTGCCGCAACGTCGTGTCGTCACGATCCCGATCGTGGACTGCCGCAACACAGTGCCCGGCACGAGCGCGACGTTGCCGGTCGCGGGCTTCGCCTGCTTCTTCATCCTGCAGCCGATGCGGCAGTCGGGTTCCGAAGGCTGGATCTTCGGTCAGTTCATCGAGGAGTGTCCGGCCACCGGCGCCCCGGGCCCGGTGCCCGGGTTCGGGCCCTACAAGATCGTCCTGCACAACGATCCGGACAGTCCAGACTCATGACCAAGACGTTCAAAATGATGCGGGCAGGGTTCCGCGGTCCGCGCCAGTCGCGCGGCGTCGCGGCGGTCGAGTTCGTCATCGCGGTGCCGGTGCTGCTGTTCGTCATGCTCGCCGCCGCCGAGATCGGCCGCGCCTTCGTGCACTACGACACGCTCTCCTACTCGGTGCGCAGCGGCGCTCGTTACGCGACTGAGAACGTGATCAAGGGTACGAGCGGCGCGATCGACGTCGCCAGTGTTGCGGCTGCAACCTCGAACCTGGTCGTGTACGGCAAGCCGTCCGCTGGCACCACGCCGTGCCTGCCGGGATTCGCACCGGGCGACGTCACGGTGCGCAATGCGGGGGGCGGCAACGTCGAGGTGATCGGCGAGTACGACTATCACCCGCTGCTCGGCATCGTGCTGCCGGGCTTCGGCGGCACCGGGCCGACGTCGATCTTCACCATGCGCGTCGCGACCACCATGAAGGCGATCTCCTGAGGCAGCCATGAAAACGCGCCTGCGGCAGTCGGGTACCACCACGGTCGAGTTCGCGATCGTCGGCCTCGTCCTGGCGATGGTGGTGCTGGGAGTCATCGAGTTCAGCCGGATCATTTTCACGATGAACGCCCTCCAGGAGGGCGCGCGGCGGGGCGCGCGGGTCGCCGCAGTGTGCCAGGTGGGCAACACGACGGTGGCCGAGACCGCGGTACTGCTGAAAATGCCGGACTTGAGCACCGCCAACGTGGTCGTCGAATACCTGGACGCGAACGGCGCAGTGCTCGGCAACGCGGCCGGCGCATACGGGAGCATCGCGTACGTGCGGGTGCGGATCGTGGACTATTCGATCTCGGTGTGGCTGCCGTTCATCAATCCCACGTTCAATGTCCCGGAGTTCTCGTCCACGCTGCCGCGCGAGAGCCTCGGCATCCCCCGGTACGGGGCCCCTCCGGAATGCTGACAGGATGAATGGCAACGATGTCGCAGAAGCTCAAAGTCGTGGTTGCCGGTCGCTCCGAGCGGGCGCTCGGCCCACTGGTTGACGCGCTGGCGCGATCGCGTGACATCGCATGCTCGACGCACCTCATCACCGACGGTCATGCAGATGCGCTCGCCGGCCTCGATCCAGTCCCCGACGTGCTCGTGCTGCGCTTCGACAGCGACAACCTGGCGGAACTCGCAGCACTTGCCGATACGAGCCCGGCCAGCCGGCCACCGCTGATCGTCGTGGGACCGGCTTCTAGCCCGGAGGCCGCGCGGCACGCGGTTCGCAGCGGCGCCCGCGACTTCCTGCCGGAGCCCGTCAAGGCGGACGAACTGCTGGCGGCCGTCGAGAGGCTGCGCACCGAGGCCCTGCACGCGAACGGCCGAGAGAAGCGCGCGGAAGTGATCGTGGTGCTGGGCGCGGCCGGCGGTGTCGGCGCTTCCATGGTTGCCTGCAACCTCGCGCTGGCGCTCGCGACGGAGACCAAGGCCCCGACCCTGCTGCTGGACCTCGAACTCAACGCCGCGCCGTTGTCGAGTTTCCTCGACGTGTCGGCGGAGCGGGGCGTGCCCTCGGCGATCGCTGAGGCCGAGTACCTCGACGAGGAGGCCCTGCCCGGCTACATCGCCAAGCACCGCAGCGGGTTGCGCCTCATGAGCACGCCAGCGCCGTCGCTGGTCTCCGCACGGGAACTGGATCCGGCGCGCTTCGCGACCCTGATGGGCATCCTGTCGAAGGAGTTCCGCTACATCGTCGCCGACGCTTCACACACCCTCGACGATGTGACGGTGGCGGCACTCGGCATGGCCAGGACCGTGGTCCTCGTCGTGCAGCAGTCGGTCGTGCACCTTCGGCAGGCGGCCAAGATCGTCGGCACGCTGTGCGGCGAGGTCGGGGTGGCCAGCGACCACATCCTGGTGGTGGTCAACCGCTACCAGAAGCACTCGCCCGTCGGCCTGGACGACATTCGCCGGGCGCTGGGCCACGAGACGCTCACCGTCCTGCCGAGCCAGTACAAGTCCGTGCTTGCGAGCATCGACAGCGGGCTGCCGCTGCTGGAGCACGACCCGTCGTCGGCCGTCGCCAGGGCAATCGTCGAACTGCAGCGCGAGATCGTCAGCGGCCAGCACGTCGAACACTACGGCCTGCTGCGGCGCGCGCTACCCATTTTCTCGGGAGGCTGATCCATGTCCACCCTCATCAAGGAACGACAGGCCCCTGCGGCGGCGGCCAAGCCGGGTGCGGTTGAACACGAGCACGTGCGCCAGCTGAGCCCGACCGAGCGCGAATGGAAGCAGCGGATCTACGAGCGCCTGCTGAAGGTGCTCGACCTCTCGCTGCTCGGCTCGGTGGGCGAGGAGGAGGCCCGCGGCCAGGTGCGCGAGATCACTACGCGCCTGCTGGTGGAGGAGTCGGCGCCGCTCAGCCTCGCGCAGCGGCAGTTCGTGACCCGCCGCATCGAGGACGAGGTCATGGGGCACGGCCCGCTCGAGCCGCTGCTCGCTGACCCGACCGTCTCCGACATCCTCGTGAACGGCGCACGCCAGGTGTACGTCGAGCGCTTCGGCAAGCTCGAACTGACCGAAGTGCAGTTCAACGACGACGCGCACCTCATGAACATCATCGACCGCATCGTATCGGCGGTCGGCCGTCGCGTGGACGAGTCGTCGCCGATGGTGGACGCGCGCCTCAAGGACGGGTCGCGAGTCAACGTGATCATCCCGCCGCTGGCGCTGGACGGCCCGATCCTCTCGATCCGCCGTTTCGGCGTCGAGTTGCTGGGCATGGACGACCTGATCCGCCTGGGCACGATCGACGAGTCGCTGTCGAAGGTGCTCAACGCCATCGTGCACGGGCGCCTGAACGTCGTGATCTCGGGCGGCACCGGCACCGGCAAGACGACGCTGCTCAACATCCTGTCGGCGTTCGTGCCGGCGTCGGAACGCATCGTCACCATCGAGGACTCGGCGGAGTTGCAGCTGCAGCAGCCGCACGTCGTGCGGCTCGAGACGCGCCCGCCGAACGTCGAGGGCAAGGGCGGGGTGAACCAGCGCGACCTGGTGCGCAATGCACTGCGCATGCGACCGGACCGCATCATCGTCGGCGAGGTGCGCGGGGCCGAGGCGCTCGACATGCTGCAGGCGATGAACACGGGTCACGACGGATCGCTGACCACGGTTCACTCCAACTCGCCGCGCGACGCACTGGGGCGCATCGAGACGATGGTCACCATGGCGGGCGTCAACTTCCCGATGCGGGCGCTCCGGGCCCAGATGGCCTCGGCCATCAACGTCGTGCTGCAGATCGCGCGCGACGAGGACGGTCGCCGCCGTCTCACCAGCCTGCAGGAAGTCAACGGCATGGAAGGCGACGTCATCACCATGTCGGAGATCTTCACGTTCGAACGCACCGGCGTCGACAAGGACGGCAACGTGCTCGGCAAGCTGCGGGCCACCGGCGTGGTGCCGGGGTTCCAGCGCCGGCTCGCGCGCCGGGGCCTCGACCTGCCGGTCGAGCTGTTCTCGCTGCCCCCGGGCAAGCGATAGGAGAAGCTCATGACGCCTGGACTCGTGGTCTTTCTCGCGCTGCTGGGCGGAGCGGTCTTCCTGCTCTCCCAGGCACTGTTCGTGCCGGCCTTCGGCACCGACGCGCGCATGCAGCGGCTGCTGAAGCGCAAGCTGCACGCGATCGGGGCCTTCGAGGCGCACAGCGAAGTTGCCCTGATGCTGCGGCAGAAATACCTGCGCGACCTCTCGCCGCTTGCGCGCCGTCTCGAAAGCCTGCCGCTCATGGAGCGCCTCGGGCTCTACATCGAGCAGTCGGGACGGGACGTCATGGCGCACCGGCTCGTCGCGCTCTCGCTCATCCTGGCTGCGGCGGCGGGCATCCTGGTCTGGACCATTGTCGACCGGGTGTGGGTCGCGGCGGCGGCCGCGCTGATCGCGGGTGCGATCCCGTTCGCGGTCATCTACCGCGAGCGCCAGGTTCGCCTCTCGCGCTTCGAGGAGCAGCTGCCGGACGCAGTCGACATCATGAAGCGCGCGCTGCGCGCCGGGCACCCGTTCAACGCCTGCCTGAAGCTCGTCGCCGAGGACATGCAGCCGCCCATCGCGCGGGAGTTCGAGCTGACGTTCGCCGACGTCAACTATGGCAACGACCTGCGGCAGGCGCTGCTCGGCATGCTGCTCAGGGTGCCGAGCAGCAACCTGATGGCGGTGATCACCGCGGTGCTGATCCAGAAGGAAACCGGCGGCAACCTCGCCGAGATCTTCGATCGCATCTCCGCGGTCATCCGCGCGCGGTTCCGCTTCGGACGCCGCGTGCGCACCCTGTCCGCCGAGGGCCGGCTGTCCGCCTGGATCCTCGCGCTGGTGCCGCTGGTGCTGTTCGCCGTGTTGTGGATCACATCCCCAGAGTACCTGCCGCCGCTGCTGCACGAACCGGTCGGGCAGAAGCTCGTCGTGTTCGCCTGCATCATGCTGGTGCTCGGCGTGCTCTGGATGCGCAAGATCATCCGAATCGACCTGTGACGCCATGGAAAACATCACTGGATTCTTCCAGTCAATGACTGGCACCGAGATCCCCCGGCTGCTGTTCATCGTGGCCGCGGGAGCAACGGCGTTCATGCTCGCACTCGGCGCATCGTTCGTGTTCATCGCCGCGACCGACCCTGTCCGGCGCCGCCTCGGGCGGCTGGCCGGCCAGGTCGAGCCGGAGCACAAGGCGGTGGCGCACTTCCTGCACGCGCTCGAGCCCGTCAACAAGTACCTGCTGCCGACGGAGGAAAAGGAACGCAGCCACATGGAGCGCAAGCTGGCCTTCGCCGGCTTCCGTTCGCAGAACGCGCTGCCGCTGTTCTATTCGATCAAGACGGCGCTGGCGATCCTTTTCCTGTGCGCCGCCCTCGCGTCGGCGGCGTGGCTGCCGCAGGTGACGACGGCGCAGCTGTTCATCTTTGCGCTGTGCGCCGCGTTCATCGGCCTCATCCTGCCGAACCTGGCGCTGGGCCACCTGGTCAAACGCCGCCAGAAGCACCTGCGCGACGCGTTCCCGGACGCGCTCGACATGCTGGTGGTCTGCGTCGAGGCGGGCCTGGGCCTCACGGCGTCGATCCAGCGCGTGGCGGAAGAGCTGCGGTTCAGCCACCCCGAACTGGCGGCCGAGCTGTCGCTGGTGACCGCCGAGATGCGCGCCGGCGTGGACCGAGAGGTCGCGCTCAAGGGCCTGGCCGCCCGCACCGGCCTCGAGGACATCCACGGCCTGGTGAGCCTGCTGATCCAGACACTGAAGTTCGGCACCAGCATCGCCGACACGCTGCGCGTGTACGCGGAGGAGTTCCGCGACAAGCGCATGCAGGCGGCCGAAGAGCAGGCGGCGAAGATCGGCACGAAGCTGGTCTTCCCGCTGGTGCTTTGCCTGTTCCCGGCGTTCTTTGTCGTCGCGATCGGCCCGGCGGTGATACGCTTGGTCGAAGTCTTCTCCGTGCTCGGGGACAAGGCCGTGCCGTGAGATTGCATGCAGGGATCGGTTCACTAGTCCTCGCCTCGGTATTGGCCGGCTGTGCCTCGCAGCCGGCCGACGAGGCTGCTCGCGCCCAGGCCGAGGCGGTGGCGCAGAACGCGGCCGCGCCG
>Ga0209391_10001479_pt1 | contig 12139 bp, 12 predicted proteins | sample PPLLak3March2015_FD_187246 | JGI IMG/M metagenome (GOLD analysis project Ga0209391, IMG submission 187246) | Freshwater sediment microbial communities from Prairie Pothole Lake near Jamestown, North Dakota, USA - PPLs Lake P7 Core (1) Depth... | ecosystem: Environmental > Aquatic > Freshwater >... | reverse complement strand
GATGCCGGCTGTCATGAACACCCCCGCTAGTGCCCGTCCAAGCACAGAGCTGCCTTCAGGCAGATCACCAGCAACGGCAAGACGGCCGCCTCTGGCCGAGTAGCGACCTTCACTCGACGGTCGCTTCGCGACCCAGACCCGACCTTCGAGTTTCTCCAAAGCTGTCGGACGCTCAGCCCCGGCTTCTTCGTGTTTCGCATCCGCGAAGCAGCCGTTCGTGAGCTACGGCAGCCGGCCCGGAGTTGTCCTTGCCGTCGCCTCGCCCGGCATCCGCAGGTCGGCGCCCAGGTGGCCGACCTTCACGTAGATCAGCGCCCCCTCGGGTCCGGTGAACGGCGTGTGGCGGCTCCAGCGCGGGCTGCGCAGCCAGCTGCCAGCGGCGTACTCGCCACCCTCGTCGCGGAACACGCCCTCCAGCACCAGGATCTCCTCGCCGCCGGGGTGGGTGTGCGTGTGGAACCGTGTCTCGGGTGCCCAGCGCACGAGCGCGGTGTCGATGCCGTCGTGGCTGTGCAGCGGCAGCACCGAAAGCCCGGGCACCAGCCCCGGCCGCCACAGCGCGTGCCGCGTGTCGATGCGTACCGGCTCGGTGTCGCCGGCGCTGAACTGCCAGAGCTTGACGAAGAGGACGCAGCCGTCGCGCGAGAACGGCGCGTGGGCGCTGCTCGGCGGGCTGCGCAGGTACGTGCCCGCGGGGTGCTCGCCCGTCTCGTCGCCGAAGGTGCCTTCGAGCACCAGGATCTCCTCGCCGCCGCCGTGCACGTGGCGGGGGAAGCTGGAGCCGGGCGCGTAGCGCACGATGCTGGTCGCGCGCGCCACCTCGCCGCCCACGCGGTCGAGCATGCGGCGCTGCACGCCCGGCTCGGGCGATTCCAACCAGAGGGCGTCGGCGGCGTGCGAGACAACGCGGCGGGAGAAGTCGTCGTTCAGGTTCATGCGAGTACTACCAGCAGTCTACGGACCTCTTCTGGGATTCAGCGCCGGAAAGCGGCCCTTGATGTTTCGCTTTCCGAAAGCGGTCATTCGTGAATGAGTGCAGCCGACCCGAAGCCGTCCTTGTCAGTGCCGGAAAGCGGCCGTCCGCGCTGAGCCGCCATCGCAGGCTTGAGACGATGTATCGCGCGATTCTTGGCGGCGACAAGTTGCGTAAACCGTAGGTTTATTCGGTCATTATCCTGCAGCCTATTCCGGCCGGAACCGCGCGCTCCTAGAGTCGCACTCGTCGTAACCGTAGGACCCACCGATGAAAAAACTCTTGATGCTTGCGGTTGCAGCGCTGGTAAACATGGCTCCCATGGAGGCAGCACGGCCTCAGAACGGCAAGCCGATCCGCATCGTTCTGCCGACAGCGGCCGGTGGTCCTTCGGACAGCGCCGCACGAGCATTAGGCCAGGCCCTGAGCAAGAACCTTGGCCAGCCGGTGGTCATCGACAACCGGCCGGGTGCCAACGGCGCGCTCGCAGCCCAAGCCCTCGCCGGCGCGCCACAGGACGGCTCGGTGCTGCTTTGGGCGCTTGCGTCGATGTCCACGATCCCGATGCTTCAGAAGTCGCCGCCCTTCACCTCTCTTGCCGATTACACGCCGGTTTCGCTGGTCGCGGTATCGACCTTGGCGCTGTTCGCTCATCCCAGCATGCCCGCCAAGAGCGCGAACGAACTGGCCGCCCATGTGCGCGCCAACCCAGACAAGCTCAGCTACGCATCGGCCTCGCTCGCCGAATACCTGGCCGGGGTCAGTTTTTTGCGAGCCGCCGGGGGGAGCGCGGTCCGTGTCCCTTATCGAAGCGGTCCACAGGCTGTGCAGGATTTGATTGCGGGCCGAGTCCAGTTCCAGGTCACACCGATTGGCCTCGGGCTGCCACACGCGAAGGACGGCAAGCTGCGGCTCCTGGCGGTGATCGGCTCGGAGCGTAGCCCTCTCGCGCCGGACGTTCCCACGTTCGCCGAAGCTGGACTTCGCGACGTCGCTGTGCCGACGTGGCAGGCGCTGTTTGCGCCCGCCGGCACGCCCAAGGCGGTGTCCGAACGCTTGGCGCGGGAGATCGACGGCGCTCTGCGCAACACTGCGCTCCGAAACACACTCGAGCAGATCGGCATGCAAATCGTGGGTGCGGGCCCGGAGGGCTTAGGCTCGGCTATCACTCGCGACACCGAGGCGTGGCGCAGCTTCGTGCGCGAGAACGAGGTACCGAAGGAGTGAGCCCAATCGCCGTCGAAGAGCCGCGGACCCGCGCTGAACAGCTTCTGGAACTGATCACCGCGGGTTGGCAGACCCAGGTCATCGGCGTGGCAGCCGATCTTGGACTGCCCGACGCGATGGCATCCGGACCGGCGACCAGCGCCGAGTTGGCCGAGCGACTGTGTCTCGATGCAGACGCGCTCGACCGCTTGTTGCGAGCCCTGGTTAGCCTCGAGGTGTGCCATTTACAGCCGGACAACCGCTACGCGCTGGCGCCCCTTGGAACCCTCCTTCGGTCCGACGCGCCCGGCTCCCTTCGCGCGTGGGCGACCTGGTGGAGCCGCTACTTGTGGCCGCTGTGGGGCGATCTGCGGCGGACGATCGAGAGCGGGCAGAGCGCACGAGTGCGGGCCGGAAGCGCCGGCTTTGCCCACATCGAAGAGGATGCCAACGCCGCGCGACTGTTCAACGCTGCCATGGGCGAATTGACTTCCATTGTGTCGGACGTCTTCGTCCGCCAGGTCGAGTTTCCGGCAACGGGCGTCGTTGTCGATCTCGGCGGCGGACACGGCGAACTGCTCATCACTGTCATGCGGGATCGTCCGGCACTGCGTGGAGTGCTCTTCGAATTGCCCCATGCCCTCGAAGGCGCGCGGGCCAAGCTAAGCGAGGCCTGGCTCAGCACGCGCGTCGAGGTACTGGCAGGCGACTTCTTCGAGTCAGTACCGCGTGGAGCCGACGTGTACCTGCTGAAGAGCGTGCTGCACAACTGGGACGAATCTCACTGCATTCGCTTGCTCGAGCGCTGCCGATCATCCATGAGTGACAAAGCGAGGCTCTGGGTTATCGAGCGCGTGCGGCCGGAGCGCGCGGGTGCCGACGAAGCCAATCGAGTCGTCGCGCGCAACGACCTGAACATGCTTATCGGCGTTGGGGGCAGGGAACGGACGGAAGACCAACTCACGTCGCTCTTCAGCACGGCCCAATTGCAGCAATTGCGCAGCGTACCTCTGACACTGGGGTTGCACGCGCTGGAGTTGCAAGCGAGAGACTGAGCCTGTCCAGCGCGCCGCAGCAGGGACGGCTGCCTAACGCATTTCCAGCTCACGGATCCGAGCGTCGGACCGCAGACGCGCGGCCCGCCCCACGCCGATGCCAGTGGGGGCGCTCAGGGGCATCGCCGTGACCTGTCGTGCCGGTCCCCGCTTCCTCGAGCAGCGCAGTGACGAACTCGAGAAACAGTCGCACCCTCGCATTGCGACGTAGCGAGGGGCGATACAGCACGTTGATTGGCGGAGCGCCGAGAACTTCCCAGTCCAACAGTGCGGGCACCAGCCGGCCCGAGCCGAGGTATTGACGCGTTGTAAGGTGCGTGAAGCGCCCGACTCCTTCACCATTGAGCACCGCCTCGAGCAGCACGTCCCGGCCGTTGCTTGTCAACCAACCGTTGACGGACACCGCGACCTTCTCCTTTTCACGCTCGAACTCCCACAGGTCGATTAACGTCCCATTGGGGTTGCGCAGAATCAGGCAGTTGTGGCTGTGGAGATCCCGGGGATGCTGCGGCAGCCCGTGACGGCGCCAGTAGATTGGCGACGCGGCAATAAAACTGCGGCTTACCCCGACGCGTTTGTGCACCAGGTCCTCGGCCTCCGGCCAGCCGGGCAGCACAAAGACTTCTACGGCAGCCGCGTCGCTGTCGTTCATCCGCCCCACAATGCGCAGGTCGATCTGCAGTTCGGGATGTCGTTGGTGCCAACCGGGAAGCGCCGGGATCAAGACATGCTGCGCGATCTGGGCGTGCGTCCCTATGACGAGCACTCCAGCGACGCGTCTCTCCCCACGCGAGACGATATCGTCGATCGAGTCCAGTTCAACCAGTAGCGGACGGCATGCTTCCAGATATTGCTCGCCGCTCGCCGTTAACTGCAGACCCTGCGCGTTGCGTTCGAACAGACGCAAGCTGAGACTCGCTTCGAGCGCGTTGACGAGCTTCTGGACGGCTGGAACCGTCACGCCAAGGCGCCGCCCCGCCCCAGCCAGGCTCCCCTCCTCCGCAGCTGCGACGAAGTATTGCAGGGCTCGCAGCTTGTCCATCAGGTAGCACTCATGTTCGGTGTCCGATGCCGGGCATTCTCATTAACCGGAGGTTAACGAGCAAGTGGAGCGCCGGAATATTCCGTCCAAGTCGATCGGTCGGCACAGTGCGGAGCAACGCATGAACCGAGGATGAGCACATGGACTGCCGCGCTAACACTGGTGCTCCCAGGAGGATCTCCGCCGCCCCCGCTTCCACTAGCCTCTACTTTCGAACACTCACCTGGCTGTTCGCTCTCTTCTCACTGGCGCGGGTTCTCGCCTACCTGCCGACCATGTGGGCCGTCGCGGGCAGCGGTGATGCGACCGGACAGTCAATCATCACCTGGCTGACTTGGCTGGGTGCCAATGGCACCATGGCGCTTTGGTTATATGAGCAGGGCGGCCGACAGGTTTCGAAAGCCATCGGCGTCAACCTCTGCAACGCGGTGATGTGCGGCGCCACTGCCGTATTGATCCTCGCTCACAAGATTTGACCGCTTGTGGCCGACAGTGACAGCCGAACCTACAGGTCGATGAAGATGTTGTGCCCCGAGGTTTGCATGAATCCCAGTCGAGCGTACAGCCGTTGAGCGGCATCGCTATCCGGGTTCAGGTGAGCCAACTTTGCTCCACCAGCAAACGCTCTCTTCAAGAGCCAGGACGTCAGCGATGTGCCGATGCCTCGTCCCCGCGCCTCGGCGAGAACGCCGACACCGAAGATACCAACGGCCGGTCCCGCTGCACCATTCGTGGTGATTGCGGTGGCGGTCCCGACGGGCCTGTCGCCATGCATTGCTAGCGCCACGTGAAATCCGGCCGCGCCCAGGCGAGGCCCGACCCATGGGCGGATCTGCTCGATAGGGTCCCCAAAAGCGCCAGCATCGATACCCGCGACGGTGTTCGCATCGGCCGCCGTCGCCGCCCGGATGCTTACCTCCAAGAGCTCCGTTGCCGCTCGAAACTGCTCCGGGAGCAACCCCATGCAGCGTTTCAGGAACAAGAACCGCCCGTGCGGAAAAGGTTGCGTCTCCGGCACACGGACACCCCACGGCACTCCGGCGCCGTTTGCGCGTATCGCGTACCAGTCTCGGACGCGCCGCCAATCGACTCTTTCTGGATCGGACACGTCGCCGTTGTTCCACTTCGCATGGGGCAGACCCGAGGCCATCAATCGGATACCCGGCCAATCCGCTGCGCCTCCGCCAAGTTCCGCTCTTAGATGACCCTCCAACTGCCAGGCATCACCCTGTGCGGCCCACACTCTCTCGGCAAGCGCATTCATTTCGTCCTTGTCCCCTGAAGGGCTCCTCTGCAATCGCAGTTCGCTGCGGGCTCCGAGTAGGTCGACAACACTTCGCGAGCGAGCGCAGGTCGAATGCCTTGCTTGGCGTACGTGTCTAGATAAGCGCGTCTCCGCTCGCCGCTGCGCGGAGAGTGACTTGCGAATGGATGACGAAGCCTTCCATGAGCCCAACGCTGACTGGACGTCCACTTTCGGCCGCATTGTCGCGGCGGGGAGGACTGTCCGCAATTGGCCGGTTAGCGTCCTTTCCCTTCAGGACGCTTCGCGAACCGAAGCGGTCCTCGTCGATTGCAGAATCCAGTCGCGGCGGGGCATGGGCTTGCCCTTGTTCATCCGCGCCTGCACGACGGCGGTTGGTATGCGGCACGTCAAACACCGTTTCTGGCCTGAGCTAGATTGAAAAGGGGGTCGTCTATGAAGTGACCCTGCCCCGGCTGCTCTGCTGACCGATCGGTTCGGCTCTAAGGAGAGAGAGCGTGAGACCACTGAGGTGGCGCGCCGTTTTGTGGTTGGCGGTCGTGCTCTGTGCCAGCAGTGCGGTTGCCGAGGACGGTGCCATCAGCATCGCCGGCGACCCGGTCCACTTCTCCGACTTGCGCTGCTTGGGTGGCGGCACTGTCGTCGCTGCTGCGACTATCAGGACCGACGGCGCACTGCTGCATTCAACCGACGGCGGCCTGCAGTGGTCAGTCGTCGTGCGTGGAGGCGACTTGGCGGGCGTCACACCTCACTTCATCGAGTTCCCCATCAAAGGACGCCCACCGCCGCTGCACGCCACGGGCTATCGCACGACGGGCGTTCTGCAGTTTGTTTATCCCCTCGGCCCCACACTGGAGGCCGCGGACGGCGGAACAAGCTGGTCAGCCGCGCCGCCGCTGCTCCCGGCAGGACTGCGGTCGAACGACCCGATGGCACGCGTGGACGCGCCCATCGTGGTGGACGGCGACGGCCGGCTCGGGGTGGGGCGCAAGCACCCGGATCCCGCGGTCCTGCTGTCCGATGATCACGGGGTCACCTGGGCCGAGTCGCGGGTGCCGGGCATCGAAACGGCGCTTTATCACCTGGTGGGCGACGGTCTCGGCCGCCTGGTCGCCGTCGGCGCGAAGCAGCCCTTGTTCGGATCTGCCCGCCTGCTTGTCGCGCAGTCGGACGACAGCGGCCGCACCTGGTCTGTAGCGATGGACGAAGTCGCGGACCATTTGGCGTGCAGTCCGCGCCTCATTGGCCAAGTCAACGGCGCGTTGATGATCTACAACCCGTGCCACGATTACGGCAAGCGCTATTACTTGTCGGGCGACGGCGGGCGCAAGTGGTCGCCACGCGTCTTCGAGCGACACTTCAGGGGCGCCTACGAACTGGTCGCAGCCATCGACGACCGCCGCTGGGTTGCGCTTTCGCAGGAGGGACCCAACCGCTCGATCTTCGCCTGGATAAGCGACAACGCCGGCGAGGATTGGCGCGGTCTACCCACGAGATTCGCGGCGCACTCGGGCGATCTCTGGCTGCATATGCAGACGATGCTGCCGCTGGCCGACGGCGGCGTGCTGGCCTACCTCGGTGACGGGCAACTCCTGCGCAGCGAGGACCGGGGTGAGTCCTGGAAGCTCGTTGATACCGGCTTGCCGCGTAGGACGACGCTGTTCATGGGTTCCGCCTGCACCGACGGCAAGGGGCTTGTGGTGCTCGCTGGCAACAAGGGCATGCAGGTTCGCTCGACCGACTCAGGTCTTACCTGGCAACGCGGGCGGATGGCGCCAGCGCCGCAAACGCCGAACTCGCCGCAGTGAGCCGGCCGTCTGCTTCTGGCCGGTCAGCGACCTTTCGCGAGTCGGCGCTTCGCGACCCAGACCGGACTTCCTCGACCTCCCCTTGCCATCCGATGAATTTGGCAAACGGCGCATGCGATACGGGGCAAAGCGGACTTAGCGCCACCAGGTGCCACGCTTCACTTGGCCCGCCCGGTTCATGCCGTCGCAAGGCCGCCCGCGGCGATGTGCGGGCGGCAACGTGCATCGTCCCAACGACAAAAGTGTCGCCGAACGATGGCGCAGGAAGTGCTCAGTCGCTCGACGCTAAGTCGCCTTCCAGTACCCAGCGCCGATCCCGCGGATTGAATTCGAGCCTGCCGATGCCCCGAAGGTCCTTGTACTGCCCCGTCCCTCCGGCGCCTTCCCAGAGACCATTTGCCACAAAACGCGGCTTTCCATCAGGTCCAGGGACGGGAACCGCGCGGAACTGATACTTCAAGTACGCGACATCGCCGTTGTCCGCGGTAAAGACCAGATAGCCGTTTGCATGCGCGCCGCTCGCGGGATTGACGTCGTGCATGCCCCATTCCAGCATGCTTGTTCCGGCGAGCGGTCCGGTACCGGTCGCCTTGCCTTCCCGCTGCGCTGCGACGAGGAATCGCTTGCTGCCGTCGCCGAACTCGAACTTTGAATCGGCCTTCGGGCTCAGCACCGCTTCGATTCGAATCGGGGCTCCGTTTGCGGTACTGACACTGCCGAGCAGCGCGACTGCAACCAACTGGGTGATTACAAATTGTGTGTCCAAGGTTCGCATGTACGGCTCCTTTCCGTGTTGGTAAGCCGGCGATGCCGGTACCTGCAACTTAGGATGCTTGCGTGCCTTGGTGTGGAACGCGCCGACGGACGCCGCGGATCGGGGTGCCGTCGCCGCGAATCGAAGATAAGTGCACATCTGAAAATCATCCGGTGCTTGGCTTCCACTCGCCGCCCTTCAGCTCGATGATGTAGATGCGCGTTTGGGCACCGCCTACATTTTCAGTCGAATGCGTCTCTGCGGGAGCGAAGAACACTTGCCCAGCCGCGAGGTCGCGCACTACGACCCGCCCCTGCCGTTCGGTCAAGCGCACCTTCACGGGTGTGACCGCGACCGTGACACGGTCGGGGTGGTAATGCAGGCCCTGTCCGCATACGCCAACCCCCGGGCCGCTACGGTATTCGAGCACACGCACGCGCTCGTTTTCGAGAACCACCCGGAACGAGCGCGGGTCCGCCGTGGCAGCGTCCTGCGCCAACACTTCGTTCGAGGCCCCGAGGGCGACGAGCACCGCCAACAATTCTCGGCGGCTCACTCCGTCGTTTGTCTTCACATCTGACCTCCGCGATCCTGGTCGTCACATTTGATGGAACAAATGGTGATAAGCCTCGCTGACGGCGAGGGCCTCGGGACGCTGGCGCAGCCGCAACGTCAAATTGCCGCGCTCATCGCGCAGCACGCTGTCGATCGCGTGCAGGTTGACCACCGTCGACCGATGGATCTGCCAGAACATCGTCGGGTCGAGCTCGGCCGCCAACGTCTTGATCGTCTTCTTGATCAGCGCCTCCGACTCATGTGTGACCACAAGCGTGTACTTCTGATCCGACTTGAAGTACAGAATCTCCTCGACAGTGATCAAGCGAACGGCAGCACCGCGCGACGCGTTGATCCATTGCAAATGGCGCGGCAGCGCTCCGCCTCGCATTACGAAGTCCTGCAGCGCCCTTCGCAAATCGGGCGCCGGATCGATCAAGCGCTCCTTAAGCCTCTGCACCGTTGTTGCTAGGCGCGCCAATGAAGGCGGCTTTAGCACATAGTCCATCGCGCCCGCCTCGAACGCCTCGACGGCATGTGCGTCGTAGGATGTGATGAAGACGACGTGACAACGCCCTGCGATTTGGCGCGCGACGTCGATGCCGGTCATCAACGGCATCCGGATGTCCAGAAACGCGATATCCGGTCTGTGCTCATCGATGGCATTCAGCGCTGTGATGCCGTCCCGAGCGCGTGCGGCGATTGATAACTGCGGCCACAGCACTTGAAGGAGGTCCGCGAGTTCGTCCGCAAGCAAGGGCTCGTCCTCCGCGATGATTGCTGTCACCGCGGGGCCGGCAGCCAGATCAGATGCGTTCATACGGCACCGTCATCGCGATCTGAATCCCCCGCTGACGCGCGTCACACCAGACGGCGGCAGCCGACAAGTAGAGTTCAGTCAGCAGCGCGCGTACGCGCTCGAGGGCCGATTTCGAGGGCGCCGCATCGAGTTGGATCTTCAGATGAACTGTGTCATTGACCCGGGCCGCTGTTATTCGCACTGCAGTCGCGCCCGCTTCGATTGCCGAATTCAGTAGCGGGACGAGAACGCCCGGTGGAAAACGCGCGCGAGCCGCGTCGGCCTCGGTGTCAAACGCAGCGACGGGACCAAGTGAGCCGGAAAGCGAGTGAAGGCTCACAAAACATCGGGCCAGTTCCACCTCGCGCATGACGCTGGACGACGTGTCGCTCATCGGCGGTAGCGCGGCGCGTAGGAACGAGATCAGTTCATCGAGAAAGCGCTCGGCGGTTGATGGTTCACTTTGATACCGAATACGTACGGTGTCTAGCATTCGGAATAGCGTCTGCGGGTCGATGCGCGCTTGCAGCTCCTGAAGCCGACTTCGGACGGTCCGACGCCGCGCGTTGCGCTGCGCGGCCTGCGCGACAGCCAGGCGTTCTGCGGCCTGCTCATGGTCGGCGCGGCGCTGAGCGTATGCCAAGTAAAACATCGCCATCGTCAACGAGATGACGAAACCATGAACATGCATCGTCGCGACGCTTGCAGCCAGACCCTGATCGATGACGATGTCGGCGCGACCGGCAGTCAGGACGTTTGTGCCGACCGCGACCGCGCTCGCCGTGCCCAGCGAGATCAGCACTCGACTTGCACGACCTAGTCTCCGCGCACTCGCCGGCCACACGTAGCCTGCAATCAGTAGAAGGCCGCACAGGACCGCGCCGTAGGCGAGCCACCACAGCCCGAGCCGCGTGACATTCGCTCCCGTTGGTGCGCTCATCACGCTCAATGCTCCGACAAAGAACGTCAAGGGACCTGCAAAAGCCAGTAGCGCCGCCATCGTCGCGGCGTCCGGATGTGCCCGGAGCCAATGCGAGAACGCAACCCAGAACGAGCCGGTCGGAAACTGCTTTTCAGAGCCTGTCACCGAGTGTTCGCTCAACGGACGAGTGCTCGCCGCCGCCGAAACAGCCTGAAGCGGAATCGCGACAGTCGCGCTGGCGCCGCGCGGGTGGCGCGCCTTGAGCACCAACCGCCCCCGTCCACCGTACAGCGCAGCCAACTGACGCCGAATATTTACGAGCCCGAAGCCGGTGCCGCTACTTGGAGCGGAGCCGAATCCGGCCCCGTCATCAAGCACGCTCACCTCCATGGACTCGCCGCACTGCTCCGCGCGAACTTCGATACAGCCGCCACCGACCGGCTCAATTCCATGCTTGATTGCATTCTCCGCTAGCGTAACAAGCAGAGTCGGGGGAAATCCTGTCATCAGTAGCGTCTGCTCGCAGTCGATCGAATACCGCAGCTCGGTACCCATGCGCACCCGAAACAGTTCCAGATAAGCCCGCACCAACTCGAGTTCGCAGCCAAGTGTCGCTTGCCGTTTCCGCAATTGGGGCAGCGCCGACTGCAGATAGCGCATCAAGCTGCCGATGGCTTCCGCACCCGCCTGCGGCTTCGTCCGATACAGCCGACGGACGTTGCCCAATGTATTGAACAGGAAATGCGGCTCGATCTGCGCGTGCAATAGTGCGATCTCCTGTTCGATGTCCGCCTGCTCCGACTGCGCGCGCGCCAGTTCGGCGGCGCAGGCGGCGCTGTCGAGCTGGCAAGCACGCCGCTGGGCCTCCGCGATCGCAGCGAGGAAGGTTGCGGGCAGGCCCCATCGCAACGCATCGGCGGAGACTCTGAGAGGCGTAACCGGATGATCGAAACTGCCTGCGTAATAGGAGTGCAGCAGCAGCGCGAGGACTACCGAAGCGGCGAGAAGAACAATGGCTATTAGTACCAACCGCAACGGTTGCTCTCGCCCCAGCGCATGATCAATCACCGTGAACACACCGAGCAGCACGAGCGCGATGATGGCGAGTTCCGATGCATACCCCAACCAGACGAACGCAATCTGGACCGGCGTAAAGAAGTCCTGCAGCGTCGGGCTCGTCAATGCGCTGAGAGACAAGAGCACCGTCACCAACGCGGCCACGGCAACCCGCTCCCATGCGACCTTATGCGCGCGCCCCATCGGATGTAAGTTCGCCTGGCGCATGTGCATCATCGGAATTGTTGAGGCCGCCGAGATACTGTGCGCCAGCGCGCGATGGTGGGTCGCTGAGCCGACGGGCGAGCCCTTTTCGGCGTTATTTGCCGGCATACACGGATGGACGCCACGCCAAGGGGCAGGTTGTTTTCGACCGCGCTGGCCTTCGACTCGCTAAGGCGCTTCCTGGCGGCTCTATCAACGGCCATACGCTAGGCTGCTGAGGTGCGCGCGGCAAAGTCACGCACATCCGCGTTAGCGCAATTGCCTATCCCCTACGGACGGCCGGTTCGCATTCAGTCCAGCTTCTCAGTCGAGGCGAACTTCCGCTTCTGGCCGGACAGCGACCTTTCGCTAATCGGCGCTTCGCGACCCAAAGCCGCCCTATCGGACGGTCCGATGGCGGACCTTCATGAATCGGCCGTCCAAGGGGCCATTCACAAAGGGCAAGTCGAAGCGGCGGTCGTAGCTTGCGGAAGGTTGGCT
>Ga0209391_10001478_pt1 | contig 12140 bp, 12 predicted proteins | sample PPLLak3March2015_FD_187246 | JGI IMG/M metagenome (GOLD analysis project Ga0209391, IMG submission 187246) | Freshwater sediment microbial communities from Prairie Pothole Lake near Jamestown, North Dakota, USA - PPLs Lake P7 Core (1) Depth... | ecosystem: Environmental > Aquatic > Freshwater >... | reverse complement strand
ATGGACGCCGACATGCGCGAGTACATGCGGCTCGTGAGCATGCTGGTGTCGATCCCGGTGGCGCTCTATGCGGGCTGGCCGTTCTACCAGGGCGCGTGGAATGCGCTTCGCGCGCGCAGCGTGAGCATGGACGTGCCGGTGAGCATCGGCATCATCCTTGCGTTCGTCGCGAGCGTGTGGAACGCCATCACCGGCCACGGCGAGGTGTACTTCGACTCCGTGACGATGTTCGTGTTCTTCCTCGGGCTCGGCCGCTACGTCGAGATGATCGCCCGCCACCGCGCCGGCAGCGTGGCCGATGCGCTCGCCCGCCTCGCGCCCGCCACCGCGCGGCGCGTGCGGTCGGGTGTGGCCGAGGACGTGCAGGCTGTCGAACTCGCGATCGGCGACGAACTCATCGTGCGCTCCGGCGAGGTGCTCGCGGCCGACGGGGTGGTGCTCGATGGCGAGGGACGCGTGGACGAGTCCATGCTGACGGGCGAATCGGCCGCCGTGGCCAAGCCGCCCGGCGCGCCGGTCCACCAGGGCACGCACAACCTGGGCGCGCCGCTGCGCGTGCGGATCACGGCCGTCGCCGGCAACACCGTGCTCTCGGGCATCGTGGCACTGCTCGAGCGCGCGCAGGCCGAACGCCCGCGTCTCGCCCGCGCCGCCGACCGGGCCGCCGCGTGGTTCCTGAGCCGCATCCTCGTGGGCGCGGCCGTCGTGTTCGCCGTGTGGTGGTACGTGGATCCCTCGCGCGCGTTCTCCGCGACGCTCGCCGTGCTGGTGGTCACATGCCCCTGCGCGCTGTCGCTCGCCACGCCCACGGCGCTCGCTGCTGCCACGGCCGCGCTCGCGCGGCGCGGGATCCTGGTCGCGCACACCGACGCCATCGAAGCGCTGTCGAAGGCGACGCACGTGCTATGGGACAAGACCGGCACGCTCACCAAAGGACTGGTCCGTGTCGAGGACGTGCGCACCTGCGGCGAGATTACCGCCGCGCAGGCGATGAGCTGGGCCGGGGCGCTCGAGCAGTTGTCCGAGCACCCGATCGCGCGCGCGTTCGCGGCCTCCGGGGTGCCGGCCGGCCCGGCGAGCGAGGTGGCGGTGCACGCCGGCCAGGGCCTCGAGGGACGTCTCGAGGGACGCCGGTTCAGGATCGGCACGCGCGCGTTTGCCGAGGCCTTGCGGAGCGGGACGCAGGCCGGTGAACTCATGCCACCGCCCGGCGACGGGTCCGGCGAGAGCTGGGTGTACCTCGGGGATGACTCCGGCCTGCTTGCGGCGTACCGCCTGACCGATCCCCTCCGCCCGGAGGCGCAGGACTGCGTGGCGAACCTCGCGGCCCTCGGCCTGCCCTCCGAGATCGTGAGCGGCGACGAGGCCTCCGCCGTGGCGCGCATCGCAGCACGCTGCGGCATCGAGCGTCACTCGGCACGCCTCGCCCCGCAGGACAAACTCGGGCGGCTCAAGGCGCTGCAGGCCGGGGGCGCCGTGGTGGTGGCCGTGGGCGACGGCATCAACGACGCGCCGCTGCTGCGCGGCGCGGACGTGGCCATCGCCATGGGTCGCGGCTCCGCGCTGGCCCAGACCAGCGCAGACCTGATCCTGGTGCGCGAGTCGCTCGAGGACCTGCCGCACACGGTCGACCTCGCGCGGCGCACGCAGCGCGTGATCCGCCAGAACCTCACGTGGTCCATCGCCTACAACCTTGCGGCACTGCCCCTCGCGGCACTCGGCTACGTGCCGCCGTGGCTCGCGGCCATCGGCATGTCGCTGAGCTCGGTGGTCGTCGTGCTGAACGCCATGCGGCTGTCGCGCGGATCGACGCCGCAGCGGCGCCCGCAGTGGCCGGCGGCACGCCAGGCGGAGGCGGCCTGAGTTGGAAATTCTCTACGTCATGATCCCGCTCGGACTGGTGCTGGTGGCCTTCGGGCTCTGGGCCTTCTTCTGGGCGACCGGCGACGGGCAGTTCGACGATCTCGACAGCCCCGGCTGGTCCGTGCTGGAGGACGACGCTCGGCCGGGTCCACCTGCCGACACGAAGCCCGACCCGACATCCCCTGAGGAACCGAAATGATGGGTCCGGAGACAGGCTCGCTGAGCCTCGCCGCAGCGCTGGTTGCAGGCCTCGCCGCGAGCGGCCACTGCATCGGCATGTGCGGCGGCATCGCGGGCGCGCTCGCCATGCGCAGTCCGCAGGGCTCCACCGGCACGAAAGTCGCGCTCGCCCTCGCCTACAACCTGTCGCGCATCACCAGCTATGCGGTCGCCGGGGCGATCGCCGGACTGCTCGGGCGCACCCTGCTGCACGCCGTGGACGTCAAGCCGCTGTCGATCGCGTTCCGCGTGCTTGCGGGCCTCATCATGCTGGCCGCGGCGGCGCGACTGCTGTTCGGGTGGCGACTGCTCGACCCGCTTGAGGCCGCGGGCTCGGGACTCTGGCGCCGGATTGCCCCGTGGGCCGGCCGTCAGGGCCGCAGCGGAGGACTCGGCGGCGCCGTCGGCCTGGGGCTCGCCTGGGGCTGGCTGCCCTGCGGCATGACGTATTCGATGCTGCTGCTCGCTGCCACCACGGCGAGCGTGCCGCTGGGCGCGGGTGTGATGCTCGCCTTCGGACTCGGCACCCTGCCCTCCATGGTCACGGCGACGCTGGCCTTCGAGCGGATCGCCCGCTCGCTCGCCTCACGCGCAACCCTGCGCAACGTGGCGGGGGCACTGCTGCTCGCCTTCGGCCTGTGGACGGCCGGCAATGCGCTCTGGCACGGAACGCGCCACGCCGGCCACGGACAGGCGACGCAGGGCCCGCAACAGGGGGAACACGCCGGGCACTCGCACTGAACGACCCGGCTCGGGGCGCAGCCGCATGCCGCGCCCCGGCGGTCCCATCACGTCACAGGCACCTCACTGGATCGTGATCGCGAGCGGACGGGCCTTCTCGACAGCCACCCTCGGCAGGTGAACCGTCAACACGCCTTCCTTCGACTCGGCGCGAATCGCCTTCACGTCCACGTCCTCGGGCAGCACGAAGCTGCGCTCGAACATCCCGTAGAAGCGCTCGGTGCGATGCACCTTGTCGCCCTTCTCGTCCTTCTCGACCTTGCGCTCCCCCTTGATGGAGAGCACGCCGTCGTCAAAGAGGACCTTCACGTCCTCCTTGCGGACCTCGGGCAGGTCCACCTTGATCAGGTACTCCTTCTCGCGCTCGACGATGTCGGCGAGCGGCATGAACTCCTTCATACCCTCGTCCGGACGGGCCATCGGCATGCGGCCCAGGAACGGCGAGAAACCTTTCATGAGTTCGTCCATCTCTCGGAACGGCTCCCAACGCGTCAGTCTCATGGCTCCCTCCTCGGGTTGCCCCGGTAGTCGCCAACCGGCCCGGCGGACCCGCCGGGCCACGGGAGTATTTTCCCACCCCGGCTCCGCGGGCGGGATTCGCACTGATGACTACGCCGCCCCGTCGGTAAGTACCTAGTCGTGCACGCCGGGTTCACATAGCATTGCGGGCTCCCCACCCGGCACGCCCCCCCCCAGATGTCGAGCAAGCACCCCCAGGCAGTCCGCGGCGCGGCCGCGCACCGGCCCCGGTCCCAGAAGGGGCTCGAGTACCGCGCCATCCTCGACGCGGCGGTGGACGCCATCATCGTCATCGACCACCACGGCGCGATCGAGGAGTTCAGCCAGAAGGCGCAGAAGCTGTTCGGCTACTCGGCGGAGGAAGTCCTCGGCCGGAACGTCTCCATCCTGATGCCCGAGCCGTACCAGAGCGCGCACGACGGCTACATGAGCCGGTACATGGAGACCGGCGAGCGACGCATCATCGGCAAGGGGCGCGAAGTCCGGGCGCGCCGCAAGGACGGCAGCGTGTTCCCCTGCGACCTGTCCGTCGGCGAGGTGCCCGGGTCGCAGCCGCCGCGCTTCGTCGGTTTCCTGCACGACATCACGGCACGCAAGGAACACGAGGAGCAGTTGCGTCGCAGCGAGGCGGAGCTGCGCCTGGCGCAGGAACTGGCCAACCTCGGCAACTACGTACTCCACGCGAAGCGCGGCGGACACGATTACTACTCACCGCAGCTGTACCGCATTCTCGGGGTCGAGGCCGACGATCCGTCCGTCATTCGCGAGGAATATCTCGAGCGCTGGGTCCACGCGACCGACCGCAAGCGGGTCGCAGAGGCGTTTGTGCGCATGGAGTCGGGCAAGTCGCCGCTCGACATCGAGTACCAGATCGTGCTGCGCGAGGGGTCGGTCCGGCACCTCCATCACCTTGCACAGGCCGTGCTCGACGAGGATGGCGAGGTCGTGAAGTACATCGGCACCATCCACGACATCACCGACCGGCGCCGCGCCGAGGACGACGCGCGCGTGCTGCAGGAGCGCCTCACGCACTTCAGCCGGCTCTCGACCATGGGCGAGATGGCCGCGGGCCTCGCGCACGAGATCAACCAGCCGCTGTCCGCGATCGCGACCTACGCGCGCGCCTCCCAGCGGCTGATGGCCCAGCCCGAGTCGGACCCCGGCGACGTGCTCGCCGCGCTCGAGCAGATCAACGCACAGGCGCTGCGGGCGGGCGAGGTGATCCGGCGGCTGCGCAACTTCGTCAAGAACCGCGAGGTCAAGCGCGAGCCGGTCGACTGCGCGCGCCTGCTCGAGGACCTGAGCACGCTCGCCGAGACCGACGCGCGCCTGCACAACATCCGCCTGCGGCTCGACTGCGCGGAGCCGCTGCCTACGGTCTACGCCGATCCGATCCAGTTGCAGCAGGTGGTGCTGAACCTCGTACGCAACGCGATCGATGCGATGTCCGAGGCACCCGAGGATCGTCGCGAGGTGGTGCTGAGCACGCGGATGGACCCGGACGGCGAGGTCGAGATCACCGTTGCGGACCGCGGCACGGGCCTCGCGCCGGAGGCGACCGAGCACCTTTTCAACCCGTTCTTCACGACCAAGGCCAGCGGCACGGGCCTCGGGCTCGCCATCAGCCGCTCGATCGTTCGCGCCCACGGCGGGCGGCTGTGGCACACTCCTAATGATGACTGCGGCGTACGGTTTCACTTCACTTTGCCGGTATCGCCGGCAGTGACGACGGGGGAATGACGCGTGATCAAGGAACAGAAGCCCACCGTATTCGTGGTGGATGATGATGCGGCCGTGCGCGACTCGCTGCGCCTGCTGCTCAAGTCCGTGGGTCTGCCGGTCGAGGTGTTCGAGTCTGGCCAGGACTTCCTCGACGCCGACCGCGACGACCGCCCGGGTTGCCTGGTGCTCGACATCCGCATGCCGGGCATGAGTGGCCTAGAGCTGCAGGAGAAGCTGAACGAGCGGCACTCGATCCTTCCGATCATCTTCATCACGGGCCACGGCGACGTGCCGATGGCGGTCGAGGCCATGCAGGCCGGCGCCGTCGACTTCATCCAGAAACCGTTCCGCGACCAGGACCTGCTCGACCGCATCAACCAGGCGCTCGACAAGGACGCAGGCAGCCGCCGCATGCTCGCGGAACGCAACATGATCCGTAAGCGACTCGAGTCGCTTACGCCGCGCGAACGCGAGGTGCTCGACCTCGTCGTGGCGGGCAAGGCGAACAAGGTGATCGCGGGTGACCTCAACCTCAGCCAGCGCACCGTCGAGATCCATCGCGCGCGCGTGATGGAGAAGATGGAAGCGCACTCGCTCGCGCACCTCGTGCGCATGGTGCTCGAGGTCGAACGGCCGGAAGCCTGAAATACTGCGGCGCAGCACTCCTTCGGAATCGCTGCCGCCCGGGAAATTTTAGGTATAAATCACGATTCTCCGGCTTTTTGGCGCCGGGAACACTGCGCTGCATGCGAGCAAGGACCGCAGCGCGGATCACCGCAAACAACCAACCCGGCGGCCTGCACTGAACTGGCCTGACCTGGCCTGTGGTCGCGCCAAATTTATGCAACATACGCCCGCCCACCAGGATGCGCTCCCCGTAGTCGGGGTCATCGATCCCGATCCGGTCGCCCGGAACGGGCTGCGAACGCTGCTGCACGGGCTCGGCATCGACGTTTCGACTTACGACAGCGCCGAGAGCTACCTGCTCGCCGCCCATGGCCGTCCCCTGGGATGCCTGATCGTCGAGCTGCTGCTGCCGGGGATGTCGGGACTCGAGCTGTTGCGACGCCTGCGCAGCGCCGGCAACGACGTGCCGGTGATCCTGCTCGCCGACGAGTCCGACGTGCCGACCGCCGTCGCAGCCATCCGCGAGGGCGCCACGGATTTCATCGAGAAGCCGTACGTGGACGTGGCCGTCGTGAAGCAGGTGCAGAAGTTGCTGCACTCGCCGCCACCGGTCGGGTACGCCTGAGCGGGCGCACGGCGACCGGCGCGCGTCAATCGATCACTACTCCTCGAGCAGTCGCTCCAGCAGCGCGAGCCTGCGCGTGAGGCGCCGCCGCTCCTCGAGCAGGTCGAGGATGACGGCTGCCCCCGCCAGGTTCACGTCGAGGTCGTGCACCAGCCGTGCCGTGGCGCGTACGCGCTCGAGGTCACGCGCCGGGAACGACCAGAATTCCGGCGCCGCGCCGCGCGGCTCGAGCACGCCCGCCTCGACGAGGCTCGCTACCCAGTGCCGCTCGACGCTCAGCCACGCACAGAACTCGCCGATCTCGATCCAGGTGGACTCGTCGAGCGGTGTGCCTTCCAGGATGCGGTCGAGCGTAGTCATCGCAGCTGCCTCATTGACCGGAGGTGGTGCGCGGGTCGAACGGGATCTCGCGCTTCATCTGTTCGAACAGCTCCCGCGACCGCGGGGAGTCGGGCGGCAACACGATCCGCAGCACCACCAGCTGGTCGCCCGGCGATTGTCCCGGCAGGCCCCGGCCCCGCAGCCTGAGCGTCTGGCCGGCGCGCGCGCCGGCGGGCAGCTTCATCTCCACCGGGCCACCGAGCGTCGGCACCGACACCGTTTCGCCAAGCGCGGCCTCCCACGGGGCTACCGGCAGTGTGAGCAGGATGTCACGACCCTCGAGCCGGAATCGCGCATGCGGACGGATGCTGACCTCGAGCAGCAGGTCGCCCGCCTGCCCTCCGCCGACGCCCGGGCTGCCCTGGCCCGCGAGACGGATCTGCTGCCCGTCGGTCACGCCGGCCGGGATCGATACCCGCAGCGTGCGTGGCTTGACGAGCACGTGACCGTCGGCGGTCAGCTCCGGCGTGCGCAGCTCGATCGTGCGGGTGCCGCCGCCGAATGCGTCCTCGAGATCGATCTCGATGCGGGCAACGTGGTCCTGCCCCGCGGCAGAGAATCCGCGACGCGTGCGCCCCGCGCCCTGCGCGGCGCCGAACGGGCTGCGTGAGCCGAACAGCTCGGAGAAGAAATCGCTGAACTCCGCGGGACCCTCGCCCGGTGCCTCGCGTGAGTATTCGAAGCCCTTGCCCCAGTCGGGCGGCGGGCGGAAGTCCTGGCCCGGCCGCCAGTCCGGACCGAGCTGATCGTAGGCAGCGCGCTTCTCCGTGTCTTTCAGGACCTCGTTTGCCTCCTGAAGCTCCTTGAACTTCTCTTCGGCGTCCTTTTCCTTGCTGACGTCCGGATGGTACTTGCGGGCGAGCTTGCGGTAGGCGCGCTTGATCTCGTCCTGGCTCGCGGTGCGCGGCACCCCCATCACCTGGTAGTAGTCCTTGTAGCGCATGGCCGTACTCTAACGCCCATCCCGCGGGCGACGCGTGGTCAATATCCCCTACTTATGGTGACGGTCCGCCGCCCAACAAGGGGGAGACCGGGGCCTTGCGCCCCGCCGCCGCACCCCCATCCTAAGTTCATCGCCCATTCCATCCGCGGAGTCTTCATGACGGACAAGTACCGCGTCGCGTGCCAGCACTGCGACGGCCTCGTGGGCGTACCGGCTGATCGCCTCGGCCACGGTCCGCGCTGCCCGGCATGCCACACCCCGCTGTTCGACGGCCATCCCGTCGAACTCACCGACCTTAATTTCGACCGTCACGTGGCGCAGGGCGACCTGCCCGTGGTCGTGGATTTCTGGGCGCCGTGGTGCGGACCCTGCCGCATGATGGCGCCCGCGTTCGAGGAAGCCGCGCAGCGGATGGAGCCTGCCGCTCGATTCGCGAAGCTCAACACGGAGGAGGCACAGGCCACCGCCGCCCGTTACGGCATCCGCAGCATCCCGACGCTGATCGTGTTCAGGGGAGGGCGCGAGGTCGCGCGCCAGTCGGGCGCGATGGGCGCCGATGCGCTGGTGCGCTGGGCGTCGGGCGCGCTCGCCTGAGAGTCGAAGCGGTCAGCCACGCTTCATCGGGCAGGTGCTGAGCCCGACCAGCGAATACGCCGGGCAAAAGCGGAAGATGCCGGTGAACAACGGCACGAAGCCGACGAGCGCCCAGTAGCGCGCATTCCCTTCGAGCACGAAGAACAGCGACAGCACCGCGAGCCCGGCGACGATGCGCAGGATCCGGTCGATTCCACCGACGTTGACGGTCATGTTCGTATCCTCTCGGTTGTTCGTTCGACGGCCGGGGAAATCCGACCGCAGGCGCAATGCTACGAGGCGCTTCCGGAGGCGTCTGTAACCCTGGTCACCGAGGCCAGGCTGCCCTCGGCAACCCGGCGCAGGGCCGAGGCGTCCAGCACCTCGATCGCGCCCCGGGTCAGCCGCACCACTCCCTGGTCGGCGAAGCCGCGCAACAGCCGCGTGACGATTTCGCGCACGCTGCCGAGCTCGTCGGCGAGTTGCTGGTGCGTCATCGAGACCCTGCGGCCCCGTCCGAGCAGCGCGGCAGCGAGGCGGCGGTCGAGGCGGTGGAAGGCGACCGCTTCAACCAGCGCCATTAACTCCGCCAGCCGGTCGGCGAACAGCGAAAAAATGTACAGTCGGAACGGCGGGTGCGTGGCCATCAGTTCGTCGAACACGACCCTCGGGAGCACCACGAGCCGCGCGTCGTGCTCGACGATGCCGGTCGCCGGGTAATCGCGGGCACCCACCAGGCAGCCGCTCGTCAGCACGCAGATCTCCCCCGCCCCGACGCGATAGAGCTGCAGCTCGCGCTCCTCGCTGCACTTCGAGACGCGGATCGATCCTTCGAGCACCAGCGGAAACTGCCGGCACGGCGAACCCTCACCGAACATCGGCGTGCCGGCCGCTGCCCGCAGCTCCTGTGCGCGCTCCAGCAGGGCGGCGAACGCATCCTCGCCCAGGCCCCGGAGCGCCGGGTATAGCGTGCGCAGCTCGCGGGCGAGCGCCTGTCTGTCCTGGGTGGTCACGCGTGCCTCACGGTGGTTCTCCGTGGCCGATGATAAGCTGCCGCCGGCCGGACGCCGCGGCGGCTGCCCGGCTACGACCCGAGGACCCCCATATGCATTCGATTGCCGTCCACGGCGGCGCGGGCACGCTCGCCCCCGCTGACCTCACCCCCGAGAACGAGCGCGCGTATCGCGCCGGGCTCGAGGGCGCGCTGCGCGCAGGCTTCGCGGTGCTCGACGCAGGCGGCGCGAGTCTCGACGCCGTGGTGGCCGCGGTGCAGGTGCTCGAGGACGATCCCCTCTTCAACGCGGGGCGCGGCGCCGTCGTCGCCGCCAGCGGCCAGCACGAGCTCGACGCCTCGGTGATGGACGGGCGGGACCTGCGCGCCGGCGCCGTCACGGGCGTGCGTCACGTGCGCAGCCCGATCGCGCTCGCACGGCTCGTGATGGAGCACTCGCCCCACGTGATGCTGGCCGGCGCGGGCGCCGAGGAATTCGCGCTCGAGCAGGGACTCACGCCGGTTCCCAACACGCACTTCGCGACCGAACGACGCCGACGCGAGCTCGAGCGTTTCCTGCAGGGCGAGCTCGAGGCGGGCCGCGAGTCGCTGATGGGTACCGTCGGTGCCGTCGCCCGGGACGCGAGTGGCAACCTCGCCGCCGCCACTTCGACCGGCGGCATGACGGGCAAGAAATGGGGCCGCGTCGGCGATTCCCCGATCATCGGCGCCGGCACCTACGCGGCGAACGACTGCTGCGCGGTGTCGGCCACGGGGCACGGCGAGTTCTTCATCCGCGCCGCGGTGGCACACGAGATCGCGTCGCTGATGCGCTACCGGGGACTCGACGTGATCGAGGCGGCCGAGGACGTCGTGATGCGCCAGCTGGCGAGCCTCGGCGGCTCGGGGGGCGTGATCGCCGTCGGTCGCGACGGGCGCATCGCCATGTCGTTCAACTCCGCGGGGATGCTGCGCGGCGCGATGGACTCCAGCGGCCGGCTGGTGACGGGGCTGTTGAAGGACTGAGGGCGTCGCGCGCGGCCGGGCGCTCCGGCGGCGGCGGCAACGCACTGCGCTCGCGTGGCTGCTTGACGCGCGTGAGCCAGACGTCGTACGGATCCCAGGCCGCCGTCGCGCCGGTCGTCAACTTCGCCTGCCAGGCCGACTCACCCTGCCCGCCGTTGTCGCGGTTCTTCATCGTTCGTTTCCCTGCGTCGCCGCCCATGCAGCGCGTGCTTTGTGCCAAAACCCGATTCCGACGTCGTCAATCCCAGATTAGCGTCGGGATGTGTCGGTTCGATGGCACCCCCTCGACCGGATTCCGTTCAGGCCGCGAAGTAACGCGCCAGGTAGGCATCGAAATCGATCTCGTCCGCCTTCTCGACGCGGGCCTGCTCGCGGAGCGACTCCTCCGCTTCCCGCTCGAAGGCCTCCTGCAGCGCCTCGTTGGTCGAGTGCAACCCGAGAAAGTAGGCCTTGTGCACGGCCGACATGCGCAGCGCGAACTGGAAAAACGACTCCCCGGTCGTCCGCAGCTCGTGGAGCGTACGCGCCGAGGGGGTGAGCGACGGCTCATGCACCTTCGCCGCCTGCACGTCGAGAGCGGTCGTGTAGGGTCGCTGCGCATCGCCGGTGTCGAGCAGCTCGCACACGCCGCGCATGCCGTCCATGACCTCGAGGGCCCAGTCGCGCAGCGGCAGGTCGCGCCCCCCGCGCCGTAGCGCAAGTCCGGGCCGCCGGCCCTCCCGCGCCACGCGCCCGTGATTGCCGTCGAGCTCGGCTTGTTCCGAGGGCTCGATCGACGGGCTCGCGCCGAGCACGCAGTAGGCCGCGAACGCCTCGAGGAAGCGCAGCTTGTTCTGGTTGACGCCCACCGGGTCGAAGGGGCTCACGTCGAGCGAGCGCATCTCGACGTATTGCACGCCGCCGCGTCGCAGGGCCTGGGTCGGACGCTCCCCCGAGCGTGCGACGCGCTTCGGGCGGATGAAGCTGTAGTACTCGTTCTCGATCTGCAGCTGGCTGGCGTTCAGCTGCACGTAGTCGCCGTCCACCTTGACGCCGAAGCGCTCGTACTCCGGATTCGGCGTTGTGATTGCCGCCGTGAGGTCGCGCACGTAGTGCTCCAGGCTGTTCACCGACACGCTCAGCGCGGCCTGGCTCGCATTGCGGTAGCCGAGGTCGCTCATCCGCAGCGTTGTGGCGTGCGGCGCGTACAGGCTGCCGGGTTCGAGCGGCTGCAGCCAGTCCACGCGCCGGCCGCCCAGGAACGACGGGCACAGCGCCGGTGAGTTGCCGAACAGGTACAGCACGATCCAGCCGTGGCGCCGGTAGTTGCGCAGCAGCGCGAAGTAGGCCTCGGAGCGGAAGGCCTGCCCTGCATCGTGGCTCGCGCACAGATCGGCCAGCACCGGCCAGAAGTGCTCGGGGAACGAGTAGTTGAAGTGCACCCCGGCGATCGCCTGCATGACCCGCCCGTAGCGCAGGCCGAGCCCGCGGCGGTACACGGTCTTCATGCGCCCGACGTTCGAGGACCCGTACTCGGCGATGGGGATGCTTGCGTCGCCTTCGATGGCGCAGGGCATGCTCGTTGCCCAGAGCAGCTCGTCGTCGATCTTGCGATAGACGAACTGGTGCAGGTCGCAGAGGTACTGGGTGAGTTCCCAGGTCTCGGCGAAGGGCGGCGTGACCAGCTCGATCAGCGCCTCGGAATAATCCGTAGTGACGTGCGGGTGGGTGAGCGGCGAGCCGAGCGCCCCCGGGTGCCGCGTTTGCGCGATGCGCCCGCGCGGGGTCACCCGCAGCGACTCCTTCTCCACGCCCTTGAGGCCGCCTTGCAAGGCGCTGCCTGAGCGGCCATTCACGAGCCGCGCGAGGCGTCGTTCGAAGCTGCGATCCACGGACATCCAAAATGTGACGCAGTTGGCGGGCCGCGTAGG
>Ga0209391_10001476_pt1 | contig 12144 bp, 9 predicted proteins | sample PPLLak3March2015_FD_187246 | JGI IMG/M metagenome (GOLD analysis project Ga0209391, IMG submission 187246) | Freshwater sediment microbial communities from Prairie Pothole Lake near Jamestown, North Dakota, USA - PPLs Lake P7 Core (1) Depth... | ecosystem: Environmental > Aquatic > Freshwater >... | reverse complement strand
CATTAATACGAACTGTTATGGGTTGTTTGTGATATTTAGAAAATTGTTCATATCCCCCGAAAGCTTTTATGACGAACTGGCTTTCTTTGTTTTGACCAATTTTAGAAATTATGCTGTTATAAGAACTATAGGGCCAATCCTGGATATTATTTGTGAATCCATGATGTACAGGATTTGCATGGATGTAATGAACTACTTTGCAGAAAGAAGCTACATCATTAATTTCTTTAACTTTCATGTTAGGAATAAATAGACTTCCCATTCTTTCATAATAATTATTAAATGATTGGGTGTAACTGTTATACAAATTCGAAAACTGCTTAGAAATTTTTTTTCCCGCCTCCTCTTCATTCAATGCGTCAAAATCAATATTTCGTCTGATCAATTCTTTTAATTCCGGTATCCCCACTGCCAAGTGAAAATGATTCGGCATAAGGCAATGTGCATATATATCGATCGTTGGTGAGAGAAATCGATCCATTTTCTCCATGAAAAAATGGTAGTTCCGCGGCTCTGTAAAAAGGTTCTCCCAGCCATTCGCATGATTGAAAACATGATAAATTTGTCCCGGTTCCATATTTTTTGAATGCAACTTTCAAAAAAAATTATTGCCGTGAGAAGTGCTTTCATCGTTTTTTTGTCGTTTTTTTCTCTGTAATTTCGTTTAAATTACCTTCTGATAATTGAAGTAAGACAATTTATAACCAAATCATTTCTGTTCATACGCTACGATTATAACTTTTATAGATGGAAACTTACGGTAAAATTCTGCTGATCGCTATGCCAGTTTTCCTGGTTTTGGTCTTACTGGAAAAATGGTATGGATGGTATAAAGGCATGGATACAGTCCGGAATATGGACATGATCTCCAGCCTTTCTTCAGGGATCACAAATGTAACAAAGGATGTTCTTGGGCTGAGTGTTGCCATCATTTCCTATGGGTGGATGGTTGATAAACTTGCCATCACTCATATCGACTCTGGTTTCTGGACTTTTTTTATTGCCTTTATTACGTTGGATTTTTCCGGGTATTGGGTGCACCGAATTGCCCATGAGTATAATATATTCTGGAATAACCATATAGTTCACCATAGCAGCGAAGAATTCAACCTGGCTTGCGCACTTCGTCAAAGCATTTCTGTTTTCTTTCGCATATTTACTTTCTTTCTTCTTCCTGCTGCTGTTCTGGGAGTACCTCAGGAAGTAATTGCAATAGTCGGACCTTTACATTTATTTGCACAGTTCTGGTATCATACCCGGCATATCGGCAAAATGGGTTTCCTGGAAAATATTATTGTTACACCATCCCATCATCGGGTGCATCACGCCATCAATCCCATTTATCTGGATAAAAATTATTCACAGATTTTTATTTTTTGGGATAAAATTTTCGGTACCTACCAGGAAGAATTAAAAGACGTGCCACCCGTTTATGGAATCACCCGCCCTGTTCAAACCTGGAACCCGATTAAAATTAATTTCCAGCATCTCTGGCTACTGATCAAAGATGCCTGGCGCACACAAAATATTAAAGATAAATTCCGAATCTGGTTGATGCCAACAGGATGGCGACCTGCAGATGTAAATGAGAAATATCCAATGAATAAAATTACTGATGTATATCATTTCGATAAATATGATCCTAAAGCCAGCATGGAATTGCACATATGGTGCTGGATCCAATTATTATTTATGCTTGCCTTTATCAGCTATTTTTTCGGAAATATAGCGACCATTGGAAGCCCCGGAATCTTCTATTATGGCGGATTTATATTTCTCGGGATCTATGCAATCACTGACCTCATGGACAGAAATAGTTCTGCCATTTTATGGGAAACTGCAAAGAATATTTTCGGTTTTTATCTGATTTATAACCAGGGTGATTGGTTCGGATCAGAAACTTTATTTCCCGGCATCAAAATGTTTATCATGGCTTATTTTGTGATCTCCACACTTGTGTCTGCATATTTTGTGTTAAGGCATTACAAAGAAGATCAACAACAATTACAATTGACCTGATACATTCAAAGAACTTTAGTTTAATTTATCAGCAATATATTTATTGACCATCATCTCCATGATATTTAAAGTCACGGTACCTTCAGATAAAAGTAAATCATGGAACTCCCGCACATCAAATTTATCTTTTAATATTTCTTCCGATTTTTTCCGTAGCGATTTGATCTTAAGTTCTCCGGTTTTATATGCCAATGCCTGTCCCGGCCAGGCCATATAGCGATTAATTTCAGTATTGACTTCATGCAAGGATAAGGCAGTATGTTCAGCAAGATATTTCACCGCCTGATCACGATTCCAGTCTTTTGCATGTATACCAACATCAATCACTAAACGACAAGCTCTCCACATATCATACGTTAACTGACCAAACCGGCTATATGGGTCTTTATAAAAACCCATTTCATATCCCAGGTATTCGCAATACAGGCCCCAGCCTTCGCCAAATGCATTTACATATAAATTCCGCCTGAAATTAGGGAGGTATTCAAGTTCCTGGGTGAGTGCTATTTGCAAATGATGACCCGGAACTGCTTCATGCAAGGTCAGCGCTTCAAGCGTATATAAAGTACGACTGTTCAGGTTATACGTATTAACCCAGTAGTGACCGGCTCTTTTACTTTTTATGGGAGCTCCGGAATACCTGCCGGCAGTATAAATGGGTGCAAGATCGGCTGGAACTGGTTCAACCCCATAGGGCTGCCGGGGCAATTTACCAAAAAGTAATGGTAGCTTACCATCGGCCTGCTTGGCAATATATGATGCCTCTTTCAAAAGCTGATCTGCGGTTTGGGGTAAAAACCTCGGATCCACCCGTAGTTTTTTTATGAAATCCTGTAAACTACCGGTAAAGCCTACCTCTTTTAATACAGACTGCATTTCTTTTTCGATCCTTTCCACTTCTTTCAAACCAACCTGGTAAACTTCTTCATATGTCATGTTGGTTGTGGTATAATGATGCACCCTTTCCTGGTAATAGGCTAACCCCTCTGGTAAATGCAATACACCAGCAGTAGTACGGGTTTTAGGAAGATATTCCGTATCAAAAAAAGTTTTTATGTTCCTGAATCCCTTAACTGCATTTTCCTGAATGGCTTTTTCGCCTGAAGCAACAATAGTTCTCCAGTCAGCATCATTCATGCCTGCCGGCTTATTATTAAATGGTTTCCAGAATATACTTTTCCTGGGATCGGAAACGATATGTTGTTCATAAGTGCTCTCATATCCGGGGAAAATAGCCCTGGGTTGACTAATACCCAATACAAGTCCCCTTCTCATGAGGTTTAAATTTTCGTCGACGTAGCGTGGGATATCATTCAGCTTGCTAATATAGTTTTCAAATTCTTTTTTTGTACTCAAAACGGATGAACCCATTCCCGTTATTTCTGTATGAAATCCTGCATCTGATAATATGGGATTGAGATACCATTTATATTGATAGTCGGACAACTCATCTTCCAGGCTATAGCGAAGTAAGATGAGATTTATTTTATCTGCATATGATAGTTTAACGGTATCAATAAGAGAGAGCGCATTATCTGCCGATTTATAAAAGTTGTAACGCCGTTGAAAGTCTTCTTCTGTATTCGATCCCAAAGGATGCAAAAGACTGCTGTCTCTTTTTCTTTCTGTTTCCCTGAACGATTTTATGTCTGATAATACTTTTTTAATGTCTGCATTTTCAGGTAATGGACCATCCTGTGCAATAGCATTCGAAATAATTACAATTGTAACCAGACAGAAAAAGATATACTTTATCATACCGTAATTGCTTTGTTAGTTAATTCATTATTAACTGTCCTCCAGATCGACAGAGGATTGGCATTTTTCAATTCATCCGGCAACAGGCTATCGGGCCAGTTTTGAAAAGCAACCGGCCGGACAAATCTTTTTATCGCATCAGCTCCAACGGAAGAAAAACGGGAATCTGTGGTTGCAGGGTAGGGGCCTCCATGATGCATGGCAAGACAAACTTCCACACCGGTTGGAACGCCATTCATAATCAACCGGCCGCATATATCCTGAACAGCTATAACCAAAGATCTGTTGTTTCGCATATCCGTTTCCGTAGCCATTAACGTAGCGGTAAGTTGACCTTCCAGGTTTAATGCCACTTCAAGCATTTCATTTGAATCTTTACATCCGATTACCAGTGAATATGGGCCAAATACTTCCTGGTGCAAAAGCGGATTCGATAAAAATGTTTTTCCATCAACAGTTGCAACTGCAGGTACTCCTTTATGAATTTCGCTGTCTGCCGGTCCGGTTGCAACAAGACTGGTCCCTGGTTGGGAAAGGGCAAGTGATTTTTTTTGATGATATGCTTTTGCAATGCCTTCATGGAGCATTATTCCCGGCGCAATCTGGCTGATGGCTGAACCTAAAGCAGCTGTAAAACTGTCAAGGTCAGGGCCTTTTATGCCAATGATTAATCCCGGATTAGTGCAAAACTGCCCAACTCCAAGGGTGATGGAACCTGCAATATTTTGTGCCATTTCAGCGGCAGTTGCTTTAAGCTTTTCAGGTAACAGAAATATCGGATTTACACTGCCCATTTCTGCAAAAACCGGAATTGGCTCCGGACGTTGATTCGCCCAGTCAAATAATGTTTTTCCGGCAGCAAATGAACCCGTAAATCCTACCGCTTTTATATGCTTGTTTGTTATCAATAACTTTCCAATCTCGGGAGCAGCACCAAAAACATGAATGAATAAATTTTCGGGTAGGCCACAGCGTAATAAAGCATTTTTGATGCCTTTAGCTACAGTGGCGGAAGTTTCCGGATGAGCGGGATGGGCTTTCACAATTACAGCGCATCCGGCCGCAAAAGCCGAAGCTGTATCGCCACCTGCTGTTGAATATGCAAAAGGAAAATTACTGGCACCATATACCACAACGGGGCCCAGTGGTACCTGCATTTTCCGGATATCCGGTTTTGCCGGAATGCGTTCAGGATCGGCAGTATCAATACGAATATCCATCCAGTTTCCTTTTTCACAGGCATCGGCATAAGATGTAAGCTGAAAAATTGTCCTGATCCTTTCATTACGCAATCTTGCTTCCGGCAAATTGGTCTCCTTCATTGCAATATGAATCAGTTCATCACCTGCATTTTCCAATTCTTCTGCAATCGTTCTCATAAATCCTGCTCTTGCTGATAAAGGCAGTTCACGATATATATCAAAAGCTTCTTTTGATTTGCTGATTAAAATATCAAGATCCTGTGCCGTGGTATCTTTAAACATAAAATTTGTTGATTATCGGTTTGATATCATAAACTCAAATAGTCAGGCAATGCAGGCCTTTTGCTGATGCCTTTTCTGATTATAGCTAAAACCCTTTCTCTTTCTTCTCCCACAAGAGTAAGTCTTGGTGCCCGGACATTCTCTGATCCGATACCTGCTTCCGCGGCAGCAAGTTTAATATATTGAACAAGTTTTGGATGAATGTCCAGTTCAAGCAATGGCATAAACCATCTGTAAATTTCTGTTGCTTCCTTGATCTTTCCTGCTTTTGCGAGCCGGTAAATGGCAACCGTTTCGCGGGGAAATGCATCAACAAGACCGGCTACCCATCCGTCTGCACCAAGACAGAGTTCTTCCAGTGCCAGTGTATCCACTCCACAGAGAATTTTTATGCGATCTCCAAATTGATTTTTGAGCCGGGTTACATTGGTTACATCGCGCGTAGATTCTTTCACCGCTTGTATATTGGCACAGGATACGAGTTCTGCAAACATGTCCAGGGTAACTTCAATTTTATAATCAACCGGGTTATTGTATATCATGATAGGCAGGGCTGTTTGCCCGGCAATCGTTTTAAAATAAGTAACCGTTTCGCGATGATCGCTCTTATATCGCATAGGTGGCAGCAGCATTAATCCACTGGCTCCCCATGCTTCTGCATAAGCTGCCTGTTGTAATGCTTCTTTAGTAGATCCTTCGGCAATATTGATGATCACCGGCAAATGCCCGTTAAGCTTTTCAACAGCAAATTTTACCAGCTTTTCCTTTTCAGATGTTGTGAGGATACTTGCTTCACCTAAAGTGCCTCCAAGTATGATACCATCTACGCCGGCATCAACCTGTGCTTTAAGGTTTTTTTCAAACATGGCCAGGTCAAGTTCGTCCTGATCTGTGAATGGTGTCAATAATGCGGGGAATACCCCTTGCCATGAAAATTGCATAATAATTGGTTTTATGCAAACCTACTGTACTGATGCCAAAACTATTTCACTTTTTTTGATGAATCCACTTCAGGAGAAACTTTCTGGATATAAATGTAATTGGCATACCTTATGCCGCAAGTTAATAACGGTAATACCGTCAAAAAGATAGCCGGATTTTGAGTTCAAAAAATACGCATGATGTTCAAAAAAATCACCGCCTCTTTTTTATTATCTTATTTCATTATTAACATGAGCCATGCCCAGCAAAATCAGCGGGAAACGCTGGATTCCATTGCCGGGAAATTAATGAGGGGAATAATTAAAAACCAGGACGACAGAATTTATCTCCATCATGATAAACCCTATTACATGGCCGGATCAAAAATATTCTTTCGGGTATACTTAGTGAAAGACCTGTCTGGCCAGGTATCCGGGAACCGAAATAATGTTTATATAACGCTTACAAACGATAAAGACAGCATTGTAAGCCAATCAGTATTAAACAGCGGGGAGCGGGATTGGGCCGGCGGACTTAACATTCCGGCGAAAACTACGGAAGGTTTTTATACTTTAAGGGCATTTACAAAAACAATGTCTGAAACCAATTCTGTTAAAGGATTTTCAGGAAAAATTTATATTCTTAATACTAAATCTGGTATTGAGCATACAACTTTACCGATGGTTGTTAATTCAGCTATGGGTACAGATCCTGTTTTGCGGTTTTATCCGGAAGGAGGCAGCCTGGTGAATGGCGTTGATAACCTGGTTGGTTATGAATCAACAGACAGTACAGGAAATCCAATAATGGTTGAAGGCAGAATAATCGACGACAACCAGAAAACACTGACAACATTCAAATCAGATACAAAGGGTAAAGGAACTGTGATTTTTAATCCCTTTAAGAACAGGTCTTATACAGCCATTGTAAAAAGACCCACAGGCACTGATTTGAGTTTTAAACTCCCGCCGTTAAATTATAATGCCTGCCAGTTAAATGTTATAAGCCAGGATGAAAAAAAAATCCGGTTGCGTGTGGTCCTGGGCGATTCATTGTATGCAAAGAAGCCAGCAAGCTATATCCTGGGGGTTTCAAAAGATAAGTTATGCTTTGCCGGGATTGGCAATGGTATGTTTGAAACAGATGTATCGCTGGCCCCATTTCATCCCGGTCCTGCAATATTTTATGTATTTAACGATAAGCACCAACTTCAAAGTGAACGCAGGGTTTTTATCGATAAAAAAAATATTAACGTGCTGGTAAAGGCGGATAAAGAGAATTATGCGTCAAGGCAAAAAGCTATTGTAGATGTAACAGTAACGGACATGTCGGGTAAGCCTTTACAATCATTATTTTCCGTTTCAGTAACTGATGACCGGTTGGTAGAATGGCCTGCTATGATATCCGGCATTAATAATGTAAGCACTAAGGATACTGTTGAGTTATTAAAAAAGCAACCCAATGAAATTTCACTTGCAGATGGAACTTATAATTTAGGTGATAGTGGAATTATTCTGTCGGGTTATGTAAAAGATCGGAATGGTAACAGTAAGGAGGGACAGGTGATAACGGTCTTTGCGGAGGGTACCAGCCTTGTTCTTACAGATACGACCGATGTGAATGGAAGGTATTCTTTTCCGCCATTCGACTTTACCGACCAGTCTCCTTTTTTCACCCAGGTCACAGATCTGAAAGGAATAAAGCAGGACGTTATTGTGTCAACAGACCCTACTCCTTTTTTGCTACCTGACAAGAATACTGTTTCAAGCATATATTGGACTTCTATTCCATCTTCGATTGAAAAATTCAGAAAAGAGGAGGCAGATTCAATCACTACAGGTATCATAAAAAATCAACTCGAGGTGATTGCAAATAATGAAGCAGGAAAAGATAAAAAAGGAAAATCTTCAAATGTTGAAAGATGGGGGTCTTCACATATGATCACCGGAGAACAACTGGATAAATTTGAAATGGGTACTACTGTAAATGCCGTAATGATGATTCCGGGTGTTATTATGGTTTCTGGAAAGCTAACAATCAGGGGTGGCACACAGGCGCTTGTTGGTAATTCAGAAATAGAACCATTGGTGATCGTAGATGGCGTTCCGGCAGTATCTTCTAATGTTGCTGATTATATAAATTCTCTTCCCCCACAGAATATTGAATCTATTGAAGTTATTACCGGCGGGGAAGCTGCCATATACGGCACCAGGGCTGGAAATGGAGTGATAATCATTAAAATGGCCAATAACTTAAGGCCTATAGCTTTAAAAGAACAAAAAGGAATCCAATATATCTTTCCGGCAGGCTATCAAAAAAAGACTACATTCTACACGCCTCCTTATACTGCATATGGCGTAAGAGAAGCCTCTTTCACAGATAACCGGGCTACCATTTTTTGGGAAGGAGAAATTATGACGGATCAGCAAGGCAAAGCAAGTTTTCAATTTTATACTGCTGATATGCCTGCAACTTATACTATTAGGGTAAAAGGGGTTACATCAAAAGGCGATTTTATTGATGAATCAGTCAGGATTAACCGGAAATAGCCACGGCTAAAAAGTAACTGTTTTATAAGCTGATAAAGAGTGGTTGTAGATTCATGCTTATCTTTATTTTCGCTAAACGTAAAAGCATGTTACAACATTAAATGAAGGGAAATTGACTGAACAGTATTTGATAGACCAATTGAAAAAAGGCGATGAAACGGCTTTTCGCGAAATCGTGGAAACCAGGCAGGGGATGGTATACAATACTATTTTGGGTTTTCTACAAAATGCGGAAGATGCAGAAGATGTAACACAGGACGTTTTTATTAAAGTTTTTGAGTCGGTTCATCAGTTTAAGGGTGAATCTGCGTTTTCAACCTGGCTTTACAGGGTTTCCGTGACCACCGCGCTGGAATACCTGCGTAAAAAAAAGCGGAAAAAGAGGTTTGCGTTTGTAACAAGCCTTTTTGGCGATGATCAGAATCCATTGCACGACCCGCCTGATTTTGTGCATCCCGGTGTTCAGTTGGACAATCGGGAAAATGCCCGTATGCTGATGGGGACACTTAAAAAACTTCCTGAAAATCAGCGCGTTGCATTTACATTACACAAAGTAGAAGGCTTAAGTTACCAGGAAGTAGCGGATGTAATGCAAACCAGTGTTTCGGCTATTGAATCCCTGATACACCGGGCAAGGCAAAATTTGAAAAAAATGCTCAGTAACTATTATTTACAGGAAAAATAGCGCAATTTTTGATAAATTAAAGCATCTATAATATAGGTTATGGCAACAAAACAATATACAGAACAGGAAATAGAGGCTATTTTGAATAGCCTTGACAGGGTTGAAAAAGCATCACCCAATCCTTTTTTCTATACACGGCTAATGGCCAGAATGCAGTCGTCGGAAGATAATATCTGGTCCAGGATTTTACAATTCATAACAAAACCAGTTTTTGCTGTTGGCATTGCACTTGTTTTCTTATTGATAAACATGTATATCCTTTTAAATCAGTATTCCGGATCAGTTGACCAGGCTGAAGAATCAACCCAGACCCTTGCACTGGAATACACCAGCCTTACTGCAACAATCTATGATAATAATACAGAAACCCCATGAACACGATAACAAAAAATAAATGGTTTCTTTTTCTGCTTGGTTTCCTTTTCCTTGCCAACATAGCATTATTACTTTCTTTTTTCGTTTTCGGTGAAAAAGGAAATTCATATAAAGATTCACGCAATGGTCAGCAAGGTTCCGCCTCTTTGTCAAAAGAATTGTTGTTGAACAAAGAACAGGAAGATTCCTTCTCCAAAATGAAGGAAGAACATTTCAAGGTAATGAAACCTTTATGGGCTGAGATACGTAAAACCAAAGACAGCCTTTATCGTCAGTTGAATAATCCGAGCCTGGATGATAGTGCTATCTCAGCTTTTACAGATCGTATTGCTGCCAAAAATAAAATGGCTGACGAATTAATGTTCCGTCATTTTAAAGAACTTAGAAAAGTTTGTACACCGGAGCAACAACAGAAATTTGATACCCTGATACCACAAATGTTTAATCGATGGGGTAATCGGGGACATAGCGTTAAGAAATAAAAATAAATCTTTGTAAAAGTTTAAAGACCGGTAAACGCCGGTCTTTTTTTTATTTAAAAGAGATACTATCTTCCCGGTAAACTCATCAATGGAATGTGTACAATTGAAGCCAGTTCTTTTGTTTCACTTCCTATGAGCATCCTGTCGATCCAGGTATGAAAATGTGGAACGGTTACGAGTAAATCAATTTGATTTTCAAGAATGTATTTATTGATAACAGAACTGATGCTTTCTCCGTCACCTACTGCTATATTTATTACATCATCTTCGAAATATTTCTTTAGTGAAGCCTGAATTTTTTCTTCAACCGGTAAACTGATTTCCCCTTTATCCTTAACATGAAGGATCTCGAGTTTTGCCCCCAGTCTTTCTGCAAAATTCTTTAAGAAAATACACTGCTGGTCAGGTATCAGCATACTCATGTCTGTAGTGAGTAATATTTTTTGAAATCCCTTGCCTGTAAAAGTTTCGGGAATGGATAAAACCGGAATAGGCGGGTGCGTCAGCAGGTATCTTGATACGCTGCCAAACAGCCATCTCCTCAAGCCGCCCGCTCCTTTATGGCCAATGATGATCAGTTCCGAATGGTGCTTGCGCGCAAACTCAATGATTCCCTGGTAATGACCACCGGATGTAGAGAACACTTCGGTTTCATAATGGAACTCACCTTTATTTGTTTTTACAAAATCCCAGAGTTCATCATCAAAACTCTTTCGATAAGCTTCATAATTTTTAAGATAAAGTTCCGAATCATCTCCGGAAGTTATCGGTACATCAAAAAGATGTAAGATCTGAAGCCGGGCAAAAAAATATTTGTTGAGCGAATATGCAAATCGTAACGCGTGGGCAGATGCGTCTGAGAAATCTACAGGAATCAGAAATTGATGCATATAATTTTTTGTAGTGTATCCGCTACTAATATACATTCATTAAGTAATCCAAATAGCTGATTGATATTAGGTTTTTTTTTGACGTAGATCAGTTTTTTAAGGATTACATTTTAGGCTGATTTTTACGTCGGGCATGTAAAGAAGGGATAAGCATTAGCCAAACAAGTCGCTGCTGAGGTACCTGTCGCCCAAATCGCAGGCAATGAAAACGATCAATCCTTCGGTTAGTTCTTTGCTCAGCCTGATAGCTGCCGAAGCAGCCCCGCCACTGCTCATGCCTGCAAAAATGCCCTCTTCCCTGGCCAGTCGGCGGGTCATGGCAACCGCTTCCGTTTGAGAAATATCCATGATCCGGTCCACTCTTTCCGGAGAATAAATTTTAGGAACATATTCCGGTGTCCATCTTCTTATGCCGGGGATCGAAGAGTCCTCAGTTGGCTGACAACCTACAATTTGGATAGCCGGATTTTTCTCTTTCAGGTATCGGGATACACCCATGATGGTGCCCGTTGTGCCCATGGAACTCACAAAATGGGTTACTTTGCCAGCGGTATCTCGCCATATTTCGGGACCAGTTGTTTTATAATGGGCTAAGTAATTATCCGGGTTAGAAAATTGGTTAAGTAAGAAATATTTTCCGGTGGCGGCTTTTTCTTCGGCATAGTCACGGCATTTTTCAATGCTTTCAAGTAAAGTAACTTTTGCACCATATGCTTCCATGGTAATCACTCTTTCCCTGGTAGAATTAGCCGGTAGAGCAAGTTCAATTTCAACATTGAAAAGCGTAGCAACCAGTGCCATGCCAATCCCGGTGTTACCACTGGTAGCTTCAATCAGTTTCATGCCGGGCTTAAGATCACCACGTTCAATAGCTGATTTGATCATATTGTATGCCGGCCTGTCTTTTACACTTCCGCCGGGATTTTTACCTTCCAGTTTAGCATAAAATTTTACGCCTTTGTTTTCGTTAAGCCGTAATAT
>Ga0209391_10001474_pt1 | contig 12145 bp, 9 predicted proteins | sample PPLLak3March2015_FD_187246 | JGI IMG/M metagenome (GOLD analysis project Ga0209391, IMG submission 187246) | Freshwater sediment microbial communities from Prairie Pothole Lake near Jamestown, North Dakota, USA - PPLs Lake P7 Core (1) Depth... | ecosystem: Environmental > Aquatic > Freshwater >... | reverse complement strand
GTACTATTAAACTAACTTGTTCTCTTATGCCTAAAGTTAAAAAGTAATTAGCTGATCGAACTGCATTATTAACCGCATTCCAAACTTCCCATCCTTGCCCTACAGGTGTCTGGGCAGTAAATGTTTGATTAAAGAATACATTATGATTCGCATCAGGGGTTAACGCAGATGAAATATAGATTTGATTTGAATTGCTCTCGTTAAAGAAATTTATATCAGGTGTATTGAGAATATATGGAATGCTATGTAAAGAAAATGTAAAGCTCTCTGGATAGTTGCCTTTGTTAGCACTAAATTTTATTGTAACACTTGTTACAGTCGCCTCAGTGGGTATCTCACTATATGTCCATTGCCAGCAATCAAAATTTCTTATCTCATACAAATAGGTTTGCTGCAGTTCCCCAACACGATGTAATTCAGCAGTCCAATTGTAAGCAGTGTGTTGTCCTTCTTGTTTGATCCAATTAGTAAAAATATCTTCTTTGGAGGAAAATGTATGCTGTTGTTGTGCACACACGATTGGAACAAAGAACAATAATGTTAGAAGAAATTGAATTAAGGTTTTCATAAAGCCTCCGCTTTAATAAGTGTTTTTTGTGGCGGATGTTTATATATTTGAATGCAAGCAAAAATAAAGGCATAAATGTCTTTATTTCTCTGACCGGAGAATTATTTGTTTGCAATCTAACCCCGGTGCCGCCAGCATCGGGGATTTTTAATTTTATTTTTTTGTCATCATTATTATTGCATTACTGTTGTGGCTTCCTACAATAACTGTAGTATTATTTTTAGTCTCCATTCCTCTCCATACTAAATCAATCTGCGGATCATAAGGCAAACCGATTTGTTGCCAGGTTGATCCGTTAAAGTGCTTTAGTGTATTTCTATCGCCAGCAATCCATATATCATTTGAAGCAGTTGCTCTTATTTTATAAACATAACCACGGTAAAAAGCACCTGGATTTCCCCCGATATAATTTTCAGGTAAAGATCTCAGATAATCCCATCTTCCTAACTTGTACTGATACACTATATTTCCTGCAGCGTATAAGGTGTTTGATTGGTCAAAACATACAGATGAAATTGTACCATATAATTTTGGCTTGAACAATTGAGCAGGTGGGATGTTATCTGATTCAATAAGTGTACTAAAATTTGTACCATTTTCAGTCATAACAATAATGCCATCTACAGTCGACATATTTAATCCGCAAGTAAATAATTCATTGCTATTGTTTACTGCAATGTCAGCCAAAAATAAATTAGTTCCACTTTCAAGCTTTGTCCAACTGTTACCATTATAGTTTGCTATACTACCAGCACCACCAACCACATATAAATCATTACTATTGCTTCCCCAAAGTTTGATTATACTCCAACCCATAATAATGTTAGGTATTGGTAACTCAATATAAGTTCCATTTAGATACCTCATATATCCTGAAAACCAAATATCATTTTCATTAAATGCAAAAACTGTTCTTATAACCCAAAAGCCACCTTTGTATAGTATTCTTTTTAGCTCCCAACTACTTCCATCCCAATGGGCAGCATTATAGCTAATACTATTTCCAAGCGAATCATTCATATAAATCTCACCAACAGCCCAAATATCATTCTCATTTATTATTGCAACATCAAATAACCTGCTAATGTTTGTTTGTATCCCAAACTCAAAAGTTTGCCAGGTAAAGTTGTGGCTGGTGGTGTCAAGCGTTGTAAGGTTTAACTCATTGCTTACATTGTTGCCTTGCTGCATTGTTGCAAGGAGTTTATATGTTTGGTTGGGTAAGAGCGAATCAATATATAGTAGTGAGTCTTGAGTGCTCAAACTGAAGGTCTGAGCTACGGCGTTATTCTTTAAAAGATTTATAGTCGCAGGCAGTTGTATGTTGTTTGTAGTTAGTTGCAACCAGGCTTCGGTGCAGGAAACATCTTTTAGTTCAAGTTTAAGTTCTGGTTCAAGTTTTGGGTCGGTTGTGCTGCAGCTAAGTTGTGTTAGAAATAACAAAAATAAAAGTAAAAATGCTTTTATGTTTTTCCTTACAACAAATATTTTTAGAAAATGTACTTTAGCTAATTTTAGTTTAAACATTTGTATAGCCCTCTTGCTATTTATTTTTAATATCATTAATTGTTCCTACCAAAAAGAAGCAAATAATAAAACATTTACAAGTTAGAAAGTAAAAAGGTAATTGGCAGGTAAACAGAAATTACATGATGATTGTAAAGCATTTACAAATTATGTCACTTAAAGTTTTAAAACATTATAAAAACAAAGAAGGCGAGGTTTTATTCTCGCCTTTGAATTTTATGTTAATTAGAAATGTTATTTAATCAGCAACATCTTCTTAGAATTAATGAAAGAACCAGCCTGTATTTTATATATATAAACTCCACTTGCAAGACTGCTTGCATTAAAATTTACTTCGTACTTTCCGGCAATTTTTTCTTCGTTAACAAGAGTTGCAACTTCACTTCCAAGTATATCGTAAATCTTAAGCGTTACAATTCCATCTTGTGGAATTTGGTAACGAATAGTTGTACTAGGGTTGAAGGGATTCGGGAAGTTTTGTGCAAGATCATATACGATTGGTATTCCTTCTCCCTTAAAGTTTCTAACGAGCAAGTTTGATTTTTCTAGGGTAACGTCGTCTCGTTGAATATCGGAAATAAAAATGTTTACATCTTCATTTACAGTTGTGAATAATCTTAAATAATAATTACCGGTTTCAATTCCGGAACAATCAACTAAATAACTTGGGTTATCGTATTGTTGAACATTTAGTTTGTTGTAGGTTACATTATCAAATGCTCCAACCACCAGATTAGTAGCTGCATTTACAAGCTCACATTTAAATGCTACATTAAATTCATCTGACAATGAGGAAGCTAAATTCTTATTAACAACGTAATAGTAGTCTGAAAAGATCAATTCACTCTCAGAATTTAGACTGAAGTTATTTGTTCTTGCAACTAAATTCATTTCATCTATACTTAGAACAGGCAATGTGTCAACTCTTTCTACAAATTTAATAGTTTGACCATCAAGTTGAACATCACCTATACTAAATAAAAATTCTATTCCGTTTTTTTCTACCACACCCGATCTTCCGTAGCTTATATCAACAGTTTCAGTTTTTGCAACTTTGTTTAATGGAAAACTGTCAGTGCATTTATTTAATAAATATGGTGCAGAAGTTTGAGTATTGAACACCATCGCTTTCACATTATCAAAAGCACTGCCATTACTAACCAATGTCTGAATACCATTTGAAGATAGATTAGTTATTGCATCATAAGTACCATCTGTTTTTCTTCTTACATACTTTGAGTATTGACCGTTACTTTCGCTCCAGGCAAGAATTGATCCTGCCGAAGTATTTAAAGAATTATTATTTGTGTATTTAACATTATTGCTAAAATTACTAAAACCACCCCAGCTTGTGCTATAGCCAACCTTTGCAATTGCAGCATATCTTCTAATGCTTTCATCCTGTTCTTTCGCAACTTTTTTATCCGCCGCTGCCAGATAAATGCCCGTCCAACTAACCATAACAGATGGCAGTACACTTTGTGACAAACTTATAGATGGATAATTGTTTTGACTAAAACCACAACCCGTAGAAAGATCTATTAGTGAATAGTATAACCAATTTTGACCCTGATTATATGCTAACTTATATTTAATTGAAGATTGTGATTCAAATGCGATGTGGATTTTCCCTGTTTCACCTATGATTGAAGGGTTGATTGAGTTAGCGTCAGTTTGGGGAATTGTTGATTCAGCTTGCCAGGTCCAAATGCCATTCAAAAGCCATTTAGTTTTTACTTTTAGCCCTTCAGTACTATTTTTTCTATAAACGAGAGCGACCCCTGCTGGGTTATACGAAATAACAGGTTTTGCGCTACCGAAGTATGAGCTCGGGCAGGTTGTAAATACTTCATCATCACTATTGGAATACTTTCCATCCTGACCTTGTGTAAAAGTAAGGAGATACAAATCTACATTTGTTGAATATGCAGGATCATAGTTTTCGCATACAGCTTTAACTATGTTTCCATCATATTCAATTGCAGGGTTTTTTGCGTTATCTAAAATAAACTGATCTGCTGCCCACTCGCCATCAAAGTTTGATGTTAAGCTGTGAGTATAAAAAACATTACCCATAGACTCATACATTACGTGATAAATACCGTTATCCGTTCTAACCATTTTACGCTGACTGTTACTGCTTACGCCTGTTGTTGAGTTAGACATCAACTGTCCTTTAAGAGTAGCTGTTGCAACAGCATTTGAAGATGTAAAAACAATTCCTGCTTCTGGAGTATACTCACCTTGCAAAGTAACACCAGTACCACCCCATTTGAACGGATAGAATTTTCTGTTTTGGCTATTCACCGAAATTGTTTGCACTGATAAGGAACCGACTGAATAGTAAGAGCCTTGCCAATTACTACCAGGGCCACTTTGGTTTAAAAAGATTCCTTTATAAACATAACCATTATAAGCAGAAGAAAGATCAGGAGTAAATGGCGAGGTTTGTTCTCTAAATTGTGCGCTCATACCTTGATTACGCAGAGTACCACCGTAAGAAGCGTCGGGATAATCGATAAGCCACGGATCTTTTATGCGAATCTGTCCGCCATCAAGCGTTGTTCCCTCAAGACTGTTTTTGATTGTTATGCCGGAATTGGTTGGATTGAATTGTGATTTTAACCGGTCTGTTGTTGGAATAACAATGAAAGACTTATGGTTAATAGCATCCGAAATATTTATATCATTAATAGACCAATAATTATACTTTTGATTACTTAAAACCTTCTGCGAGCCTTGCAATGTTTTTGTGTCGTTTACATTCCAAGTAAAAGTCTGAGGTGCACTGTACTTATTAAATTTGTTTTGAGTTGAATTCCATAAGCCTATAGAATCCACGCTAGAATTTGTGGATAGTTTTTGTTCAACTAAAACATCCTTGGTTAAGATAACTGGTATAAATGAGACTTCTGTAAACCATGCTTGATAATTCCCTGATCTGTCTTCTGCCCATACAGGATATGCTTTCCCATTGCTTGCTACTATGCCTATATAGTCCCCCTGATAACCTTCGGCAAGTCCTGAAATAGGTTTGGGTTTAAAATTAGCATCACTTACTTGATAATTATCAAAAGTTAGTCCGCCATCAAAAGATGTTGCCATATAGACACCACTGCTATCGTTAGTTGTATTTCTATTGTCGTAGAAAACAATGTGTAAAGCTCCATTTGTTTGATCAACTGTACACCATGGATAATATTGGTCCTTGCCATTATTTAATGGATCGTCATTAATCCTTACTGGTGAGCTCCAGGTTGACCCATTATTGGTTGATTTAATCAAAACAATATCAGGATCGCTTCCAGCAGGAGATACGCCCATCTGCGCCCATACTATATAAATATAGCCATTGCTTGATCCGCCTGAACGATCAACAGTCATTGAGGGGAAGGATGAAACACGAATGTTTGTTGGTTTAAGATTTCCTCTTATTCCGAAATTGGGGGCGGAATAAATCCTTGACTTTGTGAATGACGTTCCACCGTTAGTTGATTTAGCAAATCCTATGGCATCTTCGCCATATGCACCTGAGCCCCAAGTATCATAAATTGCAAATGCAGTATAAACTTCACCATTAGGTCCTGTTTGTATATTACAACCTTGAGCAAAGCTAGCTGGGTTTAACGAAGAAGAGAGATTTATTGCTGAACTCCATGCTGCACCGAAGTTGGTTGAATATTTAATTACTACTTGGTTATTATTTGTACCGCCAAAATCTGTCCAGGAATCATAAACTCTATTTTCATAAGGGCTACCAACTTTTTTATCTATCATTAAATGGTTTTTATCTGCTATAGTACCTGGATTTGGTGCTACTGTGTATGATAACCAGGAAGATCCATTATTAGTTGATACAGATACTCCTTGTCCATAAGAAATATTTATATATCCCAAATAAAAATTTCCATTGGTGCCGATTACTGCAGCAGGATCACCACTGGTAGTACCAAAAGGTGGAATATCAGAACCTGACCAGTTTACTCCGCCATTCATTGACCAATATAGTCCAGTTCCATAAAAGGTTGTTACTGGCCAAGAAGTTGTATTAGCACTGCCGAAAAGAATGTTAGGATTTGTAGGATGTATGTCAATTGAGATTTCTGATTGCGTAGTATTAGTTGTAGGATAAATTCTTTGATTTGGGCCAACACTAAATTCATTATTTCCAAACAAAAAATTTTGATATCCTGGGGCACCAGGTACCCATATATAATTACTTAGACTTGTTTCAGTAACAACATTGGAATCGATCTGTCTTCTGGACCAGATTTTATCTTCGATTATTCCGTTTTGAGCATAAGCAAAAAATGAACTTAATCCCAAAATGGCAATTAACAATAGATATATAAAGGATTTCATTTCTCTTAACATATTAAACCTCTTATTTTTTGTTAAAAAATGTTTTATGTTTGAACTGCAAACAAAAAGGCGCTCCTCACCCGAGTGAGAAGCTTACAATTCCAATTTGTTTGTTCTATGAGTAACGATGTTACAGCATCGTTACTCTTTTATTAAATTTTCTGGTGGACTCACTATAAACCTCCTTTCTATCTAACACCAAATAATATTACTGCCTGATCATAGTTGTCGCCAACTGCGATAAGTAAGTTATTTTTTATTTCGACGGAACCATAAGTGCCATATCCTAATAATGGTTCTGCGTAATCATTTTTCCACCTAATACCATTAAAGTGAAGCAAATCACCAAATGCACCAACCGCAATTACATCATTTATGTCATTTCCTCTTATAGCAGTAGTACTAAATGTTGTTATGTCTAAGGCTTCATTTCTCCATTGCAGATCTAATAAAAGCTTCTTCTGATAAATACCTGAACCACCCACATAATATTGTCTGTATGAAATAAACCAAGTTGTTAACAATGGCCACATTTGAGGACTTAGTGGAAGCTTGATTACAGAACTATTTTTAATCTGAAGTATTTCTTTTTCTAAACTCGTTCCAAAATTTGAAGCCACAGCCAAAATTTCCCACTCTTGTTTTTTCTCATTATAATCACCCCAGATATCATTTATGTTTAAAGTTGTTCTACTTTCAATCCTCTGCCAGTTTGTGCCGTTGTAGTGGGCAATTTGCCCGTTAGTGCCCACTATATAAAAATTGTTACTAGAGGTACCCCACATCTTATTTATTGAGGCAGGGAAAATTCCTTGAGTAGAAATAGATTGATAAGTATGTCCATCCCAGTGTATTAAACTTGCAATACCAAACCAAATATCACTTTCATTAAACGCCAATATTGCTTTTATGACTGAATAAAATGTTTGACCATTATAATTAAAAGGTATTTGTTTTAGCTCCCAATCACTTCCATCCCAATGCACGGCATTATAAACTGTGTAACCATTAATGCTTGTATCAGCAATCATTATTTCACCAACGGCCCAAATATTGTTTTCATTTATTATAGCAACATCATAAAGCACACTGCTTCCAATTGTTCCAAACGTCCAGCTTTGAAATGTAAAGTTGTGGCTTGTCGTATCCATTGTTGTAACTTGTTGCTTGATACTAGATACTTGATGCTGGATGCTGGATACTTGATACTGGTATGTTTGGTTTGGTAAAAGAGAATCTATGTAAAGCAAAGAGTCTTGAGTGCTCAGACTAAAAGTCTGAGTTAGGGAATCTCCTGAAGGATTGTATTGTTTTAGTGTTAACTCCGCCGGCAGTGTTAAATCTTTTGTAGTTAATTGCAGCCAGACTTCTGTGCAGCTTGCATCATCAATGGCAAGAGTGAGTGTTGGCTTTGTTTCATCAGGTGGTGTGGGGTCAGTGGTATTACACGAAACCACGATGATCAACAACAATAAGGATGTTAGAATCGTCATTTTCATATTATTAATTGTTTTGTGAATGAATAGGCAAGGTGATTTGCTCCCTATAATGAAAGAGGAAAAGGAAAGAAAACTAACGAACCAAACTGCAGCTAAAACAAAATAACTCATCTAGATTCCTCTAGAATGATAAATAAAATTTTCAACATTAAAATTATGAACTTCGAAAGTAAAGTAAATACGTACTTATACGTATTTTGAAATGCCATATACGTACAAGTACGTATATTTAAATGAGACACTGGCTAATCAAAATAAAAGATTAAACCTTTATCAAAGGACTATTCTTTTCATTTATAAAGAGGAAAAATATTCCTATTAGTATTTGAAAGATCGTAGTCAGGTAGAAATAAACTAATCCAAGATTTAATTCGTGCCAGAACACAAAGAATTTCAGTAACAATGAAAACTCGTAAGTCAATAAAAACAAATGAAAGAGCAATACTTTGCGGTTCAATCCATAATACAATACCAATACTTTAAGGAAATAAATTAAAATAGCTAAGTGAATAACCATTTGGAATAAAATAGGACTAATGCTAGTGTAGTAAAAAATTATGAATGCAGCTGCAATTAAAATAGAAACAACAGCAAATCGATAAATATGTTTAAGATCAGTTAATACCGGATATAATAGTATTGTTGACCCTATCAGATAAATGACTTCTGCCTTAGTCTTAAATACATATAATAAAATAAAAGACGACAAATCGAGTAAAGCCAAAATTAAAAAAAACAAAAATAATCTTGTTCCTAATTGTCTGATTGGAATCAATACCCAAATGACTATACTAGCATAAGCTATATATCTTAACAGCTCCATTAATCAGGGCACAATGGTGGACATAAAATTGAATACTCCAAAGTAAATACTCCATTGGTGATAGTTAAAACACTGTTTCTTTTTTCTACATAAGAAAACGGACTACCACCATCAGAAAGTAGCTGTTGGACTATTGCAACTGAGTACATTGAAAAAACCTCTGATGAATTTATAGTAGCTCCTAAAGGCAACAATGCATTTCTATTATTATCTAAAATATAAAGATCATTATTCATAAGTTTAAACATAATAACATTAGTACTTTGATTGGTATACATCTTTAGTGTTTCCGTTGGTATCTCTCTTGACACTAACACCGGTCCAAATAATTGATCTGCGTTTTCTTTAGAAAGTATTTTGCCTTGTGGGAATAACTGAATGGCAAGTAAAACAATGATCAACAATATCTTTTTCATAACTACTCCCTAATTAATTTTAATAAATGGTATGCAAAAAATATTATCAATATTATTGAATGTATATACGTACTTGTACTGAAAAAAAACAAGATGTCGAAGTGAATTTTGATAATTTTCAAGCCCAGTTGTGTTTTCAACTAATTTTTCATCAGTACTTTCTCCAAGTGCGAGAAAAGATACCGACCCCCGTTAAGAACTAACATTCAGAGTTTTTCTTTTTGTAATCTTCCGCGAAGCTTATTGCATATCTAAGCAGCTGTGGACCGGTTTGTAATTTCAATTTATGAAGAATGCTCGCCCTGTGGCTATCTATCGTTCGTTTAGATAAATAAAGTTTTTCACCAATATCAGCACTTGTATAGCCTTTTGCAACAAGTAATAAAACTTCTATTTCTTGTTCTGTAAATTCAACATCTTTGATTTCTACTTTCTCATTTTCTTGTTTTTCATATTCATTAATTAGCTCATCTAATTTTGTTCCACTATAATCTTTTCCAAAATACTTTTGACCATTAAATACGGCTAGAATGGCTTTTATTAATTCTTCTTTAGGTATGTCTTTATTAATCAGACCCAGCCCGCCAACTTTGTAACAATGATAAACATAATCATCTCCTGAAAGCATCGAAAGAAAAATAACCTTTGCATCCGGATAGGTACTTAATAATGTACTTACTGCCTCAAGACCTGAGAGTTCGGGCATAGATATATCTGATAGAACCACATCCGGTTTAAGCTTAAGATATTTATAAATTAAGTCTTTCCCGTTATTTGCTTCTCCCAATATCTGAAATGTTTCTTCATCCTTAAGCAAACTTATCAAACCTTTACGAAACAACTCGTGATCATCTGCAACAAGTATGGTGATTATTTTTTCTTTCATTGTGGTACCGGTATTTCTGCTGTTATTGTCAATCCTTCATTTTCAGTTGAGTGTAATTTAAATACACCTCCAAATCCCTCGGTGCGTTCTTTCATATTAATTAAACCAAATCCGGAGTTTGTATAGCTTACTTCAGTTTTTTTCAGGCCGCACCCATTATCTATTACCATCGCCCTCATTAGATTATCATCCTTAGTCAGAATTACTCCAAATTCAGTTGCTCCAGAGTGTTTTACAATATTACTTACGGCTTCTTGAATTACTCTATAGAAAAATAATTCTACTTTTTTGCTAAGCCTAAAATTTATTCCAACTACCTTAATGCTTCCGTTAATTCCGCTTTCCTTAATAACATTGTTACATAAAGATTGTAGTGCCGGTTCAAGTCCCAATTCATCTAGTATTTTGGGTTTTAGATCATATATGATTCTTCTAAGTTCTTCAGTAACAGTTTCAACCTGAGAACTAATCATATCTGTTAGCTCAATGGAATTCTGTTTAGATAATTTTCTTACTCCCATCTGTACAAGATATAAATCCTGTATTATCCCATCGTGTAGTTCGTTTGCAATTCGAAATCTTTCTTCATCAAGCTGGTACTGAAGGTAATTTGATAGCTGTTTTAATTTTGTCTCAAGGTTCTTGATTACAGAGATATCTCTAAGATATAGTTGTGCAATTCTTAATGAAGAGTTTCCTTGCATCACCACATTATAATGAACTCCATTAAAGTCAAGTGGGAATATATATCTTGAGTCTGCCCCAATTAATTCTATGAGTTTTTGTGGTTCTATAATACTGAATTTATCAAAAATTATATCTCCCGGAACAATCTCTAATAAATCTGAAGCTGATTGATTGTTGAAATTTACTTTTCCGCCTGAATCAATTCTTATAACAGGATCAGGATCAAGTTCAGCAAACAAAGCCATCATCCTGTTATTTTTTAATTCGAGTTCCTTCTTTTCCTGAATATGCTTCTGTTCAAGTGGTTTTATCAAATGCCGGTTGATAAAAAAAAAGACTAGAAGAATAACTATGCTAAAGAAGAGAATTAGTAAAAATGGATTTGACCAACTGCTCAGTATCTCAATGAATTGTGAAGTGGTGTTATCGGATAATCGAATCATTTTGCTTTTGTTTGATATATCTGATAAAGCTCCTCACAGAGATGCTTGACTTGAGTTTTAGACGATTCCTGATCTTTACTAAAGTATTTATCAATTGTTGAGTAGATTTCCTTTTCGGATAACTCGGGCACCAATTCCTTGAGTTTTTTTTGAAAATAATATTTATCCTGGTACTCTCCGAGATTAAAAGCATTAATCAGGATGGTCTCATCAACAATATCACAAAACTGTTTTCGATTTAACATTTTCTTTTTCATTTAATTGCGTAAACATATAAAAAATAATTCTCTGTGTCATCAGTACCTATTTTAATAATTTATTAAAGATGAATGAAAGTAATTATATTGTCAGATATATAAACCCTGATTCAGATATCAGGGTCTTAAAGTTAATGGCAATATTTTTTACTTTAATAGAATCATCTTCTTAGAATTTATGAAAGAACCAGCCTGTATTTTATAGATGTATACACCACTTGCTAATGAGCTTGCATTGAACTTGACTTCGTATCTGCCTTTAGCTTTTTCTTCATTAAGCAGTGTTGTAACTTCATTACCAAGTATGTCATATATTTTTAATGCTACCATTCCATCATTTGGTGTCTGGAATTTTATGGTTGTGCTGGGGTTAAATGGATTAGGGTAATTCTGTTCGAGTGCATAGTCTGACACTTCAAGGCTGCCCTGATAATTAACTGTTTGATAACTTCCTTTTGCTAGTATGTTTTGATCTGCCGTTATGTTTGATAGTGAATAACCAAACTCTGAATTTGTACTTGTTACAAGTCTAAACTTTAGTGTTCTATTGCCTAGGCCGCTTAAATTAACCTGGTAACCCATATTGTTGTACTGATATACATTCTGCTTATTGTATGTAACTTCATCATAAACGCCGATTACTTCATTTGTTATGCATCAAGTAATTCTACTTTGAA
>Ga0209391_10001473_pt1 | contig 12149 bp, 10 predicted proteins | sample PPLLak3March2015_FD_187246 | JGI IMG/M metagenome (GOLD analysis project Ga0209391, IMG submission 187246) | Freshwater sediment microbial communities from Prairie Pothole Lake near Jamestown, North Dakota, USA - PPLs Lake P7 Core (1) Depth... | ecosystem: Environmental > Aquatic > Freshwater >... | reverse complement strand
ACATCTTCCCGACCGGCCAGGGCAACGTGATCGGCAACCCGATCATGCCGGTCATCAAGGTCACGGGTAACCCGCGCACCGTGCGGCTGATGTCCGAGCACGTGGACGTGGACGTCTCCGGCATCGTCCGTCGCGAGATGACCATCGACCAGGCGGGCGACGCCCTGATCGACATGATCGTGCGCACCGCGAACGGGCGCTACACGGCGGCCGAGGCGCTGGGTCACCAGGAGTTCGTGATGACCAAGCTGTATCGGAGCGCCTGATCCCGCATGGCGGAACCGGTCCGACTGGGGCTCGACGACGGCGAGGCACTCGCGTACGAGGCGCTGGTCGCCAGCCGCACGAGCCCGGCGAATGCACGGGCGACGGCGCGCGCGCTGGTCCGCGCCGAGGCCGACGGACAGACCGGCCACGGCCTTTCGCGCGTACCCTCCTACGCGCTGCAGGCGCGAGCTGGCAAGGTGGACGGCCACGCGACGCCGCGGCTCGAGCAGGTCGCGGGCGCCGCGCTGCGCGTGGACGGCGGCTTCGGCTTCGCCTACCCGGCCATCGACCTCGCGATCGAGGCACTGGCTCCGCTCGCGCGCGCGCAAGGCATCGCGGTTGCCGCCCTGCACCGCTCGCACCATTTCGGCCAGGCGGGCGCGCACGCCGAGCGGCTGGCCGAACACGGCGTGGTCGCGATCGTGCTCGGCAACTCGCCGAAAGCCATGGCCTTCTGGGGCGGCCGGCGGCCGACGCTCGGCACCAATCCCCTCGCCTTCGCCGCGCCCCTGCCGGGCGACGCGGACCCGCTCGTGATCGACCTCGCGATGTCGGTGGCCGCCCGCGGCAAGATCGTCGCCGCCGAGAAGGCCGGCAAGCCGATCCCGGGCGACTGGGCCGTGGACGCCGAGGGCCGCCCGACCACGGATCCGAAGGCCGCGCTCGGCGGCACGCTGCTGCCGATCGGCGGCGCCAAGGGCGGCGCGCTGGCGCTGATGATCGAGATCCTCGCCGCAGCGGTCACGGGCAGTGCGTTCGGCTGGGAGGCCAGTTCGTTCTTCGATGACCGGGGCGGCCCGCCGAACATGGGCCACGTGCTGATTGCACTGGACGCGGGGCGGCTGTCCGCCGGCGCGTACGACGAGCGCATGGCGACGCTGCTCGCGGCCCTCGCCGCCGAGCCGGATGCCCGCCTGCCCGGCACGCGCCGCCTTGCGAACCGCGCGCGCGCAGCCGCGGACGGCCTCGTCGTTCCCGCCGCGCTGCACGCCGAGATCCGCGCCCTCGTCGAGTGCCCGGCCTGAACGGCCCGGCCGAGCCGATTCGGAGACCCCTCATGCCCGAGATCGTCATCACCGAGTTCATGGACGAGGCCGCCATCCACGCCTCCTTCGCCGGACGCGACGTGCTCTACGACCCGAAGCTCGTGGACGACCCGGCGCGGCTCGTTGCCTCACTGCGCGAGTCGCGCGCGCTGATCGTGCGCAATCGCACCCAGGTGCGCGGCGCGCTGCTCGCCTCCGCCGTGCGGCTCGAGGTGGTCGGACGCCTCGGTGTCGGCCTCGACAACATCGACGTGCGCGCCTGCGAGACGCGCGGCATCGCGGTGTACCCGGCGACGGGCGCCAACGACCTGTCGGTGGCCGAGTACGTGATCACGGCCGCGCTGATGCTGCTGCGCCGGGCGTGGTTCGCCACGGCACGCGTCGCGGCGGGCGAGTGGCCGCGCACCGAGTCCATGGGCCGCGAGCTCGCCGGCAAGCGGCTCGGGCTCGTGGGCTACGGCGCCATCGCCCGCGTGACGGCGCGCATGGCCCGCGACCTCGGCATGAGCGTCGCTGCGTACGACCCGCTCCTGTCCGACGACCACCCCGCGTGGGCCGGCGCCCTGCGCCAGGCGCTGCCGGACCTGCTGTCCACGAGCGACGTGGTGAGCCTGCACGTGCCGCTCACGGACGCGACGCGCAACATGCTCGATGCGACGGCGATCGCCGGCATGAAGCCGGGCGCCATCCTGATCAACGCGGCGCGCGGCGGCGTGGTGGACGAGGCGGCCCTGTGCGCGTCGCTGCGCGCCGGGCAGCTCGGCGGCGCGGCCCTCGACGTGTTCGCGCGCGAGCCGGTGGACGCGACCTCGGGCGCGCAGTTCGCGGGCGTTCCGAACCTGATCCTCACACCTCACATCGCGGGCGTCACCGAGGAATCCAACGTGCGCGTGAGCGCCGTCATCGCCGAGGCGGTCGCGCGGCACCTCGACGCATGAGCGGTGCGCGGGCGAGCTACGACCTGCTGGTGGTCGGCGGCGGCATCAACGGCGCGGGCATCGCCCGCGATGCGGCCGGACGCGGGCTTCGCACGCTGCTCTGCGAGCAGCACGACCTCGCCTCACACACCTCCTCGGCGAGCACCAAGCTGATTCACGGCGGGCTGCGGTACCTCGAGTTCTACGATTTCGCACTGGTGCGCAAGTCGCTGCGCGAGCGCGAGGTGGTGCTCGCCGCGGCGCCGCACATCTGCTGGCCGCTGCGCTTCGTGCTGCCCCACGACGCGCACCTGCGTCCCGCCTGGATGATCCGGGCGGGCCTGTTCCTCTACGACCACCTCGCCCGGCGTCGCTTCCTGCCGGGATCGTCCGGCGTGAACCTGCGCCGGCACCCGGCCGGAGCGCCGCTCGAGGCGCGCTACAGGAAGGGCTTCGTGTACTCGGACGCGTGGGTGGACGACGCCCGCCTCGTGGTGATCACCGCCATGGACGCGCGCGAGCACGGCGCGACGGTGCTCACCCGAACGCGCTGCACGAGGCTCTCACGCGACCGCGAGCGCTGGACCGCGACGCTCGAGCGCGAAGGCGGTGGCACGCTCGAGGTCGACGCCCGCGCGGTGGTGAACGCCACGGGCCCCTGGGTGGACCGCTTCCTCGACGGCGCCACGGCCCTGCCGGCCGCGCGCCACCCGCGCCAGGTCAAGGGCAGCCACATCGTCGTGCCGAAGCTGTTCGGCCACGAGTTCGCCTACATCTTCCAGGGTGCGGACGGCCGGATCGTCTTTGCGATCCCCTACGAGGGCGACTACACGCTGATCGGCACCACCGAGATGGACTACACGGGCGATTTGTCGAGCCCCGCGATCGCCGAGACCGAGATCGAGTACCTGCTCGCCCTCGCCAATCGCTACTTCGCCGGCGACCTCGCGCGCAAGGACGTGGTGTGGACCTTCGCGGGACTGCGGCCGCTGCTGGCCGACCCGAAGGACCGCGCCACCAGCGTGACGCGCGACTACGTGCTCGACCTCGACGCGGACGGCCCGCCGCTGCTGTCGATCTACGGCGGCAAGCTCACCACCTACCGCCGGCTCGCGGAAGACGTCGTGGACGCGCTGGCGCCCGGCCTCGGCTGCACCGCCCGGCCCTGGACCGCCGGACAACCGCTGCCCGGTGGAGACATGCCCCAATCCGACTTCGACGCCTTCCTGAAGGGACTCTCGGCCCGCTACCCCGGCCTGCCGGGCGCCCTGCTGCACCGCTACGCCCGCGCCTACGGGACCCGCGCCGAGCGAATCCTGGCGGGCGCCCGTTCGACGGCGGACCTCGGCGAGGAAGTGCTGCCGGGCCTTCACGCCCGCGAGATCGACTACCTGCGCCGCGAAGAATGGGCCGTGACGGCCGAGGACATCCTCTACCGTCGCAGCAAGCTCGCGCTGCACGTGCCGGCCGACGGCGCGGCGCGACTCGACGACTGGCTGCAGAGCCACCCGTCCCCCGGGCCCGGAGACGATGCCGTGGTGTAATCTCCCGGCCCACGAGAGGTTCCCATGACACGATTCGTGCTCGCCCTCGACCAGGGCACGACCAGCTCGCGCTCCATCCTGTTCGACCACGCTGGCCAGATCGTCGCCACGGCGCAGCGCGAGTTCACCCAGCACTTCCCGCGCTCGGGCTGGGTTGAGCACGACGCCGAGGAGATCTGGGCCACGCAGGCCGCCACCATCGCGGAGGTGATGGCACGCGCCCGCGCCACCGTCGACGACGTCGTGGCGGTGGGCATCACCAACCAGCGCGAGACCACGGTGCTGTGGGATCGCGCCTCCGGCCGACCCGTGGCGCCGGCCATCGTCTGGCAGGACCGTCGCACGGCCGACGCCTGTGCGCGACTCAAGGCCGAGGGCCACGAGCCCGAGGTGACGCGTCGCACGGGCCTGCTGCTCGACCCGTACTTCTCCGGCACCAAGCTCGCGTGGCTGCTCGACAGCGACCCCGGGCTGCGCGCGCGGGCCGAGCGCGGCGAGCTCGCCTTCGGCACAATCGACAGCTGGCTCGCCTGGAAGCTCTCGCGCGGCGCGCTGCACCTCACCGACGCGACCAACGCGAGCCGCACGCTCCTGCTCGACATCGGTACGGGCGAGTGGAGCGAGCACATGCTCGAGCTGCTCCGGATCCCGCGCGCCGTGCTGCCGAGGGTCGTGCCCTCGATGCTCGCCCGCGGCGAAGCCTTCGCGAGCCTCGGCGGGCGGGAGATCCCGCTCGGCGGCATCGCGGGCGACCAGCAGGCGGCGCTGTTCGGGCAGGCCTGCTTCACTCCCGGCATGGCCAAGAACACCTACGGCACCGGCTGCTTCATGCTGATGAACACCGGTCGCGAGCCGCAGCCCTCGGCGAACCGGCTGCTCACCACGGTCGCCTGGCACACCGACGGCCGCCACTACGCGCTCGAGGGCGCGGTGTTCGTGGGCGGCGCGGTGGTGCAGTGGCTGCGCGACGGCCTCGGCTTCATCGAGAACTCCGCCGACGTCGAGGCGCTGGCGGCGAGCGTGCCGGATGCGGGCGGCGTGTACCTCGTGCCGGCGTTCACGGGCCTCGGCAGCCCGCACTGGGACGCCTACGCGCGCGGCACCATGGTGGGCCTGTCGCGCGGCACGACCAAGGCGCACATCGCGCGCGCGGCGCTCGAATCGATCGCATTCCAGAGCGCCGAGGTGCTGCTCGCCATGCAGCGGGACGCACGCCAGCCTCTCGTCGAGCTGCGCGTGGACGGCGGCGCCACCGCCAACGACCTGATGATGCAGTTCCAGGCGGACCTGCTCGGCGTGCCCGTCGTGCGCCCGAAGGTCACCGAGACCACCGCGCTCGGCGCCGCCTATCTCGCCGGGCTCGCCGTGGGGTTCTGGGGCTCGACGGAAGAGGTCGCCGCGAACTGGCAGGTGGACCGCTGCTTCGAGCCCGCCCTGCCGCGGGACGCAGCCGAGGCGCGCCTCAAGACCTGGGAGCGGGCCGTCGGGCGCTCGCGCGACTGGCACGTCGAGGGTTGAGGACAGGCGCATGGGCAAGACGATCGCACTCGCCACGCCGGTGTTCTTCGCGCTGATCGCGCTCGAATTTTTCGTCGGTCGCGCGCGCGGCCGGAACAACTACCGCCTCAACGACGCGGTGAACAGCCTGAGCCTCGGCGTCATGAGCCAGGTCGTGGGGCTCTTCACCCGGCTGCTCGCGGTGGGCATCTACGCGGCGGTCTACTCGGTGGCGGCGATCTGGCAGCTGCCGGCGGATGAGTGGTGGGTGTGGGCCGCGGCTATCGTCGCCTACGACTTCTGCTACTACTGGAACCACCGCCTCGGCCACGAGAGCGCGATCTTCTGGGCGGCTCACGTCGTGCACCACCAAAGCCAGGAATACAACCTCTCGACGGCGCTGCGACAGACGAGTTCGGGCGCGCTGCTCGGCTGGATCTTCTACCTGCCGATGGCAATCGTGGGGTTCCCGACCGAGGTGTTCGTGGTGGCCGCAGTCGTCAACCTGCTCTACCAGTACTGGATCCACACTGAGCAGATCGGCAAGCTCGGCTGGTTCGACCGCTGGTTCGGCTCGCCCTCGAACCACCGCGTGCACCACGCGGTGAACGACAAGTACCTCGACCGCAACTACGGCGGCATCACCATGCTGTGGGACCGCCTGTTCGGCTCCTTCGTCGAGGAGGGCGAGAAGTGCGTGTACGGCACGCGCTCACCGCTCGGGTCGTGGGATCCGCTGTGGGCGAACATCGAGGTGTACGCCGACCTCGCGCGCCGGTCCGGGCGGGCGAGGCGCTGGCGCGACCGGCTCGCCGTGTGGCTCATGCCGCCCGGCTGGGAGCCGGCGCCGGCCGACGGTACGCCCTGGCGCAAGTCCCACTTCGACGTCGGCCACGTGCGGCGTTACGACCCGCCCATGAGCCGCGGCGCGCGTGTGTTCGTGTTCGCCAGTTTCAGCGTCGTGCTGGCGGGGTCCACGGCGCTCCTGTGGTACGCGGCGGAGCTGCCGTTCCAGGCGCTTCTCGTCGTCGCAGCGACGATCCTCGGCGTGCTGTGGATGATCGGTGCCGTGATGCAGGGTCGGATCCGCCTGGCCACTGCCCTCGGGATCGAGGTCGCCGCCGTGCTGCTGGTGTCGGTCGCGGTCGCGGCCCGTGCGCAGGCCGCGCCGGTGACGCGCGCGGATCCGCGCGTGCAGGCCGCCGTCGAGTCGGCGCGCGCCGAGTTCCTGGCCGGCGTCGACTTCGATCGCATGCACGTCACCGCGCTGGTCGCGGACCACGATGGTGCCTGGCTGCGCGGCAGCGTCGAGGGCGACGTGCTCGCCTACCCGGCCAGCTGCGTGAAGCTGCCATTCCTGGTCGCGGCGGTGCACTGGTGCGCCGGGCAGGGTCGCGCCCCGGATTGCCTCGACGAATACGCACGACCGATGATCGTCGAGTCCGACAACGTGGCCACCGGCGTGCTGGTTGACACGATCACGGGCGCGCCGAACGGGCCGGTCCCTGGTGCCGACGTCGAGTCCTGGATCGAGCGGCGCCGCTACACCGAGCGCGTACTCGAGGCGAACGGCCTGCTGCGCGTCCAGCGACTCCTCACCAAGACCTATCCGACCAACTCGGGCCAGGACCCCGAGGGCCTCGAGCGCCGCGCCTGGGAGCGGCTGGGCCGCAATGCCATGTCGGCCGATGCCGCGGCGGATCTGATGCTGGCGGTGGTGAGCGGCACGGTCGAGCCGCAGGCCACTGTCTATATGCGCGGCCTGCTGCGGCGGGACGCGAACTCGGATCACAGCGCGCTCGGCGCAGGACTGCCGCCAGGCTCGCTGCACGAGAACAAGGTCGGCACCGCGTTCGACACGCTCGAAGACATCATGTACGCGGAACTGCCCGAAGGCCGGCGGCTAATCGTCGCCGCGTTCACCAACGGCTGGGATCCGGGCATCCCCGCGCCCGGTGACGTGGCGCGGCTCGGGCGGTTCACCGAACTGCTCGTCGCGCGCCTCGGCGAGAAGGTTCCCGCGTTTTAGCGACGCGGTCGTCTCGGATTTCCAGAGAGGTTTCACCCACCGGGCTCGGCGAGACCGAGGCAGGGCGCTCACCCGCAGGTCGCGGAGCTGGGCCGCGTCGCCGCGCTGTGCAACGACGCGGAGCTCTTGAAGCACGACGACACCTGGATCGTGGAAGGCGACCCGATGGAGGGCGCGCTGCTGGCCTTCGCCGGCAAGTCGGGCCTAGACACCTCCGAGCAGCGTCGCCAGTGGACGCGCACCGATCTCATCCCCTTCGACGCGCGCCACAGGTTCATGGCCACGCTGAATCACGACCACGAGGAGCACGCGGCGATCCTCGTCAAGGGCGCACCCGAGGCGATCCTCGCGCTGTCGCCCGACCAGCGCGCCGGCGAGCGGGGGACGGCGCCGCTCGACGAGGCCTGGTGGCGCGAGCAGGCCGAGCGCATCGCGGCGCATGGCCAACGCGTGCTGGCGCTTGCGGTGCGGCCGGTCGCTTGCGGGCACACAGTTCTCGAGCACGACGACGTGGCGGGCGTGCTGACCTTCCTCGGCATCGTGGGCCTGATCGACCCGCCCCGTCCGGCATCGACCTCGACAGGCTCGACGACGCGGGCCCGCATGCGGCGGTGCTCGATACCGACGTGTTCGCGCGCACCCGTCCCGAGCACAAGTTGCGGCTCGTCACCGCGCTTCAGGCGCGCGGCCTCACGGTTGCAATGACCGGGGACGGGGTCAACGACGCGCCGGCGCTCCAGCGCGCCGATGCCGGCATCGCGATGGGCCAGAAGGGCAGCGAGGCCGCCAAGGAGGCCTCGAAGCTCGTGCTCGCCGACGACAACTTCGCCTCGATCGCCGCGGCGGTAAGGGAAGGCCGTACCGTCTACGACAACATCAAAAGGTCATCAGCTGGACCCTGCCGACAAACGCGGGCGAGGCCTCGACCATCATCCTGGCGCTGCTGCTCGGCATGTCGTTGCCGGTCACGCCAATCCAGATCCTGTGGGTGAACATGGTCACGGCCGTAACGCTCGGCATCGCACTGGCCTTCGAGCCCACCGAGGACGGCACCATGCGGCGTCCGCCACGGCCGCGGAACAAACCGCTGCTGACCGGCACGCTGCTGTGGCACATCATCCTGGTGGCGACGCTGTTACTCGCCCGTGTGTTCGGGATCTGGTGTCGCGCTCTTTACGATCATCGAGATCGAGAAGCAGATACGCCTCAGGCTGGCGCCGACTGCAGGTTTCTGACACACGCCCGCTGCTAAAGCGGAATTGCGGTCAGAGGTAGGGCGAAAGCAGCCGCGTCAGCCCGTCGCGCAGCCGCACCGGCAACGGTCGCCCCTCGATCCGCGCGCGATCCTCGGGGCGGGCCGAAGCGATCTTGTCATCGATGATTGCGTCGAGGCGCGCGGCGAGCTCGCGATCATAGCACTCGAGGTTGTACTCGAAGTTCAGGCGCAGACTGCGCGCATCCCAGTTGGTGGAGCCGATCAGGGACCACGCGCCGTCCACCACGAAGAGCTTGCTGTGGTCGAACGGGGCAGCGCTGCGATACACACGGCAGCCCGCCTCCAGCAGCCACGGCAGTTGCGGTGTCACCGCCCAGTCCATCAGCGGCACGTTGCTGCGCTCGGGCAGCACGATGTCCACCGCGACGCCGCGCATGGCCGCCACCTGCAGCGCGCGCAGCAGGCCGTCCTCGGGCAGGAAGTAAGGCGTCACGATCCGCGCGCGCTGCGTCGCCACCGACAACGCGCCCAGGATCAGGTGCGGGATGTTGTCGAGGTCACCGTCCGGACCGTCCGGCACGCCGCGCGCCGAGACCGGCCCGCATTCGCCGGACTGCACGAACCAGCGTTCGCCCTCGAGGCGCTCGCCGGTCGTGAACGCCCAGTCCGCCACGAAGATGTCCTGCAGGTCGGCCACGATCGGGCCGTCCACCCGGAAGTGCACGCAGCGCACCGGAGAGCCGGGGGAGCGCGCGCGCCAGTGGCCGGCTCGGATGTTCATGCCGCCGGTGAATCCCACGCGCCCGTCCACCACCATGATCTTGCGGTGGTTGCGCAGGTTCGCGTACTTGAACAGGCGTGGCACGCGGGTCGGCAGGAAGGCCGCGGCCGGCACGCCCGCGGCACGAAGTTCGCTCACCATCGTCGGCTTCGTATAGCGAGAGCCGACGTCGTCGATCAACACCCGCACCTCGACGCCACGGTCGCGCGCCCGGGCCAGCGCGTCGCGGAACACTTGTCCGGCGAAGTCGTTGTCGAAGATGTAGCTCACGATCGAGACGGACCGCTCGGCGGAGTCGATCGCTGCCAGCATTGCCGGGAATGCCTCGTCGCCGTCGAGCAGCGGCTCGATGCGGTTGCCGTCAAGCAGTGACCGGCCAGTGACCCGTGCGCCGAGGCGGGCGAGGCCCGCGAATCCGGGGTGCATCGCGTCGAGCGCCTCGTCCTGTGCCTCGCCTCGGGCCGACTCGGGCGCGGCGCATGGCGCCTCCGGCTGTCCGGCCACCGCGCTGCGATCGAGCGCCGTCGCGCTGCGACGGATGCGATTGATGCCGAGCAGGTAGTAGCCGAGCGCACCCACCACCGGCGCGAGCCAGGCGAGCCCGACCCAGCCCACGATGGCGGGCACGTGCCGCTTGCGCAGCACCGCGTCCACGGTGACCCACGCCGCACTGGAGACGTAGGCGATCGAGACGAGGACGGGCCAGATTTCGCGGGCCCAGGCGAGGATGCCCTGCATGCTTGAGCGGCGGCGCCAGCGCGGTGAACGAAGGACGCGCGGAGTCTACGCGACTCGGTGCGCCATGAGCGTCGCCGCGCGGGCCGCGATCAGCGGAAGCGCCAGCCCACGGAGACGCCAACCGAGACCGGGTCGGCGCCGACGAGGCCTTCGGCGCTGCGCAGCAGGACGGCGTCGGTGTCGATCTCCGCCCAGCGCAGTTCGGCGTTCACCATGAGCTGCTGGCTGACTCGGTACTCGGCGCCGACTTCCGCCGCCGGGCCGAGCGAGCGGTGGCGATTGCGGCGCGTGAGCAGGGTGGGATCGTCGCTGCCGTCGGCGAAATACACCGCCTGGTTGAGTCCCGCGCCGGCATAGGCCCGTATCGCGCCCTTCTGTGCCAGCGGGTAGCGCAGGGTGAGCAGGTCGGTGCCGTCGCGGCGATCCTGCTGCACGACGAGCTGGGCGGCATCGGCGCCCGGTTGAGTGCCCGGATCGATCTTCTCCTGCGACAGCTCGAGGATCCAGTCCGGCTCTTCGCGCCGCGCCATCGTGAGCTGGCGGCCAAGGAAATCCCGAAGCTCGTGGAGCTTCACTTCGCCCTGCTGCCAGAGGTCGCGGACCCACGGCCCCTCGGCCGAGTCGGCACACGCAAGCGCCGGTGCCATGCAGCCGGCCAACCCGCAAACCAGCACCTGAAAGAATCGTACGGCCATCTTGGACTCCGCCTGATGTCCGGCAACCCCGCTATCCCCGTCGGCCGCGGTCGGCCGGTCGTGGACCGGAGGCTTTGCGTCCCCGCCTCGCGGCGGGTTTGCCCATGGCGCCGACCATACGCCCGTCGCTGGCGGAGCGGACCACCTTGTCAGCGGCCCTGCGCGGAACTGTGACGCGCAGCGCGCTCAGCGCCGGCGGACGTGCAGGTGCTTGTGCGGCGCGGCGTGGGGGGCGCCGTGGGTGTGGGTCTCGGTGCGCTCCTCCACCGGCACCAGGACCAGTCGGCCGTGGCGGACGCCGCGCTCGGCGATGACGTGGTCGGCGAAGTGGCGCACGTCGCCGACCGCGCCGCGCAGCACGGTGACTTCCATGCAGCTGTCGTGGTCGAGGTGCACGTGCAGCGTGGCGAGCGAGAGGTCGTGGTGCTCGTGCGCGGCGCGCGTCAGGCGGCTCGACAGCTCGCGCGCCTCGTGATCGTACACGTAGATCGCCGCACCCAGGCACTGGGTCTGCGGCGAGGCTTCGAGCGTCGCCTGCTCGAGCCCGGCGCGCACGAGGTCACGGATGGCCTCCGAGCGGTTGGCGTACTGGCGCTCGGCCATGAACTCGTCGAGCCGGGCCATCAGGTCGTCGTCGAGGGTGATCGTGGTGCGTTGCATGGAGCGTCTCGTCGGGTCAGTGCCACGACTGACTTTTAATACGAACGCGTCGCGCGCGCGACCCCGGTTGTCCCTCGCCCGGTTACGGTAAGCTTCCCGAGATGCGCTCACTCGAACCCAGCACCCTCCGCATCGGCCAGCGTTATCGCCCCTCCCGCCTGAAGGGGCCCTACGACGCGCTCGTCATCGGCTCCGGCATCGGCGGACTCACCACGGCGGCGATGCTCTCCGAAATTGGCCGGAAAGTCGCGGTGCTCGAGCAGCACTACACCGCGGGCGGCGCCACGCACAGCTACGAGCGAGCCGGGTACGAGTGGGACGTGGGCGTGCACTACCTCGGCGACATGGGCGCGCGCACCACCGTGCGCCGGCTGATGGACTTCCTCACCGGGGGCAACCTCGACTGGGCGCCCATGGACGCCCACTACGATCGGTTCTTCATCGGCGACAACGTCTACGACGCCGTGGCCGGACGCGAAGCCTTCCGCGACAACCTCGTGGGCTACTTCCCTCGCGAGGCGCAGGCGATCGACCGCTACCTCGAGCTGCTCGGCGAGGTCTCGCGCGGCATGCGCACGTTCACGCTCGACCGCACGCTGCCGCCGTGGGCGGCCGCGGTCGCGGGACCCTGGCTGCGGCGACGCCTGCCGGCGAGCTTCAAGCGCACGACCTGGGAGGTGCTCTCGGAACTCACCGACGATCCCGAACTCATCGCTGTGCTCACCGGCCAGTGGGGCGACATGGGCCTGCCGCCCAAGC